>Ga0182024_10003399_pt1 | contig 38010 bp, 30 predicted proteins | sample P32metaG_FD_120480 | JGI IMG/M metagenome (GOLD analysis project Ga0182024, IMG submission 120480) | Permafrost microbial communities from Stordalen Mire, Sweden - P3-2 metaG (Illumina Assembly) | ecosystem: Environmental > Terrestrial > Soil > Wetlands > Permafrost | place: Sweden: Stordalen...
AGCTGTCGCCGGCTCCGTATCATGCTCTGGTGGGCGGGTCCAACAACCCGAAATACCACCCACAGGGGTCGGTGGAGTCAATAGGATAGCCCTGTAGGTTTGATTGAGTGCGATTGGCCGCGCTCGGATGCGCCGCGAATGACGACCAACGACGGATACACCGCACCGGCAGCTTTTCGGAAGAACTCCTCACGCTTTTTGGCGTGGCGCCTATCTCCGGGAGAAGGGGCCATGCTCGACCCAAAAACCGAGTCGAAACTTTCCGAAATTATCTTGGAAATCAACAACTTGCGTCGAAAACCGCCTTTCGGTCCTGAACCATGAAACAAGACCTTGGGCGACTTTCAACCCACCCGGCTGTCGCATTCCAATATCCAGGTTTTCAAAGAACAAGCGCCCGCCCTCGGCTGGGCGCCTCAATATGCCTACAATAACACTATTAATTGGGAACGCAAATACTATTTATTAGCGGGAGCGCGACTATTGGAAGCAGAACTTCTGCCCGGTTGCCCTGGCTGGCGTCTTGTTGAGCGAACAGCAGCCTTTACGCAGCATAGGAACTAGGACATCATTTTTAACGAAAGCATGGATTTCGATTATTACCAAGATGCTGCCTCTGGGACAGACCAATTCGCTGGACAGAACGCAAAGAAGGACGAGGGGCTGATGATTCCGCTTCTCGGCCTCGCGGGCGAGACGGGGACACTCTTGGCAGAGTTCAAGAAAAAAATTCGGGACAAAGAGTCCTATGAGGGCTTTCAAGAAAGGGCGGAAGAGGAGCTTGGTGATGTCCTTTGGTATCTTTCCAACATCGCCTCCCGGTTGGGTTTACCGCTTTCGGAAATTGCTTCCAAAAACCTGCAAAAGACGCACGAGCGCTGGCCAATTTTGGGTGAGACCTCAGAAATGTTTTTGTTTTTTGATGAGGGTTGTTCAGCAAAAGAGCAGCTGCCCCGCTCTCTCAAAATTCGCGTTTTTGAAATCGAGCAGGGCAAACGCGCCCACATGGAAATCATCCCGGACGGGACGCCGCTCGGCGATCCGTTGACCGATAATTCTTACGATGACGATGGCTATCGCTTCCATGACGTGATGCATCTGGCAAACATGGCCGTGCTTGGATGGTCGCCAGTGATTCGTGCGCTTTTGAAGCGGAAGCGAAAGAGCCAGCCGAAGACGGACGAAGTCGAAGACGGCGCACGCGCCATCATCCTTGAAGAACTGGTCGTTGCATTCGTTTACGGTAACGCCCGCGAGCGAAAATATTACGAGAATATCAAGCACCTTGACTCGGAAATGCTCTCGACCATCAAACGCATTGTCCGCCATCTCGAAGTCGGCACTCGTAAGACGAAAGATTGGGAGGACGCAATCTTCCAAGGCTATGCCGCCTTCCGCCATCTCCTCGCTAAACGGGAAGCAACGTTTCATTTGGACTTGAAAAAGCGCAAATTGGTCATCGTGAAATGAACACCGAGCCGCACATCATCAAAGCGCCCGGCCTCATTGAGGCTTGGAGGTCTGCTGCTGAACTTCTCGTGCGCGATGGAGATCGTTTCAATCTCAATATTCACATCACTGACCCGAATTCATTGGACGAGGCCGATGTTGCTTCCTTTTGCCATCGGCGTGTTTCGCCCGACATTTCCAAATCTGTTTACGACGTAGCGAACACGATCTTCCCATCTAATAGCAAGTGGCACGTTGGCGACCTACATCGGTTCTTCGCCCATTACCGAAATGTTTACGAGCGCGGGCAGAGACGGCATCCGCACGCCTGGGGAACTTACTTCCTTCGGCTTATTGCGTTCGGGAAAGGAAAGGAAAACCAACTTGGTAAGGTTATTGAGGGATTGGCAAACTGGAAGAGCAAACCAAAGGCTGCATTCGTTCTTCATCTGTCCAGCACTGAATTGGACAACCCTCGCCCCCTTGGCGCACCTTGTTGGCAGTATGCGCAGTTCATTCGCAGTGGCGGCGACGTTCTGTCATTGTCGGCTGTTTATCGTTCTCACGACTATTTTCAAAAGGCGCTCGGTAATTTTGTTGGCTTGACGCGTCTCCTGCGGTTCGTCTGCGAACGCTCGCAGATGAAGTCGGGCACTTTAACCTGTTTATCCACGTATGCCTCGCTCCAGAACAAGCAGGCCAAAACTCGACAATTGCTAGGAATCAAATGATGGAATCAGAAACGAAACATTCGCGGTTTGGAAAGCTTGTCGATGAAGTGGGCGCTTGCAGGAAGTGTACGCGTATGTGTCACAGCGCCCGTGTTCTCAACTTTTCGGCCGGCGGCCTTAATGCCGATTTGTTTTTCATTGGTGAAGCCCCTGGACGGTTGGGGGCAGACGAAACGGAGGTTCCATTCCACGGTGACACGTCAGGTCGCAATTTTGAAGACTTACTGTCCTTTGCAGGCATCAGCCGAAACGATGTTTTTGTGACCAACGCTGTCTTGTGTAATCCAAAAGATGACAATGGCAATAACTCGACGCCAACTCTTGCAGAGGCGACCAATTGTCAACCATTTCTGCGGCGTCAAATTGAGTTGGTGAATCCAAAGATTGTCGTGACGCTAGGGAATACGGCTCTGCGTACAGTTGCAGGAATCGAACTGCATGGTTTCAGCTTGAGCCAGCACGTTCGCACCATCCATTCGTGGTTTGGGCGTTCACTAATTCCACTCTATCACCCCGGTCAACGCGCTATGATTCATCGAAGTTTCGCAAACCAGCGTTCAGACTATCAGTTCGTCGCAGAACAATGGCGGCGACTGACACAAGAGCGACGCAAAAGTTCGGGTGTAACGCGTCCCGATGTTATGGCGGTTGCGCTTTACTTGCTTGCGAGCCGTGGCGCGATCACTTACTTTGAATTGCACAAACTTGCCTACCTCACTGAATACTTGCACGTTCGTAGGTCAGGGCGGCGGCTAACGTCGGCATACTTCATTCGCCAAAAAGACGGGCCTTACTGCACGGACTTGCAGATTGACCGAATTCGCCGAGCCGACGGTTCAATCCGCGTTTTCAAAGACGAAGGCAAGCTCTGCCTCCGGCTTGGTTCTGACCTAACCCCCAAACTTTTTTCAGATCGTCCTGAGATTTCTGACGAAGCGCGTAAAGCAGCAGATGAGGCAATGCAAAGATATGGCGACAAGACCGACTCTGAACTGAAGACAGCGGTATATCTGACAGCCCCTATGCGTTTTCTGCTACGCCGTGAGCAATCATCAAAGTCAAATCTTTATAACGCGCCGATTGATTTTTTAGCCGCTCGTTAGGCAGGTTTGGTGGATTCACACAGGTTTGTATGCTGGCTTGGCCCTCGGATTGGTTGCGATGATCGTTCGAGAGAAAAGAGTGCAGGCTTCGGCAAAGGAAGCCGGGAAATAATCACGGTTTGGGGCCTAGTTGCATTTTATGCTGCACCATTTGGACGACGATATGCACGCCTTCTGCCACGGCCAGCCCCAACATGACCAGGCCCGAGCCGTGTTCCATTCGCAGCAGAGTTTTCTCGGTAAACTTGCCGTGGCCGCGCGACACGGCATAACTCAATCCCGTAAACCACGCGCAGGTGCCTGCCCCCACACCGGCCACGCACCAGAAGACATCGGAAAACGAATTCCCCACCCAATCACGCGCTTTGAAACTGGCCCCGAGGACGACCCAGCACAGGAAAACGCCCGGATTTAACATGACTCTCACAAAACCAACGCCAAAGGCCGAATGCGGTTTGAGCCGTTTCCCAAGCTTTTCGCCGACCCTCGTGCAGCCTGAGACCTCCTTGGTCTTTAGGAAACGAATGGCGAGGTAAAGTATAAAAATAAAGCTGACCAGTTCCATGGCGGCCTTGAGCACAACGCCGTTGAAAAACGAAGCAAAGCCGGTAAAGGCCAGCCCGCAGTAAATCACTTCCATGGCCGATGCGCCAAAGCCAATCAGCGAGGCCCAGAGCAAACCGCGCCTGGCCCCTTCGTTGATGATGGTCACATTGATCGGCCCGACCGGGATGGAGACGATAAATCCGCTCACGAATCCGGTCAGAGCTGCCAGAAGGTAGGGATGCCCAAACATATCAAAGTTGCGGCCCGTCGTAGTCCTCTTCCTCTTCTTCAATGCCGTGCCGGACCTTGCGCGAAATGCGCGGGCGGATGAATCCGTAAAGAAGGTAAAGAGTAAAAATCAGAGGCAAAACAATTTGCAGAAGGTACCGGTACAAAATCACTAAAGCCGCGAGAAAGAGGATTGTAAAAACGGTTTTTGAAAAAGTTCGGCGCGCGCGAAAATCGAGCGTTTTGAAAGACGGATATTTGACTTCGCTCACCATCATCACCGAGAGAAACAGGAGGATGCCCGGCAGCAGATAGCGCCACGGGCCTTTGGAGAGGTCGGCCTTTTCCTCGTCCCACATCAGAAACAACGTCAAGGAGGCCACTAATCCGGCCGCCGCGGGAATGGGAAAGCCAAGAAATTCCTTTCCTCCGCCGCTGGTGGACATGGCCGCGAGACAATTGAACCGCGCCAGGCGTAGCGCCCCGCAAATCAGATAAATGGACGCAAGGAACCAGCCGATTTCGGGACGGTTCAAAAAAACCTCGTGCAAGACCACGCGATGAACGAGAAACGCCGGCGCCGCGCCGAAAGAAATGATATCGGCCAGGGAATCGAATTCGCGGCCAAACGGGCTTTCCACTCCGCCCATGCGGGCGAGCCGGCCATCCAGCAAATCGCATATACAGGCCAGCAGGATGAATCCCAGCGCCAGCTTGATATCGCCATTGCCCGCGGGGCCGGGCGCGGCTTCGACAATTTTCGTCAAAGCCACAAACCCGAAGAATAAATTCCCCGCCGTCAATAGATTGGGCAGAAAATAAATTCTTAACTCCGGTCCATTTTTGCCCGGCTCCTCATCGTGTGGATTTGTCTCCATAAGGTTACGATTTTGCCGCCATGATCGTCTCGCCGCCGACCGCTTTATCGCCCACCTTGACCTTAACGGTGTAATTCAACGGAATGTAAAGATCGCAGCGGGAGCCGAATTGAATGAGGCTGATGCGTTGGCCGCGCTTGACCTCGTCGCCGGCCTTGACGAAGGGCACAATGCGGCGGGCCAGCAATCCTGCAATCAAACGGACTCCTATTTTTTCGCCCGGAGTTTCGGTGGAATCGATGCCAATAAGAACATTCTCGTTGTGGATGGCGGAATCCGCCTGCATGGCGTTAATGAATTTGCCCGCTGTATGCGTGATCGAAATCACCCGCCCGCTCACGGGCGCATTCTGCACGTGAATATCGATGACGGACAGAAACATCGAAATGCGGTGGCATGGGCCGCCGGGGAATTGGGATTCGGCAATTTTATCAATGGCATCGATCTTGCCGTGGCCCGGGCAGATAACCAGGCCGGGGGCGTCGGGAGTATGGGCGTTGGGATCGCGGAAAAAGTAGAGAGCAAAGAGAGCAAACAAAGTCCAAAGCACAGCCAGCACCAAAGCAAACCAAACCAGAACGACGCCAAGAAACTTGGCCACGGCGCCGGCCCAGCCAAAAACGAACCCAAGCACAGCCAGTGCGCCGATTGCAGCCAGGGCCAGGAAAATGAGTTTCAGCGCCGCGCGCCGGGCTTCTCCCTTATATATCATCGGAGCAGCCTAACGAGTATCAGGGCAGAAACTCAAAACCAATTTTACGGGACAATGACCCGCAAAGCCTTGGGCAGCACCGAAAACCTCGCGGGCAATTCGCCCGCATATTCGCCGTCCAATTGCAAACCGACTGCGCTGGAACTGCGCAACGTCACGTTGGAAGAGCGGAAGTGCTGCGAGGGCAGGAAACGGAGTATCCGTCCTGTGGCCAGGCCGAGAAGAGTTTGCAGGCAAATCCGTAGGTTGGCCTTTGGCAGCACACACACATCCAGCAAGCCGTCCCGCAAGCTGGCCTGCGGAAAGACCTCGAAGCTGCCGCCATAATACCGGCCGTTGCCCAGCAAAGCCAACTGCCCGGAGATGGGTCCCGCTCCCTCCACCTGGATCATGGGCTGAACTTCCCGCAACGCCCGGCATCCGGCGGCAACGTAAGCCAGCGGCCCGGCTTTTTTTTTCAATTCCCAACTGACCAACTTCACGGCGCGGGCGTCCAGCCCCGCTCCGGCCAATTGCAAAAAATGACGATTTTGGTTGCGGCCGTCCGAAACGAATTCGGCAAGGCCAAGATCAATGGCAAGCTCGCGCCCGGCCGCCAGAGTGCGGGCCGCGCCGTTCAAATCTCGCGGCAGGCCCAGCTCGCGGGCAAAGACATTGACCGTGCCAAGAGGCACAATGCCTAATCGCACCGACGCCAAGCCATGGGGAACATCAGCCATGCCGTTGACAACTTCGTTGGCGGTGCCATCGCCGCCCGCGGCAATGACAGTGGCAAATCCTTGGCGGACGGCCTTGGCCGCAAGCTGACGGGCCTCGCCCTGAGCGCCCGTGCGAAGCATGACGCATTTGGGATAAAGCAACTCCAGCCGTTGGCAAAACGCCTCGGCTCTCTGCCCTCGAGCCGAGGGATTAAAGATGAGGCAGGTCTGCACCCCGAAATTAGGAGACGGTCATGGCGGCGGAGCCAATCGCCACGGCCAGCACGCTGGAAACTTGTTCAAGTTCGGTCATCTGCTGGGCCGAGAGCGAAAGTTTCATGCCTTCGGTTGGAAACCAGGCTTTGCAAGGAACGCCCAATTCCGCCTGGAGCATTTGAACCAGAAATTCGGAGCGCGCGGCGCCGCCCGTGATCAAAACCTTGCTGACGGTTTTTTCGCGTTGATGTTCGAAGAAATCAATCGAGGCGCGCAATTCACGGCCCAGCGGAAGGACCAAAGGTTGGAGGTGCGCTTCCACTTCTTGCGGCATGCCGACCTTGATTCCTTCGGCTTCCGCGTAAGTGATATTCATGGCTTCGGCCAGGCCCTGCGTCAATCGATCGCCGCCAAGCTCAACGGAGCGGCTAAGGCATAATTCGCCATCAGCCAGGATGCAAATGGAAGAAGATTTGAAGCCCAAATCAACCAGCGCCACCACATCTTTGTTAAAAGCCTCCGGTTGGGAAAATTCAAAGGCGTTAAGCGGACCAATCAAACCAAGAGTAATACTGGTCGGCGTGAGGCCGGCCGCCTTGACCGACGATTCGAGGGTCTGCATTAACTCCCGCCGAGCGCCGCCGACCCACACTTTGTACTTGGTCACTCCGGCCTTGCTGGTTTCAGCCTGCTTGTGGCCGCTATTGCTAGGAGGCACGATATGACAATCAAAAACATAATCGCGCAGTTCCTGTTGCAGGTGCGTCTTGGAATTGAATTTAAACATTTGGCGCATTTCGCTGATCGGCATGAGCGGCAATTCCGTGCTGCGCAGCACGGAATCATTGGCGCCAATGGCCACGGTGACCTGCCGGGTCTTGGGCTGCATGGCCGTAGTAATTGAGCGCAAATGCTCGGTCAGCAAACCCTGCGGCATGGCCTTGTCATAAACGGGAGCATCCTGCACGGTGAAACGGGCCAGGCTGAAAGCGTTGTCCTTGCGTTCTAAAAGGACTGCTTTGGTGGTGCGCGACCCCAAATCCACGGCGAACACTTGATCGCGTTTTTTGCCGCCTTTAAACATTGAAGTTGTCATGGGTTCGTATTAGCAGACTGCGATTGTAAACGAAAGGAATTTAATAGCCACGCAAAACTAAGCCGACTCTTGTCATAATCGCTGGAATCGCAGGACAAGGTAAATTCAAAAGAACCCTGGGGAAAGGAGACAAAACCGTCGCGTATCCGCATGGTGGAATTCCCCGCGGCGGGCTGAAAAAGATCGAACAACAAGCCCATGCCGCAGGACGTGTGACAGGATGAGGTCTGCACGAGGGAAGCCGTCGAGTATTTCTGGGCCACCTGGTCGCGCAGAGTTTCCATTTTGGGCAGCGACCCCGCGAAGTTGGTGCTCACTTTCACGGTGATGACGCTGGCCCCGTTCAGGGATGTAAAGACAATGCTTTGGTCATTCTGATGAATTTGCGCGCCATAATCTTTCGGAGTGCGAAGTTGGAAATGTTGGTTATCAACTTGGATGACTAGAATGTTGACGACGCCGCTTTCCGCAGTGGTCTCTGTGCTTGGATACACCCGGAAATCGGCCTGGCCGAAGGCAGATCCCGCGCCCATGGCCGCCAGCGCCAAGAAAGTGGATATTCGCAATCGGCGCATGATCAGAACCAGGTTGAACCAGGGGTCAGCGTGGCCCATCTGGCTCGATTGAGGTAAATGACTCTCGGGGTCAACGGCGGCAGTTCGCTGGGGTTGTTGAAGTTGGTGTCGAAGGCCCAATTACGAGTGGGCGGATTGTAAACGACACCTGTTCCGGGCCACGGATAATTGGCGATTTGGCTGGTGAACATCTCCACCATCGAACCATTGTAATAAAAACTTACGCTGCTCCAATCCTCCTGAAAGCGCACAAAGTTTTCGACCCCGCCGCTATAATAGCTGCCATTGGAAGGCACGATGCCGGTCAAAAGCGCCGCGTTGACCGTGTCCGGCGCGGCGGCGCGGCTGCTGAGGACATTGGTGGAATTAATGGGGTTCCAAGCCGAAGACAAAACCGTGACAGCATCTGAAAAAATGGCGCTCGGCAGCGTATCTGAGACATTGAAAGTTTGGACCATCCCCACGCCGCTATTATTGGTGACGTTCCAGTTGCCCACGACGTATGCCGGATCGGGGGTGACAACGGAAAGCCCGTTGGCAGGCAGTCTTCCGCCATTGGTCAAAACGATGCCCGGTTCAGCGTATTCGACGAAATTCGTGGTATAAGTAGTGTTCGTGTTAACGCCGGTGATGTGGGCATAAGTGTAACTGGTGATACCGTTGTAAATATAACCCGTGATCAGGTTGTAGGTATAACCTGTGATCAGATTATAAGTGTAATGTCTGACACCGAGGACCCAATTAGTCGTTATGGACCCGGTATAAGAGCCTGGGGAAGGCAGCGTGGTCGTTGTAGTTGAACTAGTATTGGTCCCAACGGATCCGACGTAAGTTCCATTAGTAGGCTGAAGCGGGGTCGTCGTGCTGGTCAAATTCGTGGATAGAATGGGCGGCACGTAACTCGCGGGAAAAGTGGGGGAGGTGGTCAGGGTGGTGTTAGTAGTGACCGGCGGCTCATACGTCCCACCGCCTGGGAAGGAAACCGTAGTCGCGGTGGTCGTGTTGGTGGCGTAAGTAGTATTGGTTGTGACCACGGCATTGCTCATGAAGCGTTGGTCCACCACGAAAACGGACTGCACATCCGCGTCAGACGATCCGCGCATGGTAGCCAAAAGCGGGCGCAACACCGTATTGGTCGCACTCCACTGCCTCAAAGCGCCAACATTGATATCCACAGGATTCACTTCCTCCCCGTCGCGCATATTGTAAAAACTGCCATTGGTGCTGACGAAGGAAGCCCATTGATTGTTGGAGATGACTGTCGCCGCACCGTTCACATTTATCCCGCTGGTGACCGTGATGACGTTCCCATTCGAAATGGAGATAATCATATCGACCTGATTGTAAAGGCGATTGGTGCCGACGGCCGAATTTGGACTTTCGCTGGCCGGAGGGACCTGCAAAATAGCGTCAACGCTAGCGCCCACGTTCGTCGAAGTGCCGGAAGTGTTGGTGCCCACGGGCAGATTTAGGGGATTCACGTCTGCCAGGTGGCTGCCATCAAAAGTGATGGTGCCTGGACCGCTGCGGCTGCTCGGATCGAGTGGATTTTCCGACAAATCAATGGTGCCTGTGCCGGAAACGTCGCTGGTAAACGTCAGTGTCACTCCTGAATTGGGATCAACATAAATATTGGTGTTGCCGTGGACCATGCCGTTGACCGTCATGTTCGCGCCCGGATCCACTTCCATCGTATCATTGTAAAAAATGGCGAATTGAAAGATGGGGATTTGGCCGAAAGTGATTTGCTGGCCAACGGTGGACTTGATTTTATACATTGAGTTTAAACTTTGCGCATTGGCAATGATCTCATAAGTGGCCCCGACGGATTGCAAACCCGAATAGGGCGGCCCCAAAACATTGGTCGTGGACTGATTGACGCATTCCACGATGACGGTGTTATTGGTTGTTCCACCGCTGAATTGATAATTTGTCCAGTAAGCGCCGTCGCTGGCCGTGGGAATCAAACCGCTGTAGGCCGAGGTGCTGGCTTTGGTGAAGACCAATCCTTCGCCGTAATCCTGGTCGTCCTGCACCATGGCGCTGAGAGTCTTCTCCGTGGCGGACTCGGCGGCATAGGTGGTGGTGAAAGTCTCGCTGTTGCGGGCCGTGACGGTGGAATTTTCGTTGGCCCAGCTCATAATGCTTGCAGTCAACAATAACCCTGTCGCGGCCAGCGACATGACAATCAGCAAAGCCCAACCTTTTTCGCGTGTCCGGGATGTAATCGGTGTTATTTTCATGGTCTGTTTCGTGAAGCAATCATGGTGACAATTTGATAAAAATCCACTGGACTACCGGGCGTGATGTCAATCTGCGGGTTCTGCAATTTGGTAAATGACAGGCAAACCAGAACGAGTGGAGTCCCCACGCCATTCGTTTCAGGCACCCACACTCCGTTATAGACGTTATAGGCCGAGAAAATGTTGCTGTTATACATGTTGTTGGTCATGACCAGATGGGACGTGATCATATCAAAATTGCCGATTCCCGCGACGCCATCCCAATTCGTGCGGAACAGGTTGCTGGTGCCAGTGTCGTAATAATACATGGTGTAAGTTCCATTGGTGATACCGTTGGTGTTGCACCCATAAATCTTCATGGCGTTGCCCTGCTGCCAGTTCGTTGTGGGAGCAGGGGTAAAACCGCTCAGGTTCCCGCTGCCCACGACATTGGAAGCTCCCGAGCGAATATCGGTCATCATTTTCCCCAAAGCCTTCGCCGCGTCATCGCTCGCACTTAGCCAAATTTGCTGGCGCGACGCCATCGATACTCCATAAAGGTTACACATGATCATGGAGCCGCAGAGGAGGACCAAGGTCGCCATGACAACGAGCATTTCCACTGCGGTAAAGGCGCTTCGCTGCCCACGGGCCATCGTATGTGGGAAATTCAGCTTCATAAGTTCGGCCCTCGGAGAACGGAGACGGTATTGGTGAATACACCCATACCCATGAAGTTCCAAACGCAACTCACCTGCACCATGACATATGGGGGATTGGTGGATATTTGCTGCACTGTCGCATAATTGGTCGCGAAAACCAGATTTGTCCCACTGCTGGGCACACCAAGGGCGGAAACTTGCGTATTGGTTAGCGTGGGACTGAATATATTGGTCACCGAGGTGCCCGAAATGACCCAGGTTGCCGCCACGATACTTTCCATCTGCTGCATGGCCATGGAGTTGGCGGCCAATTGGAAATCGGAGAATTGCGCCCGCCGCGAGGCCATGGCGTACCCTTGAAACATGCCCGCCATCACCAGCACCGAGATGGCCAGCGCCACCGCCACTTCGATGAGCGTGAAAGCAGAGGACTCTCGCTTGTTTCTAACTGACGGACATATCCGCATAAATTAAACGGTTCCTGTTCCTAACGGAGACGATTTTCAGACAGTGTTTGTATAGCACTTCGCGGGCCATGTCAATCTTGATCATTCCGCTCTCCGCAAATGAATGCCGGGTTGACTTGCCTGCCAAGCGTCCTAAAATGCCCACGTGGACGCTCCCATTTCCCAAGTTTCGTTTGGTCATACCCAGGACGGGACTCCTGTCCAACTTTACACACTGCGCAATCGTGGAGGTCTGGAGGCCCGGATCAGCGATTACGGCGGCATCATCGTCTCGCTCAAGGTCCCTGACCGGAACGGCCACATCGATGACGTTTTGCTTGGTTTCGATGACATCGACGGCTATTTGACGCGGAGTCCTTATTTCGGGGCGATAGTAGGTCGATATTGCAACCGGATCGCCAACGCAACCTTCAGCCTGGACGGCCATTCCTACACTTTGGCGGCCAATAATGGCCCTAATTCCCTCCACGGCGGCCGCAAGGGATTTGACAAAATGGTCTGGCAGGCGGCGACCAGCGTTTCGCCCACGGCCCTGACGTTGAATTACTTAAGCAAGGACGGCGAAGAGGGATACCCGGGCAATCTCCAGGTCAAAGCTGTTTATTCTGTCACGGACGACAACGGCTTGCGCCTTGACTTGACCGCCACAACCGACAAGCCAACTGTCGTCAATCTCACACAGCACCCTTATTTTAACCTCGCCGGTAAAGGGGACGTTTTGGGGCACCAAGTCCAAATCGATGCAGACCGATTCACTCCGGTAAGTAGCGCGCTCATTCCGACCGGAGAGCTGCGACTGGTTGACGGAACGGCTTTTGACTTCCGCCGGCCCACCGCCATCGGCGCTCGAATTGAACAGGGTGATGAACAGTTACAGCGCGGGCACGGTTACGATCACAATTACGTTCTCAATCATCCGATGGGCCACTTGGACGTCGTGGCGCGCGCCAGCGAGCCTGCGAGTGGCCGAGTCCTGGAAGTGTCAACCACGGAACCGGGCTTGCAGTTCTACACCGGCAACCATCTTAACGGAATCAAAGGCAAAGGCGGACACGTTTATGACAAGCGTTCCGGCTTTTGTCTGGAGGCCCAACATTTTCCCGACTCTCCCAACCAGCCGGAATTTCCGACTGTCACGCTCAATCCGGGCCAAGTTTATCGAAACACAATCGTTTTCAGATTTCCATCCCCCTCCTCCCACCATGGATGAACACGAACTCAAACTGAATCGCGACTGCAAGGCCGTACAAATTCCACTCGGCGCCGAGGTTACTTTGCCCGCCGGAACAGTTATCCACATTACCCAGACGCTGGGCGGAAATTATACCGTGCAAACCATGGGCGGCTTGTTTCGCATCGCTGATAAGGACACCGACGCGCTTGGGATTCAATCGTCCGGCAGCTTGATGGAGGCAGTTTGCCAGAAGCCCGAGGGCCACAGCGGACCTGTCGATGAGAAATTAGTCTGGGACACGCTCAAATCCTGTTACGATCCGGAGATTCCGGTCAACATTGTTGATCTTGGGTTGGTGTATGACCTCGTCATTGAACCTGCGCCCGGCGGCAACAGCAAATTACGGGTCAAGATGACTCTGACGGCCCCCGGTTGCGGCATGGGAACCGTCATCGCTTCTGACGCCCGGCAAAAACTGCTTTATTTGCCCGGAGTGGAAGATGCGGACGTGGAAATAGTTTGGGACCCGCCCTGGCATCAGTCGATGATTACCGCCGACGGTCGCAGAATACTCGGGTTGGATTAATTGAGGGTTCCTCGCCTTCGAATTGGAAGCTCCAGGGTTGCACTGCTTGTGGCCGCGCGCGAGTTGAGAATTGACAATGCGAAATTTTCGCCGCTAGCCTGATCCTATGCAGACTACCCGAAGGACCTTTTTGAAAAACGGCGCCCTGGCCATCGCAGCAACCACCGTATTGAGCCGCACCGTTTCGGCGGGGGAAGAAGAGAAGCAGCGGCTGGGCCTGCAGCTTTATTCGGTGCGCGCGGACATGTTGATCAATCCTCTGGGCACGCTGAAGAAGGTCGCGGCCGTAGGTTATAAGAATGTCGAACACGCCAATTATGTGGACCGCAAATTTTACGGACAGCGCGCGGCCCAATTTAAGAAGAGCCTCGATGATCTCGGCTTAAGTATGCCGAGCGGCCATACGGTCATGGGCAAACAGCATTGGGACGAGAGCAAGAATGATTTTACCGACGAATGGAAATACACCGTCGAAGATGCGGCGACTGTGGGCCAGCGATTCGTCATCAGCCCCTGGCTGGATGAGAGCTTGCGCAATAACATGGACGATTTCAAACGGTACATGGAGGTCTTCAACAAATGCGGCGAGTTGTGCAAAAAATCCGGGATGAAATTTGGCTACCATAATCACAATTTCGAATTCAGCACCCAAATCGACGGCAAAAGGCTGTATGATCTTATTCTTGACAGCACCAACCCTGAGCTGGTGATTCAGCAAATGGATATTGGCAACATGTACGGCGCCGGCGGAAGAGCATTGGAGCTGATCAAACAGTACCCGGGCCGTTTTGTTTCCATGCACGTCAAAGACGAAATAAAACTTCCCAATGGCGGTGGCATGGACGGATACGAAAGCACCGTTTTGGGCAAAGGCGTTCTCCCCGTTAAAGAAATTGTTGACGCCGGGAAGAGTTCCGGCGGCACTGTTCTCTTCCACGTTGAACAGGAATCCTACCAGGACCAGACTGCGCTGGCTGCCGTCAAAGAGGATTTCGACATCATGAAAAAATGGGGCTATTGAACCGGGGGTCTTCAATTGAAGTTTTTAGCGAACCGAACGGTCGCTTGCCCCGCTACGCCACTGCTCCCGCATCGTTCAGCCGCCATCCATGGATTTTCCCATACTGGTCGGCGAAATGTTACATTAAGGCAAAAAATGAAAGACCTACCGTAGGTTTTTGGAATGATTCTCTTGGAAGCACGAAGATAGACGTTAGTTCCTTTTCCGCAATCACTTGCAAATCAAGAATCCTCCAAAAAGTCAACAAATCTACAAGAAGCTGCGCTTCTGCAGCCGAGCTGCTCGATTTTGTTTCAATATGAGTCTGCTCTGAAGCAGTGATTCTGTAAGCGCTTTTCGTTGTGATTGTTAGACATTCCTCTGAGGGGTGTGGTCAGGCTGGCTGTAGAAGATGATTGTCTGGATCGATAAGCTGGCATGGCAATTTGCAGGATTGACATCGCGCTCAATATCCCATTAGAATCTGCGTCGGGGAAAATGTCCAAGGCATGTTGGAATGTAGGTTGTCAGTATCGTTCCAAATGGCGCGCAAGCGTCGCTGCCTTGTTTCGATTATTGTTAACACATTGAACTATTAAGTATGAAAATGAAAAAAAGCGCGGCTGCAGCCGCCCTGAAAACGAACGAACAAACAACCACCACAAGTGCTCCCGCAGCGAAATCGATCACAGCGGTGCCCGCTTCAACAGTAGCGGCACCCGTTTCGAACGGTGCGAGGGCAGTCTCAACTGCTCCGGCAACCGTCCCGAGCACTCCGAAGGCCGCTGCCAGTGCTTCGAAATCCGCTTCCGGCGCTGTGACCACCATCGACGTCAAAGTGGATGTCGGTTTTGGCAACGCGGTATATTTGCGAGGCCAGGGATCCGGCCTCACTTGGGAACACGGCGTGCCGCTGGCCTGTGTCGATGGCGGCACTTGGCGCTGGTCCCAATCCGTGAGTTCTCCAGTCACCTTCAAGGTGCTCATTAACGACCAGGTTTGGGCCGCCGGGAACGACCTTGTCGTCGCACCGGGCCAAAAACTGGAAGTTGCTCCCCGTTTCGCCTAACTGAAATCCCATGGCGGCGGAGGAAAGTTCGGACCGCCGTCCTACGGATTGGGATTAAAGGGGACTCCAAAATCCTTCAGGCGCTCCTTCATCATTTTTGATGGGAGCGTCACAGTCCTGTTTTGCCTTTCGAGACCTTGATGCCAAAGGCTTCCACGCGGGAATGGCCGCCCGAATTTCTCGCCATTTTCATTGCTATTTGTCCCCGAAAATTGTATAGAAGAGGCTTATGTCGTGTCTGTCCCGAACCAACAAAAACCACGTCCTATGCGGGCTGGTTATTATTTGTGCTTTTTTTGGCGTCACTTGCTCCGTTTTGGCCCAATCGCTGACGTTCAGCCTGGCAAACCTTCCCACTGGCAGCGGCCCGGCGATGGTCGTGCCGATAGATGTGAACGGCACCGGCCATCCGGGCTTGGTCTGCTCGGATTTTGGCTTTGTTTTACCCCTCTATGGATTTGGCGACGGTGGCGGCGGCGGTTCCACACTGTCTGTTTTTACCAACGACGGTTTCGGTAATCTTTCCCCCAGCGCCACGCTGGATGTCGGGCTTGACCCGGTTGGCCTCGCGGTCGCGGATGTCAATGGCGATGGGTGGCCGGATATAATCTGCGCCAACGTCAGCAGCGACACGTTGACTGTATTAACCAACAACCGGCACGGCAGCTTTGGCGCCGCAGGCACGTATTCAGTGGACGCCGATGGACCCGTGTTCGTGGCCGCCGCAGACGTCAACGGTGACGGTTATGTGGATTTAATCAGCGCTAATTATGAGAGCGGGTCGCTTACGATATTGACCAACAAAGGCGACGGCACTTTCAAAATAAGCGGCACCATTACGACGGCCGCCAGCCCGAATTGCATCGCTGCCGTGGACATCAATGGTGACGGCAGCGTCGATCTGGTTTGCGCCAATAACAACTACAAGATGCTAATCTTCACCAATAACGGACGCGGTGTCTTTGCCCCTGGCAGCACCCTCGACGCTACCAATACGTGGGTCGTTGGGACGGACGTCGATGGAAATGGCTCGATCGATCTCGTCACAGCCAACGGCAGCTCCACTTTGAGCGTGTACACTAATGATGGGAGCGGGAAATTCAATTTAAAATCGACGCCGCTTGTTGACGAATTTGTAGGTTCGGTGGTGGCGGCGGATATCAACGGCGATGGCAAGGTGGATTTGGTCTGCCCCAACAACAACAATGGATTTCAAGGCGCCATGGAAGTCTTGACCAACGATGGTTCCGGCAATTTTCTCGAAGCCACGGAAGTCCTGGTTGGAGCCGCGGGTATCCCAAATTATCCGAATTTTGTGACGGCAGCAGATTTCAACGGTGATGGTAACCTGGATATCGCCGTCTCCTGTTACGGCTCGGCGGAAATTACGGAGTTGGTGCAAGTCAGTGGTACCGTGCCGCTAACGCCGAAGCCCATCGTGACCATTACCAGCCCGGCCAATGACGCCGTGATTCCGACGACCGAGAACTTTGAGATCACCGCCACTGCGGTGTCGCCCAGCAAGATCGAGGTAATGACTTATTTTGTCGGCACAAATTTCTTTGGAAGCACCGCTGCGCCGTTCAGTGTGCAAATTACCGCCGGCAGGATTCCACCGGGCACCTATGCGCTGCAAGCGAAAGCCGTCGATAGCGCCGGGCATGTCGGCTGGTCCCCGGAAGTGCAAATAAATGTCACCGGCGCTTCTGTCCATCCGCCTAGCGCCCCGCCCTTGACGTTCAGCAGTACCACTTTGCCCGTAGGCAGCGGACCAAATTACGTCCTGCCAGTGGATCTGAACGGCGACGGGCATGTGGATTTGGTCACGACAGACTTTGGCTTTTTCTCTGACTTTTTTGGTTGTTTTGGAGACCTTGAATTCGGGGAGGGTTACGGAGCGACCGGCTCAAACTTAACCGTTTGGATCAACAACGGCCACGGGGGATTTTCATCCAGTTACGATACCGAGGTCGGTTTCCCGGGCATCACGTCCGAGCCTACCTGTGTCGCTGCCGCCGATTTGAACAGTGACGGCCACCTGGAGCTGATAAGCTCGGATAATTATATAAACGAGATGTCCATCCTGACCAATAAAGGCGGAGGTGTCTTTAAGCAGGAGGAGGGTCTGCCAATTTTTACCGGAGGTGGCCCCGGCGGCGGCGGACGGGAACCGGTCTTTTTCACCGTTGCGGATGTTAATGGAGACGGTAAACCTGACTTGATCACCGTAAATACCTATGATGTAGACAATAATATTAGCATTTTAACCAATGGGGGGAACTTTTTCTTCACCAATAGCGCGACATTGCCCGTGGGCTTTATACCGTCTTGCGTGGCGGCGACCGACATTAACGGGGATGGTAGTATTGACCTGGTTTGTGCGAATTACGGCGACTCTTGTGGGGATGGCAACACTTTGACCGTGTTCACCAACGATGGGGTGGGCGACTTTACCAGCAACGCCACCATCACCGTTGGGTACGGGCCAGTTTGCGTGGTCGCGGCCGATGTCAATGGCGATGGCTACGTCGATCTCATCACGGCCAATCAAGGTGATTTCACTCTTACCGTTTTGACCAATGATGGGCACGGGAATTTTACGCTCCAAAGCACGATCCCCGCCATCGGTCCGTCCTGGGTTGTGGCTGCCGACCTCACCGGCAGTGGCCATTTTGATTTGGCGGTGGCGAACAGCTTTAGCGGTTATCGCGGCTCCGTAACGGTCTTTCTCAATGATGGCCGCGGCAATTTCAGCTCCAATACGACTGTTCAAGTCGGAAGCGCAGCCTTTAATAATTATCCAAATTGCATCGCGGCGGCAGATTTCAATGGCGATGGCGAAATGGATTTGGTGGTCGCGAATTTCGGCTCCTCCAGCCTCACAGTGCTGACGCAAACGACAGTTCGTCCGCCCCCGCCTGTGATCACCATCACCAGCCCGATCAATGGCGCCTCATTTTCTACGACCACGAGCTTTGCAATTCAAGCGACCGTGCAACAGACCGGCAAGAGCACCGTCAACCAAGTGGAGTTCTTGCTCGATGGCGGCCTATTGGGAATCAGCACGGGGTCGCCGTTTAGCCTGTCAGTCCCGGCCGGCTCTGTTCCGGCGGGCGAACATAATTTGCAAGCGGTGGCGGTAAACAGCGCGGGCATCAACGTGACTTCTGCCGTGGTCCAAATCACGTTGAACGTGCCTGGGACAGCATTGATCGATTTTGATGTGCTGAATACATCCAAGGGAGCCGTCGGTGGAACGACCCTGGCCAATTACCTCGCGCAGTATGGGGTGACATTGGCCAATGTCACATTCGGAACTGAGATGGAGGCCGTGGACACCAACGGTTTCACGGGAAACGTCGAGGTGGAGGCTCCTTCCTCTCCGAACATCTTTACGCAAGCCGGGCTTAATCAACCTGTGAGTTTTACCCTGCGCTTTGCCACCAATTTGCAGGCTTTCGGATTTACCCGCGCCGGACTTTTTGCGTCATCGGGATTAATATCCCACCCGCAATGGACGGCGACAGCGTTTGACAGCAGCGGGACGGCATTGAGTTCGGTGACGGAGCCGTTAATCCTGACCACTGACTCCGTGGGACAGCGGTCGTTTGTATTGACAGGCAACGGCATTGCGTCTGTGCGTTTTGATTCCGACAGCCAGGGGACGGCGGCATTTTCCGCGGTGCTGCTGGATGATTTGCTTTTGGACTACAATGCCGTGACGCCCGCGGTCTCGGTCGCTTTGTCCGTGACCGTTCCGGCGACAAATGATCTCGTGGCTCCTGCCACGATTACGCTAAGCGCAAATGTCGTTGACCAGTTGAGTTCCACTTTCACGGTGTTCTTTTATGCCGGGCCAACCTTGTTGGGGACCGTGAGCAGCAGCCCTCTGAGCGGCGGCCCCTACCAGGTCACAGTGAATAATGTGCTGCCGGGAAATTATGCCCTCCAGGCGCGCGTGGTGGATTTGTCGTCGGGCATTTCGGCGCTTTCACCGATCCTGCCCATCACCGTCCAGCTTGGGCCTAATTCCACTTTGATCGATTTTGACGCGTTGAATACCACCAGAGCGCCGCAGGTAACGGCGGCTGTGGAAACTTATCTCTCCCATTATGGCGTGACCGTCGCCAGTCTAAGCCCAGGCACCGCGCTTACGGTTGACAGCCAGCAGCACATTGCCGGTGGGTCGGCGGTATTGGCGCCTTCACCGCCAAATGTTTTAACGCAGACCGGTTCCAACGGCCCGGTGCAATTTACCTTGCGTTTTGCGCCGGTGCTCACCCAATTCGGATTTACTCGCCCTGAACTGCTGGCCAATCCGTTCGTCAGCCATCCGGCCTGGCAAGTGACGGCCTTTGACGGCTCCGGCGCTATAGTGGACCAGGCCGGCGAAACGGAAATCGATAGTTCCACGAATGTGGGGGCGAGGGAATTTTCGTTAGGGACAGCCGGCGGTCCGGGCATCGCGGCAGTGCAATTTGCCTCGCAAGGAACAGGACTCACCACCTTCAACGCCATGCTGGTGGATAATTTAGTTTTGACGACAAATACGGGCGCCTTTCCTCCGGCTGTGGCCATTACATCACCCGTTTCGGGTGTGGCCTTGGCCAGGCCCCCGGCGGTAACCGTGACGGCGGCGGCATCCGATCCGACGGGCATCGCCAGCGTGAGCTTCTATGCCAACAGCTTTTCCCTTGGAATAGCGACGGGCAGCCCTTATGCGGTGCAGTGGGTATTTCCACGACCTGGGAATTATCAATTGGCGGCAGTGGCGTCGAATAATGTGGGGCTGGCGTGGACATCATCAGTAGTAAACATCGCCATTCAGCCATCGGCCTCTCAATTTGCCATAGTCAGCCAGCCCGCCAGCCAGATGGTGGCCGCAGGCGGCAGCGCCACGTTTGCGGTCGGTGTCACCGGCACCAACCAAGCCACCTATCAATGGTTTTACAACAGCAACCCCATCCTGGGCGCCACTTCACCCACGCTGGTTCTGGCTCCGCCTATTAATAACACCGACGCCGGAACGTACTTCGTGGAGGTGACCGAGCCAGGCCCAACGGTATTGACCAGCGATTCCGCAGTTTTGACAGTTATTGATCCTCCATTGGTTAGAGGCCCATTTGGGCAGACGGTCCCACCCGGAACTGAGGTTACTCTGACAGTTTTCACCAGTGCCTCGGTCACTTACCAATGGCTCTTGAACGGAAACAGCATTCCCGGTGCGACCGATAATCCTTACGTTATTGAGAATGCGCAGCCGCGCCAATCTGGGAACTATCAAGTCCTCGTCGCTAATCAGGTGGCATCGACGCTTAGCGCGCCGGCTGCCGTTATCGTGGAAACAGCCATTACGATTCCCGAGACGAATACCAACTTTCAAAATCGCGCCAGCTTTAATCCTTTGCTTGGACCGATATCGGACAGCAACGATCTGGCTACGGTCCAACGAGGCGCGCCTTTGCCGGACGGTGTTCCGGTCGGCAATTCGATTTGGTTCACGTGGACTCCGAATTTCACCGGGACCGCCACATTGACAACTCAAGGAAGTGATTTCGACACCGTTATGGCTGTTTATACCGGGACCGCACTGAGCAGTCTAAAGGCTGTGGCGGCGGATGATGACTCGGGCGGTTTCCTGACCAGCCTGGTCACTCTTAACGTAACGGCGGGCACCGCCTACCAAATCGCGGTGGACGGACATCAAGGCGCGTCGGGTCGCGTGGTGTTGGGATTTCCAGCGGGGACCGGCTATCGGATATTAAACCCAACTTCAGGAGAGAGCGTGCCGGTGATCGTAAGAAACCCCGCCAGCCAGACAGTCGGGCCTGGAGCGCCGGTAAATTTGAGCGTGGTGGCAACCAGTGCGACAAAGATCACCTACCAATGGTATTTTCAAGGTGTTCCCATTCATGGCGCTACCGCCAGCGCGTTAGCCATTGCTCATGTCCAACCCGGTTCCGTCGGCCTGTACGATGTGCTGGTGGCGAACGCCGCCGGTTCGGCCCAAAGCGAACTGGCCGCTGTTCAAATCGGGGCGAGCCAAGGCGGGAAGCCCACTTCCACTGGAAGCAAATTTGGGACCTCGACGACCACGGCTTCTCCCGCAGAATTGGCCACCGACCTGCGGCCCTTCAGTTCGGGAGGCGACTCGGCCGGCTTCAGCGTATCGCAAGTCTTTAGCACGGTCGGCGCAACGACCCAGCCGGGAGAGCCTCAGCCTTGCGGTCAAGTTGGTACCGGTTCGGAATGGTTTTCATACACGGCTCCTGCCAGCGGAATCATGCAGATAAATACGGACGGAAGCACTTTCAACACGATTCTAGGCGTCTATACCGGACCCGGAACCAGTTTTGCCAGCCTCGATGAAGTCGGCTGCGGCTATTCCACAAATTATCTGGAGCAAGGACAGCCATCTGTAATTCTCACAAACGTCACAAAAGGAACGACCTTTTTTATTCTGGTCCAGGGGTACCAAAACTCCGCCGGTGTGGCCAAATTGCAAATCGGCTTGGGGCAGCCACTGGCCTTCCGCAATCTTCCTGCGAGCCAGTTGGTGACAGCGGGGAACAAGGCGACCTTTGCGGCGCTTGCCATCGGCAGTACCCCCGTTTCCTATCAATGGCAGTTGAACGGAGCCAATTTGGCCGGCGCAACCAAGTCAACCTTCACCGTCACTGAAGCGCAGAACGAAGCGGTGGGAAATTACACAGTCATTGCGAGCAATCCCCTCGGAGCAGTGACCAGCTCGCCACCGGCGGCGTTGACCATCCAGTATGCGCCGGCCATCGTGGCCGGCCCATCCAATGAAACCGTGACATTGGGACTGCCGGCGAAATTCTCTGTCGAAACCGTGGGTGTCAATGTGAAAACCAATCTGTTCGTTTACCAATGGTATTTCGACGGCGCGCCGATACCCAAGGCAACGGCCTCCAGTCTTTTGCTGCCGGTGACACATTGGACCAACCAGGGCACGTACTCTCTTGTCATTTCAAATAGTTACGGTCCCGTGGCCAGCGGACCGGCCACGCTCACTCTGATAGACAAAATTCCCCCAACGGTTGCCATTACTGCGCCGGCCAACGACTCGGAGACCACCAGCGGTCTGATAATCGTGACCGGAACAGCAGCCGATAAGGTCGGCATCGCCCAAGTCCAGGTGGAAGTCAACAGCAATGGCTTCTTTGCCGCCAGTGGCACCACGAATTGGAACGAGCGAGTCGGGCTGACGGCGGGAGCGAATGTGATCAGCGCATACAGCACGGACCTGGCTGGCAATTCCTCCCTGATCGTCAAACACACCATCACCTACAATTCAGCCGCAATGAAACTGGAAACCCAAACCAAACCTGCGGCGCACTCATCTTTGAAGTTTTCCGGCACTTACAGCGGCTTGTTCTATCCGACCGATGGAGCAAGCCGGGCCAATTCCGGCTATTTCACCGCAACCATCGCCAGCGGAACTTCGGGCGCCTTCACCGCCAATATTCTGCTTGACTCTAAAAGTTATCCGTTTACGGGAAAATTTGATTCCGCCGGTGTGGCGGACTCTCTCGTGCCGCGATCAGGAAAATCCCCGGTCACGGCCTCTTTGCGACTCGATGTTGATTCGCCCCGCAGCCAAATGACTGGCTTTATCAGCAGCGCGGATGGGCGCTCCGTTCTTCGGGCCGGTCTGACCGTTTTCGGCGCCGGCACCAATCCCGCACGTGTTGATGCCGGGCAATTTGCGCTCGTCGTTCCGTCGGGGGCCGTCGCGCCGGCCGGTTATTTGGCCATCACCAACACCACCGGCGGAGCAGCCTTGGTGACAGGCACGCTGGCCGACGGAGAGAGTATCTTCCGTGTCGCGCCGAAAGCCGAAGGCCAGGCCATCCCATTCTACACGCCCCTCTACTCCGGCCAGGGCTTATTCCTGGCATGGATTTCATTTACGAATTCGGCCCCGCAAGCGAATCTTGGGCCTGCAATCTGGATTGGCCCCGGCTTCACGAACTTGACCGACATCATTATCGTAAAATAGGCAATGAATTTGCCTTTTTGAGAAATCGCAGTAATCCGAAATAATTGTCCCGCGGCGCCCGGCCCATTCGTCGTATAAATGAAAGGGCAAACATCAAACAACAAACGAAAGAATATATGAGCACACAATCGATAACTGGATACATGTTGATATTTCGCGGCACAGACTGGCATCAGGGCCTCTCGCCAGAGGAAATGCAAAAGGTCGCCAGCGCATGGATGGGCTGGTTTAACCGCTTAACCGATCAGGGCAAAGCCATTGCGGGAAACCCGCTGGAAGCGAAAGGCAAAGTCATTTCCGGCAAAGGCGGCCGAGTCGTTGCCGACGGGCCATTTGCCGAGTCTAAAGAGGCGATTGGCGGTTACTTCATCCTCAACGTAAACACAATGGACGAAGCTGTGGCCATTGCGAAGGAATGCCCGGGCCTGCCCTACGGCGTGAAAATCGAAGTTCGACCTGTCATGGATCAATGCCCACTGGCGGCGAAAGAATTCTCCGAGCCGGCACTCGCCGAAAAAACGGCTTGATTCGGTTTCAGCAGATCCTGCCGAAAACCAGCGCTGTTGCCGCCAGATGATCCGAGCGTTTTAAGCTCTCGCCGTTTGGCGGCAACCTGTGCCTTGACAAATACCGCAGAGCATATGCAAAAGATCACGCCATTTTTGTGGTTCAATGATGACGCGGAAGAGGCGGTTAAGTTTTACGTCTCAATCTTTAAGAATTCAAAAGTTCTCGTTGTCACGCGCTATACTGAAGCGGGCGCGAAGGCTTCCGGGCGTCCAACGGGTTCCGTCATGACCATAAAATTCCAGCTCGAGGGCCAGGAATTTGTTGCTCTCAACGGCGGCCCGTATTTCAAATTCACCGAAGCCATATCGCTGGTTGTGAATTGCAATACACAAAAAGAAATCGACAGGTTTTGGACGAGGCTTTCCGCAGGCGGGCACAAAAGCCGATGCGGCTGGCTCAAGGACAAATACGGAGTTTCATGGCAAATCGTTCCCTCGGGTTTAGAAAAATGGCTGAACGCCAAGAACGGCCAGGCGGGACAGCGCGTCATGGAAACCCTGCTGCAAATGGATAAACTGGACATTAAAGCTTTGACGAGAGCGCACGCGCAAGAAACCAGGAAAAGCCATGGCTGAGACCGAGCCGCCTTCTGAAACAGTAAAAAAAACTCCGCCGCTCGGAAAAATCGACACTTGAACTCCCCCGAAACCAGCACGTGCGAACCACCCAAAGTTTCCGAAGTGGTGGAACATCTTTTCCGTCATGAAGGCGGCAAAATGGTCGCGACGTTGACGGGAATTTTCGGAATCGAATACCTGACCCTGGCGGAGGACGTGGTTCAGGAGGCGTTGATCCGGGCCTTGCAAACCTGGCCGTTTTACGGCGTTCCGAAAAATCCCGCCGCGTGGATCATGCGAGCGTCTCGCAATCTCGCGTTGGATGTCGTCCGCCGCGAAAAAATCTTCCGCGAAAAGGAAGGCGAAATTATTCGCCTGATGGAAGAAGAAAATTCCGCGCCGGAAGCGGCCATTTTTCCCGAGCAAAAGATTACAGACGATCGCCTGCGAATGATGTTCGTTTGCTGTCATCCGCGCATTCCGCTGGATGCTCAAGTTGCGCTCGCCTTGAAGACGCTTTGCGGTTTCAGCGTGACGGAAATTGCCCGCGCCTTTTTAACAACGGAGGCGGCCATCGCCAAACGGCTGACACGAGCGAAACAAAACATACGCGAGACGCGCATTCCATTCGAAATCCCGACCGGGGAAGATTTAGCCAGTCGATTGGACGGGGTTTTGCAATCGCTCTATCTGTTGTTCAACGAAGGATACAAGGCGACCAGCGGCGACAAACTCGTTCGCGAAGACGTCTGCCACGAGGCCATCCGCCTGACGCGTTTGCTGGTGGAGCACTCCGTTGGCAATCAGCCCAAGACTCACGCGCTCCTGGCCTTGATGCTGATGAACGGCGCGCGCCTGCCGGCTCGGCTGGATGGCGAGGGCAACTTGCTTCGCCTCCAGGAACAGAACCGCGCGCTTTGGGATCAACCGATGATTGCGCGCGGCCTGTTTCATCTGGCCCGGTCGGCGGCAGGCGAGGAAATCAGCAAATATCATTTGGAGGCGGGCATCGCTGCGTGTCATGGCGCAGCGAAGAATTACGCTTTAACGGACTGGCGGCAAATCCTTCTACTTTACGATCGGCTTGTTGAATTCGATGATTCGCCGATTGTCGCGTTGAACCGCGCCGTTGCTCTGGCAGAGATTCAAGGGCCCCAAGCGGGCATCGAAGCGGTGGGCCAGATCCAAAACCTGCCATCGCTGGAATCATATTATTTGATGTATGCTGTGCTGGGCGATTTTGAATCGCGCTTGAACCATGCAGAGGCGGCGGCCGCGCACTTCCGCAAGTCGCTGGAATTGGCGGAAATCAAATCGGAACAAGCATTCTTATCCAGACGGCTGCAAACGTGTGAACGTCAAATCGAAATCTCGAATAAATATGTTGCAGGCGGTCATCGCTGACAAAATCCAAGGCAGCAACGCCCGATCATCGGCCGACATTCACTTGGGCTCGGATTTTAAAGGTATCGACTGGCTGAGTAATGGAAGGCGCACCTTGAAGCGGGTTTCGCCGGGTTTGGATTCAAATTCAATTTCGCCGCCGTGGCGGTCGGCAATGATTCGATGGCAAATGACAAGTCCAAGGCCTGTTCCTGCTCCAACTGACTTGGTGGTGAAAAACGGCTCGAAGATATGAGATTGAACGTCTGGCGGAATGCCCGCGCCATTATCGACTATCTCAACCATGACATGGTCGCCTTCCTGGAATGTGCCAATGCAGATTTTTCCGTTGCCATCGACGGCGTCAATGGCGTTGTCAATTAGATTTGTCCAGACCTGATTCAATTCGCCGCCATAGGCCATGACGCGAGGCAGGTTTTGATCATAGGCGCGCTTAACGGTCACACTTTTCAACTTGTGACTCAGCATGGTCAGAGTGGTTTCGATTCCTTGGTGGATATCTATTTCCTCCATGGCCGAGCTGTCCATATGCGTGTAGGATTTTACGGACTTCACCAATTCGACTATGCGGCTGGTGCTATTTTCGACCTGCTTAAGCAGAAACTTAAGATTGAGCCGCGATTCGATCCATTGCACGGCGGCGGCCTGGCTTGCGGAAGGAATCGCGGAGATGAGGCTTTCCAGCCATGGAACATCCAAGCCGGCGGCCACAAAAACTCCCGACATATTCCAGCCTTCCGCAATGTGGTGCTGCTCGAACCATTCATTGAGCATTTCCTCGCGGTCACTCCGGGCCAGGGGATCGAGAACGGGTGCGTTGAGCATGCGTTCGAGCGATTCCTCGGAGGCGCGCCCCAGATGTTTCCACGCGGGGCCGTCCAGAGTGTGAATAAGCTGGCAAAGGACGGACTGAACAGAATCTGCAACCCGTTGCGAATCGGAAGCGGCCCGAAGCGCGGCTGAAGCAGGATTGTTCAATTCGTGCGCCAGGCCCGCGGCCATGGTGCCGAGAGAGACCAATTTTTCGCGCTGCTGGGCGAAGCCTTCCAGATTCCTGAATCGTTCCGCCACTGTGCGCAGGATCTCTTTCGCAACGGAGGGGCACGTGCTCATCATCTTCCAAAAACCGTCCCGATCCAGGCGAAAGAACCGTGACGGCTGGGAGACGCGCGCCGTGGCCAGCCAGGGAGTGTCCAGAAGAATTCCAATTTCGCCCATGAACCAGCCCGGTTTATTGACGGCCATGAGCACGGCTTGCCGGTCGTAGGTCCGCCATATTCGAACTTCGCCGGACAGGGTCAAATAAAAATGGCTGCCCGGTTCGTCTTCGTTCGCCAAAACCGCGCCGGCGGGAAGCTCGATAATTTCTCCCAGGCTAATGCAATCCAGTTCTTTGTCCGAAAGGCCAGCGAACAGCGGCATTTGCCTTACAGTCTGGATGTCTTCGACGGTCATGGATGGTCAGAGGCTGCCCAGATATTCGTGGATGAGTTTGACGGCCATGGCTCCTTCGCCCACACCCGAAGTCACGCCCTTGGCAGAACGATGGCGAACATCGCCCGCGACGAAAATGCCCGGAACACTTGTTTCAAGGTAAAACGGAGGCCGATTCGGCGTCCATCCTTTAGGGCGGCTGGTGCCGTTTTGGATAAGATGCTGTCCGGAAAGAATGTAGCCAAGCTCGTCCCGTTCCACGACGCCGGCCAGCCACTCTGTACGCGGCAATGCGCCGGCATAAATGAGCAGGCCCGTGGCCGGGACGACCGATTGCTCGCCTGTCTTGTGATTGCGGATGGTTACCTTTTCGCAATGGTCGCTGCCCGAAACTTCGATCACATTCGAATTGACAAGAATCGAGATGTTCTTGGTCGCGGTGATTTGGTCTTCGAGGTATTGCGACATGGTCATGGAAAGCCCCTCACCACGGACGACCATGGTTACTTGCCGGGCAAATTTGGAAAAATACATCGCGGCCTGGCCGGCGGAATTGGCGCCGCCGACAATGAAGATGTCAGCATCGCGATAGGAAAGGGCGTCGCTCATCGGAGCGTAATAATGCACTCCCGCGCCGAGCAAGGCCTCGGCCCCCTTGATATCAAGCTTTCGGTAAGCGATGCCACTGGCGACGAGCATGGCACGTCCGGCGATTTCGCTGCCATCAGCCAGGCGCACGACCCGCGAAGGACCTTCAATTTTTACGCCCGAAACTTCCTGCGGTGTAAGAATCTCGACTCCGAAACGACGGGCTTGGGCGACTGCGCGGCGGGCAAGGTCTCCGCCGCTCAAGCCCATGGGAAAGCCGAGGTAATTCTCGATTCGCGAGCTTCGGCCAGCTTGCCCGCCTGGAGCTTCGCGCTCAACCAAGAGTGTTCGCAAGCCGTCGGCGGCCCCATAAACCGAAGCAGCCAAACCAGCGGGACCGGCTCCAACTACAATGAGGTCATAAAATGGCAGATCAGCCCTGGTTTTTAGATTTAATTTTGCGGCCACCGCTGCGACGGTTGGTTTGGGAATATAAGAACCGTCCACGAAGACCACCAGCGGCAAGCAGCCAGGGTCAGTCTCCGTGGTTTGAACCAACTGGCGGCCAGTCTCGCTGGCTTCGATGTCGTGCCATTGGTAGGGAATAAAATTACGGCCGAGAAAGTCCCGAATTTCCATGGCGGCGGGAGACCAACGGTGGCCGACCACACGAACACCTTCAAAGGGCGGCTTGTAGTCGGCCTGCCAGTCATCGAGCAAATCATCGACTACCCCATAAAGCCGTTCTTCCGGTGGATCCCACGGCTTCATTAGGTAATGGTCAATCTTGACGGAGTTGATGGCACGGATGGCCGCGTCTGTGTCGGCGTAAGCCGTCAATAAGGCCCGCTTGGCCTTGGGAAAGAGTTCAAGAGCTTTTTCGAGGAATTCGACCCCCGACATGTGCGGCATTCGTTGGTCCACCAGGAACAGCGCGATGGGATCGTTGCGCAATTTAAGTTGTTCCACAGTATCCAAGGCGGAGGCTCCGGAATCGGCCGCTACCACGCGATAGCGGTTTCCGTATTGACGGCGCAGGTCCCGCTCGACGGCACGCAACACTTCCGGATCATCGTCCACTGTCATTAGAATGGGCTTTGGCATAATCGGATTCGATCTCCCCCATAATTTCGTGCAAATCGGCGTCCCAGGCGGCCATGACAGCGGCGGGGGTTTTTCGCGCCAGCGGCGTTTCACATGCATAGACTTTGTCCAGCATGATTCGGCCCGGAGAACCGTCGTTTACCTGATAAATTATAAAACGAATTTGCATGGATGCAACCGGTTGCGACGTTTTCCGGAAATCGCCGCAAAGCTCATTGACGGATGCTTCGACGCCCACCGTTGGAGTCAAAGTGCTGCCGGCTTCGACAACGCGCCCAAGCGCCCCGCTGTTGCGCATCCAGGCCCGGATGGGTTCGGCCACGGCGTGTTCGGGCGAAACAAGAAACTCGGCGTAAGGATCTTGCACGTAGGTGTTGTCGGCCGTTCGATAGGTGAAGGAGCGGCTTTGAAATAGCGGCGAAACAGAAAAGCGATTCAGGGCCACGATGTTGGTCGGCGCATTGGCCTGCGGCGGATCCGCAGGCATGGAGAAGGCAAATGTTTGATTCTTCCATCTCGGAGTGGAGCCGCAGCCGCACAGAATGGCGGCAGAAAGGAGCATGGCCACGAGGTTTCTCATTTTTTTGGCGGCTTTTCTAATTCGGACACTGGTTCGGGCGGCTTGCTGAACAACACGGAAGAGGGTCGTTGTTCCAGGGTATGAAGCAAGGCAATTAATTCATCTGTGGCGGCCCGGACATTGGCCAGCGAGCTGTTCAATTCTCCGGTATCCACACTGGCAATGGTGTGACGCAGCTCCATCGCTGTACTGGTCAGCTTGGTTTCCAACGCGACGGTATCGCGACTGATAGCCGGTATGTCAGCGCCGTTGATGGCGTTTTGCGCGTCAGCGAGAGTTTTTTGCGCGCCATCGAGGGTCCGTTGCAAGCCGTGATTGGTTTCTCGCAATTCGACAAGCAGAGTGTCCACGTTGGTTCCCAATGTGTTGAAATCCACATGATTGACGTTACGGGCAAGCTGGTTGAATGAGTCAATCAGGACGTTTGCCTTGGCGAGCAAATTGGTCAGGTCGAGGTTTTCCGCATGATAGAGACTCTTTTCCAGGGAAGTTATGACTCGATTGAATTGGCTCGGAGCCGATGGGATATAGTAATGCTTCGGGGTCCAGGGAATGGGTTCAATCGGGTAGAGGTTGGTATCGACATATTCAAGCGCCACAATGTTGGCGCCGAGGAAGCCTTGCCCCTGCACACGAGCGCGAAGGCCGTGTTCGGCTTCGACGTTGAGCGTTTCTTGGATGCCGCCGGTTTCCCCGCTCCAGACCGACCCTTTGGGAACTTCGAATTGGATAATGACGTATTGCTCCTTGTACTCAGGATATTCTGCTCCGACAAAGTCGATGAAACTGACTTTGCCGATCGTTACTCCGCGAAGCTTGACCAGCGCGCCAACGGATAAATTATCGACTTTGCCGGTGACGCTGGTTTCAAAAACATCGCGTTTGCCAAAATAACTTTTAAGGCCCATGGCAAAGAGTGCGCCAATAAAAAGAAGTGCTCCTACCAAAACAAAAAGGCCGATCCTAAAATGATGCGTTTTCGAGCTCATGCTACCTCCCGGTTTAAGAATTGGCGAACCCACGGCTGCGTTGCGTTTTCACGCAACCATGCCGGCGGCCCTTCGGCCACAATGCCGCGGACTTTCGGATCCAACACGACGACGCGGTCCGCCACGGAAAAAATGCTGGCCAGTTCGTGAGTCACCATGACAAAGGTGATGCCAAGGCCGCCCGCCAGCTCGCGAATCAGGGCATCCAGCCCCGCCGAAGTGATGGGATCCAAGCCGGCCGAGGGCTCGTCGAGAAAAAGAACACACGGGTCGAGCACAATGGCGCGGGCGATACCGGCGCGCTTTTGCATGCCACCGCTTAAATCCGCCGGAAGCTTGGTGGCAGCCATCTCCAGGCCGACCAATCGCAGTTTGGACAGCGCAATCAAATCCTTGGCCGCTTCGGACAATTCGGTAAATTCATCCAACGGCAAACGAACATTCTCAACCGCCGTGAGCGAACCAAACAAGGCCCCCCCTTGATAGAGAACGCCAAATTTTCGCAAAATTCCCAATCGCTCGTCGCCTTCCGCGTTTACAAGGCTGGCCCCGGAGATGAGAACATCGCCCGAAACAGGCTGGTGCAGGCCGATGAGATGTTTGAGCAAAGTGCTTTTGCCGGACCCGGACGCGCCGAGAATCGCGAACACTTCGCCGCGATGGACCTGGAAATTGATGCGTTCGAGAACAATGCGCTCCCCATATCCCACGGTAAGGTCGCGCGCTTCGATCAGAATTTTGCGAGGCTCGCTCATTTTCTTAACACGAACGTTACTGCTGCGAAAAGCGCGTCGGCAAGAATGATCAACAATATGCTGCTGACCACGGATCGAGTGGTGGATTCGCCCACCGCGCGCGGGCCTTCGCCGGTTTGAAGGCCGCGCAGACAACTCACCGATGCGACAATGCCGCCGAAAATAATGCTTTTGGAAAGCCCTTCCGCAAGGTCACCGAAATGCAAACCCGATTGAATCTGGTAGAGCACCATGCGCAACGGAAATCCCAACCCGAGCAGAACCGGAATGCCACCGAGCAAGCCCGCGTACATCGCGAAAATGGTCAGGATCGGTGTCAACAAGAGCCCGGCGACAACGCGTTGCACGACCAAAAACCGTATGGGCGAAAGGCCCATCGTTTGCAGGGCGTTAAGTTCCTCGTTTACTTTCATCGTGCCCAGCTCGGCGGCGAATGCGGAACCCGAACGCCCGGCGAGCATAATTGCCGTCATCACGGGCCCTAGCTCGCGCGATATGGTCAGGCCCAGCAAATTTGCCACATACACTTGCGCGCCCAATTGCGCGAGCGGCTGCGCTGATTCAAAGGCAATGACCATTCCGATAAGAAATGTGAGCAAGAACACAATGGGCAGCGCGTTGACTCCGGCCAATTCGAAAACGCGCATGACCTCCTGCCAGCGCATTCGCCGGGGGCGCAAAAGACTGGCAAAAACGTCAAGCGTCACTTCTCCGATGAATTCCACTTGGTCCCGCAAATCGCGCAGCCACGCCAGCGTGGCTTCGCCGACGTCATCGACAATGGACGAGCAAGCCGGCTCGTGCTCCTGCAAGGCTTGAACGTCTTCCGTCGAAAAACTTTGAAAAAGATGCTTAAGTTCGGGATTCAGTCCCAGCAATTCGACTTTGGCCCCTGGCGTCATCCCGCCGGCGGAAAGGTGGTAGAGCAAAGCCAAACCCGCGCTGTCACAGGAGGAAAGCTGGGCGACATCGATCCGGAGGCCAACCAGCTTGATTCCGGTCAATTCGCGTTCGAGTTTACGCCAGGCAACGGGAGTGGAAACCGCGTCGAGCTCGCCTTTGAACACAAGCGTGCCGGTCCCATCGGGCCTCACCGAAATTTCCCATTGGACCGGCAATTCGACTGGAGTTAGGCCAGGCATTTGCGTTCTTCCATTTAGCGGTTTTTCATCCAGCCAACGATGACTTGCCGTGTTCTAAATAGAAATGGATATTTGAACGATGCATATGTGCAATTGACCGGCGCATTAGGCTTCGGCGGCTTTCCATTCCTTCCAGGCGTCGATCCCGCCGAGTAACGGCCGGACGTTAGTGAAACCACTGCGGCGAAGCAGCAAGGCTACGCGCGCGGCGGTGGCCTCGTTGGGACAAGAGCAATAGACAACCACTTCGCCATCACGCGGAATCTTGTAACGGCCTTCTTTGACATCGTCCAGGGATAGATGGATCGCTCCTTGGATTCCCGCATTGGCGGCAAATTCTTCACTGGATCGAAGGTCGAGAATGACGACATTTTGGCCAGCGCCCAGCATCCCGCGCAGGTCGTCCACGGTAATGCGGGCCATTCGCAATTCATCCAGAAGACGCCTTCGTTGCCAGTATTTGAACCCGATATAAGCCGCGGCCACTCCTGCGACCAAACAGAGCGCGCTGCTGCCGATTCTTGAGAGCGCGGACCCAATTTGTTGCAATTGACCGGAAAAGAAATATCCCAGGCCAATAAACGTTCCGCCATAGAGTAGGGCGCCAGCGCTGTCAATTAGAAAAAAATGGACGGCGTTCATTTTGGACATGCCTGCCAACGGAGGGGTCACCGTGCTGATTCCAGGCACAAATTTGGCGATGACAATTCCGCGCCAGCCGTATTTGGTGAATACATTTTGCGTCCGGCGGACGCATGAATCCGGCTCCAGGGAGATGCGACAGAGAAAGTTAAGAACCTTGGCGCCCTGGTATCGGCCAAGATAAAACCAAATGCCATCGGCCAGAAGACACGCCAAAAGGCTCATCGCCATGGCGAGCGTAAAATTGAACTTGCCCGCCGCGCAAAGAGCGCCCGCGGTCAGCAACCACGGGAAAGCCGGGAGCGGCAAACCAATTTGTTCGACAAGAACCGAACCGAACACAATGGGCGCGCCATAGTGCGTTAAGAATTCACGGGCGTCAGTCATTGGGTTGCATTTTTGGGCATCCGTTCAGCCAGCCACGTGTCCGCCGGAACCTGCGCGATACCCGGATACACCGTGTAACTGACAACATTAGCCAGATTCACAATGCCGATTCCGCCGCAGGGTAGACGCATGTGCAACACGCCTTTGGATAGGACAAGGCGCATGTATGATTGGTTTTCCGCCGGGAGCTTCACCGGGAATTCCAACATCATGAAAAATCGTGTTCCGCCGACCATGACCAATTCCATAAACGAAACCGAAAGGTCCCCCACCGGGATGCAGTTCTCGCGTTTGGCCATGAGTTCCGGTTCGTCCAAGTGGGCGTGTTGGCGAAATTCCTCCTGGGTTAATTCCACAATGTCGGCATAGCCGCCAGGGAAATCCCACACCTTGATGTCTTGGTGTTCCAAATCGACCCGGAGCACTCGCTCCGCGACAAAGACGGATTTGAAGCACTCGCCGGCCACGACGAGGCGTCCGTGGGAAAAAATCCGGGAAGGGTCCACCTTTTGCCGAACCTCCTGGATTTGGGATTCGTTGCGCAATTCGAACGACTCAATCGTTCCTTCACTGAGATGAATGCGAATTATTAAAGTTTCTGTTTTCATATAAAGTGTCGTTGTTCGTCCGTGAAATGTTGCTTGGGGGTCGTGCATCGCGGCGGGATCGTTCCAATTCAAGCTGCAAAGCCCTGGCCGCCTTGGCAGCGTCCGCGATTTCTTCCAAGTGAATATACATAATTGAAATGGAGGATGTTTGGGATGACCAACACCAATGACTATACCTTTAGGGTAAGAAAGTTTTTTCGCAAGTCGAATTCTGGCAAACGTCCATTTTCAATTGGGAGTCTTCAGCAGGGCTTTAATCAACTTTGTCGGATTTGTTCGGTGCCCATTGCATCTTGACGAAAGTTCAGTGAAGTGTATGAGTGAATTAAGCATTTATGATTACTCCACGCACTCGCCGGGAATTTTTGGCTGATGTCGGCCGGGGCATGTTGGTGGCAACGGTCGGCAGCACGGTCGCCGGTCAACTGCAATTAAGCCCAGCCCGGGCGGAGGAGGCTGGGGAGGCGCTTTCGTTTGGGGCGCTGGAGCCGTTAGTCTGCATGATGCAGGAAACGGCGCCGGATCGACTGCTGCCGGCGCTGGCGGAACAATTGCGCTCCGGGGTGGAATTGCGGCGATTGGTGGCGGCGGCGGCGCTGGCCAATGCGCGCACTTTTGGAGGCGAGGATTACGTGGGTTTCCACACGATGATGGCGCTGGCGCCGGCGTTGCACATGGCCGGCGAACTGCCTAAGAATTTGCAGCCCTTGCCGGTGTTCAAGGTGCTGTACCGCAATTCCAATCGCATTCAGGAGAGGGGAGGACGGAAGGAGGAGGTGCTGCATGGGGTCCAGCCATCCACGGAGCCGAGGATGGATCTGGATGGAGCGAAGCTGCGCGAGGCGGTTCGGCGACAGGATGTCAACGGAGCCGAGCGCATTTTCGCGGCGCTGGCGGAAGGACCGGTCGAGGACTCCTTCAATGAATTGCTCTGGACGGTGCAGGATCACACGGAAGTTCATCGAGTGGTGCTTCCGTATCGGGCGTGGGATTTAATCGGTTTAATCGGAAAAGAGCAGGCGCACACCTTGCTGCGGCAGTCGGTTCGCTATTGTGTCAAAGCTGAGTCGTGGCCGCAAAACGCCAACGGGAACGAGGCGCGGGTGCTGTTGCCCAATTTATTGGAACAACACCATTTGCTCGATCGAACGCCGGGGAACCGAAGGGCGGAGGACAGTTGGGTCGAACAAATGAGCTTGACCGTATTCAAATCGACGCCTGGTCAGTCGGCGGAGGCAGTGGCGGCGGCGTTGGCGGAGGGGATGGCGCCGGCGGACGTGGGAGAGGCCGTCTCGCTGGCGGCCAACCAATTGATTCTGCGCGACATGGGGCGGCGGCCACGGGACGAGGCGCCGGGCAAGCCGTTGGGAAGCGTGCATGGGGATTCGATTGGAGTGCATGCTTCCGATTCGGCCAACGCGTGGCGAAACATGGCGTTGGTGAGCAATTCGCGCAACTGTTTTGCCAGCTTGATTCTTGGCGCTTACCAGGTGGCATTGGACCGGTTGGCGCGCGGCGGTGATTTTCTAAACTGGCAACCGCTCCCGCTGGCCGAACACGTGGCTCAAGTCAAGAGTACGGATGCGGATGCGCTGCTGCGCGAAGCCGAGGAGGCGATTCGCGGGAATCTCCAGGCCAGAGCCGCGGCGGCGGTGCAGCGGTATGGCGACCTGGGGCATCCGGCGCGGGGAGTGTTCGACCTTTTGTTGCGCTATGCCGTGAGCGAGGACGGAGCTTTGCACGCGGAGAAATTCTATCGGACAGTATCGGAAGAGTTCGCGGCGGTGCGAGGCGCGTTCAGATGGCGTTATCCGGTGGCGCTGGCCCGGGTGACGGCGAGCGAGTACGGGCGACCGGCGCCGGGCATGGCGGAAGCGCGCTCGTTGTTGCAGGTTTAGACGAAGGATTTGGGAAGAGATCGGCCTACGCGCGGGGAGCAGTTGATTAAAAGAATGGTGGAGCCGAGGGGAGTCGAACCCCTGACCTTCTCATTGCGAACGAGACGCTCTACCAACTGAGCTACGACCCCATCATATTGAGTATAAATGACTTACGCACGGAATAAAAACAGCATAAAAACATTGACACCCCCATTTGTCACCCCTTATGCTTTTCGCATGGATACGAACCAGCAAAAAAGCACAAGGCAACTTTTGGAGAAAATTCCAACTGTTCAATGCCTTTTTCGTCATAAACTCAATTCCACTTATTATGGTATAAAAAAAGTTTCAGGCAAGCGGAAAGAACACAGCCTGCAAACGAGCGATAGGAAAATCGCGGAACGAAAACTTGCCGAATGGATCAAGGGGCTGGACAAGATTGATTCGACAGCGGAAAAGACCAATCTGGCGCAATTGATTGAGAAATTCGTGGCTGCGAGGCAGGGGAAATCACAGTCCGCTCAAGATACAGATGCGTCTATCATCAAACGATTCAAAGATGGATGGAAGCACGGCCTTGAGATTCGGGTGTCCAAGATCAAGCCGTCACATTTGAGTGAATGGCTTGCCAGCGTAGAGGGTCAGATGAAAAACACGACCTATAACCGTTATTGTGGCGTGTTGAAACAAATGTTTGAGATTGCCCTGTCTGACAAAATGATTATTGAATCCCCAATGGCAAGCGTCAAGACTACATGGAAAAGACCCCAAAAGCCCCAAAGGTTCTGTCCAACTCAGCAACAATTCGACGCCATTGTCAAAGATATTAGGGCGCAACGCTTCAATGCTGATTCAGAGGATTCGGCGAACTTCATTGAGTTTATGGGACTGGCAGGTTTAGGGCAGGCCGAAACAAGCTCTTTGACCTTTGGTGACATTGACTGGCAGCAAAATGTCCTGAACATCAAACGCCATAAAACAGACGCACGTTTCCAAGTCCCGATTTACGAGTGGCTAAAGCCGTTCCTGAGAAGGATGACAGATGAAAAGCCTTCCCCGCCCACATTTGATACGAGGGTGTTCAAACTCAATGATGCTCGCAAGGCATTAAAAGGAGCCTGCGCTCGCCTTGGATTCAGAAATTTTTCGCAACGCAACATTCGGGCAGTGCTGATTAGACGACTCTGGCAAGGTGGAGTTGACGCAAAACTCATTTCAAAGTGGCAAGGTCATCAAGACGGAGGACGACTGATTCTCAACACATATACGGAAGTGTTTGGGGATAATGACATGGAATACAGAGAAATTATTTCAGGATTGGAAAGACGCTTCCAACGGGAAAGACCGTCAACATTTTGCCATGACAGCGAGGAATGCCTCCAAATGAGCTTTCGCGGGAATGGCGCGGTCGGTCCTGTTTTATGAATTGAAAAATTTAGGGCAGATGAATTCAAATTGATTTTTTCGCAAATAATGCGTTCTGCCCCCCCAAGTTGGAATGATTTCAGGGCAAATAAGGAGGAGCACAGGCACAGCGAAAACCGCTCAGGATTGCGCCCAGTGCTATCTGAGAGGCGTTTTGGCGGTGTCACCCCCTGCTGTCACCCCCTTTAAAGGAAATTGAGGGCAAACGAGTCCAAGTCAATGTCCATTGAGTCCATTTGGGTCCACAACGATTACCTCGGAAAATGAGGGAAAAGGGAACCAAGTCCACTCCTGTCCAATTGAGGGCACAAAACGAAATCTCCTTGCGAACGAGACGCTCCTGCACCCATTTCAATGGGATGAATCAGATACAAAAAGTCACCCGAAACGAGGGTTCGATTCCCTTCACCCGCTCCATTGATAATCAACGACTTACAAAGCAGTGCAGTAAAAGTGCAGTAGAATCAAACTGGAAGAACCAATCGCAAGAAGAGCGAAGATCAGGAAAGA
>Ga0182024_10003400_pt1 | contig 38007 bp, 36 predicted proteins | sample P32metaG_FD_120480 | JGI IMG/M metagenome (GOLD analysis project Ga0182024, IMG submission 120480) | Permafrost microbial communities from Stordalen Mire, Sweden - P3-2 metaG (Illumina Assembly) | ecosystem: Environmental > Terrestrial > Soil > Wetlands > Permafrost | place: Sweden: Stordalen...
ACCGTGATCCTCCTCAAGTGGTTGTGTCGAAACTGCTTCTTGAGGTTGACGCGGTGATCGTCGCGTCTGGGGGATAGTCCTCAGCTCACCTGCTCGTACACCACTGGCTGGGACTCAACTTTTTTGAGCGCCCCCGGCAGGACTCGAACCTGCGACGCACGGTTTAGGAAACCGACGCTCTATCCTCTGAGCTACGGGGGCACGCTGGACTTTTAGATTTCCACTAGGGGCTCGGTCCTATAAATTGTTCTACAACCCTGCGCCGCCATTCTCCCATGGCGACGACACGCCCCCAACGACCAGGCACCAAGCGAGAGCGACCGCCGGGTTCGGGCGAGTGGCAACTTCGCGCGTATCTCGGTCCCGATCACAGGCAACGGCGATCGCTCCAGATGGCGGGGGCTAGCAACCCTGGAGGACTCCTCGAGTGGCCTCGGCGCACTTGGTACTTGATTCACCGAACAGTCGACCGTGGCGTGTCGGCCGAGCAGAACGGCAAGAGATGGGCTCGCCCCGAGCTTCACGACTCGGCGGCCAACAGATCGCTTTGATCTGTGTCTCGCCCGCGAGATCGGGTGGCAAGCCACCGTCGGCGTACCAAACGACGGTTCGGCGATTCGTCTCGCGCAAGCTCTCCCGCCTTCTTCATTGCTCAGTGAAGTTGGCGCTCCCAGTGCGGCGGCGCCGGGCCTGCCGGGCCCGGCGCTTCTTGGATTGAACGGCGGAGGTCATGTCCGGTTCCGGGGCGTAGTCCGCTGGAAAGACCGGCCCAGGGCGGGGATGCTGGCGCCGCCAGTGGAGTCAGCGGTGTTGCCGATGCAGTCGACGTTGACAGTGCGGGATGCGCCAGCGATGGTGAGCACTCGCATCCAGACTTACGGCGGAGCAGTTGGGCCGGTATCGGGCCTCTCGCCCGTGTCGACCAGGTTCTGAGCTACTTCTCGGAGCTTCACGTTGAGGTGCTGGGAAGCTCGACGCAAAATGTCGAACGCCTCATCTGCGCCAATCCGCTCGCGCTCCATCAAGATCCCCTGGGCCTGGCCGATCACCTCCCGCGTAGTCAGGGCGGCGTGGAAGTTGTCGGACCGGCGTTCCTCGTCTTCGTAGACGTGGGCGGCAGAGAGGGCGAGGGCGGCCAACGAGGCCAGGATCGCCCCTTTGGCCCGGTCGACGACCCCGAAGGCAGCAGGGTAACGGGCGTAGAGGTTGATAGCCCCGAGGGTGCCATCAGCGACCAGGGGAAGGGCCAACACGCTGCGTATCCCAGCCGTCGTCGCCTGCGGCGCGAAATGAGGCCAGCGGGTGTCATCGGCCAGGTCTTCCGCGTAGAAGATGGCCCCTTGGCTGATGGCGTCGAGGCAGGGGCCCTCGCCGGTCTCATGCTGCAGAACGTCGACCAATTCGACGATCCGGTGAGTGTGCACCGGGGTGGTGACCACGTCCCCATCGATGAGAAAGAGGCCAGCGAAGTCACAGCCCTCGACGGTGGCGACGGCCAACTCCACCACTTGACCCAAGGTGTCGGTGACGCTGCCCGCCGAGAACAGACTCCGGATGGTCTCGGAAAGGTTGACCGTGAGCTCGGAAAAGGGGTCCGAGTCGATGGAGGTCTGGTGTTCGGTTGCGCCCATGGCCCGCTACCCCCTTACCTCCAGTATGGCGCCTCAGAGCAGGGAATGTACCGGGGGATCGAAGTCCCTGGTAGATCGAGAGGGAAAGGGTGTAGGGTCCGAGGCACCTTCGACAGTGAGGGTACGGAAGGGCTGGCCTGGGCCGCCCGCTGCAGCCTTGGAGGCAACGACCCCTCGTGTCGGGTTCCTCACTGTCGATCAAAGACGTCGCTCGCGCTCTTGTTGGGTGTCCCCCCGCCCTCAGACGCTGATCGAACCGTCGGTGATCGTCCATGGATGCTGCGGGCGCCCGCCCCCTTCCGGTGAGCTCGTCTTTGGGCGGACGTGAGGCGACGCCTCGCGTCAGCTACCTTCGCTCTGACGGTACAGGAGCTCGGGTCGGTGTTTTCGATACCGAGGCCTCGATCATCCTGAGCGAGCTTCGTCGAGCTGGGTGGGAGCCGTCCCGTCCCTGGGTTCGGGACGAGGCGAAGCGAGAGGATGAGGAGTAGGGCGAATTCAACGGGAGCAGGAAGCCTGCGTCCGAAAGTACTCTTGGTAACGGCGCCGAGACCGTCCAGCGACACGCCCGGGAGAAGAAAAACCAGCGCCCACCGGGCTGCCCGTTATCCTTGACTCCCGCCAGTCCGATCCACCACCAAGGAGAGCAGATGACCACCGCCCCCGACCAGCTCCCGTTCAAGGTCGCCGACCTCTCGTTGGCCGCCTTCGGTCGCCTGGAGATCGAGCTGGCCGAGCACGAAATGCCGGGGCTCATGGCCATGCGGGCCGAGTACTCGGCCAGCCAGCCGTTGGCCGGGGCCCGCATAACCGGATCGCTCCACATGACCGTCCAGACCGCGGTCCTCATCGAGACCCTGATCGCCCTCGGCGCCCGAGTGCGCTGGGCCAGCTGCAACATCTTTTCCACCCAAGACCATGCAGCCGCCGCGGTGGCCGTCGGACCCGAGGGAACCGCGGCTGACCCCAAGGGGATCCCGGTGTTCGCCTGGAAGGGCGAGTCCCTCGAGGAGTACTGGTGGTGCACCGAACAGGCGCTCTGTTGGCCCGCAGACGGTGGGCCAACCATGATCCTCGACGACGGCGGGGACGCAACCCTCCTCGTGCACAAGGGCGTGGAATACGAGAAGGACGGCAAGGTCCCCGACCCGACAACGGCGGAGTCCGAAGAACTCGCGGTCGTCCTTTCGGTTCTCGGGCGGAGCCTCACTGAAGACTCCCAGCGCTGGACCGTGATAGCCAACGGGATCAAGGGCGTGACCGAGGAGACGACGACCGGTGTGCACCGCCTCTACGAGATGCAGCGCAGCGGCGAGCTCCTGTTCCCGGCCATCAACGTCAACGATTCGGTAACGAAATCCAAATTCGACAACAAGTACGGCTGTCGGCACTCATTGGTCGACGGCATCAACCGGGCCACCGATGTCCTCATCGGTGGCAAGGTGGCGGTCATCTGCGGCTACGGCGACGTGGGTAAGGGTTGCGCAGAGTCGCTACGGGGCCAAGGAGCGCGGGTCATCGTGACCGAGATCGATCCGATCTGCGCCCTGCAGGCGGCCATGGACGGCTTCGAGGTAAACACCCTCGAAGCGGTCGTCGGCCAAGCCGACATCTTCGTCAGCGCGACAGGGAACAAGGACATCATCACGGCCGACGACATGGCCCGAATGAAGCACCAGGCGATCGTCGGGAACATCGGCCACTTCGACAACGAGATCGACATGGCCAGTCTGGCCAAGATCGACGGCATCGAGCGGGTGAACATCAAGCCCCAGGTGGACAAGTGGGTGTTCCCTGACGGCCACGCCGTGATCGTCCTGTCCGAGGGCCGGCTGCTCAACCTGGGCAACGCCACGGGTCACCCGAGCTTCGTGATGTCCAACTCCTTTACCAACCAGACCATGGCCCAGTTGGAGCTCTACACCAAGGCCGAGCAGTACGACACCAAGGTGTACGTGCTGCCCAAGCACCTCGACGAGAAGGTCGCCCGCCTCCACCTCGACGCCCTCGGGGTCAAGCTCACCACCCTCAGAGCCGATCAAGCGGATTACATCGGCGTACCGGTCGGTGGCCCCTACAAGCCCGATACCTACCGCTACTAGACGAGCGACGCGGCCACCGGGGCCCGACGCCATGATGACGTCATGGACGTAGCGGTCGTCGGCATGGGCCGGATCGGTCGGGCGATTGCCCTCCGGCTGTTGTCGGCCGGCCACAAGGTGACGGTCTGGAACCGAACCCCCGGGCGGGCGTCCGATGTGGTGGCGGCCGGGGCGAAGGAGGCCGGGTCGCCCGAAGAGGCGGCTGAAGGAGCCCGGTCGGTCCACCTCTCGCTGGCCGGGGACCAAGCCGTCGATGAGGTCGTTCTCGGCGGGTCCGCACCCGACAGCGCCGGGTTGGCGGCCGCCCTGGGCGACGCCGCCCTTGTCGACCACTCGACGGTGGCGCCGATCACCAGCCGGCGCATCGCCGACGCGGTCCCCGGCGGGCGGATGATCGCCGCGCCGGTCCTTGGCGGCCCCGAGGCGGTCGAGAAGGGAACCGCCTTCTACCTCCTCGCGGGCCCCCCGAGCGAGGTCGAGGCCCTCGACCCGCTGTGGCGGGCGCTGTCACCGTCCCACCGCTTCTGCGGCGAGGACCAGGGGGTGGCCACCACGCTCAAGCTGCTGGCCAACTACCTGTTGATGAGCGGTCTGGCCACGCTGTCCGAGACCATCGCCACCGGACAGGCGGCGGGGATCGACAACGGCACCTTGCGCGAGTTCTTCACCACCATCCCCCTGATCGCTCCGGGCCTCGTGAACCGGCTCGACGCACTGATCGCCGGCGACCACGACGGGTGGTTCTCGGCCAGGCTCGGAGCGAAAGACGTCCGCTTGACCGCGGAATTGGCCGGGTCGGTCGGGGTGGATCTCCCGATTGCCGCATTGATCCAGCGTCGCTACGAGGAGTTGGATGCCCACGGTCTGGGCGACGCCGACATCAGCGCCATCATCGAGCTGTTGCGATAACCACCAGGAGAGTCTTAGCCGAGATGGGCAGCCAGGAAGGAGCCCATGCGCTCGGTGGCCGCGGTCGACTCGGGGGCGCTGGCGATGGCGTGCCAGACGTGGGGCAGGCCTTCGGCCACTTCGAGGGTGACGTCGACACCGGCCGTCCGGGCTGACTCGGCAAAACCCACCGAGTCGTCAAGCAGGATCTCCTCGGTCCCCACCTGCACCAGAAGCGGCGGCAGCCCGGAGAGATCGGCGAAGAGCGGTGAGACGGACGGATCCTTCGGATCGGTAACACCCACATAGTCGCGCGCCGCCTCGGCCAGGTTCGCAGCGCTCAAGAGCGGGTCCGCCCCTTCGCGGGTGCGGATCGACTCCCCCGAGACCGTCATGTCCGTCCAGGCCGACATCAGCGCCGCCGCCGCCGGCGCAGGGAGTCCGGCGTCGCGCACCGCGAGGAGGGTGGCGGCCACGAGGCCGCCGCCGGCCGAGTCGCCGGCGAGCACGATCGAGACCGGGTCGACGCCCGCCTCGTCGAGGAGCCATCGATAGGCGGCAACCGCATCGTCGAGTGCGGCGGGGAATGGGTGCTCGGGAGCCAGCCGGTAATCGAGAACCAGGGCCCGGATACCTGCCGCCCGGGCGATGCGGGCCGCCAGCTCCGCATGGCTGTGCGACGAGCCGCTCTGGTAGGCCCCGCCGTGTAGGTACAACAGGACCTGGCCCTCGGCGCTGTCGGGAGTCCGGAGCCAGACCGCGGGCACCCCGCCCGCGCTGACCTCGGTCCGTTGGACGTCGGCGGGTAGCGGGAAGAAGTCGGCCATTGCTTCGAGGACGGCGCGACGCTCCGCCATGGTGGGCTCGGAATGCCCGCCCACGGTGGACCTGGCTCCCGTCTCCTTCATCGCCCGCATCCAGTCCATGGCGCCCTGCATCTGTTCGCTCAGCATGGGGTCAGGTTAGAGGCAGCCTCGGGCGGCTAACCGGTGAAGTCGGCGGTGGCCAGAATCGTCCCGCCGGGACCGACGACTTCAGCGGAGCGGACCTGATCGGCGGGAACGGGCAGCGACGCGCCCCAGGCGCCATACCCGGCGGCCGAGAGCCAGAACGTCCCGACATCCAAGGTGGCCCCGGACACGGTCGAGATCTCGCAGGTCACCTTCGCGGCCGAGCCGGAGTCGGTCACGGTCATAAACATCCACGGGGGCCTGCCGTCATAGAGCATCACCCGTCCCCTGTTCTGGCTGCCGGCGCGCAGCACGGCCGAGGTGAGCTGCCCAGTGGGTCCGGTCGCCAGATGGTGGCCCCGCGAAGACCCCGGCCCGCTGAACCATCCGGCCCCGAAGGCCACGGCGAGCAGCAGCAGCGCGGCAGCGACCGCGAAGATCATCGGACCGCCGCGGCCGGCCCAGGCTTTGGACCGCACCACCTTGTGGTCGGGCGCCACGGTCGGGGGATCAACACCCAATCGCTCGAAAAGCCGGACCTCGAAACCGACCGGGGGCTCGATCTCGGCCGCCAGGTGGACGAACGAGTCGGCAACCACGGAGAGTTGCTCGAGTTCGGCGCTGCAGCGGGGGCAGCCGGCGAGGTGCTCGAGGACAACGCTCCGCTCGCGCCCGGTCAAGATCCCGAGAGCCAGCTCGGCCAGGCCCTCACTCACGTCGTCGCACGACGGCGTCCTTCGCTCGTCGGTCACGACTGCTCCTGTCTTGCTGCCATTGCCACCCGGAGCTTGGACATCCCGGCCCGGATCCTCGTTTTGGCCGTCCCGAGCGGGATCGACTCTTCGTCGGCCACCTCGGCCGCCGTGCGCCCATAGACCGCGGCGAGTACCAGGGCCCGACGTTGTTCGGGTGGCAGCGTGCCCAGAGCGGACGCCAGTTCGGGCCCCGCGTCGGCCAGCATGGCCCGATCCTCTGGTGACCGCTCGTTGCTCACCAGCCCGAGGGCGACGAAGTCGTCTGGGTCCGTCGGGATGGACCGACGCATCCGCAAGGCGTCAATCGCCAGGTTCCGGGTGATGGTGAGCACCCACGTGGTCACCGAACCCCGTCGGGCGTCGAAGACCGGGGCGTGGCGCCAGACCCGGATGAGCGCCTCTTGTGCCACATCCTCGGCCGCACCGGCATCCCCGATCATCGAATAGGCCAGTCCGAATACCCGCTTTTGGTAGCGCCGAACGAAGGCCACCGCCGACCCGTCGTCCCCGTGGGCCATGCCCGTGAGCAGCGCCTCGTCGGACAACCCCGGAGTTGCCATGCCAGATTGTCCCATCAACAGGTATACGGGCGGAGGCCGGGGCGGGATTGGCGGCGCCCTCGTCCGCTCCTCTTCTGGGCAATCCGTCCAGGCATCTCGCCCGTACAACCGTGCAGCGAGCCGGCAGGCAGGCAGATATTGGAGGTGGCCGCGGTGCGGAACATCCTAGGGACATCCAACAGAAGTGGCGGCTCCGAATGGTCGTCATGAACCAGCAGACCACGGCCGTGAGGACCGAGCCCGACCGGGCCCCTTCGCTGCTTCTCTCGATCCTCGTTTCGGGGGGCTCGGACAACACCTTGGTCACCAACCTCGTGTTGTGGGCGGGCGCCGCCCTGACGGTCGTCACCGCCGTGATCCACTTCCATCTGTGGTCGGACGGCTACAAGACGATCCCGACCATTGGGCCTCTTTTCCTGCTCCAAGCCATCGTCGGCGTCGTGCTCGCCCTGGGGGTGGCCGCGCTGCGTCGCTTCTGGACGGCCGTCATCGCCTTCGGTTTCGTCGCTTCGACGATCGGCGGCTTCCTACTTTCCGTCACCATCGGCCTCTTCGGTTTCAAGGACAGCTGGAGCGCCCCGTGGGCGGGCGGCGCGTTCGTCGTCGAGATCGCGGCATTGGTGCTGCTCGCGGTCGGAGGTTGCCTCTGCGCCCTCCGATCCGTGCCGGGGCGGCGGACCGGGCCCCCGGCCGGTTCGCCCTCCGGCTAAATCGGGTCCCGACCTGAGCGCGGTTCCCCCGGATTCCGCTCAGGCCGGGCCCGCGTACGCGAGCCCGGCGAAGAGATCATTCTCCGGCGTCGGCGCACCGGTTCGGTCACGTCCTCGGACGAACGCCTCGATGGAGAAGATCTGGCCGAAGAGCTCACGCCCAAGGTCGAGGAAGAAGGCGTTGTCAAGCTGGCTGGCATGGGCGGCCAGGGCCTCGTACTTCTGCTCGACGACCGCCGAGCAGTCGACGTAGGCGTTGACCAGCTCGTCATCGGTGCCGAAGGGCGGATCACCCTCGACCCATGCGGGCAACTCGAGTCCCGCCTCGTGGGCCAGATCGACAAAGCCAGCGAGCGAGGTCTTGGGCAGCGCCACGAAATACACCTTGGCGGGGATCCCGGTGCCGTCGGCCGCGGCGACGGTGATCCGGTGGGCCTGGATATGGTCGGGGTGGCCGTAAAAACCGTCGGCGTCATAGGTCACCACCACATCGGGACGGTACCGCTCCATCAAGGCGGCTAATCGTCCCGCCGCCTCGTCGACACCCGCATTCCAAAACGCCTCTGGGGCGGCGTTCTCGGTCCACCCCATCATTCCCGAGTCGTGGTAACCGAGCCGCTCGAGGTGATCGACGCCGAGAGCGGCACAGCTCCGCTCGAGTTCGGCGCGCCGCTCGAGGGCGACGGACGTCGGGTCGTGACCCGATGTGTGGGGCCCCGAACCCTCGGCGGAGTCGCCCAGTTCGCCGTTGGTGCAGGTGACCACCACCGTGCGCACCCCGGCGCCCGCGTAGCGGGCCAGGATGCCGCCGGTAAACAAGGCCTCGTCGTCGGGATGGGCGTGCACGGCCATCAGCGTGGGCGTCGTGTCAGTCACCGGCCCAGGCTAGACATTTGGCGGTGCGCGCTCGTCGGGCCCGGGGGCATCATGCACCGGTGACCTCGAACCGGCTCAGCGCACTGCGTGCCGCGGCCGCGGTGCGTGCGCTCCCCTACTGCTGGCCCGGAGCACCCGAGGCCGCCGCCGCCGTTGCGTCAGGCACGGGTACCTGCGCATCGAAGCACGCCCTGCTGGCCCTCGAGCTCGAGCGCTGCGGCGTGGGATCGAGTCCGCTGCTCGTCCTCGGGCGCCTGATTCCCGCGCAATTGGCCAATGAACCCGAGTTCGCCGACGGCGCAGAACTCCTCGAGGTGCACGAGTGTCTCACCGTCCACACCCAGTGGGCCGGGCCGCTGCTCGTCGACGTCACCTGGGACCCGCCCCTCGTCGAGCATGGGCTCACCGGGGCCCCCTGGGACGGAAGCAGCGATACCCCACTCGCGCTCGAGCCGATCGGCGCGGGCTGGTCGGTGCCTCGAGCCATCGTGCGCCAACAAAAAGAGGCCCTGCGCAGCCGCATCTACGGTCCGACCGAGCGCACCCGCCGCGACGAACTGCTCGCCTCGATGAGCGCCCGATTCGCTGCGTGGCGAGGCTGAACGTCAGGACTGGAGGCCACCGACCGCATCGGCCAGCACTTCGAGCTCGTCGCGCCAGGCGGTCGGGGCCAACACCGGGCGGACCACGAACTTGGAGAACCCGACGTCGATGAACTGGCCGAGCAGCTCGGCCAGCGGTGCCAGCCCGGCCGGCACCAGGCCCTCGAGCGGGCGCCCCTTGGAAACAGCCGAGAGCGCCGCGGCGACTCGGTCGTCGAGTGGACCGGTCGAATAGGCGATGCTCACCCCGAAGTGCTCGGGACTGATCGAACGGCCGGCTCCGCCGGCCGCCTCTTCTATGACCGCTCGGCCCGCGACCGCCTCTTCGGGCGTGCACATCGAGGGCAACCATCCGTCGGCGAGCCGCCCGCAGCGGACCAGGGACGCCCGGGCGGTCCCCCCGAGCCAGACTTCGAAGGGCTCCTGGGCCGGCCGGGGCGACAAGGTAAACTCCGAGAGTTCCCAGTTCGGCCCCGACGAGGTCACCGCCTCGCCGGCCCACAGGCGGCGCAACAGCGGTAGCAGCTCCTCGATGGCTGCGCCCCGGGCCGACGGCTCGACGCCGACCGCCCGGCGCTCGGGACCCCGGGCCAGCCCCGGGACGAAGGTGACCAGTAACCGTCCGCCCGAGAGGACGTCGAGCACCGCTATCTGTTTGGCCAGGCGGAGCGGGTGGCGTCCGGGGAGGAGCATGGTGGTGCCGATCTTGAGGCGGGGGTTGTGGGCCCCGGCCCAGGCCAGGCCGATCAGCGGGTCGAGAGCGGAAGCCGTGAGCACCTCGGGCAACCACAACGAATCGAAGCCCAGCTCGACGAGGTCGTCGGCCACTGCACACAGCGCCGCGCCCGAGAGTTCGCCCGGACCCATGCTCACCCCGATGCGTATCTTCATCGCCGCATTCGGGTCACGTCGTTCATGGCGCCTTGGCCAACGCACAAACGGCGCGTTCGGTCGCCTCATCGTCGATGTCGTGGTGGGTCACCAGCCGGACCACCCCGGGCGCGATCATCCCGGCCAGGACTCCCTCGCCGCGTAGGTGATCGAGCACCTTGTCGGCGGAGGGTGGCGAGAAGGTGACGATGTTGGTGCGCACCGCCGCGGGATCACAGCCCGCACCCGGCCAGCGGTCGGCCACCGCGTCGGCCAGGCGCTTCGCCCGGACGTGGTCCTCGACCAGCCGTTCGACCAGGTCGAGAGCCAGCAGTCCGGGTGCGGCGAGAACTCCGGCCTGTCGCATCCCCCCGCCCAGACGTTTGCGCTCGACCCGCCCGGCCGCGATGACCTCCGTCGGGCCGGCGAGCAGCGAGCCGACGGGAGCGCACAGGCCCTTGGAGAGACACGACATGACCGTGGTCACCGGGGCCGAGAACCGCGCCGCGTCGATGCCCGTCGCCACTTCGGCGTTGAACAGCCGGGCACCGTCCATGTGCACCGGGAGGCCACCGGCGGCCTGGCACAACGCCTCGAGCGCCCCGAGCGACCACGGCGCGCCGGCGGCCGCCATGTGGGTGTTCTCGATGCACACGAGCGAGGTCGCCGGCTGGTGGTACTCGGCCGCCTCCCTGGCCCAACGCACCTCGTCGGCTGCAATGGTCCCGTCTTCGTCGTCTACCGCGTGGAACTGGACGGACGCGTTGCGAGACGCCGCGCCGTACTCGTAGGCGACGACATGCTGGCGGCGACCCGCCACCACCATCGTCCCGGCCTCGGTCAGCACCCGCAGCGCGATCTGGTTGGCCATGGTCCCAGACGGCACGAACAGGGCGGCGGGTTTCCCCACGCGCTCGGCGTAGCGCTCCTCGAGGGCGTTCACGCTCGGGTCCTCGCCGTAATCGTCGTCACCCACTTCGGCCGCGGCCATGGCCCGGCGCATCTCGGGGGTCGGCCGGGTGACCGTGTCGCTGCGCAGGTCGACCGGGCCCGAACTCATAGAGCGATGCTAACCGGGGGGCACCTGCTCCCGGCCGTGGGACTGGTCAGCGGCGCCCCCCGAGGATGCGCAGCAGGGCGAGATACACCATCACCACCGCGAACATGATGATGAAGGCGGCGTACCACTCCGCGTCGGCCGAGATACCGGCCTTGGCGGCCCGGTTGACGAACTCGAAGTCGACGAACAGATCCATGACGGCGACCACGAGGTACAAAAGACCGAACACCACCAGGGTTGTCCCGTTGGATCCGAGCCCGGGGATCTGCAACCCGAAGATCGTCACCAGCATGGCGGCGAGCAAACCGAAACTCATGACGACGGTGATCATGATGAAACGGTTCGTCACCCGAACGAGGCCCGTGCGGTAGGCGACCAGCGTGCCGAGGAAGATCGCCGCGGTGGCAACCACCGCGATCGGCACGATCCCGTGGCTGACGTCGTTGTACAGACGCGAGATCACCCCGAGTGCGAGGCCCTCCAAGACGGCATAGATCGGAGCGAGCACCTTGGCCATGTGGGGGACAAAGAGTCCCCACATGGCAACGCCCAGGGCCGCCAGCACGCAGGGGAAGGCCACCGCCGTCGACACCGGGACGAAGAACGTGACCGCCCCGGCGATCAGCGCAATTACCGACAGAAAGGCCACCTTGTTGTAGACCTCGTTGGCGACCAGGGGCCGGACATCGGAGACCGGCGGGAGGTTGTCTCGCTGCCCGAGCGCGCCGGTCGGTGCGCCATAGCCCGGACCGTCGGACCCCGACGTGACGGTGGTTCCGATGCCCGGAGCGCGCGGAGCCGAGACGGTGCCGAATTCGCTGGCCATCCGGCTAAATCCCCGTCGCACCCCCCACGAGCCGCCGCCGACGCCCCGCCGGCCCGACGTGGTGGGCGGGCCAAACTGGCCGGTCGGTCCCCCGGGCGGCCGGTTCTGAGGCGGCTGACTCTGTGGTGGCTGTCCCTGTGGTGGCTGTCCCTGTGGTGGCTGACTGTTGAAACCGCCGTCACTCATGCGACGCTCTCCGTTTCTTCTTCGTCCCGGATTGGGATCGTACCGCCGGTCCGGGGTGCTCCCGACGTCCCCGGCGGGCTTCAGTCGTAGAGCAGCAGGGCCACCGCCTCGGGCACGGTGGCCACGATGGCGTCGGGACGGTAGTCGGTCCGTTCCCACGGGCGGTTCCGGTGGATCCAGGCGGTCTGCAACCCGGCGGCCCGTCCGCCGCCGATGTCGGGTCCCGGGGCGTCGCCCACCATCCAGGCCGGCTCCCCGGGCGGCGGGAGACCACCCGCCGCCCGGATCGCCTCGGTGAAGATCCCGAGGTCCGGCTTGGCCAAACCGAGCTCCTCGGAGACGCAGCACGCGTCGATCAGCGGGCCGAGACCGGCCCGTTCGACCTTTTCGTGCTGGCTCGGGGGCCCGTTGGTCACCACACCGATCCGCCAGCCGGCCCGTCGCAGGCGCACGAGCGCCGTGTTGATCTCGTCGTCGGGCCGGTAGAAGGTCGGGTACTCCTGGCGGTAGGTCGCCACCAGCTCGGCCACCGACTCGGTCAGCCCGAAACGCTGACGGGCTTCGACAAACACGTCATCTCGGTCGGCGAAACCGTCGGCGTCGGCCACGCAGAGCCAGTCGAGCGCGTCACCGGTGAGCTTGTTGTGCGCCACGAACCCCTCGGCCCACCGCCGGTAGGCCGCCTGGCGGTCGATCAGGGTGTTGTCGAGGTCGAAGAGGGCGAGCGGCACGCAGACATTCTGGCCGCCCGCCGCAGGTTCCGGGCCAATAGGCTCCGCCGATGACCACGGACTCACCCGATGCCAACATGTTCTCTCACCACGACATCCACGAGCTGCTGGGCGTGACGGTGGTGGAGGCGACCACCGAGCGCGTCGTCCTCAGCTTGCCGGTCACCTGGAAAGTGCACCAAGCCTACGGCATCCTCCACGGCGGCGTGTCGGCCCTTTTGGCCGAGTCCGCCGCCAGTTTCGGGGCCGGGATCTCCGCCGGGGCCGATCGACGAGTGGTCGGCATCGAGCTCAACGCCAGCCACTTGCGCGGCCTGCGTGAGGGCACGCTGACCGCGACGGCGACCCCGGTGCGCAAGGGACGCACCGTGCAAGTGTGGGAGATCCTGCTGACCGACGACGCCGGCCGGGAGATCTGCATCTCCCGCTGCACCCTCGCCGTCCTCCCCCCCGACGCGGCCGGCGGCCTCGAGGTCCCCGAGCGGGGAACCGAGGGTTAAACGGATTCGGCGGCCCGCGCTTCGGCGCGGGTCCGGCGCTTCACCATCGTCGCCGCGGCGTCCTCGTCGTGGAGCCACAGGGCGATCACCGCACCGAGCAGGGCCATCGCCGCGGCGGTCAAGAAGGCGGCATGGAACCCGGTGACCTCTGCTGCACCCACGGCGCCACCCACCGGTGTCCCCGGCGTGAAGCTGGTGTACACGGTGGCCAGCAAGGCCACCCCGAGGGCGGCCGCCATCTGGCGTTGCGCGTTGAAGATGGCCGACGCCTGCCCGGTGTCGGCCGGCGTCGTCCGGGCGAAGGTCGCGGCTTGAAGCGACAGGAAGACGAAGGCCATGGAGAACCCCATGGCGAACATGAGCGCCCGCACGACCCACAAGTTGGTACCGAGACCGACCAGGGCCAGCAGCGCCATGCACACCGCCACCCCGCTCAGGCCTCCGGTACACAGCCGACGCGGTCCGACCTTCGGGTAGACGCGTGCGACGAGTTGGGACGAGACCAACACCCCGATCGCCTCTGGAAATGTGGCCAGCCCCGAGGTGAGGGCCGAGACGCCCCGGGCCTCTTGGAGGAATTGGGGCATCACGAAGAGGATGCCGAGGAAACTGCCATAAGCGAAGACACTGAGCAGGTTGGTCGTGGCGAACAGGCGGTCTTTGAGCAACGAGAGGCGCAGCATCGGGAAGCGCCGGCGCAATTCCACGGGCACCAACAAGACGAAGCAGGCCAGACCGATGAGCCCGGTGACGAGTACCTGCGTACTGCTCCAGCCGGCGAGCGGACCCCGGCTCAACGCGAAGAGAAGAAGGGCCAGTCCGCCTCCCGACATGACGAAACCCGCCACGTCGAATCGGCCCTGCGCCGGCTCTCGGTGCTCATTGAGGTAGACCGCGCCGAGAATGAACGCCGCCACGCCAATGGGCAGGTTGACATAGAAGACCCACCGCCATGAGAGGGTGTCGACGAGGAGCCCGCCAATGACCGGCCCAGCGGCCGGGGCCACCACGGTCGGGACGATCAGGATCGACGCGGCTCGGGCCCGCTGTTCGGGCGGGAAGGCCCGAAAGAGCATGGCCGTGCCGACCGGCGCCAGCATCCCGCCGCCCATCCCCTGGAGGAAGCGGCATGCGACGAGCACTCCGAGGCTGGGCGCCAACCCGCACAGGGCCGACGCGGCGGTGAAGACCGCCAACGCCACGAGAAAGACCCGCTTGGTCCCCACCCGGTCCCCGATCCACCCCGACGCCGGGATGAACACGGCGAGACTCAGCAGGTAGCCCGTCACGACCCACTCGATAGACGAGGTCGGGACGTGGAAGTCCCGGGCCATGGTGGGCAGGGCCACGTTGACGATCGTGCCGTCGAGAATGGTCATGAACATGGCCACCACGAAGACCGCCCCGACCACGATGCGCTGGTCAGGTCGCCGACGCTTCGCTCCGGCGTCGAGCGGCCTCTCGGGTGGCCCCTGGTCCGGCGTCACCCCCGGAAAAAGACCGGTCGCCGCGGTCGGGGGTTCGTCGGCATCGGCCGCCTCGGCGGCGCGCAAAGGGTGTGGCTCGGGGTGCGCAAAGGGTCCTCGTTCGTGGGTGGTACGTCCTCCGAGGGGTCGAAGGGCGCGCCGGGCCAACCTTAGAAGGACGGCGGCGGCGGCCGGGCCGGGCCCGCCCGGAGCGAACGTGCTGCGCCCCCCCGGCGGCTCTGCATAGAATGGCGGCGTGCCCGTGGTGCGACCCATCGGCAAGCTCGGGTCTCTTGGGCTCGTCCTTCCCACCGCCCCGCAAGCCGATCTCCCTGCTCACCCCGGTAGTACTACTGGTACTACCGCAGGTGGTACCAGAGGTAGTACCGGCGCCGCGGCAGCCCTGGCCCGCGTGTGCACCGACGCCGAGGATTCGGGGGCGGGGGCCCTGTGGGCCGTCGACCATCTCTTCTGGCCCCGCCCCATGCTCGAGTGCTTGACCACCTTGGCGGTGGCGACGACGGCGACCCGGCACGCGGTGGTGGGCTCGTGCGTCCTGCAGCTGCCATTGCGCCGGGCCAGCGCCGTGGCCAAGGCGGCGGCCAGCCTGCAGGTGCTCTCCGGCGGGCGGTTCGTGCTCGGCATCGGGGTGGGGAGCCACCCCGGCGAGTACGCCGCGGCCGGGGTCGATTTCGCGAGCCGGGGACGCCTGGTCGACGAGGGCCTGGCCGAGCTTCACCGCTCCTGGGACAGCGCCACGGACCGGGGTTCGGCCTACCGCCAAGAGCCCCAACCGTCCCCGATCCCGGTGTGGATCGGCGGTTCGAGCCGGGCCGCCCTCCGACGGGCCGCGACCGCCGCGGACGGCTGGGTCCCCCTCTTCATGTCGCCCGCCGAATACGAGGTCGCGCTCGGGCATCTCGGCGAGGCGTCGGTGGCGGCCGGACGGGCGGCCGACGAGGTCCTCCGAGCGGTTGTCGTGATGGTGTCGGTGGGTCCCGAACCCGCCCAAGCGACCGATGCGGGTACCCGGTGGCTCTCCTCGCTCTACGGCATCCCGCCCAAGGCGTTCGAGCGGCACCTGGTCGCCGGTCCGGCCGAATCATGTGCCGAACAACTACAGCGGTACTTCGCCGCCGGGGCCGAGCACGTCGCGGTCATGGTCACGAGCGATCAGCCCGTCGAGGCGTTTGCCGAGCTGCGGGGGTCCCTCGGTGCCGGTGCGGCCGAGCGGGCGGCACCGGCGGGGTACCGGCCCGAACTGGTGGAGGTGGCGACATGAACACGCAACCCGTGGCGATCCTGGGCATGGGCATGACCGACATGAGCCGGCGCGACCTTTCCCCCGATGCCATGGCCCATCAGGCCGTCAGCGAGGCACTCGGGGACGCCGGCATCGAGGCCCACCAGCTGACCCTGGTCGTCTTTTCCAACGCCATGGCGGGACGGCTGTGCGATCAGGGCTGCATCCGGGGCCAGTCCTTCCTCCGCAAGTCCGGCCTCGGCGACGTACCGGTCATCAACGTCGACAACTCATGTGCCGGGGGCACCTCGGCGGTGCACCTCGGGACCATGGCGGCCCGGGCGAACGACGGACCGGTGCTGGTGGTGGGCGTCGAAAAGATGTGGACCGGCGACCGGGCGGCCACCTTGGCTGGCATCGAGGATGGATTGCCCGCCGACTACCGCGCCGACATGCACGCCCGGTTCCCGACCGGCGACAGCCCCGGGGGGAGCACCCTCATGCGGCTCAACGACGTCTGGGCCCGCCAGTACATGGATGAGCGGGGTGGCACCACCGAGCAGATGGCGTCCGCCGCGGTCAAGGCCCGCCGCCACGCCTCGGTGAACCCGCTGGCCCAGATCCACCAGACGGTCACCCTCGAAGAGGTCCTCGAGTCTCCCCAGGTCGCCGGAGTCCTCACCCGACTGATGTGCAGCTCGTTCACCGACGGGGCCGCCGCGCTCGTCCTGTCGGGCCCAGGCGGTGGAGCACCGTCGGCCGCTCCCCGTATCATCGGGTCCGTGGCCCGCTCGGGAAACGGCGAGATCGACTACCACGATCGGCTGCAGCGAACGTCCGACGCCGCCTGGGAGAGCTTCGGTTTCGGCCCGGCCGACGTCGACGTGGTCGAGCTGCACGACGCGACGAGCGCCGAGGAGCTCTACGCCCTCGAGTCCTTGGGCTTCTTCGCCCCCGGGGAGGCCGGGCCGGCTACCCTCGCCGGCACGACGGCCATCGGCGCCAAGGGCCTCACCGTGAACCCCAGCGGCGGATTGGTGGGGCGGGGTCACCCGCTCGGGGCCACCGGCATCGCCCAGATCGTCGAGCTGGCCACCCACCTGTCGGGCCGGGGCGGCCCGCGCCAGGTCGACGGGGCCCGCCTCGGGGTCGCCATAAACACCGGCGGCATCATCGAGGGCGACGCCGCCTACGTCGGCATCCACGCCGTGGCCGCGGGATCCTGAGTCGTTGCCGGGCATCACGGTCAAAGGCTGGGGCATCGCCGTACCCGACAAGGTCGTCACCAACGACGACCTTTCGGTCAGCCTCGACACCTCGGATGCGTGGATCACCGAACGCACCGGCATCCGCGAGCGCCGGATAGGCGGCACGACGTCCGAACTCGCCACCGAGGCCGGGCGCCGGGCGATGGACCAGGCCGGGCTCGGTGCGGGCGATATCGACGTCGTCGTGCTCGCCACCACCACCCCCGATGCTCTCGTCCCGGGCACCGCCGCGACCGTCCAGGACGCCCTCGGGATCGACGGGGGGGCCTTCGACGTCAACGCCGCGTGTTCGGGATTCGTCTACGGCCTCGTGGTGTCGGCCGGGCTGGCCGCGATCGGTTCGGGACGGGTGCTGCTCATTGGCGCCGACACCCTCAGCCGCATCACCGACTGGGACGATCGGTCCGTCGCCATCTTGGTGGGTGACGGGGCCGGCGCGGTGGTCATCGAACCGGTGGAGGGTCCCGGTGACCTGCTCAGCTGGAACATCCATGCCGACGGGTCGCTGCGCCACCTGCTCAAGTGCGACCACGGCGGCTACCTCTACATGGACGGCAAGGAGATATTCCGCAAGGCGGTCCGGGTCGTGGTCGATTCTGCGGCCGAGGCGCTGGCCGACGCCGGGCTCACCGCCGACGACGTCGATCTGCTCGTGCCCCACCAGGCCAACCTGCGGATCATCCAGGCGGCCTGCCAGCGACTCGGCATCCCCGAGGAAAGAACATCGGTGGTGATCGACCGCTACGGCAACACCTCTTCTGCGTCCATCCCCCTGGCCCTCGACGACGCGCTCCAACGAGGTCGGATCACCCCGGGCGACCGGCTGCTGCTCACCGGGTTCGGTGGGGGGATGACCTGGGCCAGCGCCGTCCTACGCTGGGGTGGATGAGCCCGACTGACCCCAGCCCCGTCCTGGTCATCTTGGCGGCCGGGCGGGCTCGCCGCTACGGGGGGTGCAAACCGCTGGCCCCGGTCGGACCCGGCGGCGAGCCGGTCATCGACCTGTTGGCGGGCGACGCGGTGGCGGCGGGATTCGGGACCGTCGTGCTCGTGGTCAGCCCGGCCACCGGCCCGGCCATCCGCTACCACGTCGAGCACTGCTGGCCCGGCCACGTCGACGTGCGCTTCGCCATCCAAGACACCCCGCTCGGGACGGTGCACGCCGTGTTGTCGGCGGCCGACCACCTGAAGAGTGACGACCCCTTTGCCGTGGCCAACGCCGACGATCTCTACGGCTATGAGGCGCTCTTGCTCCTGGCCGAGCATCTCCGCGGCGGCGCCCAGAACAACGCCCTCGTCGGCTACGAGTTGCATAACGCGGTGATCGGCGAGTCCCCGGTGACCCGGGGGGTCTGCCGGGTGGGCCCGAGCGGCCTGCTCGAGGCGATCGACGAGCGCCGCCAGGTCGTCGCCCGCCCCGACGGGAGCTTTGTGGTGAACGACGGCCGGGAGCCCGCCGTGCTCGACGGAACCGCGCTGGTCTCGATGAACCTGTGGGGCTTCGGTCCGGCCATGCGCCGGGCCCTCGAAGTGGCCATGGAAAAGGCCAACCATGCCTCAGAAGACGCCGAGGTGCTCCTGCCCGAGGTGGTGGGTGAGGTGGTCGCCGGACACTGGCCCGACGACACGCCCCCCTTCGAAGTACTGCGCGCCCCGGGGCGCTGCCTCGGGGTGACCCACCCCGAGGACCTCGCCCTCGTCCAGGCCGAGATCGCCCGGCAGGTGGGCTCGGGGATCCGCCCGGCGACCGCCTGGGCCGGCCCCGGGGTCGGGGGGTCGGGCTGATGTCGCGCACGACCCGGCTGATCATCGCCCTGGCCGTCAACCTGGCGCTGGTGGCGGGGCAGGTGGTGGCGGGCCTGGCGGCCCACTCGGCCGGGTTGTTGGCCGATGCCGGGCACAACCTGACCGACGTTGCCGCGGTCGCGATCTCCCTGGCCGCCGTCCGCTGGGCCCTCCGGCCCCGCAGCGCTGCCCGGTCCTTCGGGAACCACCGGGGCACGATCCTGGCCGCGCTGGTCAACGCCGGGGCACTCGCCGTGGTGACGGTCGCCATCGTGGTGCGAAGCGTCGGCGACCTGATCCACCCCGAGCATGTCGACGGCACGGTCGTCGCCGTGGTGGCCGGCGCGGCCATGGTGGCCAACGCCCTGGTCGCCCTGGTGCTGCGAGACGGCACGACCGACCTCAACATGCGGGCCGCCTTCACCCATGCGGGGGCCGACGTGCTCTCCTCTTTCGCCGTCCTCGTCGCCGGCGTGGTCATCGCCCTCACCGGTGCGTGGGACCGGCTGGACCCGGTGGCCGCACTCGTCGTGGCCGCGCTGATCATGTTCGAGGCCTACCGGCTGCTGCGGGCCAGCGTCGACATCCTGCTCGAGTCCACCCCCGCCGATCTTGATCTCGGCGCACTGTGCGGCGAAATCACCGGCGTCGACGGAGTGGGTGACGTCCACGACCTCCACGTGTGGAGCCTGTCGAGCGAGGTCCGGGCGTTGTCGGCCCATCTGGTGATGACCGGGCACCCCACCTTGGAGCAGGCCCAGGAGGTCGGATGTCTGGTACGCGACCGGGTGACCGGCCGCTTCGACATCGCCCACACCACGTTCGAGCTCGAATGCGAGCGCTGCGTCGACGACCAGGACGACCCCTGTGGGGTAGAAGAACGCACGGCGGTCGGATCACGACAGCGCGCACCACGGCCGAGCACGCGCTGAGTCGCATCCGGGCTCTGACGCGACGCAACCCCGAGTGACCGTCCGGCCTAAGCCGTCCAGCCCCTCGGGGCCACGTCTCGACAACCCGTTGCCACCTGCGGCAAGGGCCGTGTCGGACAACCCTCACCCGGGGCCCGAACCGACGAGCTCCAGGGAAGCCGCCGATCCGTTTCACGGGCAATCATCGCACGGGCACCTCTCCCCGCCCCGACCGAGAACACCTGAGTGCTCCCTGCCGTTCTCTGGTTCCGCCTTGCGGCTTCCCCTCGGACCCCCTCGGTTCGGCCTTTCGGCCTCCCTTCGGTTCGACTCCGGTTCCGCCTTGCGGCTTCGCCTCGGCCTTGCGGCGGACTTCAGCAACCCGAACTAGTCGACACAATGCGCCTCGTGATTTGCAAGGTCAAGAGCGGGTGCGGAAATCCAGATCTTCTCCCCACAAAAACTCCAACCGTCCCCAGTACGGACCCCGTCGTCCCCAAACACACACCTCGATGTCCCCAGGCAATCCCCAGGGTCGGCCCGGGGGACCGGGCGAAACGTCGGTCGCCACGAGGCCTCGGATCACCCGGACCCGGCTCGAGAACCCCCGATATCTACAGGGGCGTGACGTAGGCGGCCGAGATCCCGCCGTCCACCAAGAAGGTCGACGCGGTGATGAACGACGCGTCGTCCGAAGCCAGAAACGCCGCCGCGGCGGCGATCTCGCGGGCCTCGCCGAAGCGCCCCATCGGGATGTGGACCATCCTGCGGGCGGCCCGCTCGGGATCCTTGGCGAAGAGCTCTTGGAGGAGCGGGGTGTTGATCGGCCCGGGGCACAGCGCGTTCACCCGGACGCCCTGCCGGGCGAACTGGACGCCGAGCTCGCGCGACATCGACAGCACCCCGCCTTTGGACGCGGTGTAGGAGATCTGGCTGGTGGCCGCCCCCATCAGCGCCACGAACGAGGCGGTGTTGATGACCGAGCCCCCTCCCCGCTCGAGCAGGTGGGGAATGGCGTACTTGCAGCACAGATAGACCGAGGTCAGATTGACCTCTTGGACCCGCTTCCAGGCGTCGAGCTCGGTTTCGAGGATCGAGTCGTCGTCGGGCGGGGAGATGCCGGCGTTGTTGCAACAGATGTCGATGCCACCGAACTCGGCGACAGCGGTGTCGTAGAGGGCGCCGACAGCGGACGGGTCGGTGACATCGGTGCGGACGTAGATCCCGCCCACGTCGGTGGCCAACGCCCGGCCGGCCTCGTCACTGACGTCAGCCGCCACCACGGCGGCCCCTTCGCCGGCCATGCGTTCGGCCATGGCCCGCCCGATCCCGCCGGCCGCCCCGGTGATGACCGCCACCTTCCCTTCGAGGCGCCTTCCCCAGCGCGCCCGGTCAGCGTTGTCCTGGCCACTGGTGCTCACATCACTCCTCAGTCGAGATGAAGACGTTCTTTACATCGCTGAACGCGTCGAGGGCGTCGGGCCCGAGCTCGCGCCCCATCCCGGACTGCTTGAAACCGCCGAACGGCGTCGAGTAACGAACCGAACTATGGGAGTTGACCGACAGGTTCCCGGTGTCAACGGCCCGGGCCACCCGGATGGCCCGGCCGACGTCTCGGGTCCAGATCGATCCCGAGAGCCCGTACTGCGAATCGTTGGCGATCCGGATCGCCCCTTGTTCTGTGTCGAAGGGCACGACGACGACCACCGGCCCGAAGATCTCCTCGGTCGCCGCCCGGTCCGTGGGTGCGACCGGGGCCAGCACCGTCGGGGGGAACCAGAACCCGGGACCCCCCGGGGTGCTCCCCCGCAGGGCGATCGGGGCACCGTCGGGGACGAACGCCGCAACCTCTTGGCGGTGGGCCTCGGTGATGAGCGGGCCCATTTCGGTTGCCGCGTCGGTCGGGTCACCCACCACGACACCGGCAACGGCCGGCTCGAAGAGCTCCATGAAGCGGTCGTAGGCACCGCGCTCGACCAGGATGCGCGACCGGGCGCAGCAGTCCTGTCCGGCGTTGTCAAAGACCCCGTAGGGGGCCCGGGCGGCCGCCTGCTCGATGTCAGCGTCGGAAAAGACGATGTTGGCGCTCTTGCCCCCGAGCTCGAGGGTGACCCGCTTCACCTGCTCGGCACAGCCGGCCATGATGCGCTTGCCCACGTCCGTCGAGCCGGTGAAGCACACCTTGCGCACCGCCGGGTGGGTGACAAAACGCCAACCCACCACCGAACCTTTGCCAGAGATGACCTGGAAGACGCCCGCGGGGATCCCGGCCTCGAGGGCCAGTTCGCCGAGGCGCAGGGCGCTCAGCGGGGTGAGCTCGGCCGGTTTGAGCACGACAGTGTTGCCGGCGGCGAGGGCCGGCGCGAAGCCCCACCCGGCGATGACCATTGGGAAGTTCCAGGGCACGATGATGCCGACCACCCCGAGGGGCTCGAAAAAGGTGAGGTCGACCCCGCCGGCGACGGGAATCTGGCGCCCGCTGTGCCGCTCGGGGGCCGCCGCGTAGTACTCGAGGACGTCGCGGACGTTGCCGGCCTCCCATCGGGCGTTGGAGACCACGTGGCCGGCGTTGGCCACCTCCAGCTGCGCCAGCTCTTCGCCGTGGGCGTCGACCACGTCGGCGAAGCGGCGCAACAGGCGGGCCCGGTCGGCGGGGGCGACCGCCCGCCAACGCCCGAAGGCCGCCGCCGCCGCCTCGATGGCCGCGTCCACCTCGGCCTCGGTGGCCGAGCTCACGGTGGTGATGACCGCGGCCGTGGCCGGGTTGATGACCGGCACCGGGGTGCCGACGGCGGACGCGTTCACCCCCCGATCATGACGCGTCGGGGTCCCGGCGCGACACCCGGGCCCGGTGGCGCAGACTCAGACCCGCTCGAGTTCGAGCTCGATGGCCGCCAGCTCCTCGGGCGATCCTTGGATCTTCGGCCCGTGGAACCAGTTCTTGGCCGAGATCAGCCACCACCCGCCCGAGAGGATGAGGACCACCCCGACGGCCACCGGCGCGTAGTTGAAGGTATCGACGGTGACCGGATAGGCCTCGGGCAAGACGAACATGATGCAGATGATCACCACCCAGATCGTGGCAATCCACCCGATGACATAGGTCTTGCGGCCGAGATTCCACGGCCCCACCTCGAAATTGTCCTTGGCCCTCAAGCGGAGGAAGATCGGGATGATGTAGGCGATATAGAGGCCGATCACCGCGATCGAGGTGATGGCGCCGTAGGCGACGGGGCTCCAGAGGTAGGGAACGCCGAGGATGAAGGCGAACACCACGGCGAACCAGATCGGGTTCGTCGGCGTGCCGGTGCGCTTGTTGATCTTGTGCCAGTTGGAGAACCCGCCCATGCGGCGCCGCAACTCCTGGGCATAGCCCATCGCATGAAACTGCTGGCGGTCGGCCTCCTCGCCGTCGGCACCCGCACTGCCGGCCCGTGGAACTTGGACCTGGTCCACCTGCACCCCCTCTTTCGGCCGACCGGGATCCGCCCCGGCGCGGCGCTGCACCTCTCGCGTTCACGCGCCGAATTCAGCGAATGTCAAGCGTTTGTGGGTACTCGAACCCATTTGACATCGTGGCTGGCACGACGGATTCATGCGCCCGGACCGGACATGTCGCGAGGAAGATCCCCGCCGGCCGCCACATTGATTAGCCTCTCGGCGTGCCGTCCTCCGAGGTCCCCCCGACCACCGAGTTCAACCTCGCTCTCACCTTCGAAACGGTCGCCCGGGTGCTTGCCGACCGCACGTTGGTGGTCTGGAGACAACGACGGGTGACGTACGGCGAGCTGGCCGAACGGTCCCGCCGTCTGGCCTCCTATCTCCATGACCAGGGCCTGGGAATCCACACCGACCGCAGTGCTCTGGCGGGACACGAGTCGGGCCAGGACCACCTCGCGCTCGCCCTTTACAACGGCAACGAGTACCTCGAGGGAATGATCGGCAGTTACCGGGCCCGGGTGGCGCCGTTCAACGTGAACTACCGCTACACCGGTGAGGAGCTCCGTTACCTGTTGCGCGACGCACAGGCCAAGGCGATCATCTACCACGCCTCCCTCGCCCCCACCCTGGCCGCGGTGCTCGCCGACCTGCCGCCGATGGTCGCGCTCCTCCAGGTAGCCGATGAATCGGCAAACGCGCTCCTCGAGGGCGCCGTCGACTACGAAGACGCGCTGGCCGCCGGATCGCCCGAAGGGCCGCCGACCGAGCCTTCCCCCGACGACCTGTACATCCTCTACACCGGGGGCACCACCGGGATGCCCAAGGGCGTGCTGTGGCGCCAGCACGACATCTTCGTGGCCGCCATGGGGGGTCGGCGCATCGGGACCTGGGAGCTGGTCAAGAGCTACGAGTCGCTGGCCCAGCAGGCCGCGGCCGGCTTCGGCCTGAAACTGATGCTGTTGCCGCCCTTGATGCACGGGGCGGCCCAATGGGCCTCGTTCATTCTGATGACCGACGGCGCCAGCATCATCCTGCCCGACAACCCCCGGCGCCTCGACCCGGCCGACGTGTGGCGCACCGTGGCCCGAGAGGGCGCGAACACCATGTCGGTTGTCGGCGACGCCATGGTGCGACCGCTGCTGGCCGAGCTCGACAAGGCCACCTATGACATCTCGTCGCTCTTCGCCATCGGCAACGGCGGTGCCGCGTTGACCCCGGCGGTGCGCGATCTGATGATGGCCCGCTTCCCGAACTTGGTCATCAGCGACACCGCCGGTTCATCGGAGACCGGCGCCCAGATGACCACCGCCTCGTCGGGGAGCGAGGGTGTGGGCCAGTTCTCCCCGGGCCCGGGCACCGTGGTGGTGAGCGAGACCTTCGACGCGGTGCTCGCCCCGGGCCACGAGGGGATCGGATGGCTGGCCCAGAGCGGCTCGGTCCCGCTCGGTTACCTCGGCGATGCCGACAAGACCGCCCGTACCTTTCCGGTCATCGACGGCACCCGCTTCTCGATCCCCGGCGACCGGGCCCGCCACCTGGCCGACGGGCAGATCGAGCTGCTGGGTCGCGACTCGGTGACGGTGAACTCGGGCGGCGAGAAGATCTTCGTCGAAGAGGTCGAGCGGTCCATCGCCGGTCACGGGGCGGTGGCCGACGTGGTCGTCTCGAGCCGACCGAGCGAGCGCTGGGGCCAAGAGGTCGTGGCCATCGTCGAACTGGCCGCCGGGCGGACGGCCAGCGCCGAGGACATCGTCGACTTCGCCTCGACGTCGATCGCCCGCTACAAGCTCCCGAAGGCCGTCATCTTCGTCACCAAGGTCGAGCGGTCGCCGTCGGGCAAAGCCGACTACCGATGGGCCGGCGAACAGGCCGTCAAGGCCTGATTGGCGAACCAGGTGTCGGGTCACGCACCGATGAGCACTCCGGATGAGATCACCACTGATCGTCTCGTCTTGCGGCGCTGGCGAGAAGCCGACCTCGTTGCCTTCGCCGAGATCAACGGCGATCCGGTGGTGATGGAGTTCTTCCCCGCTCCCCTCGACCGCCGCCAGTCCGACGCCTTCGTCAGCTGGGCCGAGGGCAGCTTCGCCGATCACGGCTTCGGGATGTGGGCCGTCGAGCGACGGTCCGTTCTCATAGGCTCGGTCGGCCTCGCGACGGTGAGCTTCCCCGCCGCCTTCGCCCCTGCCGTCGAGGTCGGATGGCGCCTGGGCAAAGACCACTGGGGCCACGGATACGCCACCGAGGCTGCCCGGGCGGCCCTCACTTTCGGTTTCGACCAGGTCGGCCTCGATGAGATCGTCTCGTTCACCGCCGCGTGCAACCAGCGCTCCCAGTCCGTCATGGCACGGATTCCGATGACCCGGGACCCCGGATGCGACTTCGACCACCCCCGCGTGGCCCCCGACAGTCCGCTCCGCTGCCATGTGCTCTACCGGGCCTCGCGCCGAAATTGGTCGCCCACGACGGGGCCGTGAGGCGGTGCGCGTCTCAAGCGATCGCCCGCAGCGCCCCCGACAGGCCGAGGGCCACCCACGCAACGGTCATGACCACCACCGCACCCGTGCTCGACCACTGTGCGCCATGGCGCTCCAGTACGCCGCCGATGATCGCACCGATGAAGATGAAGGTGATCGTGGCGATCCGTCGGCCGGCGTTCGTCGGTCGTCCCCCGATCTCGACCACATCGGCGGCCAGACCGCCCAGGGTGGTGGTGAGCACCGTGGTGTTCACGTCTGGGAGCCCCATGCGTCGCACCACGGCGTTCTGCACCCCCATCGACAGTCCGAGCAGGGCCACCGCGCCGTAACGCACATCACCGTACGGTTGTCGGCCGACCAGCGTGGCGACCGCACCGAGCAGCACCAACCATTCGAGCGCGAATCCCGCGCCCAACCGTGGCGGGCGCCCGCGGCGACCGGCGACCGCGCCTCCGGCGACCGCGCCTGCCACGAAGGCACCGAGGGCGACCAGCGTCCCGGTAAACGACAGGTGATTGATGTTCACCGCCGATGACCCGGTGGCTGCGAATCCGAGCAGCAAGACGTTGCCGGTCATGTTGGCCGTGAACACTTCGCCGAGCCCGAGGAAACTGGTGGCGTCGACCATTCCCGTGACCACCGTGAGCAGACAGAGTCCGGTAAACAACCACGGGTCACGGACCGACGGCGGGTCCCCCGCCGCGCTCTTGGACATTTCCCCAGTATTCAACGGCGCCCCCGGCGGCCGGCGGGATGCCGGTGCCGATCCGTCCTCCCGGTACTCTCTGCCATGACCACACCCGAGGTCCCAGAGGGCGACGGGCAGCCTCGCTGTGGCTGGGCGACCGGCCCGTGGCTCGTCCCCTACCATGACGAGGAATGGGGGGTGGCGGTCCACGACGACCGCCGCCATTTCGAGTTCCTCGTCCTCGAAGGAGCCCAGGCCGGGTTGAGTTGGCTGACCATCTTGAAGCGCCGCGACGGCTACCGCCGGATCTTCGCCGACTTCGACGCCACAGCCGTGGCCCGGTTCTCGACCAAGCGAATCGAAAAAATCCTCCTCGACCCCGGCATCATCCGCAACCGTGCGAAGGTCACCTCAACTGTGTCCAACGCCGCGGCGTTCCTGGCGGTCCAAGAAGAGCACGGAAGCTTCGACGCGTACCTCTGGGACTTCGTCGACGGCACACCGGTGGTGAACCGTTGGGGCAGCGACGACCGGTTGCCGGCGACGACGCCGCTCTCCGAAGCCATCAGCGCCGACCTGCGGCGGCGGGGCTTCCGATTCGTCGGGCCGACCGTCTGCTACTCCCACCTCCAGGCGGCGGGCCTGGTCATCGACCACCTCACCACCTGCTTCCGGTTCCCCGAACTGACCGGGGAGCGCCCCTGAGTGCCAGGACCACGCTCAGGGCGCGAGGGCCCGTCTCATGACGACCCGGCTGCCGTAGCGGGCGGGGCGGTCCTCGGTGTCCTCACGCCACACCTCGGCCAATCCCGGGGACAACTCGGACACCGCGGAGAACCCAGCCGACGCGTAGAAGGGCCCGTTCCACGCGATGTAGCGGTAGGTGACCAGGGTCATGGCCCGATAGCCGTGTTCGATGGCCCACTGGCAAGCCGCCTCGACCAGGGCCCGGCCGACGCCGTGTCGCCCTTGCGCCGGATGGACCGCCAGCTGCTCCAGGTGCGCCGCACCGTCGACCTCTTCGATCCGGGCCCGCCCGAATGGGGGATCACCCACCACGAGGACCGCCAGGGCCGCCGCGTACACTGCGGGCGTCGCCGGGTCGAAGACGGCGGAGATGCCGACCGTGACGAATATCTCGTCGGCCGCCTGTTCTAGGGCCGGGAGCGCGTCGAATCCATCGGGCCGGGCGAGTCGGACCTCGGGCATGCAGAAAAGGGTACCGACAGCAGCGGGGTCTCTTGGCCCACGGTCACCTCCCCGCCATTAGCGTGATCAGGGTGCGCGCCGCAATGTGTCGAGAACTCGGACCCGCGTCGGGTCTCGTAGTCGAAGAACTCGACGACCCGGACGCGGGACCGGGTCAGGTCGTTGTCGCCGTCGAAGCGGCGGGCGTCAACTATGTCGACGCCCTGTTCATCGAAGGCCGCTATCAGATCAAACCCGCCCTTCCCTTCATCCCCGGCAGTGAGGTGGCCGGGGTCATCGCCGCCCTCGGGCCGGGTGTCGAGGGTTTCGGCGTCGGCGATCGGGTGTTGGCCAGCGTCGGCCTGGGTGGGTTCGCCTCGCGCGTGGTCGTCGCGGCGACCTCGCTCTTCGCTCTGCCGGCCAATCTCGACACTCCCCGGGCCGCCACCTTCACGCAGAGTTACTCGACCGCGCTGTTCTCCCTACGTGAGCGCGGGAGGCTCCGGCCGGGTGAGAAGGTCCTGGTTCTCGGGGCCGGAGGTGGCGTGGGTCTGGCGGCCATCGACGTCGCCGTCGCCCTGGGGGCCACCGTCATCGCCGCGGCCTCCACCGAAGCCAAACGCCAGGCGGCCAGGGACGCCGGGGCGTCGGCCACGATCGACTCCACCAGCGAGCCCTTAAAGGACCGGGCCCGCTCGCTGGCCGGGGGCACCGGGGTCGACCTCGTGGTTGATCCGGTCGGCGGCGGGCTGGCCGAGGCGGCGCTGCGGGCGACTGGTGACCTCGGCCGCTACCTGGTGATCGGCTTCGCCTCGGGAGGCATTCCGTCGCTCCCCCTCAACCAGGTGCTGTTGCGCAACCGAAGCGTCGTCGGCGTGGATTGGGGAGCGTGGGCCCTGAATCACGGTGACGCGCAACAGGCGCTGTTGAGCGAACTGCTCGGCCTGGTCGGTTCGGACCGGCTCCACCCTGTCGCCCCCACCACCTACCCCCTCGAGCAGGTCGCCGTCGCCCTCGACGCGTTGACCGGTCGCCGGGTGGTGGGCAAGATGGCCGTCGTTTTTTGAGAAGGACGCGATTCAACGGGCATTCTGTTCGATGACCGTTTGGATGTAGCCGTCGTGTTCCACGCCGTCGCTGACAACGATGTTCGCCCTCACGCCCCACTGCTCGATGGCTTCGTTGCGATTGAACCCTGCGGTCCACAGATCCTCCTCCCACGGGGGCTGGACGCTCGACGGTGCGGTCCCGATCCCCTCAAGCGTGTTGGCCGCCAGCAGACCACCGAACGCCCGGAACTGGGCCAGCTCACCCGAAAGGCTCGAACCGCTCAGGCTGTAGATGAGCTGGGACTGGTAGAAACCCCTGTCGCGCAGCGACCCGAGTCGGACCGAGATGTGACGCGGGTACTGCTCGAGCGCCATGTTGGCGGCGGAAAAATCCGAACCCGGTGCCGGGGAGACCGCCTCGGGCCAGGCGTATTCGACCGGGACGGCCGATCCGCCCTTCGCCGTCGACACGCTGCCCGCCACGGTGAACCCGGGATGGAGCCCGGCGACTGCCGCTCCCGCGGCGTCCTCGACGGTCTTGGGAACGAGCACCACCACGTTGTGCCCGCCACCGCGCTCGTCTACAACCTGATCGACGCTGACGGTGGCGAGCGGTCGCGAGCCCGGGGTGCGGGCGTCGAAGGCGACACCCGCCAGCGTACTTCGGTCCGAGCCGGCGTTCGCGGGCGTGGTGAAGCTCGACCAGAGGCTGTCGGCTTCGGCCGGTGTCGGGTGGTTGTCGTAGCAGACGTGGTTGAGATCGACGATCACCACTTCGCGGGGATGCTGCGAGGCCCAGCTGGCGATCTGGTCGAGATCGTCGGACAGCGACGATCTCGCGAACTGGGTGTGCACGATGCGCCAACCCTGCGCCGGGTCGCCCGTGTAGGCGACCCGCAGGTCGAAATAGCGGATCCCGTGGTTCAGCTGCTGGGTGAAGCTCTCGTCCTGGGTCTGTGACCACCGAGCCACCAGCGCGGGGAGCGACGAGAACAGCGGGATGTAGCTCGTGCACGACGAACCGCTCTGCGTGTCGAAGTCGGTCGGGTCAAGGTTGAAGGTCCCCGAGTCGTGGGAGCCGGGGATGGCCACCTCCGACAGCGGGGTCTCCCCGAAGCCCGGGTCGGCGCGTACCAAGCAGCCCATCCACGAGGACCGATGGGCGGTCGCACAGATCCGGGCTTCGGCGGCCGTCGGACGGCGTCCCGACGCCGCCGCGGCGAGCGGAGTGGCCACGAGGAGGCCGGCCGATGCGGCCACCATCAGCACGGTCGCCGCCACGGCTCCGCGCCGGCACTCCGGTCGAAGCATTGCCATCGTCTTCGTGGTCCCTCCCCTTCGACCTCGGCGGCAGGCCAACCGGCTCAGCCGGCTCAGCCGGCGAACTGAGGTATCACCTGGGTCCCCATGAGCTCGATCGTCTCCATGACCGCCTCGTGGGAGATCTTGTAGGGATTCACCAAGCACAAGAGAAGGTCGATGCCGGCGGCCTCGTAGCGGCGGCACATCTCGACGCACTCTGCGGGCGTTCCGAGCACGCACGCGTTGACATCGATCAGGTACTCGAGGTTCAAAAGGTCGAGCGAACCGTCGTCATGGTGACGTTGCATGTCGGCCGCATAGCCGTAGGAGCCGAGATCCTCTTTGCGTTCAGCCATCCACTCGGACACCGAGGCGATCTGACGGGCCCCGATCTTCGGATACCACTCGAAGGACTCCCGGGCTCGTTCGATCGCCGCGTCGCGGCTCTCGGCGCACAAGGCCATCGTGAAGGTGGCTGCCTCGTTGTGCACGTAGGCGCCCAACGGCTCGGTGCAGCCAGCGACCGCAGCGCGGTAGACGTCCACTTTCTGCTTCACCTCTTCGGGGGAGACCCCGACGGCGAAGGAGCACAGACCGAGGCCGAGCTCGCCCACCTGGCGATGCCCGTCCTCGCTGGTGGTAGCGCCCCAGATGGGCGGGTGGGGTTGCTGGATCGGCTTGGGCTGGACCCGGCGCTTGGGCATCGACCAGTACTTGCCCGCGAACTCGTACTCCTCGTTGGTCCAGCATCCGACCACGTGCTCGATGGCCTCACGCCACATCTCCCGGGTCTGGCCGGGGTCCACGCCGAAGCCTTCGAGTTCGGCCCGGGTGGCCGACCGTCCGGTCCCGAAGTCGACCCGGCCGTTCGAGATCAAGTCGAGCACCGCCACCGACTCTGCGGTACGCACCGGATGGTTATAGGGCTGGGGCATGAGCCGCACCCCGTAACCGAGGCGCATCCGCTCGGTCAGCGCGGCGATGGCCCCGTAGAGGACCTCGGGGTTCGAGCAGTGCGAGTACTCCTGCAAGAAGTGGTGTTCCACCGTCCAAAAAGCGTGCCAGCCGAACCGCTCGCCGGCCACCGCCTGCTCGATGGTGTTCTGGTACGCGATCAGCTCGCTGTCGCGCTCCCAAGGTTGGGGAACGGGAATCTCATAGAAGAGGGCGAATTTCACCTGGCTGGTCCTTTCTCGGAGCCCGGATCGCGGGCCGTGGTCATGGGGCGAGCCCCTGGACAAGATGCGACCGGACAAACTCGCGCACGGCGTCTGGGTCGTCCGCGTCGAATGTGACGGCCGGGAGCACGGCGAACGACAGGAGCAGGCGGACGATCCACTCGCCGGCCTGGCGGTGGTCGAGGCGGCCCCGGATCTCGCCGCGACGCTCGGCGTCACCCAGATATGGCTGCCAGAAGTCCACCCATTCTTCGACCAGGCGCGTCATCTGGGCCGTCATCAAGGTGGCCACCAGGCTCTCGTCGTTCGCCGGCAGCCCCAAGGTCAGCAACTGGTCGCCCAGGTGCTGTCGGATGAACAGCGCCGCCTCTCCCACCTGGCCGCCCAAAGTGCGCCGCCGCCGGACCGCGGCCTCACTGCTCTCGACGAACCGGGTGGCCACCCGGGCGAGGACGGCGGCGACCAGCGTGGCCCGGTCGCCGAAGTGCAAGTAGACCGCCCCGCGGGACACGCCGGCCTGGCTCGCCACGTCGTTCATGGAGAAACGCTGGAGCCCGAGTCGCTCCATGCACTGCTCGGCCGCGTCCATGATCCGCGACTCGGTACTCGGACGCGCGCCGTCGAGCTCGATCACCGGTCCCGGCGCCGTCTTCGATGAGCTCACCAGGGGCCCGAGCGCTGCGCGCCGGTATTGAACATGTGAACAACTTCTATCATGTTGTACAGTCGCCAGCAACAGCGACAGCCAGCGGCAACAGCGTGCGAACAGGAGGGTCATGCGGGGCTTGCGAGACAAGTGCATCATCGTCACCGGGGCTGCCTCGGGGATCGGCCGGGCCACGGCGGCACGCCTGGTGGAGGAGGGGGCGCGGGTCGTCGCCGCCGACCTGGCCGAAGAACCGGCGGCGCCCCTCGTCTCGGGAGCCCCAGCGGCGGCCGGGTCCTGGACCTTCCGACGGGTCGACGTGGCCGATGAGGCTTCGGTGGCCGAACTGGTGGCCGCGGCCGTCGGGTTTGGCGGTCGGGTCGACGGGCTGGTCAACGCAGCCGGCGTGGCCGGTGGCGGCCCGGTCCACATGCTCCCTCTGACCGAGTGGGACCGGGTCATCGCGGTAAATCTGACCGGGACCTTTCTCATGGCCAAGCACGTGCTAGCCCAGATGCTCAACCAGCCGAGAGTCGACGGGGTGCGGGGTTCGCTCGTGACCGTCGCCAGCATCGAGGGTTTGGAGGGGACGGCCGGTGGCAGCTCCTACAGCGCGTCGAAGGGCGGGGTCGTGCTCCTGACCAAGAACATGGCCATCGACTACGCCGGGCGCGGGATCCGGGTGAACGCCGTGTGCCCGGGCTTCATCGATACCCCGATGACCGAGGGCGTCTTCAAGATGGCCGGCATGGAGTCGGCCCTCGCGGACATCATCGCCGAGCACAAGTTGGCCCGAATGGGCCGCCCCGAAGAGATCGCCGCGGCTGCGGCGTTCCTGCTCTCAGATGACGCGTCCTTCGTGACCGGCCACGCCTTTCCGGTCGACGGTGGTTACACCGCAGGGCGTGACCACGGTGTGACCCGGATGCTCGGGCTCTCCGGACCCGAGGCTGAAGGGTCGAATTAGCATCCCGTCGTCGGCCGGCTCCGTGGATATTCCATGATCACGCCGATCTCCTCGGCCCGCTCGGCCGAGTCGAAACGCTCGACGATCCACAGCGCCAGATCGAGGCCCGCGGTCACCCCGCCGCAGGTAATGAGGGTGCCGTCGTCGACCACCCGGTCCTTGACCACGGTGGCCCCGGTCGCCGCCAGGTCGCCCCAGGCGGCATGGTGGGTGGCGGCGCGGCGGGTGCCGACGACGCCGGCGTGGGCCAACAGCATCGTTCCGGTGCACACCGCGGCCATGATCGAGCCCGATCCCGCGGCCTGCGCGAGCAGAGGGAGCCAGTCGCCGCGCTGGACCTCGCCCCAGGCCCCCACCTCCGGGCGCCCCGCCCATCCCCCGCCGGGGACGAGCACCAGGTCTGCGGCACCGGGCTCGAACACCCCGTCGCAGAAGAACCCGACCCGGTGGCTCCCGGTCACCGCCTCGGCGGGTGTGCGGGTAAGCAGGCGGGTCGAAAAATCCGCGCCCATCCGCTCTGCGTTGCGGAGCACCTCGAGCGGGGCCAGGGCGTCGAGTTCATCGAGCCCTTCGTAGACCGGGATGTCGATGCGCATTCGCCGACGCTACCGGGTTGGGCTCCGAGGCGTCCTCAGATGTCGTAGGTTTGCCCGGCCGTGCGATGGATGGTGAGCACCGCGACGGTTGCCCCAACCAACAGCAGGCCGCCGGAGATTTCGAGGGCCAGGTGGAGGCCCGCACCGAAGGCCTCATATGCCGCGTTGACCACCTTGGTGGCGATCTTGGCGATGGCCGCGTCCTTGGAGTGTTCGGCCTTGTTGGCGGCGCCCCCACCGCCGAGGCCCCCGCCGGTGACGGCGTGAAGGACGAGGTTCTGAAAGCTCGGTGGAATCCCGATGGCCTTGAGCCGGGCCGCAAGCTGCCCGGTGAGCTTGGAGTCCACGATGGCCCCGAGAACCGCTACCCCGAAGACTGCGCCCATCTCCCGGCTGGTGTTGGTCGCCGACGCCGCCATGCCCGAGCGCTCGGGCCGGACCACGGTAAGAGGCGTGGACGTCACCGGGACCAGCGCGATACCGAACCCGATGCCGGCAATGGGCAACACCCATCCGAGCGTGGAGAAATCGACGTGGGGCCCGAGCACGGCGCTGGTCCACAAGATGCCCGCCGCGGCGAGCACACAGCCGATGGTCATCGGGATCCGGGGGCCCACGCTGGCCACCCACGGTCCGGTCAACGCCGAGGCGACGATGAGCCCCGCGGCCATCGGAATGAAGTCGACAGCGGTCTGGTAGGCCGAGGCGTTGGCCACCACCTGGAGGTAGAGGGCGGTGAAAAAAAATATCGAGAACGTGCCGAAATAGGCGGCGAAGGCGACGAAGTTCGAGCCGGCGAAGGGGGGCCGACGGAAGAGTTTGAGATCGAGCACGGGGCTCGCCACGGCCCGCTCGACCAGCACGAAAACCACCGCCGAGAGGGCTGAAAGTGCGAACAAGGCGATGATCCACCACGTGCGGTAGCCCGACTGCTCCCCCTGGATCACCGCGAAAGAGACGGAGCCGAGCGCCAACGCGCCGAGTGCGATGCCGGGAAAGTCGATTCGCCGGCCCTGCCGGTCGGAGGTCTCGGGTACGAACGCTAGGGCCATCACGAAGGCGACCGCACCGATGGCCAAGTTGAACCAGAAGATGGCCCGCCAACTCGAGACGCCGACCAGGATCCCGCCGATCACCGGGCCGAGGGCGAGGGCCAATCCCGATACCGCAGCCCACACCCCGAGCGCGTCGGCCCTCGTGCCCTTGTCCGGGTAGACATGGCGGATGATCGACAGGGTGCCGGGTTCTGAGGCCGCCGCCCCGAGGCCCATCACGACCCGCCCGGCGATCAACCAGTTGACGTTCGGAGCGAGGGCCGCCACCACCGAGCCGGCGCAAAAGACGGCCACCCCGACCAGCATGATCTTCTTGCGGCCGAGCAGGTCACCCAAGGTGCCTCCGGCCAGCATGAAGGCGGCAAAGGTCAGCGCGTAGCCGTTCACCACCCACTGCAGGGACGTGACCCCGGCATGCAGGTCGCTTTGGACGTTGGCGAGACCGACACTGACGACGGTGTTGTCGAGGAACGTGAGGAAGAGGACGCCGCACAAGGTGGCCAGCGCGACCGCCTGGGCCGGCGATCCGAGACCCCCCTTCTTCAGGTCGAGTCCGGGCACCGCCCCGGCGTCAATGGTCCCGCCGGTCGTCACGTCCATGCCCACCGCGACCTCGCGCTATCCCGTCTCCGGCCACACGAATCCCGACCGGGACGAGCAAGCTTGGCTCTCATTTCCCGAGTCTCGCGCCATCGGGCGCGCCGGCCCGGCTTCACCAGTTGCGCAGATCGACATCCCAGGTGTCGACTACGTCCTTACCGTCGACCACGTACAGGCGCTCGTGGTAGGCCACCGTCGGATCGAGGTGGGCCGGCACCAGGCGCACTCGGTCCCCGACCCTTGGAAGGAGTCCATCGGGTGGAGCGATGAACGTGGTGTGCTCGTCGGAGCAATACAAGACCACCCCGCCGAGCACGGTGGGGTTCCCGTGGTCCATGCCGAGCGCCTTGAGCCCACCGTCGGTCACAGCCCAGCCTCGAGATCCCCGATGCACCGAGATCACCGTGCACCACAAGAAAACGGCCTGGCGGAACGGGAGTCCGAGCCGACCGTAGTCGGTGTCCATCAACGTGTAGGAGCCAGCCTGCATCTCGGTCACCCAGCGGTTGACGGCGTAGGTGCCCGTCCCCCCACCCGAGACGACTTCACCGCCCACCGCTTCGTGAGCCTGGGCCAAAGAGGCCATGGCGGCTTCGACCCGCTCGGATTTGGTCGTGTCGGGTTCCATCATTAGGTGGCCCTCGTAGCCCATGACCCCCCGAACGCCGAGTCCGGCTGCCCTCGCTCTGTCGGCCACGCGACCGGCCTGGTCGGGGGGACACCCGCAACGCAGGCAGCCGACGTCCACGTCGATCAGGACTTCTCGGATCCCGCTCGCCGCGGCGGCGGCCACGGTGGCCATCGAATCGACAGCGATCGTGACCCGCGCCCCGCACTCAGCCATGGCGCCGAGCTTGACTTGGTCGAGCACCTCGTTGGCGAGCAAGAGATCCTCGCCCAGGCCGGCGCCAGCCAGGCCGAGAACTTCACGCGGGGTGGCGGCGCAGAAGCTCGGGTGTCCGGCCGCCGCCAGCTCTTTGGCCAGGGCGGTCGATTTGAAGGCCTTTACGTGGGGCCGCAGGCTCCGGCCGGGCCAAGCTCGCCCCATCGTGGCCACGTTGTGGACGAAAGCATCACTGTCGACGATCAGCGAGGGCGTCGGGAGGTCGGCGAGGCGCATGGTCGGTGGGAGACGGGCCCAACGAGGTCCGATCTCGCGTCGACAGGATAGGGGACGCGGACCGGGGTCAGTCGCGCACCAACGGCTTGTACCGGAGGCGGTGGGGCTGGTCCGCGTCGACGCCGAGACGCTTTTTGCGGTCAGCCTCGTAGTCGCTGAAGTTCCCCTCCCACCAGCGGACCTCGGAGTCACCCTCGAAGGCCAGGACGTGGGTGGCGATCCGGTCGAGGAACCATCGGTCATGGCTGATCACCACCACGCAGCCCGGGAAGCCGAGCAGTGCTTCTTCGAGGGCCCGGAGGGTGTCGACATCGAGGTCGTTGGTGGGTTCGTCCAACAACAAGACGTTCCCGCCGTTCTTGAGGACCTTGGCCAGCTGGACCCGGTTGCGTTCGCCTCCCGAGAGCTGACCGACCAACTTCTGCTGGTCGCTGCCCTTGAATCCGAAGCTTGACACGTACGCTCGTCCGTGCAGCTCGCGGGTGCCCACCAGGATCCGGTCGACCCCACCGGTGATCTCGTCGAACACGGTGGCGTCTGGCACGAGTTCGTCGCGTGACTGGTCGACGTAGGCAAGAACCACGGTGCTGCCCACCTCCAAACCACCTTCGTCCGCCTTGTCCTCGCCGACGATCATCCGGAACAGTGTCGTCTTGCCCGCCCCGTTCGGACCGATGACCCCGACGATGCCGCCGGGAGGGAGCAGAAAGGACAAGCCGTCGATCAAGAGACGGTCCCCGAACCCCTTGACCAACCCCTCGGCGACCACCACCCGATCACCCAGGCGGGGCCCGGGCGGAATGGTGATCTCAAACTTGTCGGACCGCCGCTCGGCCGCCTCGGCTTCGGCGACCAGGTCGTTGTACGCGTTGATGCGGGCCTTTCCTTTGCTCTGGCGGGCCCGGGGAGACATCCGGATCCACTCGAGCTCGCGCTGCAGGGCGTCCTGGCGGGACCGGTCGGCCTTGTCCTCACCGGCCAGGCGGGCCTGTTTCTGCTCCAACCACGACGAGTAGTTGCCCTGCCACGGTATGCCGGCTCCCCGGTCCAGTTCGAGGATCCAGCCGGCCACGTTGTCGAGAAAGTACCGGTCGTGGGTGACGGCGACCACGGTCCCGGGGTACTCCTGGAGGGTGCGTTCGAGCCATGCCACCGACTCGGCGTCGAGGTGGTTGGTCGGTTCGTCGAGGAGCAGCAGATCGGGCTTGGAGAGCAGGAGGCGACAGAGGGCAACGCGGCGACGTTCCCCACCCGACAGAGTCGTCACATCGGCGGGACCGGGCGGCAAGCGCAGGGCGTCCATCGCAATCTCGATGGTCCGCTCCAGGTCCCACGCGCCGGCGGCCTCGATCTTGTCCTGGAGCTCTGCCTGCTCGACAAGCAACTTGTCGAAGTCTGCGTCTGGGTCGCCCATCGCGGCACACACATCGTTGAAGCGGTCGAGCAGGCCTTTGATCTCGGCCACACCGTCGGACACGTTCCCGGCGACGTCTTTGGCGGGATCGAGTTGGGGTTCTTGGGACAAAAAGCCGACCGTGAAACCGGTCGTGAGGCGAGCGTCACCGGTGAAGCCGTCATCTTCGCCGGCCATGATCTGCAACAGCGACGACTTCCCTGAGCCGTTGGAGCCGATGACCCCGATCTTGGCCCCCGGATAAAACGAGAGGTTGATGCCTCGGAGTACTTCTCGATCGGGTGGGTAGAACCGCCGAAGGTCCCGCATGGTGTAGATGTACTGCGCCGCCATGCCAATAGTGTGGCGCAGTCGGGCCCGACT
>Ga0182024_10003401_pt1 | contig 37997 bp, 36 predicted proteins | sample P32metaG_FD_120480 | JGI IMG/M metagenome (GOLD analysis project Ga0182024, IMG submission 120480) | Permafrost microbial communities from Stordalen Mire, Sweden - P3-2 metaG (Illumina Assembly) | ecosystem: Environmental > Terrestrial > Soil > Wetlands > Permafrost | place: Sweden: Stordalen...
AAATGGGAACACGCACACAAGTCGGAATTGTAGGCGCCGGGCCCGCCGGCCTGATGCTTTCACATCTGCTCCACCTTGCTGGAATCGAGTCCGTAATTCTTGAATCCGCCACCCGCGAATACATCGAGTCCCGCATTCGCGCCGGAGTGTTGGAGCAGGGGACCGTCGACCTTTTGACGGAAACGGGTGTCGGTGATCGATTGCAGCGCCAGGGCTTGTTTCACGGCGGCGTCGAACTGCGTTTCGATGGCCGCGGCCATCGCATCGACTTTCGCGAATTGACCGGCGGCAAAGGCGTTGTGATTTACGCCCAGCACGAAGTCATCAAGGATTTGGTCGCTGCCCGTCTAGCCGCAAACGGCAAAATTGTCTTCAATGCTTCCAACGTCGAAGTCGATGGTTTCGACGGAACTCACCATGTGCCTCACCCGCGGATTCGCTACGAACTACATGGCGAGAAACAGGACCTCCAATGTGATTTCATCGCTGGTTGCGACGGCTTTCACGGCGTCTGCCGCCCGTCCATTCCTGAAGGGGTCATCACTGAGTACGAGAAAATTTATCCATTTGGCTGGCTGGGAATTCTGGCTCTGGCCCCGCCGTCCTCGCATGAACTCATATACGCTCATCACGAACGCGGATTCGCGCTTCTGAGCATGCGCTCGCCGGAAATCAGCCGCCTGTACCTGCAATGCTCGCCGCAGGAAGACCTTTCAGAATGGCCAGACGAGCGCATCTGGGAAGAACTTCAACTGCGGTTCGAAACCTCCAGCAATTGGAAGCTCATCGAAGGTCCGATCCTGCAAAAAAGCGTCACCGGCATGCGCAGCTTTGTCGCCGAGCCTATGCAGTTTGGCAGGCTTTTTCTGGCGGGTGATTCCGCACACATCGTTCCTCCTACTGGAGCTAAGGGGCTCAACCTTGCCGTTGCGGATGTAAGAGTGCTTGCGCGTGCTTTGGCCGATCACTACGCGCATGGCAAGATGGATTTGCTAAACAAATATTCGGAAATTTGCCTGCGACGCGTCTGGAAGGTGCAACGCTTCTCCTGGTGGATGACTTCGATGCTTCATCGCCACTCGTCCGATAATCCCTTTGACGAACGCCGTCAACTCGCCGAGTTGGAGTACGTGACCAGTTCGCGCGCCGCTGCTCAGACTCTCGCCGAAAACTACGTTGGCCTCCCGATGGACATCGATTAACCCGCTACATTAGACCTCCATTAAAATAACGTAAAAGCCTTACCAATCAATTATCCCAACGCCCTATAAATCCTCTCGACCTTCCAGACCTTCATGACGTGCACATGGCACAGCAGGATTTGAATGGCAAGGTAATCGTGATCACCGGGGCCTCCAGCGTGGGCGGCTGGCAGAAAAAGAATTAAACCGGTACGATCGAACGGATTCGAAAACGATTCGTAAAATTAGCGCCGGATAAACGCCGATGGATACCGATAGATCTTTGCGAGAACATCTCGTCAAATTACTCCAAGGTGGTGAAGCTCACGCGACCTTCGACCATGCCGTCAAGAATATGCCGACCGCGCTTCAGGGAAAGACACCCAAAGGCGCAGAGCACTCGCCATGGCAAGTGCTCGAACATCTTCGCATAGCACAATGGGACATTCTTGAGTTCGCCATCGACCCGAAACACAAATCTCCTAAATGGCCGGACGAATATTGGCCAAAAGATCCCGAACCGCCAGATGATCAGGCTTGGGAACAGAGCGTGAAATCATTTCATGCCGATATGAAAAGATTCATCGCGCTTCTCAACGACAAATCAACGGACCTCTTTGCGAAAATTCCTCACGGCGACGGACAGACCATATTGCGGCAAGCGTTGGTGGCCGCCGACCACAATGCCTATCATCTAGGCGAGTTAGTCTTGCTCCGCCGACTGCTCGATGCCTGGAAAGCATAACCAACCGGTTCCTGAGTCCGTACCGACCACCACCGTCGTTGTGTCACCCCCAAATGGATACACGTGGTCCTCGCTTATAGCAGCTCACCGCTGTCAGAAGCGAGTAACTCGCGCCGATGCCCTTGAAAGACCTTACTGCGTGCCGATTTTTACCACGCTGTCGGGAACGTTCCATCCTCGGATACCCAATGCCATAGGCTTTGTTTCGCGGGACGCCGCTGATTCGATGTCGATTTCTTTCGTTTCTCCGGGCAACAGCGAAACATAATTGTCGCCATAGTACGCAGGCAATATTCGCGTGTGCCCGTCACTCCCCACCAGCGTCAGCTTCGTTTCTATGGCCGCGGAAGTTCCACTATTTTGCAGATGAACATGAATATTCACCATGTCACCGCTGCGCTTTCCCTTGGCTGTGACCTCGACCTGCGCGGACGGCAGACGATTCAGTGCGCGATAATCTGCGCTTTCGCCGCCAATCCAATAAAAATTGTCCGAAACCAGTTTCCCTGCGCTGTCATGCATCTCCAGCTTCACCAGCGCCATTTTGCCTTTGAGTTGCGGCGCTAAGTCCAACGTGAACGCCTCGATCACCCCCGGCGGCGCATCCTTCTTTTCTTCATGTTCATTCAATAATTTGTTATCCAGCGAAAAAACCCTCGCGTGTACCACGAGACCGGTTGCCGCCGTTGGCAGGGAATTCGCTATCTGCACCTGAAAAGTTGTGGGATCCAACTGCACATGCAACGGCTCGCTCGCCTTTTTCACGGCATAGTACGACGCCTGCGTATCGTAATCCGAACTCAATATCTGCCAGGTAGAGCTCGGCCACGCCGGCTGGGTCATCCATAGCATGCGTCCCGTGTTGGGCGCCCATAGATGCGCGTTCATGCCCTCGAAGATCGCCCTGTGCTGCACGTAATTTAGCATCTGCGCCTTGCGCTCAAAGTCCTCCAGGCTGGTTCCGGCTCCAAACTCTCTCTCCATCTCGGCCATGAAGGGGGCCATGTCGCCATTTCCACCCATGTGCCAATCGTGATACGCCCAGGCATCGCTTAGGGGCCAAAGATCTTGCTCGGGAAGCCACATCTTCCACATCTCCAAGGTAGGGAAGGATGGTGTGCCCGTTTCCACGGAGAACCCGTGGTTCAGCATCGTGAAATATAGTTTGGGATCCACGTATTTATAGGGCCCGCTGTTTTGCAAGTTCACCTGATTTGAGGTAGGCGTGTAATATCGCGTGCCGTCCAGCGTTCGAATTAACTCGTCTAGTCCTTCGTTCAGAGTCGGCTGCGGTACCCCCTCGTTGCGCCCGCACCAGATCGCAATGGACGGGTGATTGCGGAAACGCAGGATCGTGTCGCGTGCATTCTCGAGGAACAGTTGAGGATCTTCCGGTTCCACGTTGTAGGATTGCGTGGAAGCCCAGAAGTCATTCCAGACCAGCAGTCCGTACTCGTCAGCAAGATCGAAGAATACTTCTTCTGTGCTCTGTCCCACCCAGTTTCGAATGATGTTGAGATTAGCGTCACGGTGCAGTCGGAAATACGGCTCCAGTTTTTCGCGTGAAACACGCTTGCGCGAATCATCCATACCCCAACTGCCGCCGCGTGCGGCGATGCGTACTCCATTCACGCGAATCGTCAGAAACGGTGACGCGCGTACATCCTCGACGGCCTTCACCGCCGCAGATTTCTCCGCTCCTGGTCTCAACGAAGCCACCCACCACTTCCATCCCTCCTTCCATTCCGGCGGGAAAATACTGGGATAAGGATCTCCGTTGGGAATATTGCGGATCCCTTCATGCGTGATGTCCACGATCTTTTCATTCTTTTCGCGCGCGGCCGTAGGGGAATAGTCCACCCGTCGTAGGTGCCCCGTGCTATCCAGCAGACTGATCTCGTACGTTATCTCGCGGATGCCGAATCGTACGCGCTTCGAATCGGATAACTTGCCGCCTTCAGAAAAAGCTAAATTCAGCGCATACAGCTCCGGCTTTCCGTAGCCGTTGGGCCACCACAATCGCGGGTTTTTTACAGTCAGTTGGCTGAATTCCGCGGGTGTCAACTTCACTTCGTTTGCCCCCGGCTTTAAAGACACGTTCTTAGTCACCGCAACGTTTTCGAAAGAAGCCGTGAGCGCTCCACTCACATCCCGCAACGAATCGTTCAGCAGCGGAACACTGATTTCCACCTCGGCCTGCTGGATATCCGGCAAAGGAAGCTTTGTAACCACTTGAGCATCGCCGAGACGCACCATACCGGTGGATCTCAACACCACCTGCTGCCAGATGCCCGTGTCTCTATCGCGAATGGCAGGAATCCAGTCCCATCCTTCCGTATCGACAAACGTCGGACCATCCAGACACAACGCGCCGCCGTTTTCACCGGGACCCGCTTTGATGCTCTGCTCGTGGGGAATTCCCGGATGAGGCGGAGGAGAAACGCGTACTGCCAGCACATTTTTCTGCCCAAATTTGATTACGTCGGTTACGTCAAATGTCCCGCGTATGAATGCGCCTTTTATCGTCCCCAGGGACTTCCCATTCAGCCAGACCGCCGCGACATAATTAATTCCTTCAAACGTCAGTGTAAGTCGCCGGTTTTGCCAATCGTTTGCCGCGTCGAATTCCGTCCGGTACCAGTAATCCTGCTTGTTTAAGCTCTCGGGAATCGCAAGATTATTCAGACCGAAGTCGGGATCAGGATATACGCCTTGATCCACCATCGTGGTTAAGACTGTGCCTGGCACGGTCGCTGTCCACCAGTCCTTGGCCGAGAATGCAGGTTGAGAGATTACCTCACCCGCCTCGCTGACCTCCGGCGCCGGACGCAACTCCCATCGTCCCGCCAGTGTCCACTCATTCTTTACATCCGTTTCAATTTGAATGCCCGACGAGCTTCCCGGAGAAGCGATCGCTGCCTTCATGGGTTTGGAGAACGGCGCTTTCGAGTGCGGCATGCTGGCTGGATCCTGCGGCGCGCGGTACCCGGCTTGTTGCTGGGTCTGGAAGGGCCAGGGCTTCGAAGCTTCTTCAAACAAAACAGTCTGAAAATCTGGGGCCTTATCAAAAGTGTCTTTGACTTCATTGTCGTTCAGCCCGCGTCTCAGAATCGTGAGGCCGGCAATTTTGCCACCGAAGTGTACCCCGTCAGGCCATGGAGAACTGGGAGGCGCTAAAACTACCCAACCATTTACTGCGCCCAGGTCGAGTTTTCCGCTCGCGACCCGCCTGCCCTCCACAAATAAATGAAAATCTCGGCCGTCAAAGGCAGCCGCAACAAAATGCCATTTGCCCGGACCCAACGCCACATCGGCCGATAGCGTGTTGTCTCTGCCTGCCCACAGAACTATCTTTTTCCCATCCGTACCCAGGTACCGCGAATACTCGCCGTCCGGTTCGCCCAGTCCTGCGATCGCGCTCAAGGCCTTAGGGTCCTCGTCCATGTAGATCCACGCATAAAGCGTCCACGGAGAGTCCGCGCGCGTGACCGTATCGTTCTTCACCAGAGGTTTCTTTAGGCCCTCGCCATCCGGCAGGAAAACTCCATTATATGGTCCGTAATACGGTGGGTCATTCGTGGGAATTACGGTTTGTGCGGCAATCTCTCCGGAGAATGACAAAAATGTAGCTACGAACACGACAATTGCTCTCATCAAGCTCACCTTGCCTGGGGTAGAGAACAGACCGCAAGCATACTGTGACAAGAATCACTCCCTAGCAAGCTTTCTGTCGCTGGAATCTTTGAACGACACGGGGTGAAAAAATGATTGCAGGCGTTGGAATATTTCGAATTTTATGCGCTGATCGGAATCGCCAAGACGTCTTCTATGGTTGAAAAAAGATCTCCGACGTTCAGTGGCTTCGTGAGGTACGCGTCCATCCCCGCCGCGAGGCACGCTTCTCGATCTCCCGTCAACGCGCGTGCGATCATGGCAATAATTGGAACGTGATTTTTGCTTTCTGATTCACTCCTGCGAATCGCCAGCGTTGCCTCCAAGCCGTTCATTTCCGGCATTTGGATATCCATCAGGATCAAGTCAAACCTGCCGTCTTCCATCTCCGTCAGAGCAGTTCTGCCGTTCTCGGCTGCCGTTACGACACGTCCTCTTTTTTCCAACAAGCGAGTGGCCAGAATCTGATTCACGCGATTGTCTTCTACCAGCAGGATTTTCAGTTTTCCACGGTTCTCTCGCAGCGAATGCACGGTAACCACTGCGGCTTTTTCCGCCTTAGGTGGCGACGCCGGCACGATCAAAGTTGCCTGACTCTTACTGCGGCTTTGCGGGATCGGTGATCACCGCAGTGCTGGCCGAACCCCAACATGTTGAGTTCATTCACGAGCTGCAGTTCAAAACTGATCTGAAAATGAAGGCCGAGCCCTGCACGGAGATGTTTGGGGTAAGATCTCCAGTGAAGCCTCGTGGAGACCCAATGTTGGCATCCGGGAAAATGGTTGGGTTTGTTCCCACCAAAGACTATGAAAAGGCGCGGACGTTTTATGAAGCAAAATTGGGATTCGATTTTGTAAGCCTCGATCAGTTCGCGTTGGTTATGCGCGCAGGCGGACACATGATCCGCATAGTGAAAATGCCGAACTTCACGCCGCTCCAAGGAACCATCCTGGGCTGGGAAGTTGAAGATGTGGCGTCGGTCGCTGGTTGGCTACAGGATCGCGGCGTAACCCTCGAAAAGTATCCGTTTGTGCAAGACCGCGAGCTGAGGATTTGGACAACTCCGAACGGCGACAAAGTGGCGTGGTTCAAAGATCCCGACGGCAACGTTCTCTCCATCAGCCAGCACCACTAGCCAGCGGACTTCGCGAACCGCACTCTTCAAATCCGCGATATTACCAATAGATAAAGAAGGCTGAGAGCTGCTAGGTTACCACCTAACATCCGCATTGAACCTATCGCCCTCGAAAGATGCAGTTGTTGGCAAAATAAGACCTCCAGCCATTCCGCATCCGGTTCTAACTGCAAGTATCTCGAAGCCCGCCCCAACGAAAGGAGCACCATGACTAAATTCACGGAGCACGTACCCCTGGCAGGAAGCGAAAGACTGCCGATGCCCGGCGCCAAGCCTGTCGGCGCAGCAAATCCCAACGAACAGCTGCAGGTAACCGTTCTGCTGAAGTCCAACGCTACCCAGCAGGCTCGCCAGAGCGCCATGCGCACACTAACCAGCCAGGCGCCCGCACAACGCAAACACCTCAGTCACGAGGAGTTCGCAAAAACCCGCGGAGCAGCCGCGGCGGACATTGAAAAAGTCACGGAGTTTGCTCATCAATACGGACTAACCGTCGTCAGATCGGACGCAGAGCGACGCTCGGTTATTTTAGCCGGCACGGTCGCCAACTTTAGCCGGGCATTTCAGGTGGAACTTTCCACCTTTCAACATCCCACTGGAACGTACCGCGGCCGTACCGGCGCGATCAACATTCCGCGTGAGCTCGGCGGCATTGTCACCGCGGTCCTGGGTCTGGATAATCGCCCTCAGGCCACGCCGCACTTTAGAATCAAACATGCCGCCGGCACTACGCACGCGCGTGCGCCACAAGCTGCCGGCAGCTTTACTCCGCCGCAGATCGCGTCGTTGTACGATTACCCTGCGAGCGGCACTGGCAAAGGCGAGTGCATCGCGCTGATCGAGTTGGGGGGAGGGTACAAGGCTGCCGATGTGCAACACTACTTCACCAGCATTTTAAAGGTCACTCCGCCGAGTGTACAGGCAGTTTCCGTTGACGGCACCCAGAATTCCCCGACGGGGGAAGCTAACGGGCCTGACGGGGAAGTGATGCTCGACATCGAAGTGGCCGGAGGCATCGCGCAACAAGCAAACGTTGCCGTCTACTTTACTGCTAATACCGATCAAGGTTTTTATAACGGCATCTCCACCGCGCTCCACGACACCACCAACCACCCTTCGGTTATCTCCATCAGTTGGGGAGGCCCGGAATCGAGCTGGACCCAGCAATCGCTGACGGAATTCAACACCTTGCTGGAGGACGCCGCAACTTTGGGCGTGACCGTTTGCGTCGCGTGCGGTGATAACGGCTCGACCGACGGAGTTACCGACGGCTTACAACACGTGGACTTTCCAGCCTCCAGTCCGTACGCCCTGGCTTGCGGTGGCACCCGCCTAACCGCGTCCGGCGGCAGCATCACCGGCGAAGTTGTTTGGAACGAACTTTCCAAGAACGAGGGAGCGACAGGCGGGGGCATTAGCGCTATATTTCCGAAACCCGATTATCAGGCGAACGCCAAAGTTCCTGTCTCCGTCAATTCTGGAGGCTTCGCCGGCCGAGGCTTGCCGGACGTAGCTGGCGATGCCGACCCTGAAACCGGCTACGATGTTTACGTGGATGGGCAACCCACTGTCATCGGCGGCACCAGCGCCGTCGCGCCCCTATGGGCAGCTTTGGTGGCGCGCATAAACCAAATTGTCGGAAAGCCCCTCGGCTTCCTGAATCCGACCCTCTATCAAAATGCTGGTGCAGGCGCTTTCCATGACATCACTAACGGCAATAATGGCGCTTACGCTGCTGGCGCAGGCTGGGATGCTTGCTCTGGTCTAGGCAGCCCCAATGGCACAGCCATTGAAGGAGTGCTATCTGGACAACCAGCATCCAAGTCTTCTTCGGCAAAACGGTAGCTGTTATCACTAACAATTGACGGTAAAAACCAGGGAGCGCCAATCTGCGATTGGTGTCTCGCAGGCACATTGGGCGGCATTTCTGTGCAATTGCGCGCCAGTCTGTGTAAAAGCTCCAAAAAGTCCGCCGAAACTGGGCTACCGGGATAGATCCAGCGAGCCCTTTAGTCGTATGTCTCGTGAGGATGCCCCCACCAGCACGTCAAATTTGCCCGGCTCCGCCACCCAATCTTTCTTCTCTGTGCTGTAATACGCCATCGCGCTCTTATCAAGGGCGAAACGCACGCTCGTCGAAGCACCCGGCGCCAGCTCTACCCGGCGGAATCCTTTCAACTCTTTAATCGGTCGGTCCACGCTCGAGTGTTCTGGATGCACATAGAGCTGCACCACTTCCGCCCCAGAGCGCTTTCCCTCGTTCGTCAGCTTCATGCTCACTTCAAACGTCGGCCCGCTGGCACCTGTACGTGGCGTGATTTTTAGATCGCTGTAAGCGAACCTGGTGTACGACAAGCCGAACCCGAAAGGATATTGCGGCGCGACATCATGTTTGTCGAAATAGCGGTAACCAACGTAGATCCCTTCGGCGTATTTAACGTGCAAATTTTCTCCCGGATAATTTCCATAGGCTGGCGACTGTTTGAAATCATTGATAAATGAGAAGGGAAGTTTGCCCGAAGGATTCACGTCCCCAAACAACACATCCGCAATCGCATGTCCGATTTCTTCTCCGCCAAACCATGCGTCCAGAATGGCCGGAACCTCGTTCACCCATCGGCTGACGTTGACCGGCCCTCCGGCGTTAAAAATCACCACCGTATTGTGGTTCGCTTTGGCAATCGCTTGAATCAATTCATCCTGGCCAGCCGGCAAATCAAGTGTCTTGCGATCAAAGTCTTCGGACTCTATGCCAGGTCCATTCCCAACCAGCACAATCGCTGCATCCGCTTTCGCTGCAAGGGCGACAGCTTCCCTCCTTAGTTGATCGCGAATCTCCGCTGTATCTTTGCTGGCATCCTCGCCCTCCATGGAAACGCCGAGTGCGTAACCGACTTGGATGGTCCCCGCTCTTTCCTTGATCCCGTCCAGCGGCGTCACCGCGAACTTGTATTTCACCAGCGAGCTGCCACCTCCTCCTGTTCTGGCCACCTCTGCGCTTGGTCCGATCACCGCAAGCGTCTTGATCTTGGCAGCATCGATGGGAAGCACATTTCCGGCATTCTTGAGCAGCACGATACTCTCTGCCGCCCCGCGCCGGGCCGTAGCCCGTTGCGCCGGAGTATCAATCGCTTGCGGCGTAGTAGCACTCCCCGACCGATCGAAAACTCCGCTGACAAACATGACCCGCAAAATCCTGGTTACGTTATCGTCCAGAGTTTCTTTGGAAATTCGGCCTGCCTTCACCTCTGGCAGAACTTTCTCGGGCGACAACCAATCTCCGCCGTTTCCTGCCGCCTTCGTATCCTCTTGTGCCAGCCACGATCTGGCCGGATCCCCGCCGGGCATTTCCACATCCATCCCAGCGTTCACCGTGGCTGCCGTGCTGTAGGTACTTCCCCAATCCGAAACCACAAAACCCTTAAAGCCCCAATTCCGTTGCAGCGTATCTTTCAGCAGAAACGGATTCTCCGCGCAATATTGTCCGTTTACTTTCTGATAGGCCGACATTACCGACCAGACCCCCGCCTCCTGCACCGCCGCCTTAAACGCCGGCATGTAAATTTCGTTCAGCGTCCGTTCATCAATCGCTTCGTCCACGCGATGGCGTTCAAATTCCTGGTTGTTGGCGTCAAAGTGTTTCACGGTGGCAATCACGCCCTCGCCCTGCACGCCTTTGATATACGCAACACCCATGCGCGCCGCCAGATACGGATCCTCTCCGTAGCCTTCGAAGTTTCTTCCCCATAAGGGCACGCGCTGAATATTCACCGTGGGGCCCAGAATCATGTCTCGCCCGATCGCTCGCATCTCCTGTCCTACCGCTTGCCCTACACTTTGCGCCACCGCCGGATCCCAGGTAGCCGCCACGGCGATCCCCGCCGGGAAGGCTGTGCTCGTAAGGGGATCGGGTTCCGCTTTCGTTTTAGCCGAGGGTCCCCTCCATGACCTTATTCCTATCGGTCCATCAGACATCTTGATCGCCGGAATCCCCAATCGCGGAATCGCAACCGTCTCCATCCAGTTGGCTCCAGCCAAAAGGCTGACTTTCTCCTCCACGGTCATGCGCCCGAGTAGGTCCCGCACACGCTCATCAGCGTGCAGTTTTGTATTCTTGTAAGCAGCGTTTGAGGGGATTTGTTGAGATCCCGAGTCCTGAGATCGGCCCGGGCTGATCCCTGCAAGTAAAGCGGCAAACGCCACCACAAAAATTGCGCCCAACGTGAAGATATTTCTGGCTTTCAGGTAATTGCGATGGTTCACGGTCGTCGTCCTCGCTGAAAACACGCTGCATCCTACACAACGGCAAGTCGCCGTGCAACGAATGTTCGAACCGGACTCCCGGCTCACTTAGACTTGTGGGTCATCGGTACTGGAGTGGCGCGAGTTCCTTGCGAATACGTCCAAACTCCTAGTTCAACGGATAGCAATCAAGATCATTCGCAAACTTCATCGAACCCGAGTAGCGCTTCTTGATTTCACTTTCCGTCTGACTCTCATTTCCCAGCGTTCGCAGCATTCGATGTGACAAAACCAGGCTCTTCACATGCGCGTCCGCAGCAATCTGCCCGATCACTGATGGCGGCATGTGCAGGCGTCGCTCCACGCCTGTAACGCCTTCTGGCACCGCATTGTGTGCAATAAACAGGTCGGCGTTGTTCGCTAACTGCACTAAGCCTTGGCCCTCGCCGTTAGTGTCTCCGCTGAATACCAGAACCTTACCGTTAATTTCAACGCGCCATGCCAGCGAAGGAAATGCGCCGTGAATCACGCGCACTGCCGACAAGGTGAAATCGCCGTTACGAAAAACCACGGTGGGAGTCGTACTTCCCGCCACGCTGTGCGGCTGCATTAGGTAGCTTCCGCCTTCTCCCGGCACTAGCAGTTCGCTCAGATATCGATAGGCTCCATGCTTGTCTCCGAACAAATCGGATACGAATTCCACCGTGGAGGGCATGAAATCATTTCCCTCCGGTCCATAGATCGGAAGCGCCCGCTTTCGATCTTCAAACCACGATGATTTGATCAGCGCCGCAAAGTCGCCGCTGTGATCGACGTGGAAGTGCGAGAACAACAGCACGTCGAGCTGCGAAATTTGCGCCCCGCTTTCTCCAAAGCGCAGCGCGCTTCCTCCGCCCGCGTCTACTAAGACTCGCGCTCGTCCGTCGTCCCACACCAGATAGCTACTCGAAGCGCGTTTGTCTTGTAATTCTGGCCCTCCGGAGCCAAGCACTTGGACAGCGATGCCGTGTGCCCCACACGATTGTGCGTTAGCCGCTGTAGCAAAGCCGCAGCCGACCAACCAACTCAGAAACGAAAGGGAATAAGCAGCCTTCAAAAATCGGCCACAAAATATTCTATGCGTCATCACTCTTCCTCCCTGCCAGATAACTCTCGGCAAGACTCCAACTCTCTCTCCTTGTGATCAGAGATCCGCCTCTCGAGACGCCAAGGATATGTTAGGCTGTCGCGCGCCGCCTCAGAAATCCTTTTTGACTCGGGAGCATTCATGAATAAGTTGCTTCTCCTTCTGGTGATCGCGTCCGCTTGTTTTGCCGCAGAATCTCCCAACCAAGCCGATGTAAAGCGCTGGGAGCGCGAAGCCGGCAACGTCACCATCGTCCGCGATGACTGGGGCATCGCCCACATCCATGGAAAAACCGATGCGGACGCGGTCTTCGGAATGGAGTATGCCCAGGCCGAGGATGACTTCAATCGCGTGGAAACCAATTACCTCAATGCCATGGGCCGGCTCGCGGAAGCGGAAGGAGAATCCAAAATTTATCAAGACCTCCGTATGAAGCTCTTCATCGATCCGGCAAAATTAAAAATCGAATACGCGCAAAGCCCCGCGTGGCTGAAATCTTTGATGGACGCTTTTGCCGACGGCTTGAACTTTTATCTTTACAAGCATCCCACTGTAAAGCCGAGAGTGATTACGCGATTTGAGCCGTGGATGGCGCTTAGCTTCACCGAGGGAAGCATCGGTGGTGACATCGAAGACATTGATTTGAAACAAATCGAGGCCTTCTACGGCGGCAGGGGTTCCGCCATTCCTCAAAATACCACGGGTGAGAGCGAGCCCGCCGAACCCACGGGCTCCAATGGTTTTGCCATCGCGCCAGCCAATACCGCCGCCCACCACGCCCTGCTGCTGATCAATCCTCACACTTCCTTTTACTTTCGCTCCGAGCTGCAAATGTCTAGTGACGAAGGACTGAACGTCTATGGCGCGGTCACCTGGGGCCAGTTTTTCGTATATCAGGGCTTCAACGATCGCGTTGGCTGGATGCATACCTCCAGCGGCGTAAACGCCATCACTCGCTATCTGGAAACGGTAGGGAAGCAAGGGGACAAATTCTTCTACAAATATGGAAACCAGCAAAAGCCCGTGGAGGCAAAAGAAATCACCGTGCCTTACAAGACCGCGGGTGGGATCGAGCAGAAGAGGTTCACTGTCTACCGCACGGGCCACGGCCCGATCATCGCCGAAACGGATGGAAAGTGGGTCAGTATCCGCTTGATGCAGGAACATATAAAAGCACTCACGCAGTCCTACACGCGCACCAAGTCGAAGGACTACAAATCATTCCGTCAGAGCATGGAGTTGCACACCAACTCATCGAACAACACGATTTTTGCCGATGCCGATGGTGATATCGCCTACTTTCACGCCAATTTTATTCCCAAGCGCGATACAAGTTTTGACTGGAACAAACCGGTGGACGGCAGCAACCCGGCGACAGAATGGCATGAGCTCCTCTCCATCGATGAATCGCCGCATTTGCTGAATCCGGAGAGCGGCTGGCTCTACAACTCCAATGATTGGCCGTGGTCGGCTGCAGGCCCGAGCAGCCCCAAACGCGCAGATTTCCCACCCTATGTGGAAACAGGCGGTGAAACGCCGCGCGGGCTTCACGCTGTTCGCGTCTTGCAAAATAAAAAAGATTTCACCATGGATTCGCTCATCTCCGCCGCCTACGACAGCTATCTGCCTTTTTTTGAAAAGTCTTTGCCCGCCCTGGTCAAAGCTTGGGACGCGCTACCCGTATCCGATCCCATGAAAACAAAATTGAAGGAGCAAGTGGAAATCTTGCGCGCATGGGATCTGCGTTGGGCTGTGAACTCCATCCCTACATCGCTGGCGGTATTCTGGGCTGAAGACCTCCAGCGTCACGTTCAAAAAGACGCCAAAAATGCGGTCATGCCCTCCTTTGAATTTATCAGCACCAAAGCCCCGCCACAGCAACTATTGCAATCGCTTGCGGCCGCATCCGACAAACTCGTGGCCGATTTCGGCACTTGGAAGACCCCCTGGGGCGAAATTAATCGTTTCCAGCGCATCAACGACGACATCACGCCGCATTTCAGCGACGCCGGACCCAGTATTCCTGTGGGCTTCACCTCCGAACACTGGGGCTCCATCGCATCGTTTGGCGCTCGAGCTTACCCTGGTACGAAGAAATGGTACGGCTCCAAGGGAAATAGTTTTGTCGCCGTAGTCGAGTTTGGAACAGCCATTCGAGCTAGGGCTGTCACCGCCGGGGGTGAAAGCGGTAACCCCGCCTCGCCTCATTTCAATGATGAGGCGCAGCGCTACAGCACCGGTGATTTGCGCGAAGTTTATTTCTATCCTGCGCAGCTCCGTGGGCACACCGAGCGGGAATATCACCCCGGCATGTAGAACAAAACGCGCTCCAAAGACATGGCAGCCAAGAGTTAATGATAATGTCTTTCACCATGACGGTTATCTTCACAAATAGCGTACGAACACCATGAGCAAAGTTAGAGTCGCGGCCTTTTCGATTTCACTCGATGGATTCGGAGCAGGCCCACAGCAGGATCTGAATAACCCTCTTGGAGTTCGCGGTCTCGAACTGCACTCGTGGTTCTTGCAGACCGAGGCCTTCAAGAATATGCATGGTCAAAGTGGTGGGAGCCGAGGCATTGATAACGATTTCGCCCTTCAGTCGTTTGAGAATATCGGGGCCTGGATATTGGGTCGCAATATGTTTGGGCCCGTTCGAGGGCCGTGGGAAGGCGATTCCTGGAAGGGGTGGTGGGGTGACAATCCGCCGTACCATACGCCCGTCTTTGTGCTTACGCACTACGCGCGCCCGCCTCTAAAAATGGAGGGTGGTACCACGTTCTACTTCGTCACGGATGGACCGGCAAGCGCTTTGAGGAGTGCGCGAGAAGTAGCCGAAGGCAAAGACATCCGTATCGGCGGCGGTGTCTCTGTCATTCGCCAGTACTTGAACGCTAACCTGATCGATGAAATGCACCTGGCCCTTTCCCCGGTGTTGTTGGGCGAAGGAGAACATCTATTCTCGGGAATCAATCTTCCAGCACTTAGCTTTGTACCTGTTCGCACCACACCCGGAGAGAACGCCACGCACGTTTTCATCAAAAAGATCTAAGCAGGGGCGATAAGGCGTTACATATCCCAAATTCATCTGATTTTGTGACTGCGCGGCAAGACTTGCGCGCACTCCAGGAATGCGATATTCCAGAGATGAAAATGACTGCGGTTTAAGGTGAGAAGATGGACACGCCCAAGGAATTGAATGAGATTGTTCTCCCCCAGACGGTCATCGGTCCGCTCACACGCGCGGCCATCTTTCTGGTTGTCTCCATCCGCCCCGAGCAGGACAGCGTTGCGACGCTACGATCATTCGTCGCTGACTTGGCCGGGCTCGTACGCGCCGTTGAGTTCCGCGACGTCGAGGCGGGCCTCACGTGCGTCGTCGGATTCGGCTCTGATGCCTGGGACAAGCTTTTTGGCGCGCCTCGCCCCGCCGAGCTTCATCCGTTTCGAGAGATTCGCTCAGAGACCCGCCACGCCGTCTCCACCCCGGGCGACCTCCTCTTTCACATCCGAGCTAAACGCCACGACCTTTGTTTCGAATTGGCGGCACAAATCATGGACAGCCTAGGCGATGCAGTTTCGGTTGCCGATGAGGTTCACGCCTTCCGCTATTTCGATGATCGCGATGTCATCGGGTTCGTCGACGGCACAGAAAATCCGCGCGGCGAAGCAGCGCACCAGGCTGCCATTGTCGGTGGCGAAGACCCCGCGTTCGCAGGAGGCAGTTATGTCACCGTGCAGAAGTATCTGCACGACATGAAGGGCTGGAATGCTCTCAGCGTGGAAACTCAGGAGCGCATCATTGGCCGCAAAAAACTCTCAGACATCGAACTGAAAGACGCCGAAAAGTCGCCCTTCGCGCACAATGAGCTGACCACCATCGAGGAAAATGGAAAAGAACTAAAAATTCTGAGAGACAATATGCCTTTCGGCAGGCCAGGTCACGGCGAGTTTGGTACCTACTTCATCGGATACAGCCACACTCCGCGTATCACCGAAACAATGCTTCAGAACATGTTTGTGGGTTGGCCACCTGGCAATTATGATCGGCTGCTCGATTTTAGCCATCCCGTTACCGGCACTTTGTTTTTTGCACCCTCATCCACATTCCTCGACAACATCAGTTGAGACCCGACTCCCACCGCAATCGGCCATCGCCGAGGCCGCACCCATCTTCCGTGGGAAGCCTGCACCATCCGAGTTGTGGCTCTGTTCGCCTAATGGCCACTCGACCAAAAAGAAAGGGTTGCTCTGGAGCGAGCAACCCTCGGAGTTCTGACTTCTTAAAATGGTTGCGGGGGTCAGATTTGAACTGACGACCTTCGGGTTATGAGCGCAATTTCGCCCTACACGCGGTACAACGCCATATAATTAAACCCAAGAAAAATAGGGAAAGTGCGCCCGTCGAGTTGTACCGTTTTGTACGCTTTTGTACCCCGTTCTCGGACAGTTCTCGGACAATCGGTAGACATGGACTGGTCCACAAATCGAGTAGTATCTTTGAAGTATGCCGAATGAGCCCGCCGTGAGCTTTGGATTTGAAGCTTTTTGGTCGACTTCGTACGACGCCTTTCCACGGTTTTGGGACGTCTGGCCGCGTCTGATTGATTCGATAAATAGCTTGATCGCTCCGGAATATCCCCGAACAAATGGCCTTCAAAAGGTAATTCTCAATTTGGGTATTCTCGGGGCTACAACTCTTAGTGAGATTGCGACTCTAGTAGGCAACGGACTCGGCCAAGGGGCGATGAAGATTACGCGGTCGATGCTGGAATTAGCGATAAACGCGGAGTTTTTGCGCACGTTTCCAGAGCACTTGGACGATTTTTTCGACTGGGGTGCGGTCGAAGGGTACAGATTGATGCAGTTCGCGCGAGCAGAATCGCCTCACTCTATGGGGGAATATCCCGATGAATTTCAAAAAGGGATAGAGCAAGATTTTCAACGGGTAAAACATCGGTTTGAGTTACCCGGAACTAAGTCCGGGAAGCAACCCCGCATTCGCACTGGGTGGTGTTCCGTGGCTCTTGATGCGCGCGCCGCTAAAACGGGTTTTCAAGATGAGTACAAATTGATTTACCCAATCGGTAACAAGCTCTTACACGCGACGATTGGTGGTATGGCAATGCATGCCCAGCACCCTGTCGCTCGTTTTTGCCGGATCGCCGTTCCGCCTTCCCTCGAGTATTGCAAGTTGGCCTTATTGGGGGCACATACCTGCGGCGTGAAGATAATAACGACAGTTTCCAAAGTGATGAATCAGGAGCCGTCGCCGACGCTTGATGTTTTGACCCGCGACTACCGTTTCGCTTGGGAAAACAATGGATTAGACCTAAAGGAACTTGCAACGTCGGAAAGGTGAGACAACATGAATCGATTGCATATTTCTAACTGGATGAAAGCTGCGGCCATAGCCGCCTTTTTGTTTACGCTGCCTTTTCCCATTTCGCCGCGAGCCCAAACGGAGCCGGGAATTGATGTCGGCAATGGCTTATTAAGATACTGCGACGGCATGACTCCAAAAGACAGCAACTCGTGGGGTGACGGATTATGCTACGGTTACATCTTAGGCAGCGCCCATACGTATTTCGATTCTAAAATCCTCTGCAACAGCGGCAAGGCGACGCATCAGCAGATTCGGGACATCGTAGTGAAGTATTTGATCGACCATCCCGAAAGCAGACATCACAACTCCGCAAGTTTGATTTTAAATTCGCTCAGCGACATTTTTTCCTGTAAACAGTAAAGAACAAAGCGTCCGCTTTTCACTTGTCGGATACCTCAGAAAGAAAGGTTCTCAATTCACAAAATGCGATGCGTCCAAGGCGCGCATGGTGTGGAGCGCTGTCGCGAGATTTGCTTTTAGACAGTCCACCACGGGCTGTGGCGCGCTCTCAAAATCGCGAAAGGATTTCGCGCACGCATTTATAAAGACCTGATCGTGTTCCGCCGAAAGCAGTTTTCCCCCATAGCACAGATCGACAATTTTCCTGATTAGCTCGACGTAGACATCTGATTCCGCGCTCACATCAAAATGTTTTTGCGGAAAATTTGAGCTGAGTGGCGGCTTGGAAACCCCCGGTCGAAACTGTGGGCAGGCCAGCACTTCATGTGCGAGCCGATTTGTCTTGCACAGACCGACCTTGTACTTTTCCGCGAGTCGCTTTGAATAGTCCTCTTTCCGTTTGAGCGCTTCGATCAGTTTGGCTTCGTTTTCTGGATTTGTCGGATAACCGACGCCATCCGGCCGGCGGAAATCATTCTTGTGCGCCACTTTGTAGACTGCCGATACTGCGATCCTCAAATGTTTGGCGATGCGTGTCCCGCCCCATCCTTGATGGAATAACTGCATGATTTCTTTTTCGGGCACAGCCAACCGCGTTGGCAGACCCAGCGCGCGCTGCGCTTTCGATACGCTGGGCGCTGTGATTCCAAGCGCGCGAGCAATAACGCTTTGCCGCACTCCCGCGCGAGTCATTTCCTTGATTTTTTGTTTTTCTGCTTTTGTAAGGTGCCAACGTATCATCCCCGCGCCTCCTCTGTTCGATCTCTGCCGCAGTGCGTCCATCGTGATCCCCGGGTTCGGCCACGGACCGGAAGTTGTACGTGTTCGACACGGTCACGCTGCTGCAAAATATCGGAAATCGAATTTTTGGGCATTTGAAACCGCTCGGCGAGCTGCGCGATAGTCATGTTTTCCGATTGATGCAAAAACAAAATCTTCTGAACGCGTATCGGATCAAGCCTGCGTGGTCTGCGCCGAATGTTGTCATCCGCCTGTCTGACGGCTGGTACAGAGTCAAACCCCATGAGAGTCGAGATTCGTGCAAGCCGAAATTCGGCAAGGTCTCGATGCAATGCCAGCGCAACGTAATGTGCCAGCGTGCATCCTCGCGAACTCAACATTTCTTGTAGGCTTCTGGCTTGGCAGGCGTTGAAGCGTATCCGTAAAACGTGCTCGACTGGGGGCACATCCGTTTGGTTTATATAAGCGTCCATGCCATTATTCATCCCCTTCGGTGCTATAAAGTTTTGCAAACTCGGGCGCCGTTTCTTTTTCATTCCGTGTTGGCGCGCCGAATCGCGGGATTGCAGTTCCGCGCGGCGCTTGTGGCGTCACGCCAGAAATTTCCATCGGCATTAGTTCGTCACCCGAACCAAGGGCCTTGAGTGCTTTTGCTTGCCCCACACACTCTTCCGCCGTTCGCATGCAACATTGCATCGCGCCCTTGTGAAAAGCGTGGGCAGTAGAGTCCGGCTCACTTCCGTCCATTGCATCCTGATGGCACTTCGCCATTTCTGTAAAATGCGACGCGAGACTCGTGTGCAACTGCGGTTGCTGGCCGAAGCCACGCATCGCGCGATTAGAATTTGTTTCGCTCATGTCAGCTCCATGTTGCGCTTTTGATTTGAGAAACTGGTCGCCATGTACCGACGCCATCGAAGAAGACTCCAGCGCGAAAGGTCGACCGGATAAGTTGGTCAACCGCGTTGTAGCCAGTTTGCGCGGATGCATTCTGGTTGCTGGAACTGTCGAGCGATTGCAACGCGGCCGGAATCGGTACCGCCACTGTCGAGTTGTCCAAGAGCGTGAAAATTATTTGACTAGGCGCGCTCATGCGATTTCCTTTCCGGAGAGCATCGAACCGTCCGCCGAATATTCGTACAGCCATTTTCCGTTTTGACTTTTTTCGAATCGCGCGCCCGACGCCCGCTTCGCTAACCGTTTGGAGTCGACGATGGGTTCTTGCGCCGACGCGGCGGTCGCAAGGTCCGCGTAGTGCTGTCGGTGCGCATTGTCGACCGCCGCAGTCTCTCGATAGAACTTTTGCATGTCGATTCCGCCGATGTGCTCGATCTCCCGTTCCCTGAATGCCTTCCCGAAAGGATCGTCATCCTCCTGAAAACCAGCAACGTTTTCATGAATTCTCGGATCGTCATCATTTCCGTCAAGAATTCCCATTGCCACAGCTTGGCTTGCGAACAAAAAGCTCATTAGTTCACCCCTCCGATGAACCTGGGCCGTTCCAACCGCCCTGCCCGGTTTGATTGTCTTTCACGCAAAAATCGCTTTGAAATATCACGTTCCCGTTGACTAGCGACGTCCCCGGAATCGATTGGCTGCCGCAAATCTTTGTCGTTGGTGGGAGACCAGAAGGCAATTGTGCTGGATCAAACTTTCGCAGAATCGGCAAACCTGCCGCGTCGAAGCAATAAGCGATGTTTGCCAAGCCGCTTTCCCAGCTCATGCGACCCTCCCCATTTTCAACGCTGACCATTCCGCTAAAATCTTGTTCCGTCTCTCCAGCAGTCTGTCGCCTTCGCGCAAAAGCCCTCGCCAGTCGCGCTCGACACTCGCCCGTCCAGAGAGAGACGGCGACGACATCCGAATAATCTGCCGGAAGCGGTCTGTCGTGATTTCGTGCAGAAGGCGAAATTCCTTAGCTTCGTGGTCCAACAAACGCAACTGGGAATCGATCGTGGTCAACTGCCTTAGTAGATCATCTTGGCGATCGACTTCCGGCGGTTCGGCCTTGGGCTGTCTTGGTAGCGGCCACATAATTTCGCAGGCTAGGCGGAAAATCCACCACGAGCAAGAAAAAAGTTTTAAGATACGTTACGGGTTACTAACGGGTAAGTTGATCAGAATTATTCTTTACTACGGTAAAATGTCGCTATGGCCTTACCTTGGCACGAATTTCTCACAAAGCCATTGTTAAATTTATTCGATCCGTTGACTAATCGGATCGGGCGTTGGTTGGGGCACAAAAAGCCAAAGCTGTATGTCCATTTCAATGTGGCTCAATCTTATTGGTGTATCGCTCACCAAGGCGTCGGTGAATCGGCCATCGAGCTGATGCAAGTGGTATCGTGGGCAGACTTCACCCACGACGATCCCACCGAAACGCTAGTAATCACGGCAATCTATCCGGTAGGCAGCGCGCCTCAAATTGACACGGGTAGGAAGTTCGCAATTCCACCGAGAACGCTGGTTAAGCATCAGATAACGGCATTTGTTCTACCAATCAAAGGTGTAAAGGGGAAGCCTTGGAAAGGCAGACTAGTTGTCGTCGACCAATTCTTCCGCGAATATAAGACCCTAAAATTCACTTTTAAATGGTGGGGATAACATAACTGGTCCATACTTTGATAGCATCGGCAAATGGGACGCGAAAAATCTTGCAGCATTTGCGCCGCGCCATCCTCCATACTCGCCGCGACCAATGACGCGCTCAGGGCTAAAACCAAGCTGCGCGACCTCGAAAAGACTAGCGGTTTTTCACGATCAAGCTTGTCGAGACATGCTCGCAGATGTATGACGCGCGACACTCTCAAACTTCACAAAACGCGAAAAGCTGACGCGGATTTGGGGTGCCTTTATACACGGTGGATCGACGGCTCAACCATAGTGTCCCCGCATGGTCTTTTGAATCCACCAAAGGGCCCGCGACGCCGTTTGGTTTTAGAATGGCGGGGAACTCCCCCGTCGGTGATCGTTCCACCTAAGTCTCCAAGGGTGGCTTGAACAACGAGCTTGGGACAGTCTTCCAACGTCTCGTCCTCTGTCTCACCAAAATACAAAATCCCGGACACTCCCGAAAGGCGATGCGCTTCGACTCGACGCCAACGGTTATGAGCATTTCGCGCAGAAGTCCGCGCTCAGCGCCTGCCAACGCGAAAGAACGACACTCTACGCAGCGGTTTCGATGCGACGCAGGAGTACTCGCCAAATCGGAAACGCTTTCCGATTTCCCTTCGGACAACTCTCGGACAGCCGCACGCAAGCACGAGCAAGGCTTGCGCTTTCTAATGCTTCCAAGTCGCGTGCAGGGCGCATCGGGTTGCACATGCGATGCGCCCGCCTGAATTCGCTCGTGGATTTCTTTCGCACACTCACTCGCGCAAAACTTTGTCGCGCAGCCTTAGCGAAAACGATTCGTAGAATGCCCAACAATCGCATTTGCAGCCAATTTCCCGCGCGCAAATTATTTTATCGTCACGATCACCACAACTTTGCGTCCCAGAGTCCCGAGCAAGGCGGGGATGCGGCCACTATCGCGGTTCAACTAGGCCGAGACGGCTTCGAGTATTGCTCTCCATTTGTTTCACAATCGCGTCCACCAATCCCAAAACTTCGGGATCATCTGCAAAGGTGGTTCCACGGCTAAGGAGTTTCAGCTTGAGCGCTTGAAACGTACCGGGCGGCAAGCCCAAGGAACCATCCAACGATTCAGCACCCAGCACTTCTAGATTCTTAATCATGCGAGCGTGGTGGTCGGCGACAGTTGGATGAGCGCCCGGGAATCGGCTAAGACCCAAGCGTTCATTTTCGGTTTGGTTCCCGTTTCGCTTTAGTGGCCACAAGTCCGCCCAGTTATTCAGAATGGATTGATTCAGGACGGCGGCGGGATCGTTGCCGGACTTTCGCAGTTGGTCGAGTTTCTGAATGGTCAGTTCTTGCTGATACGCAGTTAGCGGTTTCTTCTGCTGCTTTCTAGCCTTAAGAAATTCGCTCCATGGTGGAATCGGGACCCATGCAGGCAGAGCAATGTTCCCCCCTTTATCAAGCGCAGCGATTTCTGCTGCGCCTTGTTTTGGTAGTTCGGTGGCCTTAAACGGTAGTTCGGTATGGGCGGACAGTCCGCCCCTTTCACCCCCCCTTTCGGGGTTTGAATCCGCCCCTTTATCCCCCCCTTTGCCCGAATGGTGCGGAGTGTCCGCCCCTTCTTGGGTGGAATGGGGCGGTTCATCCGCCCCTTTACTATCGTCGTCTCCCCCTTTATTTTCCTCGGTGGGCATCACCATTTCGAACACGGAAGCATGCCCCCGCCCGTCGCCCTTTTCCCTTTCGATCAGCACACCACTTTCATGTCTCAGCCAAAATTTAATGGCTTCGCGTATGGTGTCGCGGTCGAATTTTGTGGCGCGCATTAGGTTCGGGCGTCCTGGGCGAATCGATGTCCCGTCCGGATTGGCGTAACCTGCGAGTGCGAGCAACATATTGGCTTGAGCGGAAGTGCACTTCGTAGAAGGTAGGAATTGATCTCGTACCCAAAAGTAGCAGGTGAGTTTCGACTGCTTTGATTCGTGTTTGGAATTTTGTGCTACCGTCATCAAGCATCCTGTAAGCCTCGCGGCCTTTGGGCACACCCGCCTGAAGGCCGCACTTTTCTTAGAGCCCTTGGACAGTCCGGCGAGCGGCCTTAGTCGTTACAAAACGAATCCAGCTCGTGATCGGCAGGCCTGCCGCCTCGGCGTGTTGCTGAACCCGGGCGTGCAATTCCTGTGAGATGAAAAACTGAATGTGTTTTTCAGCCCTGCGCTGACGTCTTGGCTTCCGCTGAGTGGCTTCCTGCGCTGTTTTTGTCACCCTATCGACCTCCCTGAAACTTAACGGCTAAGATATATAACGGACTGGTTACATACAGTACTGTAACTCAAACGAGTTGCATTCGCAAGAATTCTCGTTGTAGACTTCGGGTGAAGTTTGGCGCAAGCGCTCGCACCACCTCACAACCGAAGCGAGAGTCAATCCGCTAGAGCGAACCGCGCCACCAAGAACTTGCGAAGCATCGCCAACGCATTTGTTCTTTGAAGAGCAGCATTCTTTCAAAGCAAGTGCGTTTTTTTATTGGTGGGGGATGATGCGTCGCGAACTGGAAGAAGTGCTCGAATTGGCGGGAACCCTGCCCGCTGATGAATTACCGCGTTTACTGGGCGAACTGGAAGAAGTCCGCGCCAGAGCGTTTCAACGTCTCAGCACTCCCGAACAAGCTCCAACTTCCGATGCATTGCTCACTGTGAAGCAAGTCGCTGCGCGGTTGTCCGTGTCGCGGGAATACATCTACGTTCACGCCAGACAATTTCCATTTTTTCGGCCAAACAAAACCGGCCGCGCATTGCGTTTCAGTGCGGCCGGCCTCGATCTATATTTGAAAAAATCTCGATAAGAAAAAGGAGAAGTCGCATGACAACGAATATTAAACAACTGACGCAGGATGCCTTGAACTGCTACACGAGCGGTGCCGCGGTTATTATCTCAGGGACAGACGGATTTCCCCTGCATGGGCTCAAAACATTCTTGGAAGCTCCAGGTTCACACCTTTGTGTGTCGTTCGCAGGCGTTGACCGTGCGGCATTTGAAAACGCACGGGTGTCTGACGAGCTTGAACAAGCGCGCGAACAGTATTTGAAACGGTGGAAGCTTCGGCCCTAAATCACCGACGGAAAAATGTTCATTCGTCGCAAAGTCGTCCGGGGTGTGACTTACTACGCGGTTGTCCAGAACTGTCGGACGGGCAGCGGTCGCGTAAAGCAACGTACCGTGGTTTCGCTGGGCCAGCATTCCACGATTGCGGTCGCACTACGCCAAGCTCGCGAGTGGCGCGCAATCCATCAAGAGAATGCGGAACGCGGTCGCCGACAACGCAGAAATGGAATATTCCTTTTCCAAGACGTCGATACTGGAAGATTGCTTTACCTGCCAGTCGGCGAGACCGCGCAAAAGAGAGTCGATAAATTCGCGAAGCAAATCGAGAAATTGGAAGCTGCGCTGACCGTAGTGTCAAAAACAGTCGCCGCCCGTCACTAGGTGTGTCACCACCGTCTTTAATTGCGAGCTGCTTAAGCATATTGACGCCCCGGCGTCATGGTGCTACGATTACTTTTATCTTTCTGGGAGACAACTTGCCCAAATCAAAACAAGAGTCAACAGCCAGAGCAACGATGCGCTTGCCAGAATCACTCTGGAAAAAGGTTCAGCACCACGCCATTGACCACGGCCTTACCTTACAGGACCTAGTAAGCCGCGCCCTCGTGGAGTATCTGGACCGCAATACCTCTAGAGTGGTGAAAGTCCGCGTCAAAACTACCACGCACAAACTCAACTCGGTTTTCTACCACGCGAAGCCGGAGAAGCTATGAGCAGGGGCGACGGAAGAGTATTCATGCGCGGCACTGCCGCTTGGGTAGCTTACTGCTACGACGGAAAAGAAATCCGCGAGCGTGCAATCGATCTAAAAACCAAAAAGCCTACCGATGACATAAACATTGCGGCGAAATATCTGAAAGACAGAATGGAAGCGATCAACGCAGAGAAGCGCGGCGGTGACGCCTTCATGACTCCGCATGTCAAGCGGCTCACCATTAGCGACCTGCTCAGCGCGCTGAAAGCGAAATACGAAAAAGACGGTAAGGCCAGCGCGCAAAATCTTTCCGTAGTTCGCCGCGCGGAAGCGGATTTCGGCCCGCGTCGAGCGCTCGCGCTCACCTCTAAAGATATCGAAGAGTACAAAGACAAACGGCTATCGGACGGCGACGCGGCCGCAACAATCAACCGGACCTTGCAAGTACTTCGCCGCGCCTATTCGTTGGCACGTAAGCGCGGAGAAATTGCCCGTATGCCATTTGTCGAAATGTTTCCGGAAGACAACGCAAGAGAAGGATTCTTCGAAGAACAACAAATCAGGAACGTGCTCGCGAACTTGCCAGACGATGGACTGCGCGACTTCGTTGCATGGGCGGCTGAGACTGGCCAGCGGAAATCAGAAATCGCGGGACTGACTTGGAAGATGATCGAAGGCGACGAACTCCACATACCACTCAACCTCTGCAAGAACCGCAAGGCGCGCACCATTCCAGTAGGGGCGGAGCTGCGAGAAATTATTACCCGACGTGAGAAAGCCCGCAGAGTAGTTTCGCTCGACAACGTCACGCAGATTTCAGAGCCGATTTTTCATCGTGGCGACGGTCACAAGATTCTAGAGTTTCGCAAGAGTTGGAAGACGGCCACGAAGAAAGCAGGTTGTCCCGGAAAACTCTTTCATGACTTGCGCAGAAGCGTGGCGCGCCGACTTTTGGCCGCTGGCGTTTCGACTCAGACCGCGAAGAAATTTGGTGGTTGGAAATCGGACAGTATCTTTGAAAGGTACGCGATCATCGACGCAGCGGAATTGCTCAAAGCGCAAAAGAAAGTGGCCAAATTCCGAAAGGCCATGTAGGTCTCTCGGACAATTCTCGGACAAATTGCCATTTTGGGGAAAAAAGAAAAGGGTTGCTCTGGAGCGAGCAACCCTTTTTGTTTTGAACTTCTTAAGAATGGTTGCGGGGGTTGGATTTGAACCAACGACCTTCGGGTTATGAGCCCGACGAGCTACCAGGCTGCTCCACCCCGCGTAACGACTATAGCCGAGCCCCGCCCCCGCGTCAAATTCAGCAGCATCACCGCCGAATTATTTTCCATTCCATTACGGAGATTGTTGTCTTTAATCAGTGGATCAGCGGAAGGAATCCCAGTCTGCGAAGCACTACGATCTACCAGTCTTTATATGGCGTGCCATCAAATGGCGAAACTTTGTCTGAATTCGAATGCACATCCACCATTCCTGTCCCGCTCTGATCCGGACTCAGCACCACCTCATCGAATTGCGGTTGCCAGTCCTTCGCTTGGGTCATGGGATCAACCGGTACGATTCGCAGGTAGCCAGCCTCCTGCAATGACTCGATCGATTGCGGCGCCGCTTGCTTATCCAGCGTGTAATTGTCGATGGCCTGGCGCATCACCTGCAAATCTTGACGCAGGGTAGCTTCGCGCGCACGCAACACGGAACGATCGTACCGTCCTGCCGCAAGTCCCAGCAGAATGAAGATGATCGTAATCACGATCATCAATTCAATCAGCGTGAAGCCGTGCGCCCACCTGCGCATATCGCTTCGCCGCTCCGCTAGAATTTGCTTTTGTCGCTCACCCATCATGACATCCAGATTCTCGCTCCCTCAAAATGCCGATACCATCTACCAGTCCGAATATTTTGTGCCGTCCTGCGCCGTCGACGGCGACTTTGAATACACGTCGAAAACATTTTTCCCGCCCCAGCTCGTCGAATCCGGGTCGTCTTGTACCGAGCGTAAACCCCAGTCAGCCGTTCCGGTCACGGGATCCACCGGAATTTTTCGGAGAAAACGGATTTTCGTATCGCTGGAAGCCCCCAGTTGTACACCTTTGACCAGCGTTTGCAGGTCTGGCGGATACCCCTCGCTTCCTAACTCCGTGCGAATCTGATTCCGGTCCGCGGCGTCCTTATAGCGGTCGATGGCGTCCCGCATTTCACGCAGGTCGCGATGTAATTCGCTTTCTTTGGCCCGGATAACGGTGAACTTGGCGATGGGCAACGCCGCCGAGGAAAGAATCAACAAGATCGCGCACGCAATGATCAACTCCAGCAGCGTCATTCCAGCTTCATTCTGGATACGCCGCCCGCGAAGTGTGTTTTTACCGTTGTGCCACATGGACGTTTCGTGTTCTCACTAAGGCTGGACCTGCACGTTCGCTTCGCTCGTCACCAACGGTATGGTTTTTTGCTGCGAGTCTTTGGCGTTAACTTGCACGATGGACAGGTTGGATGTCCCCGGCGCGAGGCCCTTTACCACGATACCCATCAGCGTACCGCTACCGCTCACGCCAGGAGTATTTGGCTGTCGCGTCGCCGAGATGATGTACTGCCCGTGCTCCTTATCCGCGCGCGAAACGATGGCGATTTCCTGTGTTCCGCCGGATAGAAAACCGCCGTGCTGCACTTCTTCAACACTCACCACTGCGGGGTTGTACTGCAATAGCAGCGGTATCGAGTAGAGGTCGTTCACGTTTTCGACCACAATCCCAACCGTAGTGGTCTGGCCAGCCTTCAGCGACACGTTTTGCGGCTCAAACCGGATCTTCGATTGCGAACCACTCGTGGCGGCGTTGCCCGTACCAGTAGTCGGCGCGGTTTCCGCTACACCTGGGGTAACCGGCGCTGGAGTTTGCGCCGCAGGCGCTTGTTGCACACCCGTCACGGGCGCGGATCCAGGCGCCTGCCCGCCAGGCGCTGTTTGCCCCGAAGGAGTGCGAACGTCCACATCACGCCTGACCTGCACATTCGTCTCCGAGCCGGAATACATGGACCGCAGATTTCCTTTGGTCCATTCCGGAATGCGCACGATTCGAGGCGTCAAAATCATCAGAATTTCATCTTGTTCATGGTCGGTAGCGTCATCCGAAAACAGGTACCTCATGAACGGTATCTTCGCCAAACCGGGCCAGCCATTCAGAGTGCGCGTGTCCGTCTTTTCAAACAAACCCCCGAGCACGCTCATTTCCCCGTCTTTCAAACGAATATCGTGCTCGATTTTTCGCTGGCTGATGATCGGCTGCTGAATTCCGCCGATCGTAGAAGTACCCGTCACCGACGATACTTCCAGAATCACCTTCATGCTCACCTCGTGATTCGGATGGATGCGCGGCGTGATGTCCACGTTTACACCCACATCCAGGTATTGGAACTGTGTGTTCACCAACGGGTTGACGCCCGTGGCGCCTACACCGACACCCGCCTGGAAGCTGCCCGTCGCTACCGGAACCTTATCGCCGATGCGCAACTTAGCCGGCTGTCCGTCGACCGACCGAATCTCCGGATTCTGAATGATTTTTGTATACGTGTCCGTCAAGATCGCATTCGCAGTGATACTGGGTAGCGTTACTTGGTAATCGCTGCTGTTCAGGTGCCGCAATTGTTGCAGCGATATGGTGTTGGTGGCGGTTGTCCCTGTGGTAGTCGTGCCCGTGGTGGTCGTGCCTGTCGTCGTAGTCCCCGTCGTGGTCGTTGTCGCGCTGGGGTTTATCGTTACCGAGGCCGTTTGCAGTGGCAGGATTCCCAAATTGCGCATTCGGTCCGTCCGCGCTTCTAGAACTTCCACTTGCACCACAACTTCCGGCTTGGCTCTGTCCACGTCGTCGATCATCTTTTCCGCAAGCGCCAGTTTGTCCGGCGTATCTCGAATGATGATTGCGTTTTGCGCATTCAATTGATGGATGCGCTTTAAATCCAACAGTTGTCGCAGGCCCGTCACAATTTCCGTCAAATCCTGGGGTTGCACGGTGTTCGCGAGATAAAAGGTCTTCACCACTTGTTCTTCGTAGTCACGCCGTTTTTGTGGCTGGTCCGGGATTACGAAAATGATATTTTCAGTGACCGGCTTCCAGAACGCTTTACTTTCCAGCGACACGATGTCCAATGCCTGTTGCAGCGTCACGTTATTCAATTCTGTCGTGATGCGCCGGGCCGGGAAGTCCGGATCGTAAATTACCGTCAATCCCGCCAGTTTAGCGATCGTATCGAACACAATTTTTGCGTCATTCGACATCTTCAGCGTGATGCCCGCGTTCGATAGAGGTTTAATCTCCGGCGGCATTGTCGCTAAGGGATGGTCGTTCGTGTCTGGTAACGGCTGCGCTTCGGCATCAGCCGCGCGATTCTTGTCTGAGATCATTGCTGCAGTCTTGTGCAGCTCTTGTTCAGCGATTGGGCTGGATGGGTCGACCACCGTCGCGCGTTGAAACTCGCCCAGGGCCCCCTGCAGGTCGCCGTTCTTGCGCAAGTCCAGGCCGCGCTTCACGTGGAATTCGCCGGCCTCGAATCGGATCTGCCCGACTTTAATCTTTAGACTTGCATTGTTAGGGTCGGCCTTCAGCGCTTGCTGGTAAAAGGTCAGTGCCGCGTCGTAATCTTCTATGTTTTCTGCTTTACGCCCCTGATCGGCCTGATGGTTCTGGTTCTTGGGGCAGCCCGCCGTAAACAGGGCAAGGCAGACACATAGAAAAGCAGTCTTACGACATTGCATGAATTCTCCGGATCCTCGACTAGTCAGTCAAAAGTCTAACACTCGGCTTAGAGGGCGGGCAAGGTTTCCAGGGTTGGCTGTCTCATAATATAACAACCCCCATAGCGCGAATCAGGCAGTACAGTTATTATGACGTGCTGTGGCAAAAATCGTCCCAAAACCCGCGAAAAAATCCGGTAAGACTGATAAAGTTGAAGAATTGATCGTCGCACAAAATCGTGCGGCGTCTTACAACTATCACATTCTGGACAAGTTTGAGGCCGGCCTCGTGCTCCACGGAACGGAAGTGAAAGCTCTTCGTGAAGGCAAAGCCAACATCCGCGACGCCTACGTTGAATTCAAAGGCAGCGGAGCGTGGCTGGCCAATGCCCACATCGCCCAGTACTTGCCCGGTGGCCCTTGGAATCATGAACCGCTTGGGTCACGCAAGCTTTTGCTCCATAAGAACGAAATAAACAAGCTCGCAGGTCGCACCGAGGCCAAAGGTTTGACGGTCATTCCTCTGAAGATTTACTTCCGCAAAGGCATTGCCAAGGTCGAGATTGCCTTAGCTCAAGGGAAGAAATCGTGGGATCGTCGTCAGGATGAACGCACCAAGGAAGCTCGCAGAGAAGCGGAAGACGCTATGTACCAAAATCGGAGGCGATAAAGCGGTCATGCAAATTACTTTGGATACCAATCCATTTTCCAAGATTGAAACGGATGCCCTGGTAACCTATTTATTCGAAGATTCCGATGTGGCGCACGGTCAGTGGGACGAAATTGATCGTGCCGCCGGCGGCCTGGTCAGCAAGCTCGCCAAGGATGGCGAAATCTCTGGCAAAATGTTGGAGTTCACCCTGATCCACGGCCCTCTCGGCTTGGCCGCTCCTCGGCTGCTTCTGGTCGGAGCAGGGAAGCGCGACCATTTCAATGCCGCCGTCGCGCGCAAAGTGCTCGGAGCGGCCCTACGCTATTTGAAATCCCGAGCCATAAAAAACTTCGCCATTCTTGCCCGCGATAAGGACCGCACCGAGGATTTTGCTCAAGCGGTTGCCGAGGCCGTGGTTGCCGCCAACTTTGAATCCGACAAATACAAAACGGACAAGAAAAGCGACAAGACCATTCAGAATGTCGTGCTGACCGGTTATCGCGATGCCGATAAAGATGCCGCAGAGAAGGGCCTCACCAAGGGCCGTACCATCGGCGAAGCTCAGAATTTTACCCGCGATCTCGTAAATGAGCCGGCCAACAAGCTCACGCCTAGAATCCTCGCTGAAAAAGCCGAAGCCATGGCCAGGGAAGTGGGCCTGGCCGTAGAGATTCTCGACGAACAGAAAATTGCTGACTTGAAAATGGGTGCTCTGCTGAGCGTTGCTCAGGGCGGTCCCGAGCCACCTCGCGTCATGGTGCTGACCTATGTGCCGCCGATTGCTAAACCCGGCGCTCCGGTCATCGGGTTGGTGGGTAAAGCGGTGACGTTCGACACTGGCGGAATTTCTATCAAGCCCGCCGACGGCATGGAAAAGATGAAATACGATATGGCCGGGGGCGGCGCGATGCTCGGCGTGATGCGCGCCATCGCTGCGCTCAAGCCCAACGTGAAGGTCATTTGCGTCGTGCCCTCCACGGAAAATATGGTTGGAGGCAAAGCCCAGAAACCTGGTGACGTACAGACCGCCATGTCCGGCAAAACCATCGAGGTTCTAAACACCGACGCCGAAGGCCGTTTGATTTTAGCCGACGGCATTACGTTCGCTAAGCAACTCGGCGCCACGCACTTGATCGACGCTGCCACGCTCACCGGAGCAATCGTTGTCGCCTTGGCCAATGTGAACGCCGGCGTATTCGGCTCGGACCAGGCCTTTACGGACAAGCTCCTCGCCAGTTCCAAAGCCGCTGGCGAAAAAATGTGGCAGATGCCGATCGATGATGACTATCGCGAATTCATCAAGGGCAGCGTCGGCGACATCCAGAACATTGGCAGCGGAAAAGGCGGTGGCGCTATCACCGGAGCCATGTTCATCAAGGAATTCACCGGAGACACCCCCTGGATCCATTTAGACATCGCTGGCACTGCCTGGAACGACGACCAGAAGCCTTGGATGGCCAAAGGCGCAACTGGCACTGCCGTCCGCACCCTCGTCCACCTGCTGATGTCGTATTGATGTTGTTTTGATGTCTTAGCAAAGTCGCGCAAATCGTCGAGCGGATGCCGGTCGCGCCTTTATCCCACAGTAAAACAACGGAGGCGCGGGCTCTCCGTCTCTCTACATCTTCTCCGGCGCCTCAATCCCCAATAAATCCATCGCTCGCGTTAACTGCGCTTCCACCAATTCTGTCAATCGCAGCAGAAATGCCCGCTTCTGCTCATCCGTCTCCGAAAGAATGTGGTGATGGTGATAAAACAAATTAAACGCCTGCGCCAATTGGAAAGCGAATTTCGCCACAAATGCCGGTTCCTGCGCCTTGATGGCCGCATCGACAGCCACATCGAGCGATCCCGCCAGCACCACCAACTCCCAGAGGCCATTCCCATCAACGCCTGAAAAAAGTGGCGCTACGGCTTCCGGCGTTACCTCCATGCGCGTCGCCCCCGACTCCGCCCCTTTGCGCCGGATACCTCTAATGCGCACTACCGCGTACTGACAATACGGTCCAGTCTCGCCCTCAAAACTTAATGCATCCGCAAAATCAAACGCGATGGTCGCGTTGCGCGTAAACTTCAGCAGAAAAAACCTGAGCGCTCCCACCGCTATCTCATGGGCCGTCCGAAGTTGCATAGCCGCATCCATGTCGGCATGCCGTTGCTGCACTTCGCTCAACGTTGCGGCTTCGAGCTGGTCCAGCAAATCGTCCGCCTTTACGCCAAATCCCTTGCGTCCGCTCACCTCCACATAGGGCTTCTTCGCTTCTTCCGGCGAAAGCTCATATCCCATTTCGGCAGCACATCGCGGCGTCAGGGCCACAATCTCATAAGCCAAATGTATGGAACGATCGGCTTCTTCGGCGTGTCCTAGCGCTCGCAAGCCTTCAGACACCACATCCTGCAGGTACGCCTGTCGCGAATCGATCACGTTGTAAACGATCTTTGCGGGTGCTCCAAAATTCGGCGCATTGGGATCGCCGTCTTGGCCGGCTGTACTCCACAAAGGGCGATTCCCCGGCGCATCGGGCCAGCGCGCGTAATAAAAATCCTTGCCCAGCAACCCGAATTTCCAAAGCTGGTACGCAATATCCTTACCGACGTAAGTGACCGTGCCATTCGAACGCACGATGATCTTGTCTTGATTATTCTCGTTATCTTCTTCGCTTGGCACCTGCCCCGAGACCTTGGCTTCTTGCAAATCTTCCACTGCGGGCCCCTTGTTTTTCGCCGGCATGATCCAGCATCCCGCCATCTTTCCCGAATTGGCCAATTGAATAGCGCCTGCTGCCTTCAGCTTTTCAAAAGCCGCATCCCAAAAGTGCAAATGCAAAATCTCGCTCTCGCGCGCCAGCAACTCGTACCGGATTCCCAGCCTGGACATCGTTCGCAAATGCAAACTCACGATCGCATCCGCGATGACCGTCCCCATCTCCGCGACTTCACCGTGGCCTTCTTCAATCGCCTTCAACGTTTCACCACGCAAGCTTGCCGCCCGCGCTTTGTCTTCTCCTAGAAACTGCGCGGCGCGCGTGTAAACATCCCAGCACAAATAATCGAATTTCGGTTCCCCGGCTAATTCCCGGACTTGCGCAATGCTTTTCTTCTCCAGATGCACAAAACCAATCACCACGTCCGCCACTTGCACGCCGGTATTGTCGATGTAGTTCTGCACCTGCACCGCGCCTCCGGCATGCCGCAAAATTCTCGCCATGCTGTCGCCCAACACGGCGTTCCGCACATGGCCGATGTGCGCGGCTTTGTTGGGATTGATGCTGGTGTGCTCCACAATAATTTTGTCGCCTCGTTCGGCCGCTTTGGCGCCACTCACTTCCCGCTGCGCGGTGCTCCAGAATGACGCGCGATCGAAATAGGCGTTCAGATAGCCGCCGCCGGCCACCTCCACTTTCGCGATACCCTCAATCGGCCCAAGTTCAGCGGCGATTTCCTGTGCGATCTGACGTGGCGCACGCTTCAAACGCTTCGCCAATTCGAAACTTACCGGCGAGGCTGCCTCGCCCATTTCAATCCTCGGCGGCCGCTCGGTGACAATGCCGATCTCTACTCCATATTTCTCACGCACATGCGCAGCCAGCGCGTTGCGAAATCGTTTTGTAATGCTCAGATACACGGCCCCTCAATCCCCGAAGAAAGGTGTTGCCCTATAAGTTTAAGGTTGGAAAGCAAAAAATGATGCGTGGGCACCGTCGCTCGTACGGCCAAGTCTTACGCAGGTTGCTTCTTCGTCCAGGCTCCCAGAATAGCTCCCATCAAACACAATCCTACCAGCGAATAAAACTCATTGATTGCGTATAGCTGTTTAGAACGCATTTCGTACATATACGTTGTGTACGTCACCGGCCCGAGAAACCCAATCCATATCAAAATGCCCAGCGCCGCGCCTCGAGCCGCCGTGCTGGCATTTCGCCAGGCACAAATCTGCGCCAACACAAACGCGATCACCAGGTTCAGCACAAAAGTAATAATGTAAGGAGCCACTGTGCCCGCTCCGCGTGCCTGCTCAGGAGTTACGTGCTCCAGCGCCATCCACGGCTTGCCAAAAAGTACTCCGTACCACACTGCTCCAAGCACCCAATAAGCCAACGCCGCGACAAACACCGCTGCATAATTCGGTTTCATCATCCCTCGTTTTCAGATGGACTTGCGGTTCAATCCATCAATTCCGCAGTACGTGCGCAAGAGTCTCCTGTGTGTGACGGATGATGTCAAGCTTCGGCCCGGGGAAGTAATATCCTGTCTTCGACAACCGGGAGGTTCTTCGTGCATATCAGGCTTTTGAACCAGCAAGACGCTCAGGCTCTTTGGAACTTGCGCATGCTGGCTCTCGAAACGGACCCCTGGTCGTTCGTGGAATCCCCCGAAGAACTACAGAAAATTCCCGTCACCGAGTACGACGCTCGTTTGCGTGCCAACGGCCCGGAAAACTTTATCGTCGGCGCGTTCGATCAAGACGATCTCGTCGCCATGGTCGGCTTCTATCGAGAGCAACCGCTCAAACGACGCCACAAAGGTTGGATCTGGGGTGTCTTCGTCAAACCAGAAGCCCGGGGCCAAGGCGTCGCCAAATCTCTCATGACCGAGGCCATCAACCGCGCCAAAGCCATTCCCGGTCTGGAAATTATCCTTCTCACCGTGTCCGTCGGTCAGACGGCTCCCCGAAACCTCTATGTCTCGCTCGGCTTTCGCCCCATGGGCATCGAGCCTCAAGGCCTGAAAATCGGCGATGAGCACCTCGACGAAGAACACATGGTCCTGGAATTCGCCAGAACGCCTTGAACGCGGGTGCCCAGCCGCTCGTGACTCCTTGCACCCGCGATATCTTTAGGCAAAAGAAAAAGGCCGCGCGAACGCGGCCTTTCGTCACTCACTCTCCGTTACTACTGCTTGTCATAAACCGAGGTGGAACTGACTTTTTTCCCACTTGCATCCGTCGTGGTTACCGTAACTGTCCGCGTCTTCCCGTCAGCCGAAACCACAATCCTCGCGGTGAGCACCACCTTCCCGCCCTTGTGGTTGCTCGCCACCAGAGTGTGCGAGTTGACCCGCTTGTAAGACCGCGTGTCCGCACTAGCATCACCGGTTACCGGGTAATCTTTACCGTCGTACTTGCCCGTCCATTCATCATGCGTTGCTTTACCATCCGCGCCCACGCCGTCGATGGTCACCTTGATGCTGTCGCCTGACGCTTCGTACATCACCGTGGTATTTTTGGGAGTCCCGGCGGTGATCTTGGATTTCGCTTCATCCAGTTTCCAGGTTCCCATGGTTGGATCGTCGGCTGCAATTCCTGCCGCCGCGGTCATCAACAATCCTGCCAACGCTGCCAACCACATTCTTCTTTTCATGGTTCTCCTTTGCGAATTTCTCGATCTCAAAAATGATTTTTAGGAAGGGCCCGTGTGAGAGCGCAGAGACCATAACACCGCCGCCGCACCTGATCAAATTATTTCGCAACCTCCGGCGTGCGACGCTTGCTCCAGCAGCGCCACTGCCGTAGCCGCCTCCATCCACCCTGTTTGACTCCTTCTAACGCCATCGTTACTATCAAACTATTCCGCGAATCGCACAGAACGTCGCCGTCAGCCATCTTCTCGCAGCGCGAAAGCACCCATGAAACTCGCCTATTTTGATTGTTTTTCCGGCATTAGCGGCGACATGACCCTTGGCGCCCTTATCGATGCCGGCTGCTCTGCTGACCTGCTCCGCTCCGGGTTGCAATCGCTTCAAGTCCCGGGTTGGCAGCTCACTACAGAAAAAGTCTGGAAAAACGGCATGTCCGCCACGTACGTGCGCGTCACCACGGAAGACCAACAAAAACATCGCTCTCTTAGCACCATTCTCGAAATCCTCAAAAACTCACAACTCCCCCCACAGGTTCGCGACCGCGCTTCCGCCATTTTTCAAAAACTGGGTGAAGCGGAAGCTCACGTTCACGATGCCCCCATCGAAAAAGTTCATTTCCACGAAGTGGGCGCCGTTGACGCCATCGTCGACATCGTCGGCGCATGCATCGGTTTCAACGCGCTTGGCATCGAACGCTTCGCCTGCTCCCCGCTTAATGTTGGCGGGGGCACTGCAAAAATGGCTCACGGCGTGTTGCCCGTACCGGCGCCCGCCACCGCCCGCCTCCTGCAAGGCGCGCCCACCTTTTCAAACGGCGTGCAGCGCGAATTGGTCACACCTACCGGTGCTGCCATCGTGGCCACGCTTTGCGATTCTTTCGGGCCTCAGCCGCCTATGACCGTTTCCGCTATCGGCTACGGCGCCGGAACCGCCGACCTCGAAGGTCAGCCAAACGTCGTGCGGATTATGATTGGCGAGGCCGCGCAACAATCCGCGCCCGACCTTGACGAAGAAATTTCCGTCATCGAAGCCAATCTCGATGACATGAATCCGCAAATCTACGGCTACGTGCAGGAGAAGGCTCTGCTCGCCGGCGCCCTTGACGTCTACACTACCGCGCTGCAAATGAAAAAAAACCGCCCCGGAACGCTTCTCACCATCCTCTGCCGCCCGGAAGACGCCAACAACCTGATGTCCCTAATCTTCGCGGAGACCACCACTTTCGGCGTGCGCACCCACCGGGCCCAGCGCCGCGTCCTGCCAAGGGAATGGGTCAATGTGTCCACCTCTTACGGTGACGTCCGCGTCAAACTTTCTCGTTCGAATGGCCACATTCTGCATGTTGCGCCGGAGTATGATGACTGCCGCAAACTCGCCGTCGAGAAACAAGTTCCGTTGCAACAGGTGATCAGCGAGGCGCTGCGCAGCTACGAAGCACGCGCCAGGACCGCGCCCAAATAAACAGGTATTCTCGATCGCTGTAAATCCAGCGGATAGCGCCGGCCTAGCCGATTTCGCGCGCCGTAATATTTAGGTCACAATAGAGGAAATGGCCACTGCCAAACCGAAGTATTACGTCACCACTCCCATCTACTATGTAAATGCGCGGCCGCATCTCGGTCATACCTACACCACCGTCGCTGCCGACGCCATCGCGCGCTACAAGCAGATGCGCGGATTTGATGTCCTTTTTCTCACCGGTACCGATGAACACGGCCAGAAAGTCGAGCGTTCCGCTAAAAAGAATAACGAATCGCCCATCGATTTCGTGGACCGCGTCTCCGGCGAATATCGTGAGCTCTGGAAAGAACTCGGCCTGCGTGTCGATCGTTTTATCCGCACCACGGAAACGCGCCATGCCCACGCCGTGCAGCATCTTTTCCGCGAAATTCAAAACAATGGCTACGTCTACAAAGGACACTACGAAGGCAATTACTGTGTTTCCGACGAGATGTATATCGACGATTCCACTCCCGGCGCAACCTGCCCCGAGTGTGGCCGCGTTACCGAGCGCGTCAAGGAAGAAAACTATTTTTTCCAGCTTTCCAAATTCGAAAAGCCGCTGCTCAATTACTATGAGCAGCATCCCGAGTTCATCCAGCCCGAAGCTCGTCGCAACGAGGTCATTTCCTTCGTCCGTGGTGGCTTGCGCGACCTTTCGATCAGCCGGACCACTTTGAAGTGGGGCATCCCCTGGCAAGGTGACGAAAAGCACGTCTTCTACGTATGGTCAGACGCGCTTACCAACT
>Ga0182024_10003402_pt1 | contig 37972 bp, 36 predicted proteins | sample P32metaG_FD_120480 | JGI IMG/M metagenome (GOLD analysis project Ga0182024, IMG submission 120480) | Permafrost microbial communities from Stordalen Mire, Sweden - P3-2 metaG (Illumina Assembly) | ecosystem: Environmental > Terrestrial > Soil > Wetlands > Permafrost | place: Sweden: Stordalen...
GCAACGCTCGGGCACGTGGACTTCATCTCGGTGGTGGAGGCGCCCGACGAGGCCACGATGGCGCGGGTGTCGCTCGAGCTCGGCTCGCGCGGGACCGGCCGCTACGAGACCCTCGCCGCCATCCCCGTGGAGGAGTTCATCGCCTCCCTGTGAGCGGGCCGGCTTCGCCGGCCGCGGCGCGGGCCAGCCTTTCGGCCATCGACCCCGGCTCCGCCCGTGTCCCGGCGTATGCTGCTGGTCGGGATGATGTCGTTCGACGCGATGAGGCACCTGCGCGACCTCGGCGTAAGCGTCGCGGGGGGCGGAGCGTGCAGGAGATGACCGCTTCAGGGAGCGGTCGGGAGCAGCCACCCTCAGCCCAGGAGAGTCGCCCCGGCGGAGGCCCGGACATCTCGCTCGTGCCCGAGCCGCTCGCGGAGGCAGACGTTCAGGCGCAGCTCGAGGAGTTCGACGTCGACGGCCCGCGGGTGGGAATCGTGATGGGCTCCGAGAGCGACATGAAGGTGATGGAGAAGGCCTCGCGGGAGCTGGAAGAGCGTGGGGTGCTGCACGAGGTCCGGGTCATGTCGGCTCACCGGGAACCCGACGTGGTCGCCGAGTACTCCAAGAACGCGCGCATGCGCGGCCTGCGTGTGATCATCGCGGGCGCGGGCATCTCCGCGGCCCTGCCCGGGGCCGTCGCCGCCCACACCGATCTGCCGGTCATCGGGGTGCCGCTGTCGGGCCGGCTGACCGCCGCCGGAGGCCTCGACGCGATCCTGTCGATCGTGCAGATGCCCCCTGGCGTTCCCGTCGCCTGCGTGGGCCTCGACAACCCGCGCAATGCGGCGATCCTGGCCGCGCAGATACTCGGGTCCTGATCAAGTGATCCCCCGCTATACCCGCCCGGAGCTCGGACGTCTGTGGACGGACGAGGCGCGCATGGACACCTGGCGGCAGGTCGAGGTGGCGGCATGTGAAGAGCTCCCGGGCCTGCTGGGAGACGAGGGCCCCACGCCGATCGAGCTCGACGCCATCCGCCGGGCCGGCTTCACCGTGGAGGCGGTCAACGAGCGCGAGCTCCTCACCAACCACGATGTCGCGGCCTTCGTGGATGTGCTGGGCGAGTCGGCCGGCGAGGCCGGGCGCTGGATCCACTACGGGCTGACGGCCTCGGACGTGCTGGACAGCGCCCTGGCCCTGCAGCTTCGCGCCGTCGCCGATGTGATCCTGCCGGGCGCCTACTCGCTGGTGGCGGCGCTCCACGGGCGCGCACATGAGCACGCGGCGACTCTGTGTGTGGGGCGTACGCATGGCGTGCACGCCGAGCCGACCACCTTCGGGGTGAAGCTCGCGGGCTTCGCGTTCGAGGCGCGCCGCAACGCGCTGCGCCTGGAGCGCGCGTTCGCCCAGGCCTCCGTGGGGGCGGTCTCAGGCGCGGTCGGCACATACGCCTCGACCAGTCCCGACTTCGAGGAGCGGGTGCTCGGCCGGCTGGGCCTCGAGCGCGAGGATGTCTCAACACAGGTCGTCGCCCGCGACCGGCACGCCGAGCTGTTGGGAGCGATCGCTCTCGCCGGCGCCGGCATGGAGCGGTTCGCGACGGAGATCAGGCACCTCCAGCGCACCGAGGTGCGCGAGGTGCAGGAGCCCTTCCGCTCCGGGCAGAAGGGCTCCTCGGCGATGCCTCACAAGCGCAATCCCATCAAGGCCGAGCAGATCACGGGCCTGGCCCGCGTGCTTCGCGGGAACGCTCAGGCGGCCCTCGAGAACGTGGCGCTGTGGCACGAGCGCGACATCTCCCACTCCTCGGTCGAGCGGGTGATCCTGCCCGACTCGACGATCCTGCTCGACTACCTCCAGTATTCGACGACCGCGCTGGTGGAGGGCATGACCGTCGATGCCGGGCGCATGCGCGAGAACCTCGAGCTGACCCACGGAGCCCTGTTCTCGCAACGGGTGCTGCTAGCGCTCGTGGGTGGCGCGTCGGGGTCCGACGGCGGTGGCGGCATGCCCCGCGACGAGGCCTACCGGATCGTTCAGGAGCTCGCGGGGCGCGCCTGGGAGGAGGGCGTCGCCCTGCGTGATCTGCTCGCCGCGGACGAGCGCACACGGGGGCTGGACCTCGATTCGATCTTCGACTATGACCACTATGTGCGCTACGCCGGGGAGATCATCGGCCGGCTGGACAAGGCGCTCGCCCGGCTAGATGACATCACCTGAGCCGCTGCCTCTCGGCCCCCGAACCCGCTGGTAGCATCGCGGCACGTGACCACCCTCGCCGAGCTGCCACTCATCGCCAGCGGGAAGGTCCGCGAGATGTACAGCCTGGCAGGCGATGCCAGCCTGCTGATGGTGGCAAGCGACAGGATCTCGACCTACGACGCGGTCCACCCCACCCCGATCCCGGACAAGGGCAGGGTGCTGACTGGACTGTCGGCGTTCTGGTTTGAGAAGACGGGCCACATCGTGGCAAACCACCTCATCTCGGCGACCGAGGGAGTACCTGACGAGGCGCGCGGGCGGGCGCTGGCGGTGAAACGACTGCAGATGCTCCCCGTCGAGTGCGTGGTGCGCGGCTACATCACGGGGTCGGGCTGGAAGGACTACCGGGCCACCGGCAGCGTTTCGGGGATCGAGCTGCCGGAGGGCCTGCGCGAGTCAGAGCGCCTCCCGCACGCCATCTTCACGCCCAGCACCAAGGCCGATGAGGGCCACGATCAGGCGATCGACTTCGAGCGCGCGGTCGAGCTGGTCGGCGATCGTGCCCTGATGGAGCGCGTGCGGGACGTGTCGGTGGAGCTGTACTCGTTCGCCTCAGAGCACGCTGGCGCGAACGGGGTGATCCTGGCCGACACGAAGTTCGAGCTGGGGCTGGACATGAGCGATCCCGCCCACCCGGGCGGGATTCTGGTTCTGGGCGATGAGGCGCTCACGCCCGACTCCTCGCGCTACTGGCCGGCGGAGGGCTTCGAGGTCGGCCGCTCTCAGCCGAGCTTCGACAAGCAGTACGTGCGCGACTGGGCCGCGGCCAGCGGCTGGGACAAGGCGCCGCCGGCGCCGCCCATCCCCGACGACGTGGTCGCGGGCACCCGCGCGCGCTACATCGAGGCGTACGAGCTCATCACGGGTCGGCCCTTCCAGGCGTGGCTCGACAGCACGGCGGCGGCGTGAGAGCCAGGGTGCTCATCCGTCCCAAGTCCGGCATCCTCGATCCCCAGGGGATCGCGGTCGAGCGCGCGCTGCCCGCGCTCGGCTTCAGCGGCGTCGCCAACGTGCACGTGGGCCGGCTGGTGGAGCTCGACGTGGAGGACGCGGCCCAGCTCGAGCCGATGTGCGAGAAGCTCCTGGCCAACCCGCTCGTCGAGGACTACGAAATCATTGTCGACTGAGGTTCCCATGCGGTCTGGGCCCTGGCGTTCCAGGTGAAGTTCGGCGTCCTCCAGTTCCCCGGCTCCTGCGACGACGTCGATGCGCTCCTCGCCGCACGGCGCGTGGGCGACGCCGAGCTGTTGTGGCATGGCGAGCGCGACCTGGGGGGCGCCGACGCAATCGTGGTGCCGGGCGGCTTCTCCTATGGGGACTACCTGCGGGCCGGCGCGATCGCCCGGTTCTCGCCGGTGATGGAGTCGGTGATCGAGTTCGCCGGCGACGGCGGGCTGGTGCTGGGGATCTGCAACGGCTTTCAGGTGCTGTGCGAGGCGCAGCTGTTGCCGGGGGCGCTGCTCGGCAACGCAAACCGGCGCTTCACCTGCCGCCAGCTGGCCCTGGAGGTGGTCAATGCGGACACGGCCTTCACGCGCGCCTGCGTGGGCGGCGAGGAGCTGAGCGTTCCCGCCAAGCACTCGTGGGGGCGCTACTACGCCGAGCCGGAGACGCTGCGGGCGATGGAGGAGAGCGGGCAGGTGGTGCTGCGGTATGCGCCGGCGCAGAACTTCAACGGCTCGCTGCACGACATCGCGGGTGTGTGCAACGAGGCGGGCAACGTGTTCGGCCTGATGCCCCATCCCGAGCATGCGGTGGAGGAGCTCACGGGATCGACGGACGGGTTGAAGATCTTCCAGTCGATGCGCCTGGCCGTGGAGGGCGCGCAGGTATGAGCCCGATGGCTGCGCCGGCCTACCATGGTCATACGCAGCACGCGTCGCGAAACATATCCGCAGCCCGCTGATGGCGAGCGAGACCTCGACACTGCCCACCCTCGAGGACGCCCTCACGCTGGGGCTGACCCGCGAGGAGTACGAGCTGGTGTGCGAGAAGCAGGGCCGCCCGCCGAATCAACTCGAGCTGGCGATGTACTCGCTGCTGTGGAGCGAGCACTGCGCATACAAGCACTCTCGCAAGCTCCTGCGCACGCTCCCCACCGAGGGACCGCACGTGGTGATGGGCCCGGGCGAGAACGCCGGGGCGGTGGACGTGGGGGGCGGGCTGGCATGTGCCTTCAAGGTCGAGTCCCACAACCACCCGAGCGCTGTCGAGCCGTTCCAGGGTGCCGCCACCGGCGTGGGGGGGATCCTCAGGGACATCTTCGCGATCGGCGCCCGGCCGATCGCGGTGCTCGACTCCCTGCGCTTCGGCGAGCCCTCGGGCGCGCGGGCCCGGTACCTGTTGGACGGCGCCGTGTCGGGGATCGGTCACTACGGCAACTCGATCGGCGTACCCACGGTCGGGGGGGAGGTGTACTTCGAGCAGCCCTACGAGCAGAACTGCCTGGTGAACGCGATGGCGCTCGGGCTGGCGCCGCGCGATGAGCTGATGAGCAGTGCGGCCGCCGGGCACGGGAACCTGCTGGTTCTGTTCGGCGCCTCCACCGGCCGCGACGGCATCGGCGGAGCGTCCGTGCTCGCCTCCGCCGAGCTCGCGGGCGCCGACGGCGACGGCGGCGAGGGCGCCGACATGCGCCCGACCGTCCAGGTGGGCGACCCGTTCGCCGAGAAGAAGCTGCTCGAGTGCTCGCTGGAGCTGCTCGAGCGCGGCCTGCTGGTCTCCCTGCAGGATCTCGGCGCCGCCGGGCTTACCTCCTCTGCCTCGGAGATGGCCTCCAAGGGCGGTGTCGGGATGGACATCGACGTCGCCGAGGTGCCGTTGCGCGAGCCTCACATGGAGCCCTTCGAGGTGATGGTGAGCGAGTCCCAGGAGCGGATGCTGTGCGTGATCGAGCCCGGGAAGCTCGATGCCGTCCTTGCGGTCTGCGAGAAGTGGGAGGTTCTCGGAGCGGCCATCGGCCGGGTGACCGGCACGCAGCGGATGCGGGTGCTCGTCGGCGGCGAGCTCGTCGGCGACATGGCGGTGAGCGCGCTGGTGGACGAGTGCCCGCTGTATGACCTGCATCCACTCAAGCCCACGGGGCCGCTGTATAAGCCGCCGGCGGCCAGCCTGTCGCTGGATGCCACACCCCGGGAGATGCTGCTCGCGCTGCTGGCCTGTCCCAACCTCGCCTCGCGACGGCCCCTGTTCGAGCAGTACGACGCGATCGTGCAGTCGCGCACGGTGCGCCGACCCGAGCAGGCCGATGCGGCCGTGCTGGCCCTGCACCCCGCTCCGGGCGGGGCCGACGGGCCGGTGCCCGCGCTGGCCGTGAGCATCGACGGCAACGGCAGGCGGGTCGCCGCCGACCCCTATCGGGGGACGCTGGCGGCGGTGCTCGAGTGCGCATCGAACCTCGCCTGCGTGGGCGCCGAGCCGCTGGGCACCACCAACAACCTCAACTTCGGCAACCCCGAGAAGGGCCACATCGCCTGGCAGCTGACCGAATCGGTGCGAGGCCTCGGCGACGCCTGCCGCGCGCTTGACGTGCCGATCGTCGGCGGCAACGTGTCGCTCTACAACGAGGGGGCCACGGGGCCCATCTACCCGACCCCGGTGATCGGCATGGTGGGCCGGCTGCCCGACGCGCGCCGCGCGGGGCGGCTCGGGTTTGCAGCCGCGGGCGATGAGATCGCGCTGGTGGGGCTCCTCAGCCCGTCGCTGGCCGCCTCAGAGCTCGCCAAGCTGTGCGGCCAGCAGCTGCCGGACGGCCTCGAGGAGGTCGACATCGATGCCGTCCGCGCCGCGCAGAATGCCGTGCGCGAAGCCGTCCGCCGCGGGATCCTGGCGAGCGCCCACGACATCGCCGAGGGCGGGCTCGCGGTCGCGCTGGCCGAGTGCTGCCTGGCCGGCGGCGTGGGGGCAAGCGTCCGGCTCGGGGACGATTTCTGGCAGGCAATCGGGCCGGCCGCGGCACTGTTCGGCGAGGGCCCGGGCGGATTCCTCGTGAGCGGCGAGCGCGATGCGCTGCGCGGGCTGGCCGAGGGCGTGCCCGTGCGGGCGATCGGCACGGTTGGGGGCGATCAGCTGAGGATCGAGATCTCCGAGACGATCGCAGGTCAGAGCGTGGCGATGTCGGTCGATCTGAACCAGCTCGACGGGGCCCATGGGGCCCTCGGAGAGCTGTTCGCATGAGTACTGCTAGCGTGTTTGCAATGCGTGATGGACCGCGCGATGAGTGCGGAGTGTTCGGCCTCTATGCGCCCGGTCACGAGGTGTCGCGCCTGTCGTACTTCGCTCTTTATGCGCTTCAGCACCGGGGGCAGGAGTCGGCGGGCATCGCGGCGGCCGACCGTGGCGGGCACATCGTCACCCGCCGCGAGCTGGGGCTCGTGAGCCAGGTGTTCTCCGAGAACGACCTGCGCACGCTCGCCGGGGAGCTCGCGATCGGTCACGTGCGCTACTCGACCACCGGGTCGAACGCCTGGGAGAACTCCCAGCCGGTGCAGCGCTCGGAGGGCACCGACGGCTCCCGGCGCGAGGTCGCCCTCGCGCACAACGGCAACCTGATCAACGCGGTCGAGCTGCACGACGAGCTGATCGAGCGCGGCGTGAGCTTCAGCTCCACCTCGGACTCGGAGATCATCGCGGCGCTGATCGCCACCCACCCGGCGGAGCTGCTCGAGGACGCGATCGCCGACGTGCTCCCGCGGCTGCGCGGAGCATTCTCGATCGTGGCCATGACCAAGGACCGGGTGGTCGCCTTCCGCGATCCGCATGGCCTTCGCCCGCTCGCGCTCGGAGCGCTGGAGTCGGATCCCACCCACCCGGATGGTCCCGACGGCGCCGTTCGCTACTGCGTGGCGAGCGAGTCCTGCGCGTTCGACATCATCGGCGCGAAGCTCCTGCGCGACGTCGAGCCGGGCGAGGTGGTGACGCTGGGCGCCGATGGCCTTCAGAGCCGCATGGTGTCCCCGGGCGCCAGGCGCGCGTTCTGCGTGTTCGAGTACATCTACTTCGCCCGCCCGGACTCGCGCATGAACGACCGCGTGCTGCAGGTCGCCCGCGGTCGCATGGGCGAGATCCTGTGGCGCGAGGCGCCGGTGGAGGCGGACCTCGTGATCGCGGTTCCCGATTCAGGCAACCCCGCGGCTCGCGGTCTGGCCCGCGCAGCGGGCCTCCCTCAAGACGATGGCTTCGTCAAGAACCGCTACGTCGCCCGTACATTCATCCAGCCCGGCCAGGAGCTGCGCAAGCACGGCCTTCGCCTGAAGTTCAACCCTCTACCCGAGGTGATCGAGGGCAAGCGGCTGGTGGTGGTCGACGACTCGATCGTGCGCGGCAACACCACGCGCCAGATCGTGCAGATGCTGCGCGACTCGGGCGCCGCGGAGATCCACATGCGCATCTCGGCGCCGCCGATCAAGCACCCCTGCCACTACGGCATCGACATGTCCACCCGCGAGGAGATGATCGCCCACGGGCGCACCACCGAGGAGGTCGCCGCCGAGCTGGGGTGCGACTCGCTGCACTACCTGTCGCTCGCGGGCGTGTATGAGGCTGTGGGCGCCACGCGCGCCACCCACTGCGACGCCTGTTTCACCGGCGACTACCCGCTCGCCGGCTCAGAACAGGCGGCGGGCAAGTATTCGCTCGAGGAGGAGGGCCAGACCCTTCCCCTCGTGCAGGCCTAAACGGCCCGTCTCAGCCGAGGTGGTCCTCGCGCGCCCCTGAAGCGTCGTTGGCCCGGTTGTTGTAGGGCCGGCGAGCGATCAGACCGCCATTGCGGCCGAGTTGCAGCGAGGAGCCGAGGGCAACGGTGATGATGAGGGTGACTGTGACTGCTGTAAGCATTGTCCTGTCCTAACGATCGGCATATGGCTCCCCACCCTCGCCATCCATTGAACGGCGAGCAGCCGGCTCTCTCTGTGAGGTTGGTCACAGCTCGCCGCAGCTATCGTGGCGCGCGTGGGTGAGCCCCTGGCAATCGCGGTGCTGGTATCGGGCACCGGCACAAACCTGCAGGCCCTGCTCGACAGAGTGCACGGCCGCGAGGCCGAGGTCGTTGCGGTCGCATCGAGCGTCGCGGGCGTGCCGGCGCTTGCACGCGCCTCGGCGAGGGGCGTGCCGAACGGCGTTTTCGCCCGCTCTGACTATCCCGACCGCGAGGCGCGAGATCGGGCGCTCGCCGACTGGCTGAGCGAACGGGGCGCGCAGCTGGTGGTGGGCGCGGGCTACATGGAGCTGCTCGGCTCCTCCTTCCTCGCCCGCTTCCCCGGCGCCGTCATCAACGTGCACCCTTCGTTGCTGCCCGCTTTCCCCGGCCTGCGTGCGATCGAGCAGGCCCTCAACTACGGCGTGAAGGTGTTCGGGGTGACCGTGCACTTCATCGACGACGGCGTGGACTCGGGCCCGGTGATCCTCCAGCGCGCGGTCGAGTTGCCCGCCGCGCGGGAGCCGCAGGAGGTGCTTGAGGCCCTGCGCCCGCTCGAGCACGCGCTGCTGGCCGAGGCCGTGCGGCTGTTCGCGCGCGGGGCGCTCACCGCCGATCCGGAGAACCCGCGCCGCCTGGACGTCGACGGCCGAGCGCGCGGACAGGACGACGGATAGGCTGAAGCAATGCTCTCCGAAGGCGATGTCAGGACCGGCCGGGCGGCTGGGATCGAGCCTTCCGCAGCGGGCGAGGTGCGCGTGCGCAGGGCGTTGCTGTCCGTGTCCGAGAAGCACGGGATCGTCGAGCTGGCACGGGGCCTCGAGCAGCTGGGCGTGGAGATCGTCTCGACCGGGGGCACCGCCCGCGAGCTGGCCGGCGCGGGTGTCTCCGCGAGGCCGATCGAGGACTTCACCGGCTTTCCCGAGATCATGGACGGGCGTGTGAAGACCCTGCACGCGCGCCTGTATGCCGGGCTGCTTGCCCGCCGCGACGACGACGCCCATCTGGCCGCCGGCTCAGAGCAGGGGATCGAGCAGGTCGACCTGGTGTGCGTGAACCTGTACCCGTTCGAGCAGACCCTCGCGCGCGGCGACGCCTCTGAGGAGGAGATCGTCGAGAACATCGACATCGGCGGCCCCACGATGATCAGGGCGGCCGCCAAGAACAGCGGATTCGCCGCGGTCGTGGTCGACCCCGGCGACTATGAGCCGCTGCTCGCCGAGCTGCGGGAGTCAGACGGCCGGCTGTCGCCGGCCACGCGCAGGCGGCTGGCCGCCAAGGCGTTCGCCTACACCGCCCGCTACGACGCCTCCATCGCCGGCTGGTTCGCGGCGCGCACCTACGAGGGCTTCCCGCCGGCCTGGAACGACGCCTACGAGAAGGTCAGCGATCTGCGCTACGGCGAGAACCCGCACCAGAGCGCCGCCTTCTACGCGCGCACCGCCGCCTCCACGCACCTGCTCGACGGGGTACGCCAGCTGCACGGCAAGGAGCTGTCGTTCAACAACCTGCTGGATCTCAGCTCCGCGCGCGAGCTGGTCGAGGAGTTCGACGAGCCGGCCTGCGTGATCGTCAAGCACAACAACCCCTGCGGCTGCGCCGTGGGCGCAAGCGGCCTCCTCGCCTACGAACGCGCCTTCGCCTGCGATCCCCAGAGCGCCTACGGAGGGGTGATCGCCGTCAACCGCCGGGTGGATCGTGCCTCTGCAGAGGCGCTAAGCAAGCAGTTCATCGAGGTGCTGCTCGCCCCGGGCTTCGACCCCGACGCGCTCGAGCTGCTGGGCGAGAAGAAGAACGTGCGCCTGCTGGAGCTGGCCGAGTGGCCGGCGCCCGGCTCAGAACTCAATGGCAAGCCGGTGATCGGAGGCCTGCTGCTGCAGACCCGCGACGTCGTCTCTGAGACCCGCGAGCAGATGCGGGTGATGACGGCCGCGGCCCCCAGCGAGGAGCAGTGGCGCGATCTGCTGTTCGCCTGGAAGGTCTGCCGGCACGTGCGCTCCAACGCAATCGTGATCGCCGCCGGCGGAGCGACGATCGGGATCGGCGCCGGTCAGATGAGCCGTGTCGACTCGGTGCGGATCGCCGTCGAGAAGGCCCAGGCGGCCCAGCCCGAGCTCCTGCCCGGCTCAGCGCTTGCCTCGGACGCCTTCTTCCCCTTCCCCGACGGGCCCCAGCTCGGGATCGACGCGGGCGTCACGGCCATCATCCAGCCGGGGGGCTCGGTGCGCGACGAGGACGTGGTCGCCGCAGCGGATGCCGCTCAGGTCGCGATGGTCGCGACCGACCGGCGGCATTTCCGTCACTGACTTTTCGCCGCTGACCTGAGAGCGCCAGCGCTTGTGCGAGGCTGAGCGCAGTTGATGGCCAGCAGCAGCGTACAGAGCGAATTCGCGGACCGGCCCTCGGACTCGGGCCCCGAGCTCCCCCGCCGCCGGCGGCGGCTGATCCTTGCGATCTGCTGCATGAGCCTTCTGATCGTGGGGCTGGACGTCACGATCGTGAACGTCGCCCTTCCGTCGATCGCGCGCGAACTCCACGCCACCGTCTCCGGTCTGCAGTGGACCGTGGACGCCTACACGCTCGTCCTCGCCAGCCTGCTGATGCTGTCCGGGTCGATGGCAGACCGGTTCGGGCGCCGGCGGATGTTCAAGACGGGCCTCGTGCTGTTCACGCTCGGCTCGCTGCTCTGCAGCGTCGCGCCCACGCTCGGCTGGCTGATCGTGTTCCGGATGCTGCAGGCGGTCGGCGGATCGATGCTCAACCCGGTGGCGATGTCGATCATCCGGAATGTCTTCACCGATGCGCGCGAGCGCGCATCGGCGATCGGGATGTGGGGCGCCACCGTCGGCATCAGCCTCGCGCTCGGTCCTGTGGTGGGCGGAGCGCTCGTGGAGTCGGTGGGGTGGCCGTCGATCTTCTGGATCAACATTCCCGTGGGACTCGCCGCCCTGGCCCTGACCATACGGTTCGTGCCGGAGTCGCGTGCTCCGCGCCCACGGCGCATCGATCCCGTGGGGCAGGTGCTCGTGATCGTGCTGCTGGCCTCGCTGACCTACGGGATCATCGAGGCCCCCTCCGCAGGCTGGCTCTCGGGGCAGACCATCGCGCTGTTCGCGCTCTCAACAGCCGCGCTGGCGGGCCTGCTCCGCTACGAGCCCAGGCGCACCGATCCGCTGCTCGAGTTGCGCTTCTTCCGCAGCGTGCCCTTCTCCAGCGCCAGCGCGATCGCGGTGTGCGCGTTCGCCGCGCTGGGCGGCTTCCTGTTCCTGAACACCCTCTACCTCCAGGACGTGCGCGGGCTCTCGGCGCTCACGGCCGGGCTGTACACGCTGCCGATCGCGGCGATGACGCTGCTGTTCGCCCCGCTGTCCGGACGCCTGGTCGGCCGTCGCGGTCCCCGCATGCCCCTGCTCGTGGGAGGCCTGGGGCTCACGCTCGGAGCCGCTCTTTTGACGGGGCTCGGCAAGAGCACCCCGCTCGCATCGCTGTTTCCCGCCTACTTCGTCTTCGGGATCGGCTTCGGCATGGTCAACCCGCCGATCACCAACACCGCCGTGTCCGGCATGCCCCCCGCGCAGGCCGGCGTGGCCGCCGCCGTCGCGTCGACCTCGCGCCAGGTGGGCTCGACGCTGGGCGTGGCGATCGTGGGGGCCGTCGCCGCTGCCGGCGTGGGGTCGGTCGGCCCGGACTTCGTAGAGGCAAGCCATGCCGGCTGGTGGGTCATCACCGGCTGCGGCGTCGCCGTGCTCGTGCTCGGGCTCATCAGCAGCACCTCATGGGCCAACGCGAGCGCCAGGCGAACGGTCCAGGAACTCGGCGGATATGAACCCGGCCCGGAGCCGAGCGGAGCCTGAAGGAAGCCACTTGGCGCCTGGGGGAGAACGCCGGGGGGTTGGCTTACTAAACATATTGTGATATATCGTTGAGTTACTTTGATAGAACACGATAGGAGTTAGTTATGTTTTCAAGTACAACACATTCAACGGGCCACGGACATTGCCGCCACCGCCATCGCGGCTTCGGCCCCGGAGGCGGCTACGGCGACTTCCCGTTCGGTGGTCCCGCCGGCCGAGGCCGAGGGCGAGGACGCAAGGCACGCCGCGGCGACATCCGCACGGCCGCGCTGCTGCTGCTCGCCGAGGAGCCGCGCAACGGCTACCAGATCATGCAGGAGGTGGAGGACCGCTCGGACGGCGTCTGGCGCCCGAGCCCGGGCTCGGTGTATCCGGCCCTGCAGCAGCTCGAGGACGAGGGTCTGATCCGCTCGGAGGAGATCGACGGGCGCAAGCTCTTCCGATTGACCGATGCCGGTGAGGCCCAGCTGAAGGAGCGCGACGAGGACGCCCCCGCGCCGTGGGAGCAGATGAGCGGTGACCTCAGCGACCAGGCCCACGAGCTGGGCAAGCTCATGCGCGAGGTCGCCTTCGCCTTCGCCCAGGTGATGCGCACCGGCTCAGAGGCGCAGATGACCGAGGCCCGCAAGGTGCTCGCGAGCGCCCGCAGGGACCTCTACCGCATACTCGGCGACGGCGAGCCGGACAGGACTACCGTGGAGGGCGACGCCTGAGCCTTGAGTCTCCCCTCGGATGACCAGTCAATTCGACCCACACAACCCCGGCAACATGCAGACAGATCCCGCGCGCGAGGCCCTCGGCGCGGGATCTTCCGCTCCCCCCGGCATCGGCGGCGGCGCGCGGAGCGTCGCGGCCGTCTCGGTCAAAGGCCTCGTCAAGCGCTACGGCGAGATCGAGGCCGTGCGCGGGATCGACCTGGAGGTGCACGCCGGGGAGACATTCGGGTTCCTCGGCCCCAACGGCGCCGGCAAGTCCACCACCATCAACATGCTCTGCACACTCGTGCGCCCGAGCGGCGGGGCCGCGCTCGTGGCCGGCCACGACGTGGTGTCCGAACGCGACGAGGTACGCCGCAACATCGGCCTGGTCTTCCAGGACACGACCCTGGACGGCTACCTGAGCGCCGAGCAGAACCTGCGCCTGCACGCCGAGCTCTACGGGGTCTCCCGCGAGGTCGTGCGCGAGCGGATGCGCCAGGTGATGGAGATGGTGGGCCTGTGGGAGCGGCGATCGAGCCTCGTCAACACGTTCTCGGGGGGCATGAAGCGGCGCCTTGAGATCGCACGGGGCCTCTTGCATTCCCCGCGCGTGCTGTTCCTGGACGAGCCGACCGTGGGCCTTGACCCGCAGACGCGCAGGTCGATCTGGAGCTACATCTCAGAGCTCAAGCGCGACGAGGACATCACCATATTCCTGACCACCCACTACATGGACGAGGCTGAGTACTGCGACCGGATCGCGATCATCGACCACGGACGGATCGTCGCACTGGACACACCCGCGGCGCTGAAGGCGAGCGTGGGCAAGGACCGCATCCAGATCCAGACGGGCGATGACGACGCGGCCATCGCCGCGCTGGGAGAGCGCTTCGGGATCGAGGCGGTGCTGGCCGAAGGAGCGGTCACCTTCGGCGTACCCGAGGGCGAGCAGTTCCTGCCGCGCCTGTTCGCCGAGCTCGGGGAGCCGATCCGCTCGGTCCACGTCTCGCGACCATCGCTCGACGACGTGTTCATGTCCTACACCGGCACCACCATCCGCGACGCCGAGGCATCGGCCGGCACCAGCGACATGCGGCGGAACGTGGCCCGCATGATGAACCGCTGATGGCCCGGAGCACCCGGGGCGCGAGCTCTATCGTGAGGCGTTGATGGCCACGGATACTGCAGCTGTAAGCGCGCAGCCGGGCGTCGCGCCGCGTGCAGCCGGCGGCCCGCCCGCCCACGGCCCCGTCATGCGGGTCCACGTCCCGTCGCGCAGCCTGCGCAGCGAGCTGCGCGCCATCCGCGTCGTCTGGCGGCGGGAGCTGATCCGCTTCAGCCGCGACCGTCTGCGCATCCTCACCTCGCTCGTGCAGCCGTTCCTGTTCCTGTTCGTGCTCGGCACTGGCCTGTCCTCGCTGGCCTCCGCCGGCACCCACGGGGTCAACTTCAAAACCTTCATCTACCCCGGCGTGCTGTGCATGGCCGTGATGTTCACCGCGATGTTCTCGGCCGCCTCGATCGTGTGGGACCGGGAGTTCGGCTTCCTGCGCGAGATGATGGTCGCGCCCGTGCGGCGCAGCTCGATCGTGCTCGGCAAGTGCTTCGGCGGCGCCACCGTGGCGGCCTTCCAGGGCCTGATCGTGATCGCCATCTCACCGCTCGTGGGTGTGCCCTATCAGCCTGTCCTGATGCTCGAGCTGTTCGCGCTCGCGCTGCTGCTCGCGTTCGCGATCACGGCCTTCGGCGTGATGTTCGCAGCGAGGATCAATCAGATGCAGTCGTTCATGGCGCTCATGCAGATGGTGATCATGCCGATGTTCTTCATCTCCGGCGCCCTCTTCTCGGTTGCCGCCCTGCCCCCTTGGCTGGGGGTGCTCAACCGCCTCGATCCCCTCACCTACGCCGTCGAGCCCATGCGCCGCGCGATCTTCGCGCACCTGAGCATCAGCGGAGCCGCCAAGCGGGCGCTCGACCCCGGCGTCACATGGTGGGGCTGGCACGTTCCAACCGCTCTCGAGGCCGCCGTGATCGCGGCGCTCGGGCTGGTGATGCTGTTCATCGCGATATGGGAGTTCTCGCGCGCGGAGTGAGCGCCTGGGCGGCGACGCCCAGTTGGGGATCGAGCTCCGCGCTCTCCCCGGAGGCGGGATCGGCCAGGCGCATCGCCTCGACGAGCTCGGCGGAGTTGCGCTCGAGGCGCCGTTCGATCAGCGGCTGCAGGATGCCGCGCAGGGCGATCGTCGCGCCCACCCAGCGTGGCGACCACACGCGCGAGGCGCGCCGTTCGATGCCCCGCTCGATCGCGTCGATGGCGGTGGACAGCGGCGCCGGATTGCGCAGGAAGGCGGGGATCTGGCGGTTCATCAGTTCCACCGACGGCTGTGCGTAGGCGGCGCGCACGAGGTCGGTGTCGATGAAGCCGAAGTAGGCGCAGCCGACGCGAGCGCCGCTGGGGGCCGTCTCCATCCGCAGGGCGTCGCTGAGCGCCTCGACGCCGGACTTGGCGGTCGTGTAGGGGCCCATCAGAGCCGTGTGCGTCACCGCCGACATCGAGGCGATGTTGAGCAGATAACCCCGCCGCTGCGTTATCTGCTCGATCACAGCGCGGTCGGTGCGCCACACTCCGAGCAGATTGACCTCGAGCGTGCGCTCGACCTGCTCGATCGGGGCGGTGGCCAGCGGCCCCGTGAAGGCGAGACCGGCGTTGGCGATCGCCACGTCGATCGCGCCGAAGCTGTCAACCGTGTGAGCGACAGCGCGCTGCAGGGCGTCGAAGTCGGTCACATCAGCCTCGAAGTGGGTGGCGCGGTCGCCCAGGCGGGCGGCGTTCTCCTCGAGCCGTTCCGGCTCGAGGCCGACGAGCGCGACGTTCGCTCCCTTCGCATGGAGCCTCTCGGCGGCAGCCGCGCCGATTCCGCGCGCGGCTCCGGTGATGAACACGGTGCGTCCGTTGACGTCGAACGGATGTGCGGGCGAGGGGCTCATTGCAAAGACCTCCTGGTTTTCGTGCGCCGTGCGCGGTCATCCGCGCCGAGACTGGCTATCCGCGCCGAGGGCTCAGAAGCCTACCGCCGCGGGGCTCACGGCGACAGGCGCAGGACACGCCAGCCCTCACCGGCCCGCTCGTAGAGCAGCCGGTCGTGAATGCGGTCGGGCGCTTCGGAGAAGAACTCGACCGCGTCGGGAAACACGCGGATCACACCCCAGTCCGGAGGGCACTCGGGCGGAGCCTCGAGAGCCTCCATCAGGTGAGCATGACGCGCATGCAGGGGCGCGATGTCCTCGATCGGCTCGCCCTGGCGCGATACGAGCGTCTGCACCTGATGGGCCAGGCCGCGCTCGGAGAAAAGCTCCACCGCGAGCTCACGCTCGGCCACCACGGCCCGTCCGGCGATGTGGACCTGGCGCCCGATCGCGGGCCAGTGGAACAGCAGGGACACCTGCGGGTTGCCCTCGATCTCGTGCGCCTTGCGTGTCCACAACGCCGTGGTGAAGACGAGCGCCCGGTCCTCGAGGCGCTTGAGCGAGACGGTGCGCGCCGATGGTCGCCCGCCCTCTCCCACGGTGATGAACGCGACCGATGCGGGCTCGGCCACAGCGGCCTCGCGGGCATCCGCAAGCCAGCGATCGAGAAGCGCGAGCGGCTCCTGGCTGTCCATCTCAGAGTTCACCGTGACCGCGAGGTTATAGACCGCCTGGGCAACGTCACGCATGGCATGCGGCGTTCAAGCCTGAACGCCGGTGAGGCAACCGGCCCATTGCAGAAAGCGCCTGAAGCCAAGAGAATCGATCAGTACAAGGACCGGGCCTGCCGGGCGCTCACACAGAAGCGCCGGCCCGATGCAAACGGATCACAGCTCAACAGGGCAAGGAGGCCCTCAGATGCGCCCCCGCTTCAGCTATGCCAACGTCGCCGCCACACTCGCGCTCGTCTTCTCGATGAGCGGCGGTGCACTGGCGGCCGGCCACTATCTGATCACCTCGACCGGGCAGATCAAGCCCGGCGTTCTGGCGAAGCTGAAGGGAGGCCGGGGACCCACGGGGGCCGCGGTCGCCGGTCCCGCGGGTCCTGAAGGTCAAGCGGGGGTCAACGGATCACCGGGTTCGCCCGGTCTGACAGGAGCCGATGGCGCCACCGGACAGCCGGGCGAACAGGGCGTGCCGGGAACGGCCGCAGCCAGAGGCGAAACAGGCGCCACGGGCGCGATCGGGCCGACCGGCGCCGGCGGAACCAACGGAGCCAACGGAGCTAACGGAGTGACCGGTGCGACCGGAGCGACGGGAGCGACAGGTGAAACCGGCGCCGCCGGTGCGACCGGGACAAGCGGAGCAAATGGAAGCAATGGAGCGACCGGCGTCACCGGCGCGACGGGAGCGACGGGAGCCACCGGCGCGACCGGGGTTGGCGCGACCGGCGCGACCGGCGCGACCGGCGCGACCGGCGCGACGGGCGGCACGGGCGCGGCCGGGGCTGCCGGAGCCACGGGTGCCAACGGCGCGACCGGGTCCCAGGGGGCGACCGGTGCGACAGGGGCGACCGGAGGCACAGGTGAGGCAGGCGCCGCCGGCGCGACCGGGAGCGGCGGAGCGAACGGAATCAACGGCGCGACCGGCGTCACCGGCGCGACGGGCGCGACCGGAGCCACTGGCGCGACCGGGGTTGGCGCGACGGGCGGCACGGGCGGCGCGGGCGCGACGGGGGCTGCCGGAGCCACGGGGGCCACGGGGGCGGGGGTGACCGGCGCGGTGGGCGCGACGGGCGCGACCGGAGCTGCCGGAGCCAAAGGAGCGACCGGAGCGACCGGGGCGACCGGGGCGGGGGCGACCGGCGCGACGGGCGCGACGGGCGCGACGGGCTCGGTCGGCGCAATCGAACGCGGCGAAAAGACCGCGACGATCGCCTACAAGGCCACGGGGACGGCTGCGACGGTTGAAGCCACCTGCAAGGGCACGGGTGAAGTCGCCATATCGGGCGGGTACACCGTCGCCGTGGTCGGCGTGGTTCCGGTGCTCTCGCTCCGCAATACGGCCGGCAACGGCTGGAAGATTCAGTTCGCCGACGAAAGCAACGCAGAAGTCAATTCAAGCGTCACCGTCTACGCGTACTGCGGGAAATGACCATCTGAGAGCCGCTCGGCGGGGATGACCGCGCCTATGTACTGTCCGGGACACCCGGCAGGAAGGAGCGGCAGGTGAGGAAGGCCAACGTCCACGGCGCCGATTTCGACGAGCCGCGCGAGCACGACGGTTTTCGCGCCCGGCGGGCGCGCATCGGGTATCAACTCGGTGCCGAGCGCCTCGGCATCTCCCTGTGGGAGCTGCCACCCGGGGAGGCGGCCTACCCCTACCACTTCCACCTGGCCGAGGAGGAGCTTCTGGTCGTGCTCGAGGGCCGGCCGAGCCTGCGAACGCCGGACGGCTGGTCTGAGCTCGGCGGCGGGGACGTCGTCTCCTTCCCGCGGGGCGACGCCGGCGCCCACCAGCTGCTCAACCGCACCGCTGAGGTGGTTCGCTTCATCGCCGTCAGCACCAACGGCGAGCCGGACGTGGTCATCTACCCGGACTCGGGCAAGCTCTGCGCCGCCGAGCGGCTGCCGAAGGGGGGCGGCCTGCGCACGTTCTTCAGAATGGCCGACCAGGTCGGCTACTGGGACGGCGAGAAGCCGCCACAGCCTGGCGACTAGCGATGAGCACCGCGTCAGCCCACGACTTGTTCACGACCTCAGCCGACGTCGCCGGCGCGCTCATCGCGCTTCTCTTTGTGGCCATCTCGGTGAGCCCCGAGCGCATCCTCGGCCCCGACGCGTCCGAGGTTCACAGCATGCGCGCCGCCGCCGCGCTGACAGCGTTCAACGCCCTCGCGGTCGGTCTGTTCGGGCTCGTGCCGGGGTTCACAGTCGGTGTCACCGCCATCGTCGTGGCGATCCTCGGCATCGTGTTCGTGGCGGGGGCGCCGCGGAGGACTGGCCCGGCGTCGGAGAAGCTCCGGAACAGCTAGGAGCGCCCGCCGCCGGCCGGTCGGCAGGCGCCCTGGACGTGGATCTTGATCATGCGATCGACGTACTCGTGCTCGGCCGGCCAGGGAAACGCCGAGATGACCTGGCGCAGCCCCGCGTAGCCGTGGAGTCCGGTCCACAGGTAGGCCGCCTGGGTGAACGGGTCGGGTCCGTCGGGCGGCAGGCAGGCGGTGACGAGCGCGAGCAGGTCGTTGAAGGTGTCGACACCTTCGTCGACGCCGCGCACGGGGGCGCCCGGCGTGGGCATCGGCACCCCCTCGCGTAGCTTGGTCATGAACAGCACCCGGTAGATCCCGGGCCGTTGCGCGGCGAAGTCGAGATAGGCGCGGGCGAGGGCGCGGAGCTGCTCGGTCGGCTCGGCGTCCTCTGGCACAGCGGCCCGCAGGAACGCGCGCAGCTCCGCATAGCTCGCGATGATCACGGCGCTGAGCAGCTCCTCCCTGTCGGCGAAGTGCAGGTACAGCGCGTTGGGGCTCACCCCGGCCCGGGCGGTCACGGCGCGCACGGACAGCCTGTCCTGGTCGCCGAGCTCGAGCAGCAGCTCGCGCGCGGCGTCCATCAGTGCCGCTCGCAGGCGCTCGCCCTGTCCCCGAGGATTGCGCGTGCGGGTCGGCGGCGGCATCACCGAGAAGACTTTACACGCTCGCTTGACAGATGTACATGTACGGGCGTATAGTGACGGCTGTCCTAGCCCTGAACGATCGGAGAGCCAGCCATGCAAGCCACGAGCGCAGCAGCGATCCAGCCCTACCCGGTCCGCGTGGAGGGGCACCTGGAGCGTCCCTCCCGCTCCTCGTGGCTCGTCAAGTGGCTGCTCGTGCTCCCGCACCTCGGCGTGCTGGCAGTCCTCTGGCTGGGGTTCCTCGCCAGCTCGATTGGGGCGTTCGCCGCGGTCGCCGCGGGCGGCAGCTACCCGCGTTCGCTGTTCGACTTCAACGTCGGGGTGATGCGCTGGTCCTGGCGGGTCGTGTTCTACGCCTACGGCGCGAACGGAACCGATCGCTACCCGCCGTTCACGCTGGCGGACGTGCCCGACTACCCTGCTCGCCTGGCGGTCGCCTACCCCGAGCATCAGCGCAGCGGGCTGCCGCTGATCGGCTGGTGGCTGGCCGGGATCCCGCAGTACCTGATCGCCGGGATGTTCCTGGGTGGAGGGGTGCTCGGCCTGTGGGGCGGGGCCAGCTGGATCGGCCTGATCGGCGTGCTCGTGCTCGTCGGCGCAGTCGTGCTGCTCGTGCGCGGGACCTATCCGCAGTCGATCTTCGATCTCGTGCTCGGTCTCAATCGCTGGGTGCTGCGGGTCGTGGCCTACGCCGCGGTGATGACCACCGAGTACCCGCCCTTCCGGGTTGACGCCGGCGAGAACGACCCCGCCGGAGCGATCATCGCAACCCCGTCCGCGGTCGCGAGAACAGAGAAGGCGGGCAACCACGTTCCACTCGCGTGGGGACCGGGACGCGTCGCCGCCACGCTGCTGGCAGGTCTCACGGCCATCGTGGGCATAGCGGCGATCGCAGCGGGCGCGGGCGCCCTCGGGCCCGATTACACCCAGCGCGACGCAGCCGGCTACCTGAACAGCTCCTCGGCCCCCTACTCCACCGGCGCCTACGCCCTCGAGTCCGGCGCCTACGACGCAGGCGCCCCGGGCATCGGGGTCATCGCCCGCGACGTGCTCGGAACGATCCGGATTCGCTCGCAGAGCAGCCGCCCGGTGTTCGTCGGGATCGCTCCGGCCGCCGCCGCCGAGCGCTACCTGGCGAACGTCGCCCGGGCCGAAGCCGGCGACCTCGGCGCACGCAGCGGCGACTTCCACGTGCAGCCCGGTGGCGCGCCCGGCAGCTCCCCCGCCGCTCAGCGCTTCTGGGCCGCGAGCACGGCGGGCGCCGGTCAGCAAACGTTGACCTGGAAGATCCGCAGCGGCAACTGGCGCGTGGTCGTCATGAACGCCGACAGCACGCGCAACGTCGCCAGCGACCTCAGCATCGGCGCAACCTTTCCGCACCTGCTGGGAATCGGCATCGCTGCGCTCGGCGCGGGACTCCTGATCCTCCTGCTCGGCGGCGGCGGCCTGTATTTCGCCGTTCGCCGCGGGCGCCGGCCGGCAGCGGCCGATCCAGCCTAGCTATTGACATTAGCTAGAAAGCTATGTAAGATAGCCACATGAACTCAACACAGAACACACCAACCGGCAACGCCGGAACCACGATCCAGACGGCCGCCACCAACCACCTCGTTCGACCCGAGGGGCGCATCGGCTATGACGTGGCGGGCGAGGGCCCCCTCGTCGTGCTCGTGCCCGGGATGGGCGATCTCCGTGCCACCTATCGCTTCCTGGCTCCCGCCCTTCGGGACGCCGGCTACCGGGTCGCCTGCACCGACCTGCGCGGGCACGGCGACAGCGACACCACCTTCAGCTCCTACGGCGATGTCGAGACGGCCGGCGACATCCTGGCGCTGATCGAGGAGCTCGGAGGCCCGGCGGTCATCGTCGGCAACTCGATGGGCGCCGCAGCTGCGGTGCTAGCCGCCGCGGAGAAGCCCGATTCCGTTTCCGGCCTGGTTCTCATCGGCCCGTTCGTCCGCAACGGCGATGTGAGTGCGATCCAGCGTGTTCTTCTGAGGCTGGCGATGGCCCGTCCGTGGGCTGCGAGCACGTGGAAGGCGTACCTGCCCAAGCTGTACGCCGGTCAGAAGCCCGCCGACTTCGACGATTACCGCGACCGGGTCGTGAGCAGTCTCCGCCGGGCGGGATACGCAAGGGCGTTCTCCCTGACCACGCGCACGAATCACGACCCTGCGGAGGCGCGCCTTGGCGAGGTCTCGGCGCCGGCGCTGGTGGTCATGGGCGAGCTCGACCCCGACTTCCCGGACCCACGTGCGGAGGCCGACTGGATCGCGCGAGCGCTGCGCGCGCGGGTCGTGATGGTTCCCGACGCCGGCCACTACCCCCAGTCACAGCAACCCGGCATCACCGGCGAGGCGGTCCTACCCTTCCTGGCCGAGGTCAACGGGCATGCCTAGGGCCGGGCTCACCGAGGCACGGGTGGTCGATGAGGCGGAGCTGATCGCCGACGAGGTCGGCCTCCCGCGGTTGACGCTCGCGGCTCTCGCCGAGCGTCTGGGCGTTCGCCAGCCGTCGCTGTACAAACACATCGACGGCATGGCTGCGCTGCAGCGCAGCCTCGCGGTGCGGGCCAAGAACGAGCTGGCCTACGTCCTCGCCCGCGCCGCGGTGGGTCGCGAGCGGGACGAGGCGATCGCTTCCATCTCCCACGCCTACCGAGCATGGGCGCTCGAGCATCCGGGACGCTACGCGGCCGCGCAACGAGCGCCCGCCGCCGGAGACGCCGACGATGAGGTGGCAAGCCGGGCGGTGGTGCAGATCGTCGCCGACGTCCTCGCCGGCTATCAGCTGCGCGACGATGACGCGGTCGACGCGATCCGTGCTCTACGCTCGACGCTGCACGGCTTCGTCACGCTCGAGGCCGGCGGCGGCTTCGGGCTGCCCGTCGATGTCGACCGCAGCTTCGAGGCGCTCGTCCGCGGCCTGATCACCGCGCTTGCGGATTGGAGCTAGAGTGCTTCGGGTTCAAAGCGATCAGGTTGGGCTCAGAATGGTCTCCAGCTCCAATCCTTCAGGGAAGTAGGCAGCAATCCGGGGTCTTGCCCGCTGGTGTATGGCTCACCGTCGCCGTGTCGTCGTGGCATGGGTGGCGGTCGCGATCCTCGCCACCCTGGTGGCGCACTCCGTAGGGCCCAACTACGTGAGCGTCTTCAGCCTGCCGGGGACCCAGTCGCAGAAGGCCAGCGATCTGCTCAAGCGTGAGTTCAGAGCCCAGAGCGGCGATGTCGACACCATCGTCTTCCATGTCTCGCGGGGAACGATCGACTCGCCGGCCGTGCGGGCCGCGATCGCGCCGCTGCTCGCCAACGTGGGCACGTTTGGGCATGTCGCGGCGGTCGTCAGCCCGTACACGCCGGCCGGAGCTCTGCAGGTGTCGTCGAATCGCATGACCGCGTTCGCGACGGTCAACTACGACAAAACCGCGAACCTGCTGCCGACCGACGCGGGCAAGCCGCTGCTGGCCGCGGTCAACGCTGTGCACGCTCCGGGACTCGAGGTCGCCGCCGGTGGTCAGGTCATCGAGGAGGCGGAGGGCTTCAGCGTCGGTTCCGCCACCGCGGTCGGGGTGATCGCCGCTCTGTTCATCCTGCTCATCACCTTCGGCTCGCTGGCCGCCGCGGGCATGCCTCTCATCACGGCCGGCCTGGGCCTGATCACCGGCGTGGCGCTGATCGGACTCGCCACACACGTGACCAACATGTCGAGAATCTCACCTGACCTGGCGCTGATGATCGGCCTCGGCGTCGGAATCGACTATTCGCTATTCATCGTCACCCGCTTCCGCGAGAGCTACCTCGAGTGCGGCAACGTGGAGGACGCGGTGCTGGAGGCCATGGACACCTCGGGGCGGGCGATCCTGCTGGCCGGCGCGACGGTCGTGATCGCCCTGCTCGGTATGTTCGCCACCGGGGTGGCGTTCATGTACGGATTGGCGATCGCCGCCGTGATCGCCGTGCTGTTGACGCTGGCGGCCTCCCTCACCCTGCTGCCCGCGATCCTGGCGCGCTTCGGCGTCCGCCTCTCGCGCGCGCGCCGCGCGCGCCGCGGACGCGCGGGGCGCCGCAAGCCCGCGGCGTCGGCCAATGGTGCGGGCGCAGCCGCCCCCCCGGCGAGCCACTCGGCGTGGCGCCGATGGAGCCAGACCGTGAAGCGGAGGCCCTGGCCGCTGGCGATCATCTCGCTGGCGGTGATGATCGCGCTGCTCGCTCCAGTGGTGGCGCTGCGGCTTGACGAAAGCGACGCCGGCAACGATCCGGCGAACGTCAGCTCGCGCCACGCCTACGACCTGCTCGCCCAGGGCTTTGGACAGGGGTTCAGCGGGCCGCTGCTGCTCGTCGCACAGTTGCAGGGCGGCAATCCGACGGCGGCGCTCTCGGCGGTGCGCGCCGCGGTGGTCGCCACTCCAGGCGTCGTGGCGCTCACCCAGCCGCAGGTCGCGCCGTCGGGCAACGTGGCGGTGATGAAGGCCTATCCCGCTTCGGCCCCGCAGGCCCTCGCGACGACCAATCTCGTCAACAGCCTTCGAGGGAAGGTGCTGCCCCCGCTCGAGCGCCGCTACGGCGTTCCGGTGCTGGTGGGCGGGTTCACCGCCGGCGCGATCGACTTCTCCCACGTGCTCTCGACCAAGCTGCCGCTGTTCTTCGCGATCGTGATCCTGCTCTCGGCGGCTCTGCTGCTCCTCGTGTTCCGTTCGCTGGTGATCCCTCTGCAGGCGGCCATCCTCAACCTCCTCACCGTCGGAGCCGCGCTCGGCGTGACCGTCGCCGTCTTCCAATGGGGCTGGCTGGGAGGCCTGCTCGGGGTGCAGAAGGGTCCGATCGAGGCGTGGGTGCCGGTGATCATGTTTGCGGTCGTGTTCGGGCTCTCGATGGACTACGAGGTGTTCCTCGTTTCGCGCATCCGCGAACAGTGGCTGCGCCGGGGCGATTCCTCCACCGCCGTGGCCGAGGGCGTAACGCTCACCGGGCGAGTGATCACCGCGGCCGCGGCGATCATGGTCTGCGTGTTCCTGTCGTTCGTGCTCGGTGACCAGCGCACGCTAAAGGAGTTCGGCTTCGTGCTGGCCGTGGCCGTGTTCCTCGACGCGGTCGTCGTGCGCTGCATGCTGCTGCCCGCCACGCTCGAGCTGATCGGCCCGATCACCTGGAGCCTGCCCCGCTGGCTTGACGATCGACTGCCTCGCATAAACATCGAGGGCTCCACCGCCCGCGGGCTCACCGACGCCGCAGAACCCGCCGGCGAGGGCATCGCACAGCGTGAGCCCGCGGCGAGCATGGGACCGGGGGGCACGTGATGGCGCACGTCGGCGCCAGGATCGAGAATCCGCTCGCCGGGGAAAGCCTCACGTTCGTTGCGACCTGCGAGGACGGCTCGCCGACGCTCGTCTGCGACATCGCAACCGTCGCAGGAGCACCGGGGCCACCTGAGCACATGCACCCCAGCTCAAACGAGCTGTTCGAGGTGCAGCAGGGCGCGATCACGGTTGAGGCCGACGGCGTCCTGCACTCGCTTCAGCGCGGCCAGAGCCTGACCGTTCGAGCAGGTGTCGCGCACAAGTTCGCGAGCGACCCGGAGCTGGACGGCCGTACGCGGGTGACGTTCGACGTTCCGGGGCGGATCGAGGATCAGCTCGTCACCTTCTCCGAGCTGGCTCGGGCAGGGCGGCTCTCGGCCGACGGCAGGCCCTCGCTGCAACAGGTCGCGGTGACCTTCTCGCAGCTCACCCGCGACACCCGCGCCACGGTCGCGCCGTGGGTGGCGCAGCGCGTGTTGTTCGCCGTGCTCGCGCCCATCGGCCGCCTGCGCGGACTGAAGCCGTTCTACGCCTGGGGCGAGCTGAGCTGAGGAGCCGCCGCTCGTGCCCGCCAGTGCCATGAGGCGGCCGGGCGGCGCCCGCAGAACCGGCGAACTCGGATTCTGGTGGCGATCGCTGGGCGGCCCCCCGCCTGCACGGCCCCCGCTGCCCGGCCCGGCGGAGGCAGATGTGGCCATCGTGGGGGCCGGCTTCACCGGCCTGTGGACCGCCTACTACCTGAAGCGAGCCCAGCCCTCGCTCCGGATCGTGGTGCTCGAGCGCGAGGTCGCCGGCTTCGGCGCCTCGGGACGGAACGGCGGCTGGGTGTCGGGGTTCTTCTCCGGGCCCCAGCGCCTTTACGAGGGGCGCGGTGGTCAGGCGGGCTTCGCGGCGCTCCGGCGAGCAATGTTCGAGACCGTCGACGAGGTCGGCCGTTTCCTCACCGAGCACGACGTCGATGCGGACTTCGTCAAGGGCGGTCACCTCAGCGTGGCGCTCAACGAGGCCCAGGCGTTTCGCCTACGCGATGGAGTGAGGCGAAGTCGCGGGCATGGGCTCGGCGAGCAGGACCTGCGCGAGCTGAGCCGGGCGGAGCTTGAGGAGCGGCTCCGCGTCGCGGGCGCGCGCATCGCCACGTACTCACCCCACGTCGCCCGCGTGCACCCGGCCAAGCTGCTCGTTGGTCTGGCGGCGGCGGTCGAACGACTCGGCGTGATGATCCACGAGGACACGCCGGTGAGCGAGATCCGACCGCGGGCAGCGCTCACGCCGGCGGGGATCGTTCGCGCGCGCTGGGTGGTTCGCGCCACCGAGGGCTACACGGCCAGCCTGCGCGGCCTCAGACGGGCGCTCGTGCCGATCAACAGCTCGATGATCATCACCGACCCGCTTTCCGCCGGCGCCTGGGAGGAGATCGGCTGGGCCGGGAGCGAGACCGTCAGCGACGCCGCCCTGGCCTACGTGTACCTCCAGCGCACCGCCGACGGGCGCGGCGAGACGGCGCGGGCCACGATTGAGGGGCTTCACGAGAAGCTCGTCGCGATGTTCCCGTCGGCCGCCCAGGCGGAGGTGGATCACGCGTGGTCGGGCGTGCTCGGCGTGCCGCGCGATTGGTGCGTGTCCATCGTGGCGGACCCGGGTGCTGGACTCGCCTGGGCCGGCGGCTACGTCGGCGAGGGAGTGGCCGCGGCGAACCTCGCGGGCCGCACGCTTCGCGACCTCATGCTGGGCGAGCCAAGCAGCCTGACCGCGCTGCCGTGGGTTGGGCGCCGGCCTCGGCGGTGGGAGCCCGAGCCCATCCGCTGGAGCGCCATCCGGAGCGTCTACTCGCTCTACCGCCGGGCCGATCGCAACGAGCGGCGGGGCCGGCGCCCGTCGAGGCTCGGTGGGTTCGCGGACGCGCTGTCGGGCCGGGGCTGAGGCGCGCGGACGGCTCGGTTAGGGTGCCCGCGACATGAACCTGGCGCACGCTGTCGTCTGCTCCTCCGGCTGGTGGGAGCGAACCGTCGAGCGCGAGCTGCTTCCGTGGGGCCTCGCCGGGGTCGACCTCGGCGATGACGTGCTCGAGATCGGCCCGGGGTTCGGCGCGACGACCCGCGTGCTCGCTCGCCGGCCCGGCTCGCTGACCGTCGTCGAGCTATCCGAGAGCTACTGCAGGCGACTGCGCCGCAGGCTCGGCGACGAGGTCGAGATCGTGCAGGCGGACGCCACCGCCATGCCGTTCGCCGACGGGCGCTTCTCCGGCGTGGTGTGCTTCACGATGCTCCACCACGTGCCATCGCCTGAGCTGCAGAATCGGCTTCTGGCCGAGGTCGCCCGGGTTCTGCGGGGAGGCGGCGTATTCGCGGGCACCGACAGCCTCGGTACGGGCCGGGTGTTCAAGCTGCTCCATCTCCACGACACCCTCGTGCCCGTTGCTCCCGACGGACTGCCCGCGCGCCTGGAAGGCGCCGGCTTCCTCGAGCCGCACATCGATTCAGGCGGCCGCTCGTTTCGCTTTCGGGCAGTCGCGGCGTGACCTCATGAAGGTGAGCGGCATACTTCGCCACGTGATGGCCGAGGAGCCCACGACCTCGGTGCTCGCCGAGCTCGCCCGCCGCTTCTGCGACTGTCTTGAACGGCGCGATTATGACGCCGCACTCAGCTTCTTTGATCTCAACCCCGTATGGGACATGTCGGAGATGGGCATGGGCATCTTCGAGGGGCGCGTCCCGGTCCGTGGTCTGCTCGAAGACTGGAACGGCTCCTACGATGAGTGGGAGATCGAGCTCGAGAATCTTCTCGATGTCGGCAACGGGGTCGTGTACGCGGCGGTAACGGAACGGGCTCGACCGACTGGCAGCACCGGTCGCGTTCAGTTGCGATACGCGGCTGTGGTGCTGTTCGCGGAGAATTTGATCGCGCACGCCAAGACCTACCCCGGCATCGAGGAGGCCCGTGCTGCCGCCGAACGCCTCGCCCGAGAGCGGGCCGACGGCTGAAGAACCCACGAGGTCGGCGGCACGGCTCGCGTACCGCCGACCGTTCAACTTGCTAGCGGCTGTGCGGATCGACGTAGACGTCGTCTATCGCCCATGCTCCCCCGTATGGTTCGGGTTTGAACACGAGCTTGGCGCTGATTGCACTTGCGGACGTGGTCAGAGGCAACGTCGTCGCCAGCTGGAGCACCGGGCTTGCCTGCCATGAGGTCCCGGTCTGCAACGATCCAACCGTCGTGTCATGGCTTGTTCCGCTGGAGTCCGTCCAGCGAAGCACCACGTTCAGCACGCCCCAGCTACCGCTCGTCTGACGGAGAAAGAAACGGAACGAAGGCTCGGCGGTGCTCACGCAGAACGTTGGGGAAACGGCAACCCCCGCGGGCTGTATCGCGAGCGAATGTGAACCCCCCGCGACGTTGTAGCTCTCGTTGCCGCTGACCACTGCCGAGCTGGTCAGTGACCAGCCCGGGGCACCGGACTCGAACGAGCCGCCGGCCAGCGGCATGTATTCGGCTGTGTCGCCGAACCTTGAAAACGGCTTGGACGTGGGACCGGTCTGGCATGCCGCGCCGGCCACTGCGGGAACAGCGCCGAGGAGCAGCGCGATACCGACCAAAGCGGCTGCGATCTTTCGTGTGTGGCGGGGATTGGCTGTTTGGGACATTTTCTCAGGACCTCCGTGTCATATCGCGGAAAGCGCGATGGCTTGGTTGAGGTCGGCAGCCGGGCGGTCTCGGAGAGATCCCTGACTTTGCGTCCCCGCCTCGCGACGGGTTTGCCCTGAGCGACTCTTGTTCTGCTGGGGGTTCTCGGCGACTACCGTCTCATGCGGGGGTCGAGGTAGACGTCGTCGATGCGCGCCGTGCCCTTTGTGGCGATGAACGTGATCGACAGGTCGGCAACCCCGCCGGAGACCATCGATGACGCAGGCACTCCGGTTTCGAGGATCCCCGAGGGCGCCCAGCTGCTGCTCACAGTCCCGGACTTGGTTAGGGTCACGCTTGTTTTCTTGGCGGAGTTTTCGTAGACCACCTTCACGGTGACGTTCGCCGAGGTGCCTTCGCTGCGCGCGAAGAACCTGAATGTACGGTCGTTCGGTTCAACACAGATGAGCTGCGACTGCGCGCTCGCACCTTCCGGGAGACTCAGTGACGATTTCCCCAGTTTTCCCGTGACTGCGAACGTCTCGCTGCCAGAGGCGACCTTCGCAGCGCCCGAGAGCGTCCATGCGGGTTCACCGGCCTCGAAGCTGCCACCCGCCACGAGCGAGTAGTAGCCGGAGTCTTGCCATTTCACGAAGGGTTGCACCAGCGTGGTTTCCGGGCAGGTGGTTGCTGTCGCGGCGTCGGCGGTGGCGACCGGCAGAAGGGCCGAGATGCCGGCGAGGGTCAATCCCGCGACGGATCCTGCGAGAACTGCGAACGCGCCAACCGATTTGCCGGATGACATCATTCGTGAGCGAATTGGGACCATTGGAAGCCTCCAGGCTTTCAGTGGCAGCCGAGCTATCTCGATCGAGACCTCTTGCTTTGCGTCCCCGCCTCACGACGGGTTTGCCCTTTTCAGTTGGTTCGGTTCGCCACAGGAGTCGGCTGCCACCACGGGCAGCTTGAAGCGTCCAGGCCTTCGTGGACGAAAAGGCCGACACGCTTGTAGTCCTTTTAGGACGACACGCCGCGCGGCGCCGCCGGCCTCGCCACCCAGGGGTCTCTAGCCGGTGGAACGGGCGAGCGACCTGCGGCCGTGGCCGGTGTCGTAGGCCTTGCGCTGATACATGCGGCTGTCGGCCAGATGCACGAGGGCTTTAGCGGTCGCGGCCTCTCCGGGCCACTCGGCCACGCCCAGCGAGCCCGCCACCTCGAGCGTGATGTCGCCGATCAGGAACGCACGGGCAAAGACGCCTTCTGCTCGTCGAACGATCTTCTCGACATCGTCCTCGCCGCAAATGTCCGCCACGACGAGAAACTCATCCCCGCCCTGACGAAAGACGCGGTCGTTCTCACGGAGACTGGCTATGAGACGGTCCGCCACGGCCCTCAAGAGCTCATCCCCCACGACGTGACCGTGGGTGTCGTTGATCCGCTTGAAGTCGTCGAGGTCGAGAAACAGGAGTGCAAAGCGGTCCTGCGATGGCGGAGCTGTGGCTCTTGTCAGCTGATCGTCGAATGCCAGCCGGTTGAAGACACCCGTCAGCCTGTCGTGGTGGGCCAGCCAAGACACCTTGTCGCGCTCCTGTCGAAGCTCATATTCGATTCGTGAGACGCGCGCGAGAAGACCCTGGATGCCCACCAGGGCGAGCACCGCAAAGCTGAACGCCGCTGGACCGCTCGTGCGGTCGACCCAGAGCGCGATGACAAGGACCGCGGTGGACAGCGCCAGGGCTGGAAACAAGATCCTCCAGGTGGCGAGATATGGGATGAAGTCGCGGACGACCGAGTTCTTGTAGCCGAGGTAGTTGTGCACCGCCACGAGAAGCAGGCTGATGAAGTCCGCGACGATGCTCACGGCGAACACGGTCAGGAAGAACGCCGCGTCGTGACCAAAGGCCCCTCCGGCGGCGTTCAGCACCAGGCCCGCGATGAGTGCAAACGCGCAGGCCGCCGCCAGGTTACAGGCCAGATCGCTGACCGTCGAGCGCCGTCTGGCATGGTGAAACCGTGGTGAGACGAATGGCGCGAGCTCGCTGAGGAAGGCGGCGAGCACCGCTGGGAGCGGACCGTTCAGCGCCGCTATCGCGACGATGCAGACACCATTGAGCGAGAAGGCGTGCGAATCCTTCGTCGACTCAGAGGTCGTCACCTTCACGCTATGCGACCTGGTCCATACCGTCAGTCCGATGATGAAGGCGATCAGAAGCGGGTTGTGCCAATTCGATGGCGCAGCGACGGCGGCGCTCACAATCGCGGCCGACAGGGCGAAGAAGAATGCCGTGCAGAGGGTGGAAGGGGACGCCTGCGGCGGGCCTTCAGCGCCGTTGACCCCGATCGGCGATCGCTCGTACACGAGCGGCTCCGGCGTCGATAGCGCCGTGTCCAGCGAAACGGGGGACTGCGACTGAAGGGTAGTCACGGGGCGACCCGCAAGCTGAAGACTCGGGCGCGAGCGAGCATCGGATCGGCTGCGCGATCGAGTCGAAGCATTTGGTCTACATTCGGCATCGTCGCGCTCTGCCTTGACCGCGCCGGGGGGCAGCGGACGCGATGGCATCCAACGGTCAGCAGCGTTCCCGAGCCGCGCCCTCTGGGCCGGACGCGAACCACATCACACCTCGCCGGTCCTAAGAAGGAACCGCGGGCAACTTCGGCCGCGTGACTGGGGTCGCGGCTGCCTGCCGCGGTCGCGTATGACCGTTTGACGTTCCCAGTGGCAAGTGGCCGTTTCCCTGCCGCGGAGTGCCAATCCATCGCGAAAGAGCACCCTGGCTCGTGCGCGGCCTGCCGAGCAAGTATCCCTGGACCGCATGGAGCCCGAGATCGCGAACCGTGGAAAGGTCGGCTTGACGCTCGACCCCCTCGGCGACCACGATCGACCCTAGGTCGAGGGCGAGCGAGAGGAAGGCGCTGACTGCGACACGCCGCGCGTGGTCGTCGGCGATCCCGTGAATCAGCGACCTATCAACCTTGATGAAATCGGGCTGCAGCTCCAGGACGTGGCGCAACGATGCGTACCCCGCACCTGCATCGTCGACGGCGATGCGCAAGCCTTGCCGGCGCAGTGGCGCGAGCTCATTGTGCAGAGCGGCGTAGCTCTCGACCGCCGAGTGCTCGGTGATCTCAACGACGAGTTGGCCCAGGGGGAGATCGGTGCGGAGATTCGCCCGGCGCGCGAGCTCAACCAGCGCATCTGGGGACACGTTGAGCGCCAGGAACTGCTCCGGACCGAGGGATGGGATCACCTTCCAGGCTTGTCGGATCGCCAGCCGTTCGAGTTCGAGCCTGAGGCCTACAGTCTGTGCAGCGATGAGCGTCACGTCGGGCGCACCAAATGGGTGGGGAAAGCGGGCAAGCGCCTCGATGCCGATGCATCGCCCGTCGTGCAGGTCAATGATCGGCTGGTAGGCGACATCGACTCCCTCGGTCTCGACCAGTCGCATGATGTCTGCCTGCAGTCGTTCTTGGGTTCGCTGCTCGTCAAGGTCGTGCACGATCAGCTCGCCGAGCATCGACATGAACCGAACGTCGCGCTCATCGAGTGTGTTGTCCGGTGCGTGGCTGAGGCCGCACAGCGCTCCGTATGACGTCCCATCTGAGAGTCGCACCGGAACTCCGATGAAGGAACCGATGCGCGTCTCGCGCGTGACGGGAAGCTCAGACACACGCTCGTCGTGGGCAGCGTCGTGGATGAGATTCGGAATCTGGCCCGCAACGAGCAGCCGACAGTAGGTTGCGTCTCTCGGCGAGCCATCGTCGAGGGCCATCTCAAATGACGAGATGTCTCCGGCGACCGCGCGATACACCTGACCTGCCGGCGTCAGCTCCACAAGGAAGACAACATCGAGTCCGAGATGGCAGTGGGCGAGCTCAACGACACGGTCGAGTCCAACCCGTCCGTTGTCCGGATCAAGCAACGCTTTCATGGCGCTTGAATGTCTCCATTTCCGATTTTGTGGTCTGCGACGCGATAGGGGGTGGGGCGGTTGCATGACGCCGCGACCCCTCGGTCATCGGTCAGTCCGTACTTCGCCTTGAGGAGGAGGGGCAAGGCCCGACGGGTGTAGTGGAAGCCGCGCGCGTCAGGACGCTCGTTCTGTCCTCCGCGACACATGTCCAGAATGGTGGTCTTTCGTTCATAGCCACCCTCGTCGTGACGATTGCAGCTGCGAGGACCCTGGCATGCGGCACACACACACCGTCTCTGTGCTCAAGGCACGTTCGTCGGCCACCACCGTCCGGCCGCGCTCACAGGTCTTTATCCCTTCGCTGGCAGGCAAGCCATGTCGCATCAGGTAGACGAGCGGAGCTTCAACGTAGAGACCGTCGAGCTGGCGGTCGAGGCGCTGCTGCGCGAGCACCCCGACGCGCTCGTGTGCGGGCTCGCGAGCGATGGCCTGATCGTCCCGATACCAGCGAGCGTGGCGTTGTGGGGGCAGGCGGCCATCGAGGGCCGGGCGCTGATCGACAGCGTGGTCACGGCGGACCGGGGAACAGTGATCGACGCCTGGCTTCGGGCGAAGCGGGTGGGCACGGCCGATGGGAAAGTGCGGATGCTCGACAGACCGTCTCGCTGGATGAAACTGCACTTCCTCGACATCCGCGCACGTCATGGCGTTCTGCTGGGCGTCGTTCTTCCCACGGGGGAGGCGGGAGAGGAGGCCGGCCCGGCCGATGAGCTGCCAGCTGCCACGCCGCGCTTCTCAACGCTTATGGAGGACGAGGGCGGAAACGTATTGGACTGCGACGAAGCCTTCACGCAGATGTTCGGGTATGCGGCGGATGAACTGATCGGTGAGCACGTGCTCGACCAGATCCACCCCGAGGATCAGGCGCGTGCCGTCGAAGGGTGGCTCGCGATGCTCTCCTCGCGCCGAGTCCAGCAGATGCGTTGCCGTCGCAAGCGCAAAGACGGCAGCTTCATGTGGATTGACACCACGCTGCACAACTACCTCAACCAGCCTGATCGTAACTACGTGTTGGTGGAGATCATCGACGTCTCGGCGGAGATGGCAGCCCAAGAGGCGCTACAGGACCAAGGGGCACTGCTACGCCGTCTTATCGAGGCGATGCCGGACGGCCTTCTGCAAGTCGACACCGAGCGACGCGTCGTCTACCACAACGCCCGCCTGCTGGAGATCCTGCACGGTACATCGGATTCAGCATCTGCGGAAGCGCAGTCGCCAGACGCATCCGACGCTGAAAAGCCAAACGCCTCCGCGCGCTCGGTCGGGACGCTCCTGACACCCCTCACCGCGGAGGGTAAGGCAGCGTTTGAGGCCGCTCTCGGGCAGGTGCTGGATGAGGGCATCGACCAAGACGTCGAGGTCGACGTGTTGCGCGCATCCGGCGACTGGCGACGTGCGCTCATGAGCATCCGGGGCCTGCTGCGAGAAAGCGGCGAGGTCAGCGGGGCGATTACCCGAGTACAGGATGTCACCGACAACGCCCGCACGCGCAAGGAGCTTGAGAAGCGTGCCACCTTCGACGCCCTCACCCGGTGCCACAACCGGTCGTCAATCCTTGCCGCGCTCCAACACGAGCTCGAGCGTGAGGACTCGACCTATACCGGCGTCGTCTACGTCGATCTCGATAAGTTCAAGTCGGTCAACGACACCCTGGGCCACGCCGCCGGCGACGAGGTGCTCGTTCTAGTCGGAGAATGTCTGAAGGATGCGAATCGGGCTGATGACAAGATCGGCCGACTGGGAGGCGACGAGTTCCTCGTGCTCCTACGGGGTATCCCCGGACCCGAGGTCGCGATGAGCGTGGCCCGCCGAGTCTGCGATTCGCTGTGCACCAGCGTCGCGGTCTCGCAAGGGACCGTGGAGCTGCGCGCGAGCGCCGGGGTAGCCTGCACCGAGGATGACGTCATCACTGCCGAGGAGCTCGTTAGCCGCGCTGACGCCGCCATGTACCGATCCAAGGATCAAGGGCAGGGCGTACCGGTGCTGGCTGTCGGATCGCAAGCCTCGGCTCGGTCCGGCTCCACACGGGACTGAGCGCGGGAGCAACAAGTCCCCCATCGAGGCTGCGAGATGCCATTTTCTTGGCTGTCTGTGGTGGCGGCCTATTCTGGAGGTGACGACCGAGTGTGAGTGCGCTCAGGCCTTGGCGGGCCTCCGCGGCTGTTGGCTGATCTGGCCTCCGATGCAGAATCGGCCGCACCGGTGGGCGGTGGTTTGCGGCTGCATCCGGGTGTCCGGTTGCCCGGCGGTTTGCCCTGCCGAGGGCCCCAAGGAAAGCTTCGCATCCGCGCCGCTCGTTCTACGGCGCGGCGCTGCGCGGCGCTCCCGCGTCGAGCCAGCGCACCGTGTGGCCGTCGAGCCGCAGCGAGGCGGAAGGTATCTGCGCCTGCGGTCCGCTGTCGAGCAGCCGCCGCACGCCGCCAGAGCCAAAGCCGACGATCTGCACGGTGTCGTAGTTCGCGAGCGCCAGGGCGAGCTGGCCGAACTTGTTGACTGCCACCCGCTGGAGGGAGTACCGCAGCTGCGGAACTTCTGCTTCGAGGCTGGGTTCCGGAAAGCCTTCCGCGAAAAAGCGGTAACACCTGCCGCTGGCGGCCTGGCAAGCCTTGCCAATTTCTTCGAACGTGTGGGAGCCGATCTGGTTTCTGAAGTCCAGCGCCAACCACATACCGGCGAGCCCGAGTACCGTTACTTCGTAGGCGCTGCTGCTGGTGTCGTCGCTGGCCACACCCAGCAGGTGCACGCGTCCGCGGGGCCGAACGCAGGCGTAGACCACGCCGCGCGCTTCTTCGGGGTGCTCCACGAGCTTGATCGTATGGCTGCTCAGCAAGCGCTTGCCCCTCAGCGTGGCGCACGTCTGCGTCGACGCCTGCGCTCCGGTGGCGCACACGGATGCGCAAGCGACAAACGCGCACGCGCCGACTGCGGCGAGCGCGATCCGCGTCACGCGCGGCGCGCGAGCGCCGGCTGACGGGCACGGCTGTCGCACTATCTGGCTTGCACCCACGAACCAACCATACCGGCCCCACTGCTGGTGCCCAGCCGCCTGTACGAGCACAGTACATGCTCGAAAGCCCGAGGAGGTCGCGAGAGTCTGGGCGGGGACTCGTCACCCGCATAGCCGCGGCTAGCCGAACGGCGCAGGCTGCCGGTTCGCACCGGATTGCGAGCGTGTCGGCGTACGCCGCTCGCGCTGGTGTATCGGACGAATCGGAGCTGGGGGGCCTACGAGTCGTAGGGGTAGTCGCCGCGAGGTGGTTGACTACGCGCGTGATCGCCTCTCGATGACAAAGATGCCGTGCACCGCTTGGCGAATTCGAGAGTGCGTCGGTGGCCAGAGCTTGCTCTGGTCGGATGGGAGCGAGATGTCGCAGCGGTTGGCGCTGTTGACGGTATAAAGTCGGCTGCTGGGATGCCACGAGACCAAATCACGAGGCGCATCGGACTCGCAGCCCTGTTGCTGATACCGCTCCTGGCGACGCTGGGCGTGACCGGCTCGGCCAGCGGAGCCGCGTCCTGTTCTGAGGTACCCACCGTCTACGGGATTCCCCCATGGGGCTTTCATACGGGCCCGTACACCGGGGCGAGCAGCTTCGCCAAGGGTCACGGAAACATCAACCTCGACGCCAACACCGTCTCGGGGATCATGTGCCAGCAGGATCGGGCCGGCGTGATCATCATGTCGGTGGAGCACCACCTCGTGTACCACTCCCACTTCGCGATGATGTGGGGCTACCCAGGGAACATCATGAAGATCAAATTCCGGGTCGCGAGCAGCACCGACAGGAACTGCACCGTCGGCACCGTCGGTCGCGCGACCCTCTACGCCAGCTACAACGGCGTGCGCAGCGACAGCGTCCAGTTCTTCTTGACGGCTGCCTGCAGAGACCAGGACCACCTGTACCACGGATCGCAGGTCAATAACCAGGTGCCGCCGCTTTAGCCCCGCCTACTTGAGCGCGCTTGTTCGGTTGGCCGAGAACGAGTCAGACTCAGTTCACACGTCGGGCGGTGGCCCCAGTAGTGGACGTGGGCGACGGCGTCACCCGTTCCCGCGGTAGTGCACCCCTACTTGTGGGGCGAGAGCAGGCATCTCGATCAACCCTTCGCAGGTGCCTGGTTCGCACGACCTGGAGCTGTCGGCGTCGACCGCGCCCAGACTTCTCATCGCCCGGCGAAAGCGAGCGTGTCGCGAGCGTGCGCCGGGACGCTTCGACCTCGTCCCGAGCGGTAGCACTGAGCCAAGCCCTGCGCGCGCTCGCTGGCTGCCGAAGCAGCGGTCCGCGATACTCAACGCATGATTGACGTCGCCACGCCGGAACGCGCCGAGGAGATAGCCGCGCGCTGGACCCACGCCCAGCACTGGGGCATTGAGATCAGCGGGCTGACACCCAGCGGCGGGGAGGAGGGCTAATCGATGCTCACGCTCTACGAGCACCCCTTCGCGCTCTACTGCCAGAAGGTCCTGGTCGCGCTCAACGAGCAGGGCGTGGCTTACGAGGTCCTCGAGGAGCAGCGTGACTTCGAACGCGCGGAGCTGGCCGAGCTGTGGCCGCCAGCGTCGATCCCGGTGCTGCGCGACGGCGACCAGATCATCGGCGAGACCTCGATCATCATCGAGCACGTCGCCGGCGCGCAGCTGGTGCCGTCGCTGGAAGCCCGCAAGTGGGACCGGCTCTGCGACCAGTACATCTCCGACGCCGTCCAGGCGATCGTCATCGACACGATCGAGGAGCGCTTCGACCAGCGCACCGTCGCCCACGCGCGGGGCCGGCTCGACATGGTCTACGGCATGCTTGAGACACAGCTCACCCAGCACGAGTTCCTAGCGGGCAATACGTTCACGATCGCCGACTGCGCTGCCGCGCCGGGCCTGTTCTACGCCCTGGCGATTCACCCGTGGAGTGAGGGCACACACCCGCAGCTGACGCGCTACTACCGGGCGCTGGCGCACCGGCCGTCCTTCGCCAACGTGATCGCGGAGGCGCGGCCCTACCGGCACCTGTTCCCGCTGCCCTGGCCGGCCGACTTCGACCGCTACCACTAGCGTTCCTGGACGGGCGCGGCAACGACGACTGACGGGGCGGTCCGGCTTGAACTGCTTCGTCGTCGAGACGCAATTGTCGCTAAGACGGCGACTTCCCAGCATCGCGCGGAAAGCAAGCGTGTAGGCCGGAGGCGCGGTCGCCCTCGACGATTCTCGAAAGAGGCTGAGCGCAGTGTCGCTTCGCCCGACACAGTGGTGCTCGCGGTGTCGCCGACCCTGACACCCCTGCGGCGTAGCCCCCTCGTGCATACTCCGAGAGCGCTCCGTTCACGCGATTTAAGGTTTGTGAAATCTCCGCCACCGACAATCCTGCTGTGTCCACGGTCCTTGTCGTCGACGATGAGCCGATCGTGCGCGACGTGGTCGTGCGCTACCTCGAGCACGACGGCTACAAGACATTGGAGGCCGCCAGCGGCGATGAGGCCCGGGGTCTGTTGGAGCGGGAGTCGCTGTCGCTGGTGGTACTCGACGTGATGCTGCCCGGAGTCAGCGGGCTCGAGCTATGCCGCTGGATTCGCTCACGGTCGGACCTTCCGATCGTGATGCTGACGGCGCTCGGCGAGGAGACCGATCGGATCGTCGGCCTCGAGCTCGGGGCCGACGACTATCTCACCAAGCCGTTCTCGCCGCGTGAGCTTGCGGTTCGCGTTCGCAACCTCATCCGTCGCACGGCGCAGTCGA
>Ga0182024_10003403_pt1 | contig 37966 bp, 35 predicted proteins | sample P32metaG_FD_120480 | JGI IMG/M metagenome (GOLD analysis project Ga0182024, IMG submission 120480) | Permafrost microbial communities from Stordalen Mire, Sweden - P3-2 metaG (Illumina Assembly) | ecosystem: Environmental > Terrestrial > Soil > Wetlands > Permafrost | place: Sweden: Stordalen...
AATGTAATGACATCGGAGTCAATTGCACTCGCTTTAGCAATCGCTTTAGGCTTTTTCGTCTCTGTGACCATTTTCGATCGGCCTCGTTAGTGTTCTTCGCTCTTGCTCAGTGCCTGAACTGTGCGTGCAGGCGGGACGTCTGCGCTCCCGGGTCGGACTGCGCTCCCGGGCGCAGCACCCTTGTCTCGCACACCATGGGCGCCACCAGCAATCATTTTAAAGGAATGTTTGATCGCCGGAAATATGGCATTAAGCGAGTCTTCCACGCCACTTGCTGATCCGGGAATGCTGATGATGACGGTATTTTTCCGCACGCCGGCAAGCGATCGAGAAAGCATCGAATATTGATTTCGCTCCTGCCCATAAGCTCTGATCTGTTCGGTCACGCCAGGCAGTTCCTTATCCAGCAGCGAAGATATCGCTTCTGGAGTATGATCCCTGGGGCTGATGCCGGTACCACCAGTGGTGACGATTAGGTCGACACCAATATCATCTGCCAGGCAGGTGACGGCAGCGATAATCTCGGCTTCATCGTCTCTGAGCACCTTGTATTCGGTAATGCCGAACCCTTCGGATTCCAAACGTTTCTGAATTAAATGCCCGGAAACATCTTCTGCTTTGCCCGCTGCCACCGAATCCGAAAGAACCAACACTGCTGCCCGCAGTGGCGTTTCCGGTTGGGCGTGTTGACGATCCGACTTTCCACCGGTCTTACTTTCCAGGTGAACATTCTCAATTTGCATCAAGTCATCCAACATTTTTGCCATGTCATAAATTGTCAATGCGGCAACCGATGCGGCTGTCAACGCCTCCATCTCAACCCCGGTTTTGTAGACGGCTTTCACTGTGGTGATGATTTCGATGGCATCTTCATCGAGTTGGAATTCAACGCCGACGAACTCAATCGGAATGGGATGGCAGAATGGAATAATCTGGCTGGTGCTCTTTGCCGCCTGGATAGCGGCTATCTTTGCCGCGGCCAGGGGATCGCCTTTCGGGATTTTTCCTTCCTTGATTAATGCAATCGTGGACGGGCTCACTTTCAGAACCGCTTTCGCAACTGCAGTTCGAAGCGTATTTACTTTGTGCGAAATGTCGCGCATCTATTGTTATCCCCCAATCTCAATCATGGCCCGATTATCTTCCGCCAATATCTCTTCAGCCGGCGGATGTGCTTCAGGCTTCATTGCCAACGCTTCCATTATCATGCGCACCAACTCATCATCTGTGGCACCACTGCGCAATGCTTCCTTTAAACTCATTTCTGCCGGGTAGAACAGACACGATTTTATCGAGCCTGTGGAGGTCAGGCGCAGGCGGTTGCAAGTAGAGCAAAAGCTGTCAGACATAGAAGTGATAAAACTTACTGAGCCGCTGTGCCCTTCGATGGCAAAGTCCTTTGCCACCGCCGATGGTTCCGTATCGATTGGGGTGAGGCGATAGACTTTTTCAATTCGCTGTTTCAAATCTTGATAGGTGACGACCTTATCGAGCTGCCAGCCGTTGCTTTTGAACGGCATGTATTCTATGAAGCGAACATTGATACGTGTGTTTTTTACGAACTCGACAAAATCCAAAACCTCATCATCATTGATTCCAGACATAACGACAACATTCAACTTCAGGCTGGGAAAACCAACTGCCAGAGCAGCGTTTATTCCGCCGAGGACATTGTCCAGATCGTCTCTGCGAGTAATGCGCATAAAGCGATCGGCGTGCAGAGTATCCAGGCTGATATTCAAAGATGACAAACCCGCCTGACGCAAGCGTTTTGCGTGTGGTTGCAGAAGCGTCGCATTCGTTGTCATGGCCAGGTTTTGCAGCCCTTCGATGCCGGCCAGCTGTTCGACCAATTCGGGCAAGTTCTTGCGCACCATCGGCTCGCCGCCGGTCAAACGGATTTTCGTTATTCCCAACGACACGAAAATGCGCGAAAGTCTGAATATTTCTTCAAACGTCAACAACTCCTTCTTAGGCTGAAACTCCATACCTTCGTGGGGCATGCAGTACACGCAACGCAAGTTGCAACGATCGGTGACTGAAATCCGCAAGTATGTATGCTTCCTACCGAAGCCATCGATGAGCTTGTTGTCCACGTGAGGTTGGAGTTTGTTCACTTGGAGTTACTCCGTTTCGTGCTTGCCGGCACGTGGGCATGCTCCTGGCATGACTGGCAATTTATCCATTCTGTGCGACCGTTTTCATACGTTTCTCTCTTCCAAATGGGCAAGCGGCTTTTGATGTCGTCGATCACTCGCAAGCAGGCGGCGAAAGAGGCGTCGCGATGTTCGGCGGTGACACCAATCCAGACGGCGATTTCTCCGACGTTCAGGCTGCCGACACGGTGAACGGCGCGAACATCAATGATGTCGAAACGATTTCTCACTTCCTCGATGATCTTTTCCGCTTCGATCAGGCACAGCGATTCGTATGCTTCATACTCGAGCTGCAGAACGACTTTGCTATCGTTGAGGTTGCGCACCCAACCTTCGAATGTGCAAAGCGCGCCGGCGCGACCGTTCGCGAGCGTGCGACTGAGCTCAGTGGGGTCGATTTTTTCTTTGCAAATCTCGAACAATTAGCCCCCTGCCACCGGCGGAATGAATACGATTTTGTCGTTGTTGTTTATTTCAGCGTCCCAACCGGTGAAACTGTCGTTGATGGCTACCTTCAGCCTGTCGGCGCTGAGAGAGAAATCATATTTGCTTTGCAGCTCGGCGAACAACTTTAAGGCGTTGGGCGCGCTGGTCTCGTACTGCTCGCTGGAAAGCCCGCGCTGGTCGCGCAAAATAGCGAAATATTGAATGTGCACGGTCTTCGTCAAAGCGCCGCCATAGATAAGTAGCATGATTTTCGCATATCGGTGCCTGGATGTCGCGTTAGGGCTGGGCAATATGTGGCTTTTGAAATAGAAGAGCGACCTGCTCGCTCTTAAGAAGCGTCCATTCGCCGCTGCCGAGGGCGAGAAGCTCCAGTTGCAGATTGCCGATGGCCGCGCGCACCAGTCGCAAAGTAGGGCAACCGACAGCAGCGGTCATTTTGCGCACCTGGCGATTGCGACCTTCGGTCAAAGACAGCTCAAGCCAGCTGGTGGGGATGGTTTTGCGTGTGCGAATCGGTGGATTGCGCTCAGGCAATCGCGGTTCAGCTGTCAGAATCCGCGTCTGGGCTGGTCGCGTCTTCACAGACTCAATGATGACGCCCTGGCGCAAAGTCTCCAATGCCTGTGCAGAAGGGATATTCTCGACCTGTGCCCAATAAGTGCGGCAATGGTTTTGCGCCGGGTCGAGCAACTTGGAGTTGAGGCGTGCATCGTCCGTCAATATCAACAAGCCCTCGCTGTCATAATCCAGCCTGCCGACAGGGTAAACATGCGCAGGCAAATTCAAGCTGGCTAAGGTCGCCTTATCCGAATCTTCCGGCTGGCTGAATTGGCACAGCAGCTGGAACGGTTTATTGAGGGCGATGTACTTGCAGTTGCCTGCAGGCACAAAGGCGTTGTTCTGCCCAGCGTTCATATTCGTCTCACTTGGTAAAACAAAGTGCTCATTATCTTATGTTTTGGGCTGGAAATAGTTAAGCTACTTCTTCTGCAACATGCAACGGCATTAAGGAAATGACATGGCAAAGAAGAGCGCACCTTTTGGCACGTGGAAATCGCCAATCACAACTGACATGGTGGCATCGGGGGGCGTCAAGCTGAGCGGAGTGATTTTCGACGGCGACGATCTCTATTGGTTGGAGGGGCGCGCCGCAGAAGGTGGCAGGCAGGTGATTGTGCACAGAAGCGCAGATGGTGACTCAGTGCGCGATGTGCTGCCCAAGGAATTCAATGCCCGCACAACAGTGCATGAATATGGCGGTGGCGCATTCGCTGTTTCGAAAGGCACGATCGTATTTGCCAATTTCGCCGATCAACGCGTGTACAAAATCGTCAATGGCGGTGCCCCAGTAGCCATCAGCGCTGCCGGACCATTTCGCTATGCTGATTTTGTCATCGACCATAATCGACAGCTTACTTTTTGCGTGCAGGAAGATCATGCTGAGCCAGGGCAGCCAACAATTAACGCGATTGTCAGCTTGCCGCTCAATCCGACTGCAACTCTATCTAACGGTGAGTACACCGTATGTGGTTGCGAGTTCTTTTCTTCGCCGCGCTTGAGCCCTGATGGTCGCTTACTCTCTTGGCTTTCGTGGAATCATCCCAACATGCCCTGGGATGGCACAGAGTTGTGGATGGGCAATCTGGACAAAAGTGGAATGGTTGCTGAACCGCGCAAGATTGCCGGCGGCATTGCGGAATCGATTTTTCAACCGGAATGGCTGGGCAACGCCGCTATATCTTATGTTTCGGATCGCAGTGGTTGGTGGAATCTGTATCAACGCAATCTCTATGAAGATGAGGCGCAATGTTTAGCGGCGCGCGAAAATGATTTTGGCTTGCCCCAATGGGTTTTTGGAATGTCCACCTATGCCGTCGTTTCGGAGGATTTGATTGTCTGCGCATACGGCGATCAAGGGTTGTGGAAGTTGGCTGAGCTGCGCATAGACTACGAACAAAGCAAACATTCTCTTATCGACATCCCGTCCGATCTGACCGATTTCAGCACCTTTTCCACTAACGGCAAAACGGTGGCGCTTCTCACTGGCGGACCAGCGCAATTCAATGCCGTTGCCCTGTATGACCCTGCGCGCAAGCAGTTGCAAACTGTAAAATCGGCATCTGATATCACAATTTCTCCCGACCGGATTTCCAAGGCTGAAGCGATTTCGTTTGATACCGAAAATGGTGGCATTGCTTACGCCTTCTATTATCCGCCAGTGAACCCTGATTTTGAAGCTCCCGAGGCAGAACTGCCACCGCTTCTGGTCGAAAGCCATGGTGGACCAACCGCGGCTGCCTCAGGCAGGCTCAGCCTTTCCATCCAATATTGGACGAGCCGAGGTTATGCAGTCGTGGATGTAAACTATGGTGGCAGTACCGGATTTGGACGAGCCTATCGCAATAAATTGCTTGGCAATTGGGGCATCGTCGATGTTCAAGACTGTGAAAATGCAGCCAAATATCTTGCTCGCACAGGCAGAGCCGACATAAACCGGCTCACCATCACTGGTGGCAGTGCCGGCGGTTACACAACATTGTGCGCCCTAACATTCGGCAAGACATTTAAGGCTGGTGCCAGCCACTACGGTATAGGCGAATTGGAGTCTCTGACTGGAGACACGCACAAATTCGAGTCGCGCTACATGGACAATTTGATTGGTCCGTATCCAGCTGCCAAGGACGTCTATGTCGCCAGATCACCAATCAATTTTACAGATCGACTTTCTTGCCCGGTGATCTTTTTCCAGGGGATGGAAGATAAAGTGGTGCCGCCAAACCAGGCAGAAATGATGGTGGCAGCGTTGCGCAAGAAAGGCTTGCCGGTTGCCTACATAGCGTATGAAGGCGAGCAGCACGGGTTCAGAAAAGCGGAAAATATCAAACGCACCATTGAAGCAGAGTTCTACTTCTACGCGCGTATCTTTGGCTTCACTCCCGCAGACGAAATCGAACCGGTGCAGATCGAGAATCTGAGCCCAGTGAAGGCGCCTGTCTAGGACGAGCCCGCAGAATCTGCCCGTTTAGCATGAGTGCCTCGTCAAATTGTCACAACTGCCCTTTGCGATGCAGCCGCTTCTCTTCTTGTCTTCGATAATACGCAAGCACGATGCTACCAAAGACTAATCCGCCTGCAGCCCAGGGAAGACCCTGTTGGGCACCAAAAGCAAGAGAATTTATCAAACGCTCCTGGTCTGAACCAGGCTGTTGATTTCCGATTTTGAGACGCGCAACATCAGGCGAGGTAAAGTCCATGGCAAACCAAAATCCACCGACCACAATAAATGGAACCAATGCAAACACGCTCGCCCAAAGCACATAGAACGGAGTTCCCGTCCGTGCCTGCTTCTCTTCGACGCTGGTAGGTTTCTGATCAGCGCCGGCAGGATTTTGATCGCCGGTTGGATTTTGATCGCTCGTGGGTTGCTGCATCTATTCAGTCTATCTGTTATTTTGATTGCCACTGCTCGTCTGAAGAATTTATTACCGCCGCTGGTATTCGCCGATGCGTTCATAGAACAAGAAGCGCCGGCACGGTTTCGCCGCTGAAGTGCGGCTATTTCGGGAAGCCAATTTTTGACTAGAGCGCTGTTAAATAGTGACAGATATTGTCACCATTATGCCTTATCTTGGGAACAGAGAGATTCAATTAAGGAAGAAGAAACAACATGAACGAAGGAAAAGACAATGGAAGAAAATTGGACATCTGAAAGGGTTCTTTTGCAACGGCAACGGCTGGCACAAAAGATCAACCTGGCCTGCAAAAACCTGTTGCCACGAGCCGATGCATACGCAAAGAGAGAAATTATATTTGAAACAGTTAGAAAGTGTCTGTCTGAACGAGTCGGAGATACAGCCGATTCCGCCTTTCTATCCGAATTGGTTTTTGAGACATACAAAAGCTTTGGGTTCCCGCAGCCGACCATCATTAGATTCGAATCTCCATTAAAAGGCTGCCTTGCAGTCGGGCAAATCAACTTACTTTCTGAAATTCATTCGCTCACCAGGAACGTCTCTTTTGAGGTGACGAAGGAGCTTTTGCCCGCGCTTCAGGCGGTGGAGCCAAATCTTGCCGCCTGGGAGAGCAAAGTTTGCGCCGATGACGGCTGGAGCAGTGCTGTAAGGAGAGGTTCTATTGAACCTTTCAGGGAATATGATCTTCCTCAGATTAACCACCCACGTATCGAGAATCACCCGCACCAGCATGAGTGGAAGAATCAGCTTCTTCAATGCGTCGAAGAAGCGCTTGCGAAGGAACTAGAGCTCGGTTTTGACGATAGAAGCAGAAGATGGTCTTTCATCAACAACGATATTCATCGACTCATCTACGGTCAGGTGGCAAATGAAGTTCTGGCACACATTCACAAACAGATCGATCTGCCAATCACCCATAGTGCTCTTTGCCAAAGATACGCCAGTGCAATTCGTCAGGCATGTCGCTCTGCGCATCGCGGCGCTCTCTGGGAACATCTGCCCCTGAGACAGGCCGAGCTGCAGATCTGGCCAAATAGTTGGCAGCTTTCTCGCGGGTCGGAAGCAAGTCTGTCATACGACAAGCTCTCCAGCGAGGTCGGCGCTTTCTGGATTTTCAAGAGAGTCTGTGTCATCACGTCCAAGCCCAGGGCGATACTGCTGGATAGTCGTGGCCGCCTTCACAACGAACAGGGTCCGGCCATAGTTTATCCGGACGGTTGGGGAGTATACGCCTGGCATGGTGTGCGTGTTCCCCGTTATGTCATCGAAGATCCCCGACAAATCAGCGTGCGGAAAATCAATTCCGAAGTGAACGCCGAAGTTCGTCGCGTCCTGATAGAGCGATATGGTTTCCCACGCTTCTTGCAAGATTCAGGAGCCCAGGTGCTCGATGAGCAGGTAGACAGCCATGGACATCCAATCAGACTCTATCGCCAGGAAATTGCCGGCGACGAGCCGCTAGTCATGGTTGAAGTGACAAATACAACAGCGGAGGAAGTGCTCCAGGCTGATGGAACAAAGTCATTGGAATTCAAACGTTACAGCTTAAGAGTGCCACCAGATATGGTGGATGCCAGGGCAGCGATCGCCTGGACGTTTGATTTGCCAGCCAAGATGTACAGTCCGGAAAAAGAGACCTGAGTTTGATATATTCCCGATCGTCCAATTTAGGATACCGCAAACCGGCGGAGATGAAGGTATCCAATCCTTCTCGGGGCAATTTTGCCAGGCGAAATAACAAACCAACTAACTCTCATTTGACGAAATGTTGGGTGAAACTTTTTCCCTTCCGCAGGGTAGAAGTGAATAGAGCCGATCAACTGAATTGCCCGATCCCCGTTAGAGGATGGAAATCCATTATGCGTTTGAGTCTCTCCACCTGCGTAGCTGCTTTGTTATTGCTGTGCGCTCTTGCCAAAGAGATCATTCCTTCGGCAGCCGTTGGTGCCCCGTCAGCGATTACACCTCCAGGGCAACCCAGCTCCGGTCCTGGTGGCTCCCAGTACGCCCATGCTCTGGTGGAGGAGCACAATTATGGCGAAGGAGATCTGCAGTACTGGCTCTTTGAACCTGCCAGCCCCAAGCCGGAGTCGGCACCGGTTGTGATTTTCAATCACGGCTGGAGCGCCATGACACCAGGGGGTTATCGTGGCTGGATCAATCACATTGTCCGTCGGGGCAACATCGTCATCTTCCCGCGCTATCAGGCATCGCTCAGAACCAAGCCGAACGCGATGAGCACCAATGCCATAGCTGCCACCAAAGATGCGCTTCAGCGCCTGCAGACCGAGAATGGGCATGTGCGACCACAGCTCGACAAATTGGCTGTGGTGGGGCACTCAGCGGGCGGACAGATATCTGCGGGCATGGCTGCGCGGGCGGCTGCCTCCGGATTGCCCCCCTTTAAGGCGGTCATGTGCGTTCAGCCTGGCAAATCGTGGGGCCCCAAAATAACCCAGATACCACTGGATGACGTCAGCACCATGCCTGCGTCCACGTTGTTGCTAACAATAGTCGGTGACAAAGATACGATTGCAAGAGATGTCGATGGCAAACGGATAATCAACGAATCGGTGCTCGTGCCGGCTGAGAACAAGAACCTTGTGCAGGTTCTCACTGACGACCATGGCAGCCCAGCGCTCACTGCCAATCACTTTTTCCCTGCCGCACCGGCAGCAGGTTCTGGTGGAGAGGGTGGCGCCAGCATGTTGCAAGCCGACGGGGGGCAAGGCGACGCGGGAAAAGGAGGTCCGCTCAGGCAGATGATCAGAGAAAGAATACGTCGGCGCATGGAGCAATCTGGCCAGCAGAGCAATAGCGAAAGCGAGAATCAGACAAGCTTGCCATCTCCTGACGAGCGCAACCGTTCCCAGTTACCCGATCCGGCAGCACCCGACAACAATATTGTCGAAGCCAAGCAACCGCAAGTCGGCCTGGGGCCGCAAGCGGCCGCGCCGATGTTCGACAGCAAGAATATGAAGGGCATTAACGCTTTGGATTATTACTGTACCTGGAAGTTGTTCGATGCTCTGGAAGATGCTGCATTTTACGGAAAAAACCGTGATTATGCTTTGGGAAATACTCCGCACCAACGCTATATGGGCAAATGGAGCGATGGCGTTCCTGTGAAAGAGTTGGTGGTGCAAATCGGGCAGGCCAAGTAGGCATACGGCCACGGCTATGGCGACATACGGCTATGGCGACATACGGCTAAATTCGATAACCAATATTGCTATAGTGCTACAATTTGCCCTGAATTTCTGGCGCCGACTAAATGCTTGCCGCGAATTGCTGCAGGCTGGATCACACGGGTAAACGAGTATCACAGCAAGAGTGGCTTATGGTGTCGTTTCTGGCTGGACTAAGAAATCATCGATGGACAGTTCTAGGAATTGTCGCCTATGCACTGTTCATGGACTATTTTATCTACGGACTGATCGTGCCGCTGGGTCCATATTCACCAGCGAAAGTGACGAGCCAATCTCAGCTCGGTGTTTTGTACGGTTCTTATGCGCTAGGAGTGCTGGTCGCCACACCGATCTTCGGTTACCTTGGAGATCGCATGGGCTGCCGTCGCCCAATGATCATCGGTGTCGCCCTTAGCGCACTTGCCACCGCTCTGTTTTGCTGCGGCGCTCACTACTATCTTGTCATTGTGGCAAGAATGGCTCAGGGAGCCGCTGCTGCTGCCACATGGACAGCTGGGCTGGCTTTGATTGCTGAGAATTATCCCGACAAGCGAGTGCAAATGATGGGACTGGCAATGGTGGGCAGCACAGCCGGCTCAGTCGTCGGACCGCTGGCTGGAGGATGGTTGTTCGACAAGGGTGGTTACGAGCTGCCTTTTTTGATCACCGCGGCGATGGTGGCGATAGATGCTTGCTTGCTCATTGCTTTGTTGCCAAAAGACAAAGGCGTGGCCCAGAAAAGCCCAGATCTCAAGGCCATACTTCTGGACAGATCTGTTTTGGTGGCTGGTTTGTCGGTCGCTGTAGCAGCTGCCGGTTGGGGCATCATCGAACCGCTTCTGCCTGACCAGTTGCGCCAATTGGGGGCTTCACCAGGACAGGTGGGGCTGCTCTTCACTATTTCAACCATTGCCTACGGTTTTGCAGCACCACTGGTGGCCTGGGTGTCTGAGAAAATCACGATCAAAAAAACAATCTGCTTCGGAATCTGCGCCATGTCTTTGGCGCTGCCCTTGCTTGCTCTGGCCAGAGGTTTGCCGCTGATTGGATTGTCTTTGTGTCTGGTCAACGTTTCCTATGCTTTCGTTCTCAACCCTACTTCCGCTGAACTCGGCAACGCCGTCGATCGGCGCGGCATGAGCTGTTACGCTGCTGTCTATGCGGTGTACAACATTACCTATTCCCTGGGCATGATGGGTGCTGACTTCTTTGCTTCAACTGCAGCCGAGCATCTTTCATTTCTCTACATTCTCCTTTCTATGAGCGTTATGCTGCTTTTATGCATCCCCCTGATTCTCAAGGGTGTGGCTGTTTCTGTAGCACCGGTTGCGCAACCAGCGGTGGTGGCACAAGATGCATCACCTTCCTCCCCAGAATCGCTGGCTCGAGATCCCTAACAAATCCCTAACTCGGATTGCGTGATGATGGCAATGTCGCAACCGAGGGCAAAGAAAATGACTAACCACACAACCCATCTGGCTGATTGCCACCCGCATAAACGACTCACCGAGTCACAATCTATCTCAAAATTTAAACAGGAGAATGTTATGCAAACCATCAATAGATCCGGTGAACTATTGCAAGCGCTGGATAGGGGCGAATCACTGCCGTCGAACTGGTACACCGATCCGGCTATTACAGAACAGGAGTGGCAGAAGATCTTTCGCAAGTCGTGGCAATATATTGGCCCGGCGCAACAGTTGAAAAATGTCGGTGATTACATCACCGGCTATGTCGGTGGCATCCCGGTCGTCGTGGTGCGCAGCAATGAAGGACTGGAAGGGCTGGTCAATGTTTGCAGGCACCGCCGCCATGAAGTTATGAAAGGCTGTGGCAACTCGAAAATTTTGCAATGCGGATACCATGCCTGGACTTACGATCTGAAAGGCAAATTGAAAGCAGCGCCGCGATCTGACAGAGAACCAGATTTCTGCAAAGACGACTATCCGCTTATTTCCATCAAGGTCGACACCCTTGGACCCTGGGTGTTTGCCAACGCTGATGAGAACTGTGGCTCGCTGCAGTCCCAGTATGGTGCGCTTCTAGATATCATCAAAGATTCAGGTGTTGATTTCGACACACTTGAATTGTGGAGCCGCAGCGAATGGCAATCAGGCGCTAACTGGAAGACCATGTTGGAAAACTTTCTTGAGTGCTACCACTGCGCCGTCGCCCATCCTGGTTTCAGCGCTGCCATCGACGTAGATCAAGACAGCTATAAATTGACCACGCACGAATGGTTCTCCAGCCAGGTCGGCCACGTGCGCCAGTCAGCGCTGGAAGGCAAAAGCAAAGTCAAGATTTACGACGCCCAAGGTTCGGTCACACAGGCTCAGTATCATTTGCTCTGGCCCAATTTCACTGTCAGTATCAATCCTGGTTTCCCCAATCTTTCCATCGATGTCTGGCTGCCGGACGGCCCCAATCTGGCCAAAGGCTTCTCTGAACAGTACTTTGCAGCAGGGGTCGATAAGTCATGGGCGGAAGAACTCATTCACTTCAATCAAGAAGTGGGTGAAGAAGACGACCTGCTGACAAACTCTGTGCAACGTGGATTGATGGCAGGAATACCCAGCGTGGGCAGGTTCCTGCAAAGCGAGCACCTGTGCATCCACTTCCAGAAGCTGATTGTGAAAGCTCTCTCTGAATAATCGGACAGACAGTTTGCGACAATAGCGCAGTGGCCGGCAAAGGACGAAGCTCTCTTGTCAACAATGTACATGAGCAGGCAAACGGGCCGATTAATCGGAGCAGGCGGGACGCCTGCGCTCCCGGGGTTAAACAAAGACCAGAAGCTACGCAATTGGAAGCGCAAGTGCATCTGTCTGGTTCTATGCTCGCAGTTCGTTTTCTTCACCCCCTGCGCTCAAGCGGCCCAATCCACGCAGGAAGAACGACGAATCGACACTTTGACTAATGAGATATTGTTGCGTGAAATTGATCTGGAGCGATACTACCTGCAGTATCGCGTTCTCGGCACTAAAGAGCCGAGATTTCGCCGGCTGCGATACTACCTCTTGCAAATGGCGTCTGCATCATGCACGCTTTCTGCAAATATCGTATTTTTGAAGTTGGCTGCTGACGCAACCAGACCGAATGGAGAGACAGATTTTGGTCGGGCAGATGCCAACCCGCACGGTGACACGCAAGGGAAAAACAACGTGGCGCCAAGCACGGCTCAAGCCAGTGAAGAAGAGAACACCGTTCCCTTGGCGCGCAAAGCGCTCGTAACGGGATTGTTGGGATGCTTGTTTGATGCCACCAGCTCGGCGATAGAGCTTTGCTCAAACACTTTTATAGCAGCCAAAAATGTGAAGAAGCGGCAGAGCCCAAATGCCGAAGTGCAAAATGTCGTTGCCAGGATCAAAGACATCGATGCTTTGATGTTGGAAAGAAGTTCGATCGTAAACGCTCATCCCCAGCTAAGAAAAATGACGGTTTGCCAGGCTGAAGGTCGCGTGCTGAAGAGCTTTCGTGACTGGTGCCTGGCGGAATTCGCAGATGTCTATGCGGCGGTCAAATCGAGTCAGTCAAGCAGCAATGTCTACTACATCCTTGATATAACAGCCGAGTCACTGTATGTAGTGTCATACATTCTCTCCCTCAAAGCTCTGACGCCCGGGCAAGCAAATTTAGCTGGTCCGTCGATAATTAATAGCATGGTCGGCGATGGCTTCATCATGACCGCTGCCCCACTCAGCATCCGCGCAAGCGCCTTTCTCTACAGGTTTTGGCGCAAGAAGCTGGAAGTGAGATTGAAAGAGTCGTTGAAAGACTGCGAAGGCGAAGCGAAAACAGCAATGTCGATCTTGAACAAGGAGATTGCCTCAGCTGACCCCGACATATTGGAGGCGTCTGGCTCAGTGCAGCAGCGAGCAAGTGTATATCTTCTCTGGTCGGCGCGGTACGACAAAATTCTCGATCAACAGCTGGTTGACCTCAAACATCAAAGCAAGGTTGCCGAGCAAGGTGCGATCTCCGGACCAGCCCTTGGAGCCACGTATTTGGCAGGAGAAGTGGTTAACGCGGTAGCCTTTTATGGGATGCCGCGGCACCCCAAGGCGGGAGCAAACCTGGCGCTTGCCGGCACGATCTCCTACATCTCTGGTACCAGCGGATCTATTGCTGCGACAAACTGGTTTCTCTTGGACGAGATCAAGCATCGGCGCCGATTGCGCAAAGAAAATATGCTGCCCGAGCAGCTTCTGGCTGAACGGTTGAAGGTGCTGGATGATCTGGATGCCATCATCAAAAACCCGGCAAACAAAGCACTGCCAAATAGCAAAGCGCTGCCAAATAGCAAAGCGCTGCCAACTAAAATCTGACAGCAGACTGCTAGACTCAAGATATGGTGGTTGTTCGGGTACAAGGCATCTTCTGCTAATCATGTTCGATACACTCGACCCTGGGCAGGAAAAATTGATCGAGCAACTGGCTGAGTTGCTTCGAGTTGATGCAGATTCGCGCAAAACCAGCACCCCTGATGCAGTTGTTGGGGCAATCGATCGAATCTATGCCAAGTTTGGAATCGCAAGTCCCTACGTTGTTTGGTGCGATGGTCCCTTTCAGCTGCTGGTTATGCCAATTTTGCTCCAGCTTCTTGTTTTTAATCCCAGCCAAAAGTTGAGGGAGCCGCTAATACGCAAACATGGCAGAGTCAGGCTGAATGCCCGAGAGGCTGAGTTGGTGGCACTGCTGACGGAGCCGCGTTGGGCTCAAGCTTTGCAGGTGTTGCTCGATCAGGTGACTACCGACATGCTCGTCGAGCTTGGTGGCGATTCAGAGGCAGGCGTTCCGCCTGGTTCGCAATTCCCCTGGTCTTCCATTGGAGTTTCCAATGCTGAATTCTTATCTCGTCTTCTACGAGATACATGTGCCGAAGCATCAAGGCGCTTATCTCAAGCGGCGACCCTGCGCCTTTCGACCGAGCTGACAAGCCGTCTTTATACCACTCCTATCGATCGGTCGCAGCGCATCAAGCAAACGATCGCTCACATTTTGGAGCGAGACGAGTCGATCCGTCTGGCAGACAATGCTGCCACTATATTCGGTGCGGCACGCGGACCGATGATCGGGCTGTATAAGATAGCGCAAGAGCTTCACGATCAAATTTTTGGCACCGTAATCGAAGATATCTTGAAGTTGTGTCCCGCCCCTCAGGCAGCGCCCGAATATAAGCGCCCTCGCAATCTGGAGAACGATCTCACGGTCAACACGGCAGGAATTCTTGCCTTCGGACCGTATCAAACAATGTGGGGCGCGTGGAGCAGCATACCGGCCACTTGCTATTCGATCATTGCAGGCATGTTCCGAGATCAGTTCTCAAGCCAGCTGCGTTCACTCTTGCAAGACATGAGCATGTTTTTGCGGGCTGGATTTGCATATACTGCTCTAACGCGCGTGATTTTCATCTGCAAGTTTCCGCTTGTGCTTCTTGACGAAAACCAAAGACTACACTCGGATGCAGGGCCGGCGCTAGAATTCGATGATGGGCTGAAGATCTTTGCCCTGCGTGGCGTGCCGGTTCCTGCCAACGTTGTGTGCGAGCCGCATAAATTGACGGCAAAGCGCATAGAGTCGGAACGAAATATGGAGGTGCGGCGCGTTCTGATTGAAGTATACGGAATGGGCAAATACATTCGCGAAACTGAAGCGAGAATCGTCGAAAGAACCGAGAATGGCGTTCTATATCTGAAACAACAACCGGGTGATGAGCCGATTGCGATTGTGCAAGTGAAGAACAGCACGCCCGAGCCGGATGGAACATTCAAAGAATATTTTTTGCGAGTGCCACCATCGATGCGCACAGTGCAAGAGGCAATCGCATGGACGTTTGGCATGAGTGCACAGGAATACAAACCTGCGGCTGAAACCTGATTGGGCATGTCGCCAGCACTGAAAGGGTCACAAAAGGCATTATGATGCCAGAAAGGTTGTGTTACAATAGTTTTTGGTATAACCATTCTGAATTCCCGAATATTGAACGATAATGCTTAAATCCCAGGACCTATTTGTTCTCCTGAAAATTTTGGCTCTAGAAACGGATGACTGGAGGTATCTAGATCTGGCGCGGTCTCTTTTTATGAGTACGTCTGAAGTTCATGCATCAGTTAAAAGATGCCACGAGTCGCGTCTGCTCGACCTGAGAAAGAAGCTCCCTCGGAAAGAAGTCCTTCTTGAGTTTCTCATTCACGGCGCTCCCTATGCTTATCCTGTCCAACGAGGCGGCTTGACCAGAGGTATGCCCACGTCCTTTGCGGCACCGCCGCTCAGTGAATTGGTCGAACACCAACTGGCAATCCCTCCTGTGTGGAGGTTTGCAGAGGGCGCTATGACTGGTTACGAGGTGACACCATTGCACCGGTCTGCGCCTAAAGCAGCTTTACTTGATACCAAGTTTTATGAGCTGCTTACGCTCGTAGATGCCTTGAGAGAGGGACGCGCGCGAGAAAGACAGTTCGCGCGGTTGGAGCTGGAAACAAGAATCGCATGAGTGCAGATCATCTTGTCACAATACTGTCTCGCATAGAGACCGTGGTTCTCGGATTAGGAATGCTCTCCGAGAGTATTGTATTTGTAGGCGGCGCTGCCACCAGTTTGCTAATCACGGATGCCGATGTAATGCGGGTTAGACCTACCAAAGACATTGATGTCATTGTGAACACGACGCGTGTGGAGTATTACAAACTTGAAGATCAATTGCGCGCTCGCGGTTTTGCTCAGAAGATGACCGGAAGTGATCCGATCTGCCGCTGGCACTATGGTGGCGTGATCGTCGATGTAATGCCTACGGACGAATCGATTCTAAAGTTCAGCAACCGTTGGTATGCGCAGGTATTTGAAGGTGCCTTCTGGTTTGTGCTCCCGACCGGAACCCGGATTCGATTGATTCCTGCACCATTGTTTCTTTGCACGAAGTTAGAAGCTTTCTATGACAGAGGAAGAGGAAACTTCGAGGAAAGTCACGACATAGAAGATCTCGTAACTGTAATTGATGGAAGACCGGAATTAGCGCAAGAAGTCAGCCAGTCGGCAGCAAACATTCGCAAGTTTCTAAGCGAAAATTTTCGTTCATTGTTGATGAACAATCGATTTACTAGTTCCATCGAATGGAACATACCCTACGGCGCCGGCGGCATCGAGCGAGTTTTGATAATCGAAGAACGAATGCGAATGATGTCAGACTTCGAGAGCGACTAAACGTCTGGTTTGAACTGCGGATCAACCGGAATCTGATAGCCGTTGGCCAGCCGGTTTGTTTGATTGGCAAGCCCGACTACTGCCAGCAGTTCTGCGAACATTTCGTCAGTCATGCCTTTTGCCTTTGCGGCTGCGGTGTGTGAATGGATGCAGTACTCGCAATTGTTGGTGACGCTGACGGCGACGTAGATCATTTCCTTGGTCAGGGGATCCAACTTGCCAGGCGCCATCACTTCTTTCACGCTCGACCAGATGCGTTTAAGCGTCGGTGGATTACTGGCGAGCACCTTCCAAAAATTGTTGATCCAATCGGTTTTGCGGGTGACCATGATCTCATCGTAAACATCTTTCACCTCAGGTGGTGCACCGTCGTACGGGACCATTTTTACCATGACCATAATTATTTCTCCGACTGTCGCCTTGGTGTGTTAAGTGCCATACAGAATATATGCTTGACTGGGTTCTCTTTCGCCCCATTTATACTGAAGTAGCCAAGGGTTGAACTTCTGGCTGGGCAGTGTAATTATTATTCTGTTCGAAAGTTGACTAAATCGGTCAACTTTATGTGAATAATGGTTGGCAACCGCACGGGCAGGGCTATGAAACTTTCTCGACGAGGCGAATATGCGCTTAAGGCTCTGATGGAGCTTGCGGGCTGCGACATGTCCACCGGCACCACCACTGGTGATATAGCGCGCAAAGCACAGATTCCGGAATCCTTTCTCAATCAGATTATGCTCACGCTCAAGAATTCCGGCATCTTACGCAGCAGGCGCGGTGCCGGTGGTGGCTACGTTCTCAATCGCCCGCCCGAAGCGATAACAATCGGCGAGATAGCGCGCTTGATGGATGGCCCTTTAGCACCGATTCCCTGCGCATCGGTGACTGCCTACGAGCCTTGCCCGAGTTGTCCCGAACCTCAGACTTGTAATTTGCGCATTCTCATGCGCAGCGTGCGCGATGCAATTGCGGATATTCTCGATCACACGACGCTGGCAGATCTTTACGGAAAAGGAAAGTTGGACGCAACTACATGAAAGCTCCATCGCAGCACTTGTTGCGATGAATCCGGAACATTCTATCCGGTTGTTTATCACTTACTAAGGAGTCTCATTCCCATGGGCCCAAGCTCGACAATCTATCTGGACAACAGTGCCACCACTCGCGTGCGCAACGAGGTATTGCAGGCGATGGAACCTTTTCAGACCGATTGCTGGGGCAACGCTTCGTCGCGCCATGGCGTCGGACGCAAGTCGCGGCAGGCGATCGATCATGCGCGCAAGCAGGTCGCATCATTAATCGGTGCCACTGCCAATGAGATATTTTTCACTCCATGCGCAACTTACAGCAATAACGTAGCGCTGCTCGGACATGCTCGCTATGTCGAGGAGAATGGCTTGGGCCGGCATATAATCACCTCCGGCATCGAGCACTCATCGGTGCTGGGACCGGTTAAATATTTGCAATCACGCGGATGGGATGTGACGACGTTGAACGTTGATTGGCAAGGCTTTATCGATCTGGATGAATTGTTGCGGGAGATCCGCCCGCAGACCAGCATGATCTCGATCATGTGGGGTAACAACGAAATTGGTACCCTGCAACCGATCGAGCAGATTGCCGCCATCGCTGCGGAGAGGGAAATTTTCTTCCACACTGATGCCGTGCAAGTCGCAGGCAAGCTGCCAATCGATGTTTTAAGCACTCGCGTCGACACGCTTTCTCTTTCCGGGCACAAATTCCATGCGCCGAAGGGGATCGGTGTTTTGTATATCCGCAACGGCGTTCAAGTGCTGCCCTTGATGTTTGGTGGTGGTCAGGAGTCAGGACTCTTCCCGGGAACGGAGAATGTCGCTAACATTGTCGGTCTTGGAAAAGCTGCCGAATTGGCCGACACGGAATTAGCCGCCGCGGACCTCTCCGCCGTGGACGCCGTGGACCTCTCCGAGGATCTGCAGTCAGACGATCAGCGCACCAGCCATACGCGCAGCCGACTCACGCGCATTCAAGAACTGTTGATCGCCAAGCTGTCCCAACATACTAACATCCGCTTTACCGGGGCACGTGATCTTTCGCGCCGGGTTCCCGGGCACATTAGTGTCACCGTAGATGGTGCCATCGGTTCAGACATCTGTGACGATGCTTACGAACAAGGCATCTGTATCTCCAGCGTCTCTGCCTGCTCCAGCAATGGCGGCCATCCCTCGCACGTTCTCAAGGCATTGGGATTGAGCGAAAAACAAGCGCTGGGGTCGGTGCGCATTTCAGCCGGGTGGTTCAACACCGAAGCGGAATGCGAGCTGGCAGCAGACATCCTGAGCGGCCTCGTTGCGCAGCACGCGCAACAGGCGCAGCCGGCGCGAAATCCACAAAACTTGCAAGATCCCCAGCATGTGCAACAAGATCCAAGGGATATTCTGTCTGCCCCACCAGCGTTCTCGAATGCACCGTTGGCGGTGACACCCAAACCGGAACTGCATCTGGTGCCAAATCACATCGCGCGCAGGCGCATTGACCGCGCTCGCCATGCGGCGCGGACTAGCGCTCTGTAGCTCCGGAAGCGATTTATGGTCCGGTATTTACAGTTTCAATGCAGACACCGCCCTTAGCGCCGGGAGTGAACCACAACTGTCCGGTACCGATCATGACTCCCTGTGAATTGCAGGTGAGATCAGCGATCTTGGTTTTTGTAGTGCGTCTTTTGCTTCCAGATTAAATATGCGGTCGCAATTTTTCACAAAATCATCCTTGTTACTGTAGTCGCGGGATAATGCAGGCGACCCAGCAGCAACAATGGATGCCAAAAGAATAAGGCTCACAACGTAGATTCTAACTGACACGTTCAATCCTCCGAAAGCGATTGAACATTATATCCCGCTTGATCTCCCACTCGAAATCATTCTTATTGTTGAGCTTCAACGGTTTCTTAACTGTAGGAAAGAGCATTGAGATCGCTCAGATCCGATTCCCGATTCGCAACGTTTGTGGGAAAATAGTCCTTTTACGAGTTTGACATTTTAGAGATACAAAGTGGCTCGCATTTTAATCGCTAGTACGCCGGACGGTGCCGTAACCCTGGAGCGCATACTCAAAGGGCATGCGTGCCATATAGTAACCACTGTGAGGGCGGCGGAGATACAGCTTAATGCTGAGGCATTTGATCTAATAGTCGCTGGTCTTCACTTTGATGACTCCCGAATGTTTGAGCTTATCCGTGAGGTGAGGAAAAGCGGAAAGAATGCTGCCAGGCCGATCATCTGCTTTTGTTCACACGATACTGCCATGTCACGCCTCATGCACGAAAGCATTGAATGTACTACCAAAGCGCTTGGAGCCTGGATGTACCTGTCTGAGCATTTATACCGTGATTCCGAAAATCCTGATGCCGAGATCAGGCGCATAATAGAGCGCTGTCTTACTAAAGAATCGCGCGACGAGATTCAACTACAAAGAATTGATATTCACAGACAACGCTTAGAGAATCAGCAGCTGCGCACCCTATTGCAAGAACAAGAATGGTCACCAGAGTTGAAAGAATATCTGGACTACTTGAAAGACGAGCTGGAACTATTGCTGAAAGAAGTAACGAGACTGCACTCGGTTGCTGACATTCAACGCGAAAGCGTTGCAGTCTCGCGAGATCTGAAGGATCGAGTTGCAAAACGCGTGACAATGAATGAGAACGACAGAGCCGGCACAGAAGAAATCCAGTCAGCAAGCGAGACCGTGCTTTCTGGCGAGGAAGAGGAACAGGCAGCCAAAGAACAAACAAAAGGCCAACAAACAAAAGGCCAACAAAAGGATACAATTTTGCCATGATGAGCAATCTTGACGACTCTCAAAAATCTCGGCCGGTGATCATGGTAGTCGATGCCGATCCCCACGTAAGAAAATTAGCCGGACATTTCCTCACTGACGCCGGTTATCAAGTCGAGTATGCGCTCGACGGATACGAGGCTTTAGGTAAAGCGAAGAAAAATCCCCCGGCTGTGATTCTGCTTGAGCTCATCATCCCTAAGCTGAACGGACTGTCTCTTTGTCGTTTGCTCAAAACTGATCCAGCCACCCAGAACATTAGGGTCGTCGTCCTTAGTGTGCTTATCTCCGAGAAGGGCGCCCAAATTGCCGGTGCCGATGCCTTCTTGTCCAAACCAATTGAAAAAACACGTCTAGTCGACGCTGTTTCAAAGGTAGTCAAACCCACGAGGGACACACTATTATGAGCGACATACCCGCCCGCGTCAGCACCGGAAACCCTCAGGCCGATGAGATCTTGCGCGGAGGATTCCTCGCTAATTCGATCAATCTCATTATGGGACAACCTGGCTCCGGCAAGACCGTATTCTCTCAGCAATTGGCTTTTCACAATGCTGACGACAACTGCCACATTTTATACTTGACCACACTCTCTGAGCCTTTCTCCAAAGTCGTTAGATATCTTCAGAGCTTTCCGTTCTGCGACGTCAACAAAATCGGATCTGTTATAGATTACGAAGACATTGGTACCGAGTTGGCGAAGAATGGCATCAGCGTTATGGTGCCTCGACTCGAGGAGGCCATCAAAACCAAGTCTCCCAAAATCATCATTATCGATTCTTTCAAACCGCTCCACGACTTAGGGTCGGTACTGGAAATGCGCCGAATGCTGTTCCATCTTACCGGCTTACTAACTGCCTATGAGACAACCGTGTTTCTGTTGGGCGACTACTCAGAGAATGATGCACGAGTTTTGCCTGAATTTGCTGTCGTAGACGGCATTGTTGAGTTACTGCGAAGCGGAAGGAGCACACGTGATGAACGCTTTTTGCGCGTGCTTAAGCTGCGCGGCAGTGCTTACATTGAAGGATTGCATGGATTTCGCATCACAGCTAAGGGGCTCGATATTTACCCACGCCTGGTCACTCCTGACATAACCGAACCTGAAAAATACGTACTCAAGGAGGAGCAAGTCCCATCCGGAGTCGATGGACTCGACAAAATACTTGGGGGTGGTTTCTGGAAAGGCTCAATGACTCTTTTATCCGGGGGGACAGGGACCGGCAAGACCACAATGGCTCTCCAATTTGCCCTTGAAGGGGTGCGCCAAGGTGTGCGCAGTTTGTACGTCAACTTGCAGGAAAATCCCGCTCAATTAGCAAGGTGCGTGCGCCACTTGACCGGGAACGAGCTGCACGAGTCGGGACTGGAGATGCTCTATATTTCGCCTGTTGAGGTGCAAATCGATAGTATCATTGTTACTCTCTTCAGGATGATTGAAGAGAAAGACATCAGGCGGGTAGTGATCGATAGTATCGGCGATTTGGCTATGGCCGCCAGCGATCCTCTTCGCTTGCACGATTATCTGTATGCTGTTGTTCAACATTTTGCCGTCAGAGGCATAACCGCTATGTTTACCCTTGAAACTGGAGACGCCATAACTGGCGCCAGCACAGATTCTCCCCTGGGCCGCATCAGCTATATGTCCGACAACATATTCTTGCTTAATTTGCAGCAGAAACCAGAGCCACGCCGAGAGATAATGTGCATCAAAACCCGTGGCAGTGACCAGAACCTGGCTAGTCATGAGTTTCGCATTGCCAAAGATGGGCTGCACATTTTCTAAAGATCGCTTTCGCTCGTGTTGTCGTGACTCAGAGATGTCTGGATGGCCAGTTCTCGAATTTATCCTGTACCTACTTGACGCCCGTAGTGCTCATGAATCTCTTTTGTTGTCACTCTCTATCGAAATTGAAACGCCTAAGTTATGGAATGGGATTTGCGCCAGATGTTACGAGAATTGTGTTGACCAGAGCCTTCAATTGGGGGCAGGCGGTGACTGCAATAATGAGATCGTTGTCGTGCAAAATACGGGCAGCATCTCGCGTCTTCACGTAGGCACGCCCTGATCTACCAATTCTGAAAATCTCCTTGATGTGATAGGCGGGTGACCTGGCGTGATTAACGCTTTCCGGCACCCCGGGTGGTGCCGCCTTATTATGGTCTGCCAATTGCTGGATGGTTTTCCAGTATGGGAGCAGCCACGCTTCGAAATCATATTGAGCAGCATGCGGATGAAATCTGGGTTCAGGACCTACCCACTCTCTCATTTTCCTTATTGCATCTTGTGCGTCCTGGAATTCTGGTGGAGTGGTGCCTGTATAGACGTCAGTTAATGCGATAACATTATCGGCAGATCGTTCTCCGTCGTTGAGAAGCTTTCTGACAACACGCTGCAGCTCTGCTCCTTTGGGAATCCGCCCATCGTAAACATGAGTTTTCATAGAAGGCATCGAGCCAGCTAAGTGAGTTTGCAGAAACCGACGAAGATGTTGAATGAAAACCTTCTCTGTCTTTCCCTCGACAATCAAAGTTATTTTCACGCCCGAGCACCCATGCGTCCCATGCGCCAGACTTCGTCAAGGCTGTAGTCTGCAAGCCATTCCTCTAAATCCAGGGAATCAGCCCAAGCCGGTGTGGTGTAGCCTTGCTCGTCGATGTCCATGACGAGGACTTCTTTCGGTTCAAGAAACCGTATCAGCCGATCAGAATGTGTAGCAACAATAATTTGGGTCTTGGCAGAGGCTTCACGCACCAGATCGGCAAATAAGCTGAGTAATTCAGGATGCAGACTAACTTCTGGTTCATCTATCATCGTGATCGTAGAGAGCGACGAACTTTGCAGTAGAGATACCAACCAAATGAAACGAAGAGTGCCTTCGGAAAGTTGACCTATGCTCAATGGCGACTTAAAGTTTCGTTCCTTCCAAGTGAGAGTAAGCATGCCTGTGGCCGCCGACGGCAGATTCAAGGATTCGAAGCCAGGGAAGGCAGCTCTGAGAGTATCTTCTATGACTTCATAACGACTCTTGTCGTTTTCGCGAAGAGAATAGAGAAACGGTATGAGGTCTTCGCCATTGTCCCCCGGCAAATCAGCTGGCTTCAACTGCTGGGGAAGCTTGACTGGAGCTCGTTTGCTCACATCTAAAACATGGTATTGGGTTACCGATGTCAAAACTTTTCGCAACTCTTCAGGCTGTCGGTACATCTTCGGAACCTGGGAAAGTGCTGACTCCAGGGGCGTGTGTTCCCAGTCAGGTCTTGCAAGCTTGTTCGTCTTTGGATTGTTGTAAAGGACATTGTCGTACTGCGATTCTATGTATTTGATTGGCTGAGGCACGAGCTCTTGATAGAGATTCTCTCTAGAGATCACGTAAGATGGTCCTTTTGGCTCGATCTCAAGCCTGTATTTCAAGGGCTCATTCTCGACTAACATCTCAGCGCCCAATACGAGAGAACCTGCAGCCCCGCGAGTTAGTACATCGGAAATCCCACCCATATCACTTAGAGTACTTTTCATATGGCCAGCAGCGGAAGCTGACAATAGCGATACAGCGTCCAGCATCGAAGTCTTTCCAGCGCCGTTGGGGCCAATCATGACCATCAACGGTCGCATCTGAAGATCGACTGTATGGAGCCGTTTGAATCTTTCGATGGTAATCGTTCGTACTTTATGCATGCTAATGTCTAATTGTGCTACTCCACTCACGGACTGATCCGCCTCTCAATATTACACGTAGCAGGCGTCTTGTCGCACTAGAAGCTTACAGGCAGATCTGGCCAATGTCCCTAATGACCCAGGTCGAAGGCGTCGTGAATGAGCTTGCCGGCTCGATCGGCTTCGCTGGAGGCGACTACGCAAGTGAGTTTTTTCTCGCTTCCGGCGATCATTTTTATGTTGATCTTGTTGTCACCGAGCACGCGAAACAGCTTCGCCGCAACCGCCGGCTGACCGGCGATGCCTGAGCCCACGATGCTGACTTTGGCGATGTCTTGATCGAAGATCACGCCTTTGCTACCCAGTTGACCGGCCATCGTTTCCAGTGCCTGAATGCATTCGTCCAGATCTGAGGTGTTAACAGTGAAAGTGATGTTGTTCAATCCCGCGGTGGGGTAGAGCGCCTGCATGATCATATCGATGACGATGTTTCGATCTGCCAGAGTCTGCATGATTTCACCGGCGATACCAGGCACATCGGGAACGTCGAGAATACTGACGCTTGATTGATCTTTGTCGACGGCGACGCCACTCACGGAGCGATAAACTTCCATATTTTCTCCTTCGTCAATAGTGGTGCCTTTATGTTCCGGTTTGAATGTGTTGCGCACTCTGAGCGCGATTTTGCACTTGCGCGCCAATTCTACGGCGCGCGGGTGAATTACTTGCGCCCCCAATCTGGCCAACTCTACGACCTCATCGTAAGAGATGCGCTCGATCAATCTGGCTGTTTTAATCATGTTGGGATCGGCCGTGTAGATGCCATCCACATCAGTATAGATGTCGCAGACCGGCGCCCCTATAGCGCCTGCCAGGGCGACTGCCGTCGTGTCTGAGCCCCCTCTGCCCAGAGTGGTGACGTCACCAGATGCGGTGACTCCCTGAAAACCGGCGACAATGAGGACATCATTGTCTTGAAATGCCTCGCTGATGCGACTGGTATTTACATCGACAATACGAGCCTTGTTGTGCTTGTTTTCAGTAAAGATCCCCACCTGAGTAGCTGTAAATGAGCGGGCTTTGACATTCAAATCGCGCAGCACCATGGCTAGAAGCGTAATCGAAATCTGCTCGCCGGTGGAAAGCAAAAGGTCCAACTCGCGTTGATCCGGCTTGCCTGATGCCTGATGAGCGAGTTTGAGCAGATAATCTGTTGTGTCTCCCATCGCCGAGACTACAACGAGCATTTGACCTTCAGCCAAGCGCTCTTTGATGATTTCAGCGACGTGCTGAATGCGGGCAAAATTTTTCACGGAAGTGCCACCAAACTTAAGCACAGTGAATGTGCTTTGATTGGGCGCCACTGCTAAATGAGTTTCGGAGCTGGTGGAACTGACAATTTCTTTCTGGATTTCCAAGACAATAGGTCTCCGTTGGCAAACTCGTACATCAATCCTTGGGCAACTTGTACATCAATCCTTGGGCAATTTTGCACATCAATCTGTGTAACTCGTACATCAATTCGTTTGAAGCTCGTAAATCAATCCTTGTCTATCTACATCCAGATTGAGCAAATCTGTCGGCGCCGGATTTCTTTGCTGCCAGTCTTTCAGTCTGGCAATGACCTCAGCCCGGTGCTTCTGTTCGTAGATAATCAGAATTGAAGATCCGGCGCCGCTTAAGACGCAACCGATGACCGGGGCGTTGCGCAGCTCTTTCTGCAGTGAACCGAGCTCAGGCACCAGATGCATGCGGTAAGGTTCGTGCAGTTTATCGAACAGAGTCTTGGCTGCCAAGGCTGCGTCTTTCTTTTGCACGGCGGCGAGGAAGAGTGAAACGTTTTGGATATTTGAGATGGCATCGGCCATGGCGATTGTCTTGGGCAGCACTTTTCGCGCTTCATGAGTAAGCAAGGGTCGCTCCGGAACTATGATACTAGTTTGCCATTCGTCCGGCCAAGACATGCGTTGTACGATGACATCGCGGGCGGTGCCTGAGCCGCATAATGTAAGTCCTCCGTATAGACAGGCAGAAAGATTATCTGCGTGTCCCTCGTAGCGACAGGCATCCCTCAAAATGAGGGACTTGTCGAGCGAGTAGAGGTTGAAAGCGCGGGCTGCGCACACGGCGGCAAGCACGGCAGTTGAGCTGCTGCCCAAGCCTCTTCCCATTGGAATGTCGGTCGTAATTTGCAAGCGCAGGCGCGATAAAGAATCATCGCCTCCTTGCCATAGATCTTTGAAGATTTTGTAAGCCAGATTTTCGTCGGGGGCTATGGCGTCCAGTCCCTTTCCTTTTGCGATTGTGAGGACAGGCGAATCGTCGTTGCCGCGCAGAATGCGGAAAACAAAAGTGGCATAAAGGCTCAATGCCAGCCCGACTGTGTCAAAGCCTGGGCCGATGTTGGCTGAGCTTGCCGGAACTTTGACGGTGATTTCCTTCTCGGTAAGCTGGTCCATTTTGATTCGGGTAGAAGCTGATGCGATTGCGCTCAAACTCCAGCGACCTCCCGCAAAGTTTTCAAATCAGCGTGGATTGGCTTCATGTCTGTCGGCATTACCTTCAAAGGAGTGTCCGGATCCTTCAAGCCGTTTCCCGTAAGCACGCAGACGACTCTGGCAGCACCTGATATGGTGCCCTGTTTGACATGCTTGATCAACCCGGCGATAGATGCAGCACTGGAGGGTTCGCAGAAAATCCCTTCTGTGCGAGCGACCAGCTTGTAAGCGGCAACTATTTCATCATCTGAAACATGATCGATAAATCCGCCTGACTCTTTGCCTGCGCTTTCTGCTTCTTTCCAGCTGGCCGGGTTGCCGATGCGAATGGCCGTGGCCAGTGTATCCGGCTTCTCGATGATCTTTCCTTGAACGATTGCCGCTGATCCGGTCGCTTCAAAACCGCACATTTTTGGCAGTGTTTGCGCCATACCTGTTGCCTGACCGAGTTTAAAGCCGCGCCAGTAAGCGCTGATGTTGCCGGCGTTGCCGACAGGAATGAAGAGATAATCAGGTGCCTGCCCCAACTGTTCGATTACCTCCAGGGCAGCTGTTTTCTGCCCTTCCAGGCGATACGGATTGATCGAATTAACCACCGTCACCTGACAATGTTGCGCCATCTCCCGCACCAAATCTAGTGCCACATCAAAGTTGCCGTCAATTTGAATAATCTGCGCCCCGTATAAAATGGCCTGGGCGAGTTTTCCCATCGCCACGTAACCCGCGGGCAGAAGCACGAGGCAGCGCAACCCGGCCTTGGTGGCGAAGGCAGCTGCCGAGGCGCTGGTGTTGCCGGTCGAGGCGCAGATGACCGCAGTGGCACCTTCCTCCACTGCTTTGGAGATGGCCAGTGTCATGCCTCTGTCCTTGAAGCTGCCCGTTGGGTTGAGACCTTCGAGTTTGAAATAAATCTGTAGATCCGGCGCCCCGATTTCCACACCAAGCCGCACTGCTTGTACTAGAGGAGTGTTGCCCTCTCCCAGCGTGATTATTGGTGTCTTGTCGGTGACAGGCAGGTACTGTCGATACTTTTCAATCAATGCCTGTGATCTATCCAGAGATACTTGTGTCGAGGAGCTTTTAATTTGAACCATTATTTTGCACCGGATTGAATATGCGAATACTGCTTTCCAACTTTTGCAGAAACTCGCATTTTTGCAATTCTGCCAGAGCTGCATCCATCTTTGAATTCTTCACTGCATGAGTGAGAATGACAATACGGGCTCCTTTCCCTTCTACGCCTTTTTGAAAAATACTCAAGATGCTGACGTCGTGGTCACCAAATATAGTGCCGACTCGACCAATGACACCAGGGGTGTCGCTGACGCTGATGCGCAGGTAGTATGGGCAAACCCATTCACCCGGCGAGTCTGTCTCAGCCCATTCAGGCTCAATCTTGGGCTGGAAATAAGAAGCGAAGTCTGGCAGCTGCAGGGCGCTAGCCAAGTTAATGGTATCGCCCACGATGGCAGATGCAGTCGGCATTTGCCCGGCACCAGGGCCGACCATGACTATGTCTCCGACGGCATGACCGGAAACGAGAATGCCATTGTTGGAGCCGGAGACTGCAGCCAGTGGGTGGCCCAGTGGCACCATTGTCGGATGCACTCTCACGGCAACGGCTCCATTGGCAGATCTTTTAGCTGATCCCACCAGCTTGATGCGATAGCCAAGCTCATGAGCCTGGGCCATGTCTTCGGCTGAGATGTTGCGGATTCCTTCCCTGAAAATTTGGTCGGGGCGAGTAAATCGCTGATAGGACAAGGCTGAAAGGATGGAAAGTTTATAGGCGACATCAAACCCGTCGACATCATTAGTCGGGTCTGATTCAGCAAAACCCAGAGCCTGTGCCTTAGAGAGTGCTCCCGCGTAACTTTCATTGTCTTCTTCCATTTTAGAAAGAATGAAATTGGTCGTGCCGTTCAATATTCCCGTAACGCAGGAGATTTGATTTGCTTCCAGTCCCTTGCTTATCGTTGAAATCAAGGGCACGCCACCGGCCACTGAAGCCTCAAAAAATATGGCTACGCCTCGTTGTTTGGCCAGTTGAAACAACTCCGGGCCGTGTTTGGCCAGAACCTCTTTATTGGCGGTAACGATGTGTTTGCGCTTCTCGATCGCCCGTTTTATGTAGTCAAGCGCAGGTTGCTCGCCACCCATGACTTCGATGAGAATTTCAATTTCGGGGTCATCGATGACTTCATTGACAGTTGCCGTAATCGGGCAGGACGGCAACAGTTCACGCTCTTTGGCTAGATCCTTGACTGCTACTTTCTTAAGAGACAGGTGGCGCTGCTGTTCGAGCAGCCGAACCACGCCGGTGCCGACTGTTCCCAGCCCGATCATGCCTACTACGACGCGGCTCATTTTGTCTCCTGGACGCTACCCGCCAATTATTCCATAGTGACAGGGATAGCTCATCGCTGGCTGGACAGCTGTAAAGATTTGCAATGTGCCTGGCAGTATTGACCTTCCGATATGCCACTGTATTTGGTGTCGTAGAATCACTCGATCACGCTCAGCTCACAATTTTAGTTCAGAAAATACTCGACTCGAAGTTTGCTAAAATATCGAAATTTTGTACCCGCATTTGGTCCCAGATTTTGCCCTATGGTGTAGACTATAGGCAACCGAAAAAGTATCTGATCTTTCCCGTTGACCTGGCCATGAACGGACTCAGTAACGAAGAACAAAAAGAGACGAAACAGGGCAAACAAGGCTCGTTTGGGGGTCTGTCCCTGGAAAAGCTTGGCGCCCTTATAGCGGCCAAGCGCACTTCTATGAATATGTCGCAAGAAGAGTTGGGCCTGCGCAGCGGCATTCATCGCAGTTACATCAGCGAGATTGAACGCGGTCAGCGCAACTTTACTATTAAGGTGCTGGCGCAAATAGCCGAGTGTCTGAGTCTGTCCATGTCGCAGTTAATGAAGCAGGCTGGCTCAGGGGCAGACGACGCGCCTGAGTAAGAAGGCATGTAACTTCACTTTCTGGGGATACAGGATCGCATCCACGCTCGATTGACCAGACGGGTTCACGTTATTAACCCGGCCTCGACTGTCAATCCTGGTCCAAACGCCAGAAGTACCCACGGTTTAGGTTGATTGTCCTCGCTCAGTTTTTTTACAATAAAGAGCACTGTTGGCGATGACATGTTGCCGTACTCCTGCAAGATATGTTGAGAGCTCGAAAGTGCTTGATTATCCAATCCCAGTGCACATTGCACAGCTTCGAGAACGCGCGGACCACCTGGATGCACAGCCCATCCCTTAATATCGCCTACCGATAGATCTCTGGTTGCCAACCAAGATTGCAAGAACTGTTTCAAATAGAGATCGATCAGATCAGGCACATTGGGCGCTAGAGTCATTATGAAGCCATTGTCTCCGACGTGCCAGGTCATTGCATTCTGCGATGATGGTACTACATACGATGCGGAGGCGGCATAGGCGCACAGCTGGTCTCGAGGTTCACTTTGAGAAAAATCTTGCTCTTCCCAGCCGCGCATAACCAGGGCTGCAGCGCCATCGGCAAACAATGAATTAGCCAAAAGAGCATCGTGCTCCCATCCGTATTGAAAGTGAAGGGAGCAAATTTCGGTGGCGCAAACAAGGACGACCGCTTGCGGGTGCGCCAGGCAAAATGCCCGGGCTACGCGCATGCCGTTGAGAGCACCGTGACAGCCCATGAAGCCGATATGGGTGCGCTCTATGCCGCGATTCAGCGGCAGCTCATTGATGAGATGCAAATCGATGCCTGGTGCAGAGAAGCCGGTGCAAGAGACAGTCACCAAATGAGTGATCTGGCTGGGCAATATTCGCGCCTCTGCAAGTGCTTTTTTGCATGCCTGCTGGGCCAAAAGACCCGCCGCTTCATGATAGCGTGACATGCGTTGCGCCGTTGATGGACCGGTATCGAGCATGGTGCGCCTGGGAAGGAAGAAAGTACCGTCTAAGGTGGCAGCGGAACTGTTTGAATCTTCAGACAAAACCACGCTAAAGCGGCGCTCTATCTCGGTGCGCTTGTAGAGCCGTGACAAGACTCTCTCTTGTTGCTCGCTGTCGCAGCATAACGGCTTGAACAGCTCGCAGAGATTACTCTGAGTAACGGAACAGTCAGGCAAGGCAGTGGCTATCGCTAAAATGCTTGCGGGCATGGCTCCTCACTGCGCTGGTCACTGTGCTGGTCACCGAGCTGGTCACCGAGCTGGTCACTGAGCTTGTCACCAAGCTTGTCACCGAGCTTGTTACTGTGCTGTCCTCTACCGCCGTGGGCGATCGTGTGGTTCATCTGTCGCACGGCTTCGAGCATTCCATCTTCCTTCAAATTTGTCAGAATTGGTTGCGCCAATGCCGGTATCAGGCGCAAGCCCGCCAGCGTGGCGGTTCTTAGGAAGGGGTGGCTGAACAGGCAAGCGATAAACTTACTGTTGCGTTGTCTGCCGTCGATCAGGCGGTGGCGAATGGACTGCCAGTTTGTAGCCAGTTCCATACTCCAATCGTCGATGGCGGCGACGACTAGATTTGAAGCCGTCAATGCCGACCACAACGCCCAAGATATGCCTTCTCCTGTGAGCGGTTCGGCATAACTGCCCGCGTCTCCGACAACAAAAATGCGCTGCCCGGCCAGTTTTTTTCTCTTGCGCGTGAGCGGCTCGGTGCCATGCCAGGAAGATTGAGCCAGATTGTCGGGAATGGGCAACTTGCAAGAGCGCAGAATCTTTTCCGCCGCCTTTGCCGGACCACCGCATTCTCTGGAAAAGCTGGTGCATAGAGCAGCCGCCACGTCGATTTGACCGTTTTCCAGCCGCACCATGCCCACATAACCCTGGTTGGCGCAAGCCATGTAAATCGTGCCTGCGTCGATCAGATCTTTGCCACCAGGCAGAATTGCTCCAGCACCGAATTTGGCATCGGGCTGAATCTCAAAATCAAATTCCTTATGGCCAGCCAGTGTTCGCCCGCTGATACCATCAGCGACAACGAGAATGGAAGCATCACACTGCACCAGTTCGTGCTCATCCTTCAGGCAGACTCGCACGGCATCTGACCTTGCTTCTTCCAGGTAGGCAGTTGTGCCTGGCAGAAAACAGGCACCACTTTTAATTGCTTCATTAACCACCGCTGCGTCGAACACCGCGCGTGATAAAGCGTAGCCACGCGGTATGCGCAGGCTGGCCTGTTGAAGGGAATCGTGCACGGCGAAATTCTCGACGGTCATGGCATTGTTCTCAGCCAAGATGTGGGCAATTCCCGCTTCTTGCAAAGCGGCAAAGGCTGAGGCATTGAGGCAGCATCCACACACCTTTGAGCGCGGAAAGACAGCTTTGTCAACCAATAAAACTTTCTTGTCTTCCTTTGCCACCATATGTGCCACCAGAGCGCCAGCCGGACCGGCGCCGGCGACGATCAAATCCCAATCTGTTCTGGCAATTTCGCTAAGCTTTGTCGGCATGTCCATCAATGAGTTCGCCAACTTGCTTACTGCTGAGCATAATAATCCTCACATCTTTGTGCCAGTTTACTATGAAGCGCGGCAATCCCAGTTGTTCCTGAAGCGCTGCCGTTTGATTTTTTCTACGGTTAATGGCAATGTAATCCTGGCCTGAGTTAATGCGATTCTAAATTGAACAAAACTGGCATCTTTCCTTTACTAGCATCCCTGACATTGTCCTTGTCTGTGCCACCCTGCTTCGCTGAAAGCGATTCGACCATGTTGGCCGCCAAGGTAAAGACCGAGAGTTTGCCGGTCAAGGCAGCCAGGCCTATGAACGCGAAATTTCAAGAGCTGCGAGCCAAACCGTTGTTCCAACAGCTATCGCCGGCGGCTCTGGAAGTAGCGAAAGACATTGACGTCACCGATCAGATTGAGGCTCTTTCGATAGCAAAAGCCAGTCTGCCAGACGCCAAATCGCGGTCGCTCGATCCACAAGTCTTGTCCTTGCGTCAGGATTTAACAGAAACCCTGTTGATGACGTTTTTAGAAGGAAGGCAAGTAACCGCTGAGTTGGACGATCAGGTGGCGCATGCAAATGAATTGCGCAATGTGCTTGAAGGCAAGCGCGACAAGGCGGTCAGATATAACAACATCCTCAACTTTACCAGTGGTGGTGCTCTAGCCATTCTTGCATCAGGATTACAAATAGGCACAAAGGTCGGATTGCAGAACACCGGAAATGAATTTGAAGTTATGGCGGGGGCGCTTCAAGCAGGCATATCTGCATATGCGCTTCGCTTAGTTAAAGGCGAGCGTTTTGCCGCACAAGTGCACCCCAACATGCTGGCCAGGGTTTTTGATCTGCCAGACCCGCATGACGATCATTATCCACCGGCAGTATGGGCCTATCTGGACGACCCGATTACACCAGGTGGACTTTCGCGCCGCGATTTGTTGATCAAAAGCTGGGTCAAGGTTGGCAGAATTCAAACGCCAAGCCCGAAGAATATGGATCACATTCGCCTGTTGTGTGGAACGGTGGCGCAAAAGAAGGGCACTTCCATCGATTTGTTGCAAGATCGAGCCGCTATGCTGGTTGACTTGCGAGCAGTTGTGATGGAGGAGAGCAAGGAGCTGCTGGAGATTATGCGCTTTATCAAGAAGATGTAAAGCTGCCATAATAGAGGCATGCATCCTGTTTTGCTGGCTCTTCTTTCCGCGGCTCTGTTTGGCGTGTCGATGCCAGGCTCGAAGCTTTTACTTCAGTATTTTTCGCCTCAGCAAATGGCCGGGCTCTTGTATCTTGGAATGGCGGCGGGAATTGCGCCCGCCTTCATCAAAGGAGGCATTCGAAACCCGCTCAGTAAGCTCGCGCGCGCTGACAGAATTAGATTGAGCGTCTCTTTGATTGGCGGCGGCATTTTTGCTCCGATACTACTAATGGTGGCACTGAAATTGGGCGATGCGGTCACCGTGTCGATGCTGCTCTGTTCTGAGGCGCCCATGACCGCCCTTTTGGCTTATTTTCTGTTTAAAGAGCACATTAGCAAAAGAGGTTGGACGGCTCTGGCAGGCACCACCGTTGCCGCCCTTCTCTTATCGTTCAATCTCGGCTACTTTGGCGTGTTGTCCAGTCTGGCCGCTGTAGCAGCATGTTTTTGTTGGTCTGCCGACAACAACATGATCTCGGTCGTCGACAGTGTCACACCCGCCGAGCTTACTCTGATGAAAGGATTAACTGCCGGAGCGGTGAATTCGCTAATCGGCATTTCGCTCAGCCCTATCAGCGCACCGGCGCCTGCATTTGCCTATGCCATTATATGTGGTGCCCTCTGTTATGGCTTGAGCTGTTATCTCTACATCCAGTCGGCTCAGAAATTGGGGGCCAGCCGCTCGCAAATGATCTTTGCCAGCTCCCCTTTCTGGGGAGTGGCTGCCGCTGCCTTGATTTTTCAGCAGAACATTACGCTGCCGCAACTGGGCGCTGGTGCTCTCTTCATAGCTTCTCTGGGCATGCTTATGAGGGATCAACACAGTCATTCTCACAGGCACGCAGCCGTTTCGCATACGCACGAACACGGCCATGATGATGGTCATCACGGCCACGAGCACGCTGATGGTTCGACCGTTGCCGGCAAGCATACGCATTGGCATGAGCACCCGGGTGTTGATCATGCCCACCCGCACTGGCCAGACTTGCATCATCGCCATTCACACTAGGGAACCCGGGACGCACGTCACCCGTCACTGTCATTTACAATCACTTCTTCATACGATCCTGGGGGTGATAATACCCATATCGGCAAAGGTTACCAGCGTTCCATGCCAGCTCATTCGAAAAAGATACTGATTTGCACGGAGGGCAAAACTTGCTCCAAGCGCAACAGCGACCAGCTATTGAAAGGATTGAAGAAGGCGCTTAAGAAGTGTGAGCTGGAAGACTTTTTTAAAATGAAAAAAACAGGTTGCCTGGGCGGCTGCGAATACGGCCCGATTCTGCGAATCCAGCCTGACGGCTGTATGTACGGATTCGTTACCAAGGGCGACTGTGAAGACATCGTCAAGCGCCACGCCAAGAAAGAGAAGCCCCTCAAGCGCTTGAAAATCCGCAAAAATAAATAACCCCGGCGAGGCTGGTACACTATTGCCTGGCCCTAGCCGCGCTAGGCGGGCTCGCCCGCGCTCCCTTATGGAGGAAAGTGATGTCGGATCAAGCTGCAGAACAACCGCTTCTGCAAACAATTTGCGACGATAGCCGCAGGCGCCGAAACATGCCAACAGGGGCATTTACGGGTAACACCGAGTTGTTGGAGCGGGTGCGCGAATATGAGCGGGCCACACTATCGGCGCAGCAGCACGTGCCCACTATGTCTTCGGCGAAAGCGGAAGATATCGAACGACTGGCCTTAATTGACGGGTTAACAGAGCTTTACAACCATCGAACCTTGTTGAAAGAGCTTAAAGCGGAGCTCAGCCGGTCTCGTCGCTACAAGCATCATATGTCTTTGTGCATGCTGGTGGTCGATGACCTGGAGGGAATTGTGCGCCGCTTCGGTTACTTGACTGGTGACGCGGTGTTAAAAGTAGTGGCCAACGTTCTGCGCGGGGCTCTGCGTGAAATGGACATTCCGGCCAAGTATGCAGAGCAACAGTTCTGCATCGTCTTGCCGGGCACAACGGTAGCCGGTGCCTCGCTGGTGTCAGAGCGAATCAGGCAGCGCATCGGCAATCAGGCCATCGCCCACAATTGGCAAAGCTTTTCGGTCACAGCCTCAATCGGCGTCGCCGAGTACCCATCTGATGCCACCGAATATGATGAGCTGATCGCGCGCTCGATCGAAGCGATGGGATACGCCATTGCCCGCGGTGGCGACAGAGTTTTCGCTGCCTGAGCTTTCCTGCTGCCTGAGTCTGAGTTGATCCTTGCCTGCCAGAGTTTCGCCTCAGTTGAGCTCTCCGCGCCTGAGCCTATTCCCACTTAGGCTGACTGTGACACGGCTTGCCATCTTCGATATCTTTGCCGAGCGAGTTTTCTTTTGCCTGAATGACGATGTAATTCAAGTTGGTGCTGCCCGTATTTCTCCAGCTGCGCTTGCCCTCAGGCGACACGCGCACTGCCGTGCCTTCGTGCACGGAAAACGTGTGTCCGTCAATTTGAATCTGTCCGTCGCCGCCAATGAAAATGTACAACTCTTCGTTATGGCGGTGCTTGTGGTTGAAGGGCACGGCGGCTCCGGCGGGCATGGTGCCAAATGAAACCTGCATGCCTGTGAGGTTGATTTGATCTTTGAGGAAAAATTCGCCAGCAATCGGTTTGTCGGTAAGTGGATGATTCGCTGGCTCGAATAGTTTGACCAGATCTGCGAATTTACCGCAGTGGACCAGATCGAAATGCTTGCCTTTTTCTTTTGGCAACTTTTGCGATTTGCTTAAACCCTCAAGGTACATCCTCTCCTCCTGCTAGAAGTGCTGGCCTGTCTTGGCGCCAGGCTTTTTGCGCGGGCGTCGTTCGTCTACTCCCTTGAGCGATGCTAGCGGCCAGAGAGTATATTCAATTTCAGCCAACCCGGCATTAACTACGGCTTTGACTACTTCCGTGCAAGACTTATAGGCAGGCGCCGCCTCGTCCAGGGGCACGTGGCCGTCAGTATTGACGATGATACCAGCGGCGCGATACTCTTCATCGATAGCGTGCTGGTTTAGCTGTCGGTTTGCTTCACCTCGCGAGAGTCTGCGCCCGGCGCCATGATTGACCGAGAAGCAGCTTTTGACCGCATCAGGCAGCGGTCGCAAAATATAGCTCCAATCTTTGTTGCTGCCTGGTATCAAAACCGGATGACCCGTTTGCTCCCAGGGCGTTCCCTTCAAAGCCGGATAGCCAGCCGGAAATGCTCGTGTTGCTCCTTTGCGGTGCACCCAGACGTCGCCGAAATCAGGATGCCATTCGCGTTGCACCAGGTTGTGACTGATCTCGTAAACCAGCTCCAGGTCAGCTCCAAACACTTCCTTGAAGGCTTCAGCCACTTGTTCGAAGATGACCAGTCGATTCAAAATTGCATAGTTGCCACCAGCGGCGACGGCATTCAAATAGGAACCATAGTGCTTGCTTTCGGGCGTGAAATAACCAAGGTCAATGTCTGTGATCTTGTCTGGCTGTTCGTCTTTGGCGATATTGAAGTAGTTGGTAGCCAGCCCGTGACCAAAGCCGCGGCTGCCTGTGTGCACTTGCACAAACAACGTGCCTGTTTCCTTGGCCCGCTGCAACTCGATAAAGTGATTGCCACCACCAAGGCTGCCCAGTTGATCTTGCCCTCGTTCCGGTCTTCCAGCTCCGCCCCAGGGCACCTGCCAGCTATCTTCGACTGGAATTCTATGTCGTTCGGCACGGCTGCGATCGAAGCTGGCGCCGTAACGCTCGACATAATATTCTGCGCCGCCTCGAATCAAGTTGTTGAACTCTTTCTCAGTCACACGCCCCAGCTTATGGCTTTTTCCGCCGGCGCCCATTGACACTTTTTGCATGACGATGCGGTTGAACTTAAGACGCTTTTCTGGTGTTGCCTCGTCGGCGCTGACATTTGAACGTGCGCTCATCATGCCGCAGCCGATGTCGTAGCCGACTGGACCCATGGCGATTGCCCCTTCAGCGCCGTCTGTGACCAGCACGCAACCCACGGGCACGCCATAGCCATAGTGCGTATCAGGAGTGATTACAACCATGCGCACTCCCGGAAAACGAGTGGCATTGACTATTTGCCGGTAAATAATATCTTCCATCTCTTGCAAGAGTGAATGCGTGACAAACATCCGCACAGGGCAGTTTGCCAGATCTTCCGTGGCCAGAGAATAATAGCCATCATCATTCCAGGTGGCTAATTTCTTCCATTTATCGCTGTCCTTCAAACTCTTGGCTGCTTTTTGCGCTTTCGCGTCAACTGTTTTCTTATCCATGATGTTGTTCTCAAAAAAGACTCATAGTCCCAAACACGGCGGGCTGTGCTATTGCCGCTAATCCAATATCAACCAGCGTCAGGTGGAGAAGCAGTAGTGGCCTCTGCTGCTACTTGCGGGCGGGGGTCGCGCTGCACGCGAAAGTTTCGCCCTCAACTTGGCTGGTTGTTCTCAAAGTTGTACCCGAAATTTATGTGTTCCGTTAGAACATTGAAGAATTTTTCAGTTCAAAGTCCACATATTGTGCTCGGTGACCCCTGAGATGCCGCCTGCTGCACTCCAAGGGTATAACGCAGTTATGGATACCCATCTTGAAACGACTATTGACACTGGAAGCACGGTAAAGCTGACTTCTTGGCCATCGCCGCAAGACTACAACGAGGCTGTGCAGAGTCCGCGCATCACTTTGACTGATGCCGAATTGAAGCTCGGGCAGCCGGAATTAAGTGAGCTTGGCTTGCCTCGCCCGCGCAGTGGAAATTTCGCTACCGTTTATAAAATTGTTTGCCCCGAAAATAATTGGGCTGTTCGTTGTTTCCTGCGCAGCGGTTCAGGACAGCATGAAAGGTATAACGCGATCGAACGGGCGCTCAGGTCGATGGAATCTGATATGACGGTGCAATTTGCCTATCTCGAAGGTGGGTTG
>Ga0182024_10003404_pt1 | contig 37965 bp, 36 predicted proteins | sample P32metaG_FD_120480 | JGI IMG/M metagenome (GOLD analysis project Ga0182024, IMG submission 120480) | Permafrost microbial communities from Stordalen Mire, Sweden - P3-2 metaG (Illumina Assembly) | ecosystem: Environmental > Terrestrial > Soil > Wetlands > Permafrost | place: Sweden: Stordalen...
AATAGTTCCCGAGGGGTTCGACGATCCCGGCCAGCCTACCGGCGGCAACATCTACGACCGGCGCATCTGCGCCGGAATGGCCGAGGCCGGATGGGATGTGCTGGTCACGACCGTCGCCGTGGCGTGGCCGGTACCCGGCCCGGGCGCCCGCGCCGACCTGGCCCGCATCGTTTCCGCCATCCCCGACGGTGAGACCGTCCTGATCGACGGGCTCATCGCCTCGCCGGCCGCCGCGCAGCTACTGCCACACACCAGCCGGATACGAATGACAGTGCTGCTGCACATGCCACTGGCCACCGTCCTCGACACACACCATGACGCCAGCGCGCAGCGCTCCGAACGGGTCGTGCTCCGCGCGGTCACCGGCGTGGTCGTTACCAGCGAATGGACCCGCCGGCAGGTACTGACCCGATACGCGATCCCGGCCCACCGGGTGCACGTCGCCCGGCCCGGCGTCGATCGTGTCGCTGCCCCGGCCCGGCCCGTCCGCGGCCGCCTGATCTGCGTCGGAGTCCTCGGCCGCCACAAGGGGCAGGACCTCCTCGTCGAGGCGCTCGCCGACCTCGCTGAGCGGGACTGGCATTGCGTGCTGGCCGGACCGCTCGACCGCGACCCGGCCTACGTCGAACAATTGCAGGCCCGCATCACGCGCCTCGGCTACGGCCACCGCATCCGGCTCAGCGGCGTCCTGACCGGCGCGGCGCTCAGCCACGCGTACACCACCGCCGACCTGCTCGTCGCACCGTCCCGCTCGGAGACCTACGGCATGGCCGTCACCGAAGCGCTCGCCCACGGCCTACCCGTCATAGCCGCCGCCGTCGGTGGGCTGCCCGAAGCGCTCGGCTCCACCGCCGATGGCACCCGCCCCGGCCAACTGGTCCCTCCCGGCGATCCGGCTGCCCTCGCCGCCGCGCTCGGAGACTGGCTGGGTGACCAGCGTCACCGACACGGGCTACGGGCCGCCGCACGACAGCGGCGGTCGACCCTGCGCGGCTGGGAACAGACCACACAAGAGATAGCGAACGCATTGACCGCCCATGGGTGCCGTAAGCCTGTGCCGCCCGGAGTGGACAACCACCCTGAAAGGACCAGCGGCCCGGCTTGACCTTGACCCGGTGTCGGGCTCCGGCTCAATGCACAGGCTCCGCCCAGCTGACCAGAACAGGCGGCTATGCGCGCCACTGACGCCGCCCCGCGCCGCACCATCAGGGGAGAGTAATCGGCAGGGAGGATGCCGATCGCCAGAGGGTCAGGCCGCTGTCCGGCATGACCGGTCATCAGTCCCGATCATCTTGGAGACCAGTGACGGCTTGCCGGTCAGGAGCTCAGCGTGAGAGCAGTTCCAGCTCGCCGGAGTCGATCCGGGCGGTGATCCTCCGCTTCGCCGTGCTGGCCTGCGGGATCCCCGCATGGACGTATCCCGAGGTGACCTGCTGGCTGACCCGGTAGGCGGCGCTGGCTGGCAGGTGCAGCGTGGCCTGCGCGGAGACGAGCGTGAGGCCGAGCCGCCCAGGTGGCGACACGAACCAGGCGCTCAGGTGGCCGGAGGTGATGGACGCCACCAGGCTCGGGGAGCGCAGCCCGGCCGCGCTGATGTCCACGCCCCGCGCGGTGATCCGCAGCGGTGCGGCCAGGCCGGTCACGATCACCTGGCCGGACGGCTGGGCCAGCACGATCCCGCAGTGCTGGGGCACCACGAGCCGCAGGCGCCCCGTGCACGGGCTGTGCGCGGCACACCGGTAGGCCAGGCGCAGTACGCCGTCGACGAGCCGGGGGCCATTCACGATCACGGCTGAGCGGCCGGTCCAGTGCACCGGCCCCGACAGCGTCACCCGGCTGGTCGCGATGGCGTCGATGTCCAGCTTTCCCGGGGGTCCCTGGAGATCGACGGTGCGCACCGCGTCTGCGGCGACCGAGACGTCGCGGGTGCCGCCGGGCCCCTGCCCCCGGTCCCGGGCGGCCGCGGCCAGCACGATCGTGAGCACGACGACGCCGACGACCGCCATCACGAACGCTGCGACGTGCCACGGCGGCCACGGCGCCGCGGCGACGGTACCGGCGCCAGGACCGTGGCCGCCAGGCGGGGGAGTAGGGGGAGTAACAGCCACGAGCCCAGAGTGCCCTAATTGTGACGGCAAATGCGTGCGGCGCACGGTTTACGCCGCCGATCTCGGGTACCTGCCCGCCGTTCCAGGCGGAAGCGGCGGATCGCGGGCAAAGTGCCCGGCTTCGCGGCGGACGCCGGCCAGCCGCAAGTGTCAGCCGGACCAGTGTCACCGCAAGAGTGACGGAAGGACTGCCCTCATGCTGGGTTTCGTCGCAGCCATTCTCTTTGCCATCGCCTTCATCATCAACGCCGCGAACGTGTCCATCAGCAACGCGATCTTCTCGCCGACCAGCCTCATGCTGCTCGGCCTCGTCTGCCTGGCCCTGCACCTGTCGGGGGTGGGTACCAGCTGGAAATACCGCCGCTGACCGGCCCGGCAGACGGATCGCCCCGCCGGCACGGCCAACTGCCGCGCCGGCCGCCCGGCACCGGGGCCGCCGCTGGTCGCGGGGGCGGGTCCCGGTGCGGGGCAGCGGGGCAGGCCCGGTGCGGGTCAGCAGGCAGGGTGCCGTACCGGGCAGTGTCCGGGCCACGGCAGGATGACAGGCGTGGATCCCGCAGACATCGCCCAGGCCCTGCGCGCGGCCATGCAAGGCGAGGTGGATGAGTCCTCCCGCCGCCGCGCCGAGTACTCCAGCGACGCCTCGAACTACCGGGTGGTGCCCCAGGTGGTGGCCTTCCCCCGGGACACCAGCGACATCCTGGCGGTGGCCGAGGTGTCCCGGCGGACGGGGACGCCGCTGACCACCCGCGGGGCCGGCACGTCCATCGCGGGTAACGCCGTGGGCGCCGGGATCGTCCTGGACACCTCGCGGCACCTGAACCGGATCCTGGACCTCGACCCGGAGGCACGGACCGCCCGGGTCGAGCCCGGGGTGATCCTGGCCAGCCTCCAGGCGGCCGCGGCCCCGCACGGGCTGCGGTTCGGCCCCGACCCGTCCACCCAGTCCCGGGCCACGCTCGGCGGGATGATCGGCAACAACGCGTGCGGTGCCCACGCCCTGGCCTACGGCCGCACGGCCGACAACGTGCTCGAACTCGACGTCATCGACGGCTCCGGCCGGCGCTTCACGGCCGCCGCCGGCCTGGATCCGGTGCCGGGCCTGGACAAGCTGGTCTCGGCCAACCTGGCCCTGCTGCGTACCGAGTTCGGGCGGCTGCGCCGCCAGGTGTCCGGCTACTCCCTGGAGCACCTGCTTCCGGAGAACGGCGCCAGCCTGGCCCGGGCGCTGGCCGGCACGGAAGGCACCGTGGTGACGATGCTGGGCGCCGCGGTCCGCCTGGTGCCGGTCGCGCAGGCCCACGCGCTGGTCGTGCTCGGCTACCCGGATGTGGCCGACGCGGCCGACGCGGTGCCCGCCATCCTGGCCCACGGCCCGCTGGCCATCGAGGGCCTGGACGCCCGGATGGTGGACGTGGTACGCCGCCGCAAAGGGTCGTCCCGGGTGCCGGAGCTGCCCCCGGGTGGCGCCTGGCTGATGGTGGAGATGGGCGCGGGCTCCGCCGCCGAGGCCGTGTCCCTGGCCCAGGCCATGGTGGCCAGCGCCGGCGCCCTCGCGGCCACGGTGATCCCGGCAGGCCCGGAGGCCTCGGCGATCTGGCGGATCCGGGAGGACGGCGCCGGGCTCGCCGGCCGGACCCCGGACAACAAGCAGGCCTGGCCCGGCTGGGAGGACGCGGCGGTCCAGCCGGACCGGCTCGGCGCCTACCTGCGGGAGTTCCGCGCGCTGCTCGGCGCCCACCACCTGGACGGGCTGCTCTACGGGCATTTCGGGGACGGCTGCATCCACGTCCGCATCGACTTCCCGCTGGACCGGCCGGGCGGTGCCCAGGTCATGCGGGAGTTCCTGACCGAGGCGGCGCACCTGGTGACCGCGCACGGCGGGTCGCTGTCCGGGGAGCACGGCGACGGCCGGGCCCGCAGCGAGCTGCTGCCCGTGATGTACTCACCCGACGCGCTGGCCGCGTTCGGCGCGTTCAAGCACCTGCTGGACCCCGCCGACCTGCTGAACCCCGGTGTGCTGGTCCGCCCCCGGCCGCTCGACGCCGACCTGCGCCGCCCGGCCGCGGTCCCGCTGCCCAGGCAGGCGGGGTTCGCGTTCACCGAGGACGACGGCGACCTGACCACGGCCGTGCACCGCTGCGTGGGGGTGGGCAAGTGCCGCGCTGACTCGTCGGCGTCGGGGGGGTTCATGTGCCCCTCCTACCTCGCCACCCGCGACGAGAAGGACTCCACCCGGGGCCGCGCGCGGGTACTGCAGGAGATGGCCAACGGGACCCTGGTCTCCGGCGGCTGGCGGTCACCCGAGGTGCGCGACTCCCTGGACCTGTGCCTGTCCTGCAAGGCCTGCTCGGCGGACTGCCCGGCCGGGATAGACATGGCCCGGTACAAGTCCGAGGTGGCCTACCGGGCCTACCGGCGGCGGCTGCGGCCGCGCTCGCACTATGCGCTGGGCCAGCTGCCCCGCTGGGCCCGGCTGGCCGGGGCCGCGCCCCGGCTGGTCAACGCCCTGCTGCGGATCCGTCCGCTGGCCACGGCGGTGCTCGCCGCGGGCGGGATGGACACCCGGCGGGCGATCCCGTCCTTCGCCGAGGTGCCGTTCCGCCGCTCTGCCGCCCGCCCGGCCGCCGGCCGCCCGGCAACCCCGGCCCCGGCCGCCGGGAGCCCGGACCGCCGGGTCGTGCTGTGGGCCGACTCGTTCAGCGACGCCTTCGACCCCGGGGTCCCGCAGGCCGCCCTCCAGGTCCTCGGGCAGGCCGGTTACCAGGTGATCGTCCCCGGACGTTCCGCCTGCTGTGGCCTGACCTGGATCAGCACCGGCCAGCTGGACGGGGCCCGCCGGAGGCTGGGCACCCTGCTCGACGTCCTCGGCCCGTATGCCGAGGCCGGGATCCCCATCGTCGGGCTGGAGCCCTCGTGCACCGCCGTGCTCCGGTCCGACCTGGAAGACCTGTTCCCCGGCGACCCCCGGGCCGCCGCGGTGGCGGGAACGACCCGCACGCTCGCCGAGCTGCTCACCGCGCCCCCGCCGCTCGGCCCGGGACCGGAGTGGGCCCCGCCGGACCTGGCCGGCACCGAGATCATCGCCCAGCCGCACTGCCACCACTACTCGGTGATGGGCTACGGCCCGGACCGGGCGCTGCTGGCCGCGGCCGGGGCCACGGTCACCACGCTGGCCGGATGCTGCGGACTGGCCGGCAACTTCGGCATGGAAAAGGGCCACTACGAGGTGTCCGCGGCGGTGGCCGAGCTGGCCCTGCTGCCCGCGCTGCGGGACGCCGCGCCCGGCACGGTCTTCCTGGCCGACGGCTTCTCCTGCCGCACCCAGGCGGACCAGCTCGGCGGCGTGCGGGGCCGGCACCTGGCCCAGATCCTCGCCTCCCCGCCCCGTCCCTGACCGGGCCGGGACGGGCGGCCACGCCGGGGTCACGACGGAGGGTGAGGAGGTGCGGCACGCTGCTCGGCGATGGAGTTGCCGCCGTCCACGACCACGCATTGCCCGGTGATGTACGACGCGCCGGGTGTGGCCAGCCAGGCTATTGCGGCGGCAACCTCGCCCGGTGAGGCGCTGCGGCCGATGGGCGTGACCAGGCCTTCCTCGTGTTCCTGCGGGGTCTGGGAGCCAGTCGCGATCCATCCCGGGGCAATGGCGTTGACCGTGATCCCGTCCCCCGCGGCATCGATCGCCGCCGCCCGGGTGAGGCCGACCATGCCTGCCTTGGCGGTGGCGTAGGGGACATCGCCACGCATGGCCATGACTGGGCCGGTCACGCTGGCCACCATGATGATCCGTCCCCAGCCGCCGCGGGTCATGGCGGGCAGGGCCGCCTGAGTAACCAGGAAAGCCGTGGTCAGGTTGCGCGACAGTGACGCCTGCCACGTCGGCAGGCTCGTGGAGCCCACCGTGCCCTCCTCGAAGTCAGGGTTAGTGGTGGAGATCATGCCGGCGTTGTTGACCAGGATGTCCAGCCGTTCCCAGTGCCGCAGCGTGGCTGACACGAGCCCCGACGCCGCGTCGGGGTCGGTAAGGTCCCCGGTGAACCCGGCCGCGTCGAAGCCGGCCCCGCGCAGTTCGCTGGCCCTGTCGTCGATCCGGGCGCTGGTCGCGGTGACCATCACGGCCGAGCCGAGTTCCGCGAGAAGTCTGGCCGTGGCGAAGCCGATGCCGTCCGGGCTGCCCGCCCCGGTGACCACCGAGACGCGGCCGGACAGATCGAACGCTGCTGGGATAGGCATTTCCCGATCGTAACGACACCCGAATCCCGGGTCTCCCGACCTGCGCACTCCCTGGCCAGCCCGTTCGGCTACCTGGAGCCCCCGCCGCCCTGGACGCCGTCCCGGGTGACGCTGACCGGCGATTCCGGGCACGCCATGCTCCCCGCCCGGCTTGTAGCCCCGTCATCCCCAAGCAGTCACGTTGATCACGAGGCCAGGCGACGTTTTAAGCGCGACGTGCGTCCAGCCGTCCGATTTGCCGGAATCGGACGCACCATGCGCGTGAAAAGACGTCCGCGGCTCGAGCCGATGTGCGACGCCTAATGTTCAGCCGCCTGTCCCAGCGACGTGAGTTCCTGATGCGCGGAGTCGACGCCCTCGGGCACCGGGAGTGCTGCGATAGCCGCTCCTATTACTGCGACCACAGTGACTATTGTGATGACAATGGATTCGAAGTAGAACATGTCTTCGGCGGAATCATAGGCCCACTTCGACGCGGGTCCCACGCCCATCGCGACAGCATGGAGCCAGAAGAAGCTGGTGAAGAGGCCGACGCCACTGATGGTCACCACCAGTGCGACTACGCCTGCGACCAGCCAGACGACCACCGGGGCGCTGAGTGTGGCCCAGTGGGCCGTGGACTTGCTCCCGGATTTCGCCTTCTTCTGGGCACGGCGCTCCAGGAGTCCAGTGATCCGCTGGAGGCCGCCGCCGGCTGTAAAGAAGGCCAGGATTGCGACACCAAACGCACTAAATACCCCGAAAGCGCCGCAAAGGGTGGTCATTAAGTCTATTTTTGTCGAAGTCACTTCGCCCCCCCAGGGCTTGTGTGCAAGCGTGAGGGACTTCGGGATCCTCAGCTCGCGTGCTGCTTATGAGAATACATCCGCAACCGGAAACAGCCAGTACTAATGTTTAGTGCGTAAGTTATCCGGTGCGTGCGGGGAACGCCCGGGGCGGCCTTGGCGGCCCGGCCGAGGCCGGGGCCAGCGGTAGGGCGCTAGCGTGAGAGTGCCTTGCGGGCCAGCAGTGCCTGGTACAACTCCAGGTGCGCGGAGGCTGCGGTGGCCTAGGCATAGCAGGCCGCGACCTGGCGCCCGGCCGCGCGGCGGGTCGGCCGCCCGGTCGCCCGCGGCGGCGAACCGGGCCCATGGCCAGGGCGACATTTCCCGTACGACGTGCGCCCAGCGGTCCGATTTGCCCGGTTCTGTCGAACCGGATGCGGGAAAAGTCACCTGCGGGACGAGCCGGCGACTCCACGTATCACGTAAGAGGTGCAGTTTCCGGTCCGGTTTGTCCCGGTTCACCGGCACCAGGTACGCGATATGCCGGCTCCGCGGCGTGGGGGTGAAGGTGCCCGCCAGGTGCACGGTGAGGGAGTGCGCCAGGTCTGCTTCACCATGAACCCTGCCTAGTACTGGAACGGATCGTTCCGCTCTGCTAGAGTGAACAGAACAAAGCGTTCCGTTCTGAAGCGAGGAAGCCATGACTGACGCCGCGATCCGCCCCTACCGCGTCGAGATCCCGCAGGCCGCCCTGGACGACCTGGCTGGCCGGCTGAACCGCACCCTGTGGCCCGACGAGCTGCCCGGGGCCACCGGCAGCTACGGCATGACGGCCGACCGGGTCCGGAACCTGGCCGGTTACTGGCGCGACGAGTTCGACTGGCGGGCCGTCGAGGCCCGGCTGAACTCCTATCCCCAGTTCGTTACCGACCTCGACGGCGAGACCATCCACTTCCTGCACGTCCGGTCCTCCCGGCCGGACGCCACGCCGCTGCTGCTCACCCACGGCTGGCCCGGCTCGGTCCTGGAGTACCTGGACCTGATCGCGCCGCTGGCCGAGCCGGATGACGCGGGCGCGCCCGCGTTCCACCTGGTCATCCCCTCGCTGCCGGGGTTCGGGTTCTCCGGCCCGACCCGGGGCCCGGGCTGGGACCGCTACCGCACCGCGCGGGCCTGGGCCGAGCTGATGCGCCGTCTCGGCTACGACCGCTACGGTGCCGCCGGGAACGACGCGGGCTCGATGATCTCCCCGGAGGTGGGCCGGATCGACCCGGAGCATGTCATCGGGGTGCACGTCACCCAGCTGTTCTCGTTCCCCTCCGGCGACCCGGCCGAGTTCGAGGGGCTGAGCGAGGCCGACCAGGCGGCCCTGGGTCACCTGAAGTGGTTCTACGACAGCATGTTCTCGTTCAACACGCTGCACAGCCAGCAGCCGCAGACGCTGGCGTTCGCCCTGGCCGACTCCCCGGCGGGCCTGCTGGCCTGGAATGCCCAGCTGTTCGGGGAGAGCCTGGATCCCGACTTCGTCGTGGCCAACGTCGCGCTCCACTGGCTGACCGGCACCGCGGGGTCCGCGATCCGGTTCTACTACGAGGACGCGCACACCAGCGGGCATCCGGAGGGACCGACCACCGCGCCGACCGGGCTGGCCATGTTCGCCGGGGACTTCCAGTCGATCCGCAGGTTCGCCGAACGGGACCACCACGGCATCGTCAGCTGGAACTCCTACGACCCCGGTCTTCCCGCTGGCGGCCCGCGCGACGCCGCCGGGCACTACGCGGCGCGCCAGGCCACGGATCTGCTGGCCGGGGATATCCGGCAGTTCTACGCCAAGCTGGCCTGACCGGCCAGCTCACCGGGCCAGGGTTAGCGCAAGCGGGCGCCCAGGACGCGCAGCATCACGAGCGTGCCCAGGCAGACGGCGGCCAGCAGGGCGAACGGGACCAGGTCGGAGGTGGCCTGGGCCAGTGCCCCGCTGACCGCCGCGCCCACCGTCTGGCCGCCGGCCCAGGCCAGGTTGGCCAGCCCGAAGGCCAGGCCCTGGTTCAGGTTCAGCCGGTGCGCGCCGTTGCTGAGCAGGGCCGAGGCCGGGGTGAACAGCGTCCCGTACGACGGCATGCCCACGACCAGCAGCGCGATCAGCACCGCTGCCGGGGCCAGCAACGGCACCAGCACGCTGACCACCACGGCGGCACACAGTGAGATCTGGATGGGCACCAGCGCGCCGCGCCGGTCGGACAGCCGCCCGGCCAGCGGGGACAGCGCCGACTCGACCGCCGCAGCGGCCAGGAACGTCCCGCCGATGATCAGCGTGGTCGCGCCCAGCTGGGCCAGGCGCAGCGGCACCAGCACGTCCACCACGCCGAACGCCAGGCCGGCCAGCAAGGTCAGCCACATGCCCGCGCCGACCTGGCGGTCGCGCACCGCGGGCAGCGCGGCCCGCAGCCGCTGTGGCTCGGACCGCTTCGGGGCGGGGACCAGGAACGCCACCACCATCAGGCCGATCCCCGCCACCGCGGCCGCGGCGAAGGCCGGTCCCGTGCCCACCTGCCCGGCGACCGCGCCGACCACCGGCCCGAATAGTGCGCCGACCACCGCGGCGGCCAGGCCGGTCCCCAGCAGTTCACCCCGCCGCTCGGCGGGGGCAGCGTTGGCAATCCAGGCCATGGCCGCGGTCCAGGTGCACGCCCCGCCCAGGCCCTGCACGAACCGCGCCGCGTCCAGCACCGGGGCGGCCGTGGCGAAGCCGAAGACCAGCGTGGACACGCTCATCAGGGCCAGGCCGATCAGCACCACCGCACGGTCGCCAAGGCGAGCGGTGAGCACCCCGCTGGGCAGCGCGCCGACCAGGGTGCCCAGCGGGTAGGCGGCGACCAGGATCCCGGCGCCGGTCTTGGAGAGGCCGGCGGAGTGAACGTAATGCGGCAGCAGCGGGGTCAGCGCGGTGAAGAAGACCGTGTCCACCAGCACCAGCGCGCAGAGGAAGCCCATCAGCACCCGCAGCCGGGGCGGCAGCTTCGGCCGGGTGAGGACGGGCGGAGCAGAGGTCATGCCCGCGTCACGCCGTGCCCACGCTATCTACCCGATCTGCCGCGCCAGTGCGGCCGCCGCCGAAGCCCTCAGCCAGGGACCGCAGCGCCCGGCTCCGGGCCCCCGAAACCGGCCCCCGAAACCGGACTGTACCGTCAGTCAGCCCTCGCTGGCCAGTTGATTAAGCCACTGCTGGCTGGCCCGGGCCACCCGGGGCGGTACCGAGAGCTCGTCGAGCAGGTCGCCGGCCGCGGCCATCTCGTGCTCACGGCGCCGGGCGTGCTGGTAGCTGCCCCGTTCCAGGCGGGCCAGCGTGGTGTCGTCGGCGGACGCGAGTTCGGCCGCGATGTGCTCGCGCAGCCAGTCCTCGCAGCCGGCCGCGCGGGCCGCTCGCAGGGCCTCGATGGCCGCCGCCGCCATCCCCTTGTAGAACACGCTGCGCAGCAGTTTCCGGGTCGCCGCGGCGCCGGCCGGGCCGGGCAGCACGCTCACCGTGGCGCCGCAGCCGCGGAGCAGCTCGCTGACGGTCTCGGCAGCCGGCCCGGACACCACCATCGGGACGCCCAGTCCCCGGCCCGGTACCGGGGCCATGATCGCGATGTCCGCGAACGGCACCCCGGCCTCCTGCGCGGTGACGGCCAGGCGCTGCTTGAGGCCGGCAGACGCAGTGTTGGCGTCCGCGTACACGATCGCCGGCCGGCCCAGGCTCGCCCCGCCGAGACCAGGCAGCGCCTGCTCCAGCGCCTTCTCCGCCTCGCCCGCGGTGGTCAGGCTCAGCACCAGGTCCGCCCCCTCGCAGGCGTCCGCGTCGCTGGCGGCCGCGGCGACCCCCGGCGGCGGGGACACGGCGGGGTCGTAGCCGCGCACCCGGACCCCGGCGGCGGCCAGGTCACGGGCGATCGTGCCGCCGGCCTCGCCCAGCCCCAGCACCGCGACGGTCAGCGCCTGCGGCGCCGGCCCGGCCGTCACCGGGCCGTCCCGGCCGCGGGTACATCTGGCGCGAGCACGTCCACGGGGGGTGTCCCGTGGGTGTGGAAGCTGTCGATGGTCTTCAGGCCCCACGCCTGGCCCTTGGCCCGTTCGGCGCGGGACCAGGAGATGGGCCGCCAGTCGGGGGCCAGCACCAGCCGGGCGCCCGCGTTGCACAGCTCGATCCGGTTCCCGCCCGGCTCGTATACGTACAGGAAGAACGTCTGCTGGATGGCGTGCTTGTGCGGCCCGGTCTCGATGTGGATGCCCGCCTCCAGCATCACGTCCGCCGCCCGCAGGATGTCCTCGCGCTGGTCGGTCGCGAACGCCACGTGGTGCAGCCGGCCCCGGCTGCCCGTCCAGTCGGACGTGTACACCAGGTCGTAACTCTTGTCCCCGACGTGATACCAGACCGCTGACGGCACCCCGTCATCCATAACGATCTGCTCGGTCAGCTCGGCACCGAGCACGCCGGGCAGGAACGAGGTGACCGCCGGGATGTCCGCGGCCAGGTAGTTGACATGGTCCAGCCGCCGCACGTTGGCGCCGCGGCCTGGGAACGGCGCGGCCTGGTTCTTCAGCGCGGGACGCTGCCCCTCGGGCGCCTCGTACCAGTCGCTGTCCCAGTAGATGCCGAACTCGTGCCCGTCGGTGTCGGTGAACCGGTAGGTCGGGCCGATCCCCTCCTCGCCGTCGGCCCAGCCGAGGCCGAGCCCGGCCGCCTCGATGGCCTGCACCCGGCGGTCCAGGGCTTCCGGCCCGGCCGCGCGCAGCCAGGTCCGGCCGATGCCCGAATCGGGCGCGCCGACCACGCAGACCGTGAACCGCTCATAGTCGTCCCAGGTGCGCAGCCAGGTGCGGTCTCCATCGCGGGACACCTCGGACAAGCCCATCAGCCGGACGAAGAAATCCACGGTCTCGGCCGGGACGCGGGTCCGGAGTTCCACCGCCGACACGTGGGCGATGTCACGGCAGCGCTGCGGGGACATGGCGCAACTACCTCCTGGCACGGTATCTGCGAGCACGGTGTTCGCGAGCACGGGGTCTGCTAGCACGGGGTCTGCTAGCCACGGTGCCTCCTAGCACTGTCGCTGCGGACCTGCTCCCGGGCGAGGCTGCTGAGTGAGTCGATGACGCTGGTGATGTGATCCCGCATGGCCGCCCCGGCCGCGGCGGGGTCGCGGGCCACGATGGCGGCCACGATCCGCTCGTGCTGGGCCAGGGACACGGCCGGCCGTCCCGGGATCAGGGCCAGGGAAAACTGGTGCCGCACCAGCTGGGCGCGGAGCCGCTCGATCATGCCGGTCGCGGTGTCGTGCGCGGCGATGGCCCGGATGAGCGCGTGCAGCCGCGCGTTGCAGTCGCTGTACCGCAGGAGCTCCGCCGCCTCCACCGCGACACGCATCTCGCGGACGATGTCCTCCAGCTCCGCCGCCTGGGCGGGCGTGACGCGCTCCGCGGCCCGGGCCGCGGTCAGCCCTTCCAGCAGCCGCCGCACCTCGGTGATCTCGACGGCCTCGCTGATCGGGATGACCCGCACCCGGGCGCCGCGGTGCCGCTGCACATCGACCAGCCCCTCGCTGGCCAGCACCGGGATGGCGGCGCGCACCGCGAACCGGCTGCACCCGAACCGCTCGCACAGGTCGACCTCGACCAGGCGCTGCCCGGCCGCGAACTCGCCCGCCAGGATGGCCTCCCGCAGCGCATCCAGCACCGCCCCCTCGTCCGCCACGCTTGCCTCTACCTCTCCTCGCGGTCCGCCCGCACGTACGTCACGCCCAGCCGTTCGAGGACGGGACGCAGGTCGTAGCGGTCCAGGCTCAGCTCACCCCGGGTGAACGCCTCCCGGGCCTCATCCTCCCGCTGGGCGCGCCGCCGCCCGTCCGCCGCCACCTGCGCGGCCTGTCCCCGGGGGACGCAGACCACGCCGTCGTCGTCGGCGACCACCGCATCCCCGGGCCGGATCACCGTGCCGGCGATGCTGACCGGAACGTTCACCGCGCCGGCGATCGTCTTGCCCGTGCCCTGCGCGCTGACGAACTGCGACCAGACCGGGAAGGCCGCCGCGGTGATCGCGGCCACGTCCCGTACCCCGGTGGTGGTGACCAGCCCGCGGACCCCGCGGGCGGCGAGCGAGGTGGTGATCAGCTCGCCCACGAAGCCGTCGCTGGACGGCGAGGTGGTCGTGACAACGACCAGGTCACCGGGCCGGGCCTGCTCGATGGCCGCGTGCAGCATCAGGTTGTCACCGGGCCCGCACATCACGGTGAGGGCGGTCCCGGCGGCGCGGGCACCGGCCCAGGCCGGCCGCAGCGCGGTGCCGAGCAGCCCGGTCTTGCCGGCCGCCTCGTGCACGGTGGCCACGCCCAGCTCGCCCAGCTCGTCGACCAGGGCGGGATCGGCGCGGGGCGGGTCAACGATCGCTACGGTCTTCACGCCAGCACCCCGCTCACCTGGGGAAAGACTCGCTGGTAGGCCTCGGCGTAGCGGATCTCGGCCGGGCCGCCGTTACGCCGGGCCTGCACGCCGCGCCGCTCGGCCAGGTCCTGGTAGTAGCGGACCAGGTGCTCCTGGGATCTCATCGCGGCCATGGCCTGCTGCTTCAGGTCGAACACCGGGGTGATGTCCACGAGCACGTCCGGCCGGAACTCGCACATCTCCGGCTGGTGGGGCTCGAAGCGGAACACCGGGGGCGCGCCGATCACCGGGTGCTCCGACGGGCGGCCCTGCGCCTGGGCCACCATCCGGGCCCGCAGGGTCAGGTCGGCCGCCTGCGGATGGTCGTAGTTGTAGGGGTCGACCCGGGAGTGGGTGAGGATCACCCCCGGCTGCAGCTCGCGCATCAGCTCGGCCAGCTGGAGCACCAGTTCGCGGGTGTCCGGCAGGGGATAGTCCCCCTGGTCGAGGAAGTGCATCGTGGCCCCCAGCACCTGGCCCGCGGCCTCCGCCTCGCTCCGGCGGATCTTCTTCACCTGGTCCAGCGTCATGCCTGGCTGCTTCCAGGCGCCCGGCGACTCGCCATGCTCGCCGTAGGAGAGGCACACCACGTGGGCCTCTCCGAAGGCCGCGGTCACGACGGCGATATAGCCGGCCGCCCGCCACACGAAGTCGGCCGCGTGGGCGCTCACCACGAGCAGCCGCCCGAACCCGTCCTTGGTCGTCACGCAGCGTCCCCGTGCTGGCTAGGGCTGGGCTGGCTAGGGCTGGGCTGGCCGGGGCTGGGCTGGCCGGGGCTGGGCTGGCCGGGGCCGGGCTGGCCGGGACTGGGCTGGCCGGGGCCGGGCGCGCTGGAGTCCTGGCGGTCCGGGCCGGCCAGCAGCCGGCTGTTGGACACGATCATGGTGGTGATCTCCTTGTCGGTGAATTCCGCCGCCCGCAGCGCGTCCGCCATCAGCGGCAGCCCGTCCTCTACCGGGGGATTGTGCGGCTGGCCCAGGTCGGTGGTGATGATGGTGTGCTCCGGGCCGGTGACCCGGATGTTGTCGGCCATCCGGGCCCAGTCGTACTTTCCGGTGAACGGGGTGGTGAAGCACCGTTCCAGGAACGCCCCCTGCCCGGCCAGGGCCAGCTGGTCGTCCCGGCTCATGTCCTGCTGGGGGAACTCCGGGTGGGTGACGATGACGTGCCGGACGCCGGCGCCGAACGCGGCCTCGGCCACCATCCGGCTCTCGTAGGCGGACAGGTGCCCGGTGGCCACCACGAGCTGGTGGCGGGCGGCCAGCCGGAGCACCTCCCGGGTGGCCGGGAGCGGGCGCCCGGCGTCGTCGAGGACGTCCACCACGGGCACGGTGACCCCCTGGGCGTCCAGGTCCCGCTGGAGGGCCAGCCACATCGGCGGGGTCGCGCCCGGGGGCAGGTCGCCGTGCTTGGCCCGGTGGTTGGCCGCGTCCAGGGTGGGCATCCAGAGGATCCGGGCGCCCTCGCGGGCCGCGATCTCCACCGCGATGGGGTTCATCCCGCCTACCGAGGCATTGAGGGTCAGCGCCCCGAGCACCCGGACCTCGCCCGGCTGCATCGTCTGGTTCAGCGCCTCGTTCAGCACCGCGGCCCGTTCCGCGGTCGGCACGTAGTGCGACTTCAGGGCGAATCCGGCCAGTCCCACGTCCCAGCAGCGGCGGGCCAGCTGGAGGTCGGTGACCTGGCGGCGCATCACGTCGGGCTCCACGTGCACGTGCAGGTCGTAGGCGCCGCGTACCAGCCGGCGGGCCCACTCGCTCGGCTTGGTCGAGCTCAGCACGGCGCGGTCACCCGCAGGTCATCACGCATGGGTTGCCTGACTGGTTGGCGACAATTCCCGCGTACAACTTCGGCCACGATAGGGGCCGCTATGTCCGGGGTCAAGAGGGCGTGGTGAAGGGGTCAGGCGCTGAGCTGGATCTGGCGGAGGAACTCCGCGTTGGACGCGGTGCTGCGGGTCCGGTCCAGCAGCAGCTCGATAGCCTGCTGCGGGTCGAGTTCGGCGAGGACCCGGCGCAGCTTGGCCGTCACCTCGTGCTCCTCTGCCGTCATGAGCAGGTCGTCACGGCGGGTGCTGGACGGTCCCACGTCGATCGCGGGGAAGATGCGCTTCTCGGCGAGTTCACGGCGCAGCCGCAGTTCCATGTTCCCGGTGCCCTTGAATTCCTCGAAGAACACGTCGTCCATCCGCGACCCGGTCTCGACCAGGGCGGTGCACAGCAGGGTCAGCGACCCGCCGTTCTCGACGTTGCGGGCGGCGCCCAGGAACTTGCGCGGCGGGTACAGGGCGCCGACGGCCACGCCGCCGGCCAGGATGCGGCTGCTGGAGGGCGCGACGATGTTGTAGGCCCGGCCGAGGCGGGTGATGGAGTCGAGCAGCACGACGACGTCGCGGCCCATCTCGACCAGCCGCTTGGCCCGCTCGATGGCGAGCTCGGCGACCTGGATGTGCTCCTCGGCGGGCTGGTCGAAGGTGGAGTAGACGACCTCGCCGTGGACTGAGCGACGCAGATCAGTGACTTCCTCGGGGCGCTCGCCGACCAGCACCACCATCAGGTGCACCTCGGGGTGGTTGGCGGCCACCGCGTCCGCGATGGCCTGCAGGACCATGGTCTTGCCGGCTTTCGGCGGCGACACGATGAGGCCGCGCTGCCCCTTGCCGACGGGGGCGACCAGGTCGATGATCCGGCCGGTACGGGAGTTCCCCGGGCCGGAGCTGTTCTCCAGGCGGAGCCGCTCCTGCGGGTGCAGGGGGGTCAGCCGGGCGAACTCGGGGCGCTGCGCCGCCAGCTGCGGATCGGTCCCGTTGACGGCGGTCACGCTGGCCAGCAGCGGGTAGTTCTCCTGCTTGGCCCGGCCGTTCCGGTTACCCTGCGGCTGGCCGGCCCGCGGTGGCCGGGCGGTGCCGTCCACCGCGTCGCCCGGGCGCAGGCCGTACTGCTGCACCTGGGCCTGGGAGACCAGGACATCGTCCGGGCCGCGCTGGTAGCCGGACCGGCGCAGGAAGGTGCGGCCGTCGGTGATGTCCAGGAGGCCCGATACCGGCTCCGGGGGGCCTTCGTAGACCGGGGCCGCGGGAGTCTGCGGCCCGGACCTGGCGGCCTGCCCAGCCGCCGGGGACTGCTTCCGGGGCCGGCGCTGGGTTGAGCTTTTCGTGGTCCGCGGCGGCGCCGCGGGCTGGGTGAGGGTTGCGGTCATAAAGAGAGTTCCTTTCGGATGGCGGCCTGAATTCAGGTACGCCGGAAAAAGCGCCGGATGGCGCCGCTAAAAGCGATCGTGCGCGGCTGGAAAAGCCGGGAACCCGCGTTCACTACGCTGGAACCGGATTAGCTCGACGTCGGGACCTCGAACTTGTCCTGATAAGACGGAGCCGCTAAAAGCCGGGCACGTTCATCCTGCAGGCGGAATTGACATCGCCTACTGCGACCATACAGCACAACACCGCCGGGTGGCCAGATAATCCCGGCCGCCGCCGCCGCCGGCCGCCAGCCAGGCGGGGCTAACTGGCGGGCAGGGGCGCGCTCTGGTATTCGGCGGCGGGGTTGGCCTGCGTGAGCACATGCCCGACCAGGGTGATCAGCACGTTCTTCACGGACTCCTTGTCCCGCGCGTCGCACAGCAGCACGGGGACCCCCGGATCGAGGTCGAGCGCGATCCGGACGTCGTCCGGATCGTAGTCGGGTGCGTCGTCGAAGCAGTTGACCGCCACCACGAACGGGGTGGCGTGCTGCTCGAAGTAGTCCACGGAAGCAAAACAGTCGGCGAGGCGGCGGGTATCCGCCAGCACGACCGCCCCCAGCGCGCCGTAGGCCAGTTCGTCCCACATGAACCAGAACCGTTCCTGGCCGGGCGTGCCGAACAGGTACAGGGCCAGGTCGGACCGGAACGTGATCCGGCCGAAGTCCATCGCCACCGTGGTCGTGGTCTTGCCCTGCACGCCGCTGATGTCATCGATGCCGACGCTCCGGTCGCTGAGCGTCTCCTCGGTCCGCAGCGGCCGGATCTCGCTGATCGCGCTGACCAGCGTGGTCTTGCCCACGCCGAATCCCCCGGCGATGAGGATCTTCGCCGTGGTGGGCGCCACCATCTCGTCGGCGGCGGGCTCAGAGTGCGTGTAGTCCATCCAGTACGTCCCTCAGTAGACGCTCGTTGGTGACCGGCCCCCTCGGCGCGGCCAGGATCCGGATGATCCCGTGCTGGCTCAGGTCGCTAAGCAGCACCCGGACCACGCCCACCGGAAGATCGATGTCAGACGCCAGGTCGACGACGGTCACGGACTCGCGGCACCGGGCGAGGATCTGCCGGTGCTCAGGGCCCAGCCGGACGCCGGCCGGCGGTTGCGCGTTGCCTACCGTCACGACAACGTCGATCAGCCCCACGGCAGTCCCGGCCGTAGGCAGAGTCCGGCCCTTGGTGACCGCATACGGCCGCACCACCGGTCCTGCCTCCCGGTCGAGCCACTGATCTTTCGGGGCGATCATGCCCGCTTACCCCGCCGCTGGTTCGTGGTCGGAGAATCGCGGCGGAGCCGTGAGGTGCCTGCTCATCCGGCGCACCAGCATAGCCATCTCGTAGGCCAGGACGCCGACGTTGGCGTCCGCCGAGCTGACCACGGCCAGGCAGGTACCCTGCCCGGCCGCCATGATCAGGAGGAAGGCGGACTCCATCTCGATGATGGTCTGCCGTACCTCCCCGCCCGCGAGCTGGTGCCCTGCCCCGCGAGCCAGGCTCTGCACCCCCGCGGCCAGGGCCGACAGGTGGTCGCCATCCTCGCGGCTCATGTTCTGCGACGTGGCCACCACCAGGCCATCCCGGGACAGGACAACGGCCTGGCGCACGTGCTCCACCTGGCCCACCAGGTTGTCCAGGAGCCAGCCGAGTTGCCCGGCCGTGCTTTTCTCAGTCATCAAGGTGCCTCGCCGTCACTCGGGTCCGCCGCCGCGCCCCGCCATCCGCCTGGCCACTCATCCGGGCCATCGGCCGGGTCATCCAGATCATCCTGCCGTCCCCGCTGCCATCCTTGCTGCAGCGCGGACAGCAAGTCGCGGTTGTCTTCCGGGGAGCGGGCCGTGGCGTCCGCGGCCGGCTGAACGGTGGAGCGTGATCCGCTCTGGGTGCTGCCCCGGAGCTGCGGGGCGAGGTGGGCCTGGCGGACCCGCCGGGGCAGGCCGAGGTGCGTCCCGGCCGCCGGATCCCGGGGCGGGTCCGGGCCGGCCGGGGCCGCGGTCAACGACTCCTCCCGGGCCGCCCCGGGAGGAGTCACCCGGCGCGGCAGCCCGGCGGCCGGGCCAGGCTCGGGGCCGGGCGGAGCCGGGGGGGAGGCGGACCGCTGCCGGCCCGTCAGGCTGAACACGGAGGCCCGCTCACGGCTCGCAGCCGGGTCCGCGGGACCGCCCGCGAACACGCTGTCACCCGGGGCCGGCCCCGGCCCGGCGCTGCTGCCCGCCACGGCCGGCTCGGCGGCCCGCACGATGAGAGCGTGGGGTATCAGCACGATGGCGGTGGTGCCGCCGTAGGGGGATTCGCGCAGCGAGACCCGGATCCCGTGCCGGCCGGCCAGCTGGCCGACCACGAACAGCCCGAGCTGATCGCTGTCGGCCAGGTCGAACTCGGGCGGGCTGGCCAGGCGCTCGTTGATCTCGGTGAGTTCCGCGGCGGATAGGCCCAGCCCGCGATCCTCGATTTCCACCGCGAAGCCGTTCCCGACCGTGTCGGCCCTGACCTCGACCCGGATGGCAGGCGGAGAGAACGTGGTCGCGTTCTCGATCAGCTCGGCGACCAGGTGGATGACGTCGCCGACCGCGGCGCCGACCACGGCGTCCCGCGACTCGCTGGCCACATCGACCCGGACGTAGTCCTCGACCTCGGCGATCGCGGCGCGCAGCACGTCGACGACGGGCACCGGGTCACGCCAGCCCCGCCCGGGCGTCGCCCCGGAAAGGATGATCAGGCCTTCGGCGTGCCGCCGCATGCGGGTGGTCAGGTGGTCCAGGCGGAACAGATCGCCCAGGACGGCCGGGTCGCTGGTGGCCCGCTCCATGGAGTCGAGCATGCTGAGCTGCCGGTGCAGCAGCGACTGGTTGCGCAGCGAGAGGTTCAGGAACACCTGGTTGACGCCCTTGCGCAGGTTGGCCTGCCCGACGGCGGCCTGGACCGCGGTCCGCTGCACGGTCGCGAAGGCCTGGGCGACCCTGGCGATCTCGGTGATCGAGCCGGGCGGCGGTGGCGGCGATTCGGCGTCCACGTCCACGTCGCCGCCCTGGCGCAGCCGCTCGACCACGTCGGGCAGCCGCCGGCCCGCCATGCCCTGGGCCGTGTCGTGCAACGTGGTCAGCTCGCCGTTGAGGCGCCGGCCGTACCACAGCAGCACGAAGATGGACAGCAGCACGGCCACCAGGCCCACGCCGCCTGCGAGGGCCGCCTCGAGCACCAGCCGGTTGCTGAGCCGGCTGGCCATGGCGGCCAGCGGCGGCCCGTCCTGGATCTGGGCTTTCTGCATGTCCGCCAGGAAGGCCCGGGACACCGCCTGCCAGGTCTTGATGTTCACCTGAATCGGGGCCCGGCTGCCGATGCTCCCGGTGATCTTGTTCTCCAGCGCCGCGAACTGGTGCTGGAGCGGTGAGTGGTAGACGCGCTCCCACGGGGCGCGCAACTGCGGGTTGAACTCGCCGAGCGCGCTGCCTATGAGCAGGCGCTGGTTCGCCACCGCGTTCGCGAACAGCTGGCGTTCGCTGGTGGTCATCCGGCCGTGCGTACCCGCGGCCCCGCCGACCAGGGCGGCCTCACGGCTGGCGAACTCCAGCGCCTGGGCGGCGTCCATGCTGGCGTCCGTCTGCCTGTCCACCGAGAGGTCGCTGTTGACCTGCTCCGACGCTGAGTAGACGGCGAAGGTGGCGTCCATGATGTTGCTGTAGGCGCCGAACGCCACAGCCGGGCTCAGCGTCTCGGCGTCGACCGAGGCCCGGATCGTCGGCAGCTGGCCCAGCAGCCTGAGCAGGGTGTCCTGGGTGGCCTGTTCCGAGGCGGGACGCAGGCCCTCGGTCTGCCGCAGCATGCGGCGGTAGGCCGAGACCGCAGCGTCGGTGCGGTCGCGGCCGGCGTCCAGCCGGGCCACCGGGGGGCGCGGGTCCGTGTTCAGCCAGGTGAACGTCTGCTGCCGTTCCTGCGACACCTGGTTCACCAGATTGTCGTTGGGGATGGAGCTCAGGCCGATCAGCCGGTTGTAGTTGTGCTCGTGGAGCGCGTTGCCCAGCGTGATGCTCGCGGCGAAGGCCCACAGCGCCACCAGCGAGACCAGCGGGACGACGAGCAAGGCCGCCAGCGTGAGCCGCATGGACCGCGTGCGGGGCGGCCGCCCGCCCGGTAGAGATCGCGTATCCCCATCGACCGCGCTCTGCACCATCCGCCTCCTGCGCAGTTGCCCGCTGACCAGCGCGCGTCCAGGGAAAATGGCTTCGGGGGAGCGTAACACCGGAACTATGCGGCTTAGCGCAATTGGCGAAAAATGCCCGCCTGGACCGGCAAAGGGCAGGGACGGGGCGGGAAGGGCCAATGCCCCCAGGCGATGCGAGGCCGCCGCAGGCGGGGCGCGCAACAGCGGGCCGGGACGTCCTGGCATTATTGATCGCCCCGCAGCCGGGCCATTGATCTCCGGAGGAGCACGCGTGGCCATCCCGCAGCAGCGCCGCGGCCGGTCGATCGCGATGACGCCGGCCGAGCTCGATGAATTCCTGGCCCGGGCGCGCACCTGCCGGGTTGCGTCCCTCGCCCCGGATGGCCCGCACGTGGTGCCGCTCTGGTTCGTCTGGGCCGGCGGGATGCTCTGGCTGAGCTCGGTCGTGCGCAGCCAGCGCTGGACGGACCTGATCCGTGACCCGCGGGTCGCGGTCGTCGTCGACGCGGGTGAGGAATACCAGGAACTGCGCGGCGCGGAAATCAGGGGCAGGGCGGTGCCGGTCGGCGAGGTGCCGCGCCGCGGAAGCGACGACGCCAGGCTGACCGCGCCCGAGAGGCTGTTCGCCCGCAAGTACCTGGGCGGCGGCACCATGGTGCACGACGGCCGCCACGGCTGGCTGCGCGTCACTCCGGGCAAGATCACCAGCTGGGATTTCCGCAAGCTGCCGCCCGAGCGGGCTCATCCAGGCGAGTGATCCCGGGACGGCCCCGGCGCCGCCGGGGCCGGCGCCGCCTGCCCGGGCCTGCGGGACCCCGGCTACGCGAGCGTCTCGTCCGGGGCGCGGCCGGGCTGCGGGGTGTTCTCCGTGATCCACCCGTCGATCCGGGCCCACCAGTCGTAGAGCCAGCGCACCTGGGCCTCATGATCAGCGGAGCGCGGCACGCCCTCGGCGGGCACCCGCCACCACCGGGCCTCGACGACGTGGTCCATCGGCAGGCTCCGCCACACGTCGGCCACGCTGGCCAGCTGGTCCAGCCCGGCGTGCCCGACGAAGATCACATCGGCGCCGGGACAGGCGGCGAGGGCGGCGAGGACCCCGCCGGCGCGGGGCGGGAGCAGGTGCGGCATGTCCCGGGCGCGGTCGGCCAGGTCCGTCCGCCCCTGCCGTTCGAGCCGCTGGATACCGCGCCTCCACCGGCCCGGCGTCCAGTTGCCACCCTCGGGGAAGATCACGAGTGCGCCGTCCTGGCCCAGGCCTGCGGCGAGCCGGCTGATCGCCGCGGTATAGATCTTCTCGCCGGTCTGCTGCGGGCGGATGAACACGTTGGGCACCCGGTTGGTGACCACGTCCAGCCCCGGGTCCAGCTGCAGCGCGGCCTTCATCACGATCCGGGGCCGCCGGTGGTACACCGTGAGCAGGTGGTGCACGAGCAGCAGGGAATCGCCGGGACCGGCGTGGCGGCTGAGCACGATGACGGGCCGGGCCAGCCGGGCAGCCTGTTCCCCGGCGGTCAGCTCCGGCTCGTGGACCTCGATCCGCAGCCCCAGGGTCCGCACGGCCGCGCCGTACAGCCACCCCAGGTACCGCTCCATAAGCGCGTAGTGGCGGCTCTGGAATGGCTCGGTCTGCAGGCGGCCCCCGAAACCGCTGGTAATCCACAGGGCCAGGCACATGAGCAGGGCGGCGGTCTCCGCGACCAGCCAGATGAGCGCGAAGCTGAGCAACCGGAGGGCCCGCAGGCGGCCCAGCCGGGAGCCCCCCGGCGGCGAGCCGGAACCACCCGGGCGGGGTCCCCGGGCCAGCCCGGCCAGCACGGCCAGCAGGGCGAGCGGGAGGAACAGCACGGCCACCGCGACGGCGATCACGATCACCAGCGGGGCCAGCACGATCCGGCGGACCACCCTGGGTGGGACCATCCCGGCTCCTCCCGTCCCCGATCGCCGGGTCAGCCCCCGGCCAGCCTGGCGAGATAGCTCGCGGACGCGAGATGAGCCTGCTCGATCCGCAACCCGACCTTAGCCCTGTCGCGGTAGCGGAGCTGGGAAAGATCTGGCGGGCGGGGATCACCCCCGGACGGCAGCACGTGCACCGTCACGCCGGCCGGCAGCGCGGACATCTCCTCGTGGAACCGGTGCCGGCGGGCGATCTCGAACGCCACCAGGCCCACCTCCCAGGGACGGCGCGGCACGGTCAGCGGGCGCTCGATCCGCCCTACCTGCATGACGTAGACGTTGCGGGCGCCCAGGGAGACGGCCCGGCCGACCGGGATGGAATCGACCAGGCCGCCGTCGAAGTAATGCTCGCCGTCCACTTCCACCGGGGGGAGCAGCCCGGGCACCGCGCACGAGGCCAGCACGGCGGGCACGATCGGCCCGGCGGCGAACCAGCGGGCCGTCGCCCGCTCGATGCTGGCCGCGACGCAGTGGAACGGCAGCTCCAGATCGGCGAAGTCCTTCCCGGGCAGGACGCCGTCCAGCATGCGCTGCAGCGGCTCGATCGAATGCAGGTGGGTGCCGGACCGGGCCAGCCGGGCCAGCCGTCCCCAGACGCTCTCGCTGAAGGCCTCGCGAAGTTCATCGCCCTGCCACAGGCCGGCCAGCCGCGCCGCCGCGCCCGCGGGGTCCGCCGCCACCAGCGCGCCGTTGATCGCGCCGACCGACGTCCCCACCACCACATCGGGCCGGATGCCCGCCTCGGACAAGGCGCGGAGCATGCCGACCTCGTGCGCGCCGAGGATCCCGCCGCCGCCGAGTACGAATGCCGTCTGCACGCGCCCAGCCTCCCCCGCGGCCCGCGGGGCAAACCCGGCGGGGCCAGCACCGGGTGGTTTGCGGCCCGGATACGGGAGCAGAGACCATGCAGCGACTTGTCAGGAGGAACGATGGTATCTGGGGGGCCCGGGCTGGGCGGGGCCGGAAGCGCCCTGCTGGCTGCGCCGCCGCGCTCCTGCCAGCGAGTGTTCCCGGCGCGGCCCGAGCAGGTCGGTGCGGCCCGGCGGCTCGTCGCCCACCTCCTGGCGGGCACGCCCGTTGCCGACGACGCGGTCCTGTGCGTGTCGGAGCTGGCCGGCAACTGCGTCAGCCACTCGGACAGCGGGTACTGCGGCGGGACCTTCACCGTGCGCGTGGAGCTGCACGACGGCGACTACGCCTGGCTGGAAGTCGCTGATGAGGGCGGCCCGTGGCGGCCGTCCGCGCCGGACGGCCGGGTGCACGGCCTGGAGATCGTGCGCCTGCTGGCCAGTGAGTCAGGTGTGGCGGGCAGCATGTTCACCGGCTGGGAAGCCTGGGCCCGGCTGGACTGGCCCGGGTGCGGCTTCTGATTAGGGCCCGTACCGCTGCTCGGCCTCGCGCACCTCGGGCAGGCCGATGAAGTCCAGGAACTCCCCGAACGCGGGCAGCCCGGCCATGACCCCGGCCGGGGTGCCTGACCGGGCGATCTCGCCCAGAACCTGGCGCATGCCCGCCGTCGCCGCCAGCAGCGTGCTGATCGGGAAGATGACGATCCGGTAGCCGAGCTCCCGCAGCCGGTCCAGGCCGATCGGCGGGGTCTTCCCGCCTTCCGCCCAGTTGAACAGCAGCGGCACCCCCGGGAAAGCCCGGGCGGCCTCGGCCGCCTCGTCCTCCGACACGACCGCCTCGATGAACAGGGCGTCGGCGCCCGCCTCCCGGTACATCCGGGCCCGGTGGAGAGCCTGCTCCAGCCCCTCCACCGCCCGGGCGTCGGTGCGGGCGATGATCACGAAATCCGGGCGGGTCCGGGCCGCCACCGCAGCCCGGATCTTCTGGACCATCTCGCCGGCCGGGATGACCTGCTTCCCCTCCATGTGGCCGCACTTCTTCGGGGCCACCTGATCCTCGAGGTGAATCGCGGCCACGCCGGCCGCCTCGTAGGCGCCCACGGTCCGGATCACGTTCAGCGGGTTGCCGTACCCGGTGTCCGCGTCGGCGATCACCGGGATGTCCACGCAGTCCGCGATCCGGCGGGCGTTGTCCACCATCTCGGTCATGGTCAGCAGGCCGACGTCCGGGCGGCCGAGCAGGGCCGCCGACGTGCCGAACCCGGTCATGTACACCGCCGGGAAGCCGGCCTCCTCGACCAGCCGCGCGGCGAGCGGGTCGAACGCGCCAGGGGCCACGATGGTCTCGCCGGAGTCGAGCAACGCCCGCAGCCCGGCGGGCCCCCCGGGCCGCGGGGTCAGCCGGGCCGTCACCGGGCCGCCCGCACCACCGGGGCTGTCCTGACCGGGCCGGCCTCCTGGGGGCGGGCCCAGGAGCCTTCAGCCACCGCTCTTGCGGCGGAACGCGCGCTTGCTCTGGGCCGGGCCATGGGCGCCCTGCACCTTGCCGCCGTCCCGCGCGGACTGCCGCGCGTTCAGGTCCGCCTGCTTGCTGCGCTTGCGGTCCAGCGCCTCGCGGAACTTGCGCTTCGCCTCGTCTTCGGGACCCTCTGGTCCCGACGCGGCCTCAGCCATGCCGACCTCCTGCCTCCGGCGGCCGGGTCACCCGCGGCCACTCCTACGGTCCTGGCCGCATGCCCCGCAGCCCCATCCAGCGACGCCTGCCCAGCGACACCCGAGGCGGGCGCCTGCCCGGCGACGGGTATCTCCCCAGCCTAGGTGGTCCAGAATCGCGCCGGGCCACCATGAACCGGTGCCGCGGTGACCCCATACCATGATGAGTCCATGCCACGAGGGGCCGCAAACCAGTTGCGTGGCCCGGGCCGGGGTGGTGATCTGCGGGGATGGATGACGCCGGGTTGCGGGCCGTGTTCGACGACCAGGTCCGCCGCCGCACCCGCGGCGACCGGCCAGGAGCGCACGCCGGGGCGGACGGGGCGGTCGTCCGCCAGGTAGCGCCCGGCGGGCGCGGCTGGTCCGGCATCACCTGGTCCGACCTGGCCGGGGCGGCCGAAGCCGACGCGGCCATCGCCGCGCAGGTCCGCTATTTCGGTGCGCTCGGCCTGCCGTTCGAGTGGAAGCTCTACGACTACGATCAGCCTTCTGACCTGGGCGCCCGGCTCACGGCGGCCGGGTTCGTACCCGACGAGGACGAGGCGGTGATGGTCGCGGAGGTCTCGGGCGTGCCCGCGGACGTCACCCTCCCGGAGGGAGTAACCCTTCGGGCGGTGACCACCGAGGCCGACGTGGGGCTGCTCATCCAGGTCCACGAACGGGTCTTCGGCCGGGACCACTCCCGGCTCCGCCGGGACTTGCTGGCCCAGTTGCGCGAGGCCCCGGAGAACGTGGCCATGGTGGTGGCCATGGCCGGGGAGGAACCGGTCTGCTCGGCCCGGGCGGACTTCCCGCCGGGCTCGCAGTTCGCCGGGCTGTGGGGCGGCGGGACGCTGCCGGCCTGGCGCGGGCGCGGCATCTACCGTGCCCTGGTCGCCTACCGGGCCGGGCTGGCCGCCCGCCGGGGCTACCGCTACCTGACCGTGGACGCGTCCTCCGACAGCGAGCCGATCCTGCGCAGGCTGGGCTTCCGGTGCCTGGCCCGCACCACCCCCTATCAGTGGGCCCCCGGGACAGGCGCATGACCACGACCGGGGTGGCCGTGGTCACCGGGGCCGGGTCCGGGCTGGGCCGGGAGATCACCCGGGCGCTGCTGACGGAAGGCTGGCGGGTGGCCGCCGCGGGCCGCAGGGAGGATGCGCTGCGTGAGGCGATCTCGGCGCCCGGCCTCCCCGCACCGGCCACCGGCGACGCCGTGCCGGTGGTGACCGATGTCACCGACGCGGGTTCCGTTGCGGCGCTTTTTGAAACCGTGCGCGGCCGGTGGGGACGCGTCGACCTGCTGGTGAACAATGCGGGGATCTTCGGCCCGGCCGGCGCGGTGGACGAGATCTCGCTGGAGGACTGGCGGCGGGCGGTCGACACCAACCTCACCGGCGCGTTCCTGTGCGCACAGCATGCGGTGCGGATGATGAAGGCGCAGGACCCGCGCGGGGGCCGGATCATCAACAACGGGTCCATCTCCGCGCACGTGCCGCGGCCGAAGAGCGTGGCCTACACCGCCACCAAGCACGCGATGACCGGGCTGACCAAGTCGATCTCGCTGGACGGCCGGGCGTCCGGCATCGCCTGCGGCCAGATCGACATCGGGAACGCTGCCACCGACATGACCCGCCGGATGGAGACGGGCGTGCTGCAGGCGGACGGGTCGCTGGCGCCGGAGCCCACGTTCGGCGCGGAGCATGTGGCGGCGGCCGTGCTCTACATGGCCGGGCTGCCGCTGGACGCCAACGTGCAGTTCCTCACCATCACCGCGACGACCATGCCGTTCATCGGCCGCGGCTGAACTTCCGGCTCAGCGGCCGAAGCGGGCCCGGATCAGGCGGGGGACGACGCCCGGCCCGCTCAGCGGCCGGAACCGACCGGACGCTGCGCGCAGGGCCTGGTCCTCGTCGTCGCTGAGGTCGATGTCCGCCGCGGCCACGTTGCTCTCCAGCTGCTCGACGCTGGACGCGCCCGGGATCGCGGTCACGGCCGGGCTGCGGATCACCCAGGCCAGCGCGATCTGGGCCGGGGTGGCGCCGTGCGCGTCGGCCACGCCGCGCAGCACGCCGATCAGCTCGCTGGCCCGCTCGATGTTCTCCGGGAGGAACAGCGGGTTGCCCCCGCGGACCCGGTTGGTGGGCAGGTTGTCGCGGTGGTAGCGGCCGGACAGCAGCCCCTGGGCCAGCGGGCTGTACGCGATGATCACGCGATCCTGGGCCTCGGCGTAGGGCAGCAGCTCCCGCTCGGGGGCCCGTTCGGCGAGGCTGTACGAGACCTGGTTACTCAGCACCGGGCCGCCCAGCGCGGCCTCGGCGGCCCGCCAGCGATCCAGCGAATAGTTGCTGACCCCCACCTCGCCGACCAGCCCGACCCGCTGCAGGGCCCGCATCCCGCGCATGGCCGGCCCGTCCCGGACCACCGGGTTCTGCTGGTGCATCTGGTACAGGTCCAGGTGGCGGGCACCGAGCCGGTTCGCGCTGGCCACGGCGCGCTGCTCCACCACCGGGGCGAGCGGCAGGACCGGGAGGATCTTCGTGGCCAGGAAGACGGTGCTGAGGTCCTCGCCCAGGGCGCGGCCCAGGATCCGCTCGCTGCGCCCGTACCCGTAGATCTCGGCGGTGTCGAAGAGGGTCACGCCCAGGTCGAGGGCCCGGCGCACGATCGCGTGCGACTCCTGGTCGGCGTAGGGGTCCCCGTATCCCCAGTCCTTCGAGCCGAACTGCCAGGTACCCAGGCCGATCTTGGAAATCTGCTTGGCGGTGCTGGTGGCCAGATAGCGCATGGTCCCAGTCTCCGCTACCCGGCCATCGCCCGTGAGCGGAGGGCGGATTGTCGGTGCCGCGGCTTAGCCTGGCTCCGTGGCTGGTGAGCAGGCGGAAGGCGGGCAGGTGCGGGGTGAGCAGGGGCGGCCGGGACGGCATGAGGCGCCGGGGGATCGTTTCGAGGACCTCGTCGATGAGCTGGTCGGCTGCCCCGGCGTGACGCCGCCGCGCGGCGGCAGCGGCTTCGGCCGCAGCGCGCTGCGCTGGGAGAAGAAGATCTTCGCGATGCTCGTCCGCGGGCGGCTGGTCGTGAAGCTCCCCGCCCCGCGGGTCGACGCGCTGGTCGCCGGCGGTGACGGCGTGCACTTCGACGCCAATAAGGGCACGCCGATGAAGGAGTGGTTCAGCCTGGACCCGGAGTCCCGGCTGGCCTGGGTGCCGCTGGCCCGGGAAGCCCTGCAGTTCGCCCAGGCCCGCCGCTAGCTTCCGCCAGCCGGCCGCTCCGGTGCCAGGCGGCCTTCACCGCCGGCATGAACGAGCCCCAGGCCGGGCACCTGCGCGGCCGCATATCCGGGCTGCCCCCGCAGTAGCCGGGTGCCCGCCGCGTCCCAGGCGGCGCCCGTCCCGGACGGAAACTGGTCCCGGCCGGGGCGCATGATGGAGCCATGGACGCCGCGGATGTGGTCACCGGAGGGCACGCCGGGTACTCCGGCGCCTGCCCCTTCACCGTGGACAAGCCGGTCATGCGGCAGCGGTGGGAACGGCTGACGTTCCTGCACTGGTCCTACGACCCGGCCGACGTGCAGCGGCTCCTGCCGGGGGGCCTCACGGTGGACACGCTGGGCGGCGCCGCCTGGGTCGGCCTGGTCCCGTTCTTCATGCGGGTCCACACCCCGGGAGACCGCGGCGTCCCCTGGGTCTCCAACTTCTGCGAGACCAATGTGCGCACCTACGTACGGGACGGCGACGGGCGGACCGGCATCTGGTTCCTGTCGCTGGACGCCGCGCGCCTCGGGGCGGTCGCGGTGGCCCGGGCCAGCTACCAGCTGCCGTACTTCTGGTCCTCGATGCGGCTCACCGGGCCGCTCCCGGCGCACGCCGCGGCCGGGTCCGCCGGCCCGGCCGCGGACCAGGAGATCACCTATTCCTGCCGGCGCCGGCTGCCGGGGCCGCTCCCGGCGGCCAGCCGGGTGCACGTCCGCGCGGGCGCGCCGTACCAGCCCGCCGAACTCGGGGACCGGGACCACTTCCTGACCGCCCGGTGGGTGCTGTTCAGCGTGCTGGCCGGACGCCAGTTCTTCGCCCGCGCCGAGCACCCGCCCTGGCCACTGCACCGCGCGGAGGCCGTGAGCGTGAACGACAGCCTGATCACCGCGGCGGGACTGCCCGCTCCCCGCGGTGAACCCCTGGTCCACTACTCACCAGGGGTGGACGTCCGGATCGGCCGGCCCGAGCGCTACCGCGGGCCAGCCGGGAACCCGGGCTCCGTCTAGGCGGGCTGCCCGTCCACAGTCAGCTCCACCCGGTCGGGGTAGAAGCACATCAGGCCGGTGATCTGCTCAGCCCCCGGGATCGGCGTCTCGTAGCTCCACACCAGGTCGTTGTAGACCTGGCCGGCGACCTCCGCCGACCAGTACGACGCCTCACCCTTGAATGGGCACGTCGTGTGCAGGTCAGTGGCATGGAGCAGGTCGGTGCGCACATCCTCGCGCGGCAGGTAGTACCGGGTCGGCAGGCCCGTCTCGTCCAGCAGGACCGGCCGGTCGGTCTCGGCGACCTTCTCGCCGCCGAGGGTGACGACGACGTGCGACGTCGCTTCGTTCGTGGTGATCGTGTGCCCTTTAGCCATACCCGGGTCAACCCCCCGGCGCCGCCGCTGATTCCTGCGGCGAGGCGAGCAGGGGCCGGCCTGCACCCCGCATGTCACCCACGCATTTGCCGGGAGCGGGGACAATGGCAGCGGGAGGTGCGACGTGCGGATCGGCATCCTGGGCCTGCTGGAGGTGCGGGACGAGGCCGGGCAGCTCGTGCGGCTGGGTGGCCCGCGGCTGCGTGCGCTGCTGATCCGGCTGGCCCTGGACCCCGGGCGCGCGGTGGCGGCGGACCGGCTGGCCGGGGATCTGTGGCCGGGCGACGGCCCGGGCCAGGCCGGCCCGGCCGACTCCGGCAACGCCCTCCAGGCCCTGGTGTCCCGGCTGCGGCACGCGGCCGGGCCGGGCATCGTCGAGCACCGCGCCGGTGGCTACCGGCTGGCCGTGGACCCGGAGGACGTCGACGCGGCCCGGTTCGAACGGCTGGTCGCCGAGGGGCGCACGGCCCTGGCGGCCGGGGATCCCTGCCCCGGCGCGGCGCTGCTGCGCGAGGCCCTGGGCCTGTGGCGCGGCCCCGCGCTGGTGGACGTGGAGGACGCCGCGTTCGCGGCCGGGCCGGTGGCCCGGCTGGAGGAACTCCGGCTGGCCGCGACCGAGGACCGGATCGAGGCGGACCTGGCCCTCGGCCGGGGCGCGGAACTGGCCCCGGAAGCCGAGGAACTCGCCACTGCCCACCCGCTCCGGGAGCGGCTGCGCGGCCAGCTGATGCGCGTGCTGTACCTGGCTGGGCGGCAGGGGGACGCGCTCGCGGTGTACGAGGACACCCGGCGGCTGCTGGCTGAGCGGCTGGGCGTGGACCCCTCCCCGGCACTGTCCGCCGTGCACCTGGCCATCCTGCGCGCCGACCCGGCTCTCGGCCAGCCCAGCAGCAACGGGACCGCCCCGGCCTCGCCCGCCCCGCCGTCCCCGGGCGGCCAGGACCTGCCCGCACGGACCAGCAACCTGCCCGCCCAGCTGACCAGCTTCGTCGGCCGCGACGAGGAGCTGAACCGGGTCAGCAAGCTGCTGGGCGAATCCCGCCTGGTCATCCTGACCGGGCCGGGGGGCACCGGGAAGACCCGCCTGGCCATCGAGACCGCAGCCCGGGTCACGGACGAGATGCCCGACGGCGTCTGGTTCGTCCCGCTCGCGCCGGTCGGGGACGCGATGGACGTACCCCAGGCCGTCCTGGCGGCGATCGGCGCGCCGGAAGCGGTGTGGATCGGGGATGCGGACCCCGTCCGCGTGGTCCTCCCGCCGCTGGACCGGCTGGCCGACATCCTGGCCAGCCAGCAGCTGGTCCTGGTCCTGGACAACTGCGAGCACCTGATCGGCGCGGTGGCCCGGCTGGCCGGGCGGGTGCTGGCCGAGGCACCCGGCGTGCGCATCCTGGCCACCAGCCGGGAGCCCCTCGGCATCACTGGGGAAACGCTCTGCCCAGTCCCGTCGCTCCCGCTCCCGCCGGACGGCTCCACCCCCGCGGAGGCACTGCAGTACGGGTCGGTCCGGCTGCTCGCTGAGCGTGGCGCCGCGGTCCGGCCGGGGTTCACCGTCGACGAGGTGAGCGCGGACCCGGTCGTCCGGATCTGCCGGGCGCTGGACGGCAACCCGCTGGCCATCGAGCTGGCTGCCGCGCGGCTGCGGTCACTGACCCCGGCCCAGGTGGCCAGCAGGCTCGACGACCGGTTCAGCCTGCTCACCGCGGGCAGCCGGACCGCCCTGCCGCGCCACCAGACCCTGCGCGCCATCGTGGACTGGAGCTGGGACCTGCTGGACGAGGCGGAGCGCAGGGTCCTGCGGCGCCTGTCGGTGTTCAGTGGCGGCGCCACGCCCGGCGCTGCCGAGCAGGTGTGCGGGGCCGCTGGCGACCCGGCTGACCTGCTTGACCTGATCGCCTCCCTGGTGGACAAGTCACTGGTCACCGCGACCGGCGAGGCCGAGGTGCGGTACCGGCTGCTGGAGACGGTGCGCGCCTACGCCGCTGAACGGCTGGCCGAGGCAGGCGAGGAGGAGCAGGTGCGGGCCGCGCACGCCCGCTACTTCCTCGATCTGGCCGAGCAGGGCGAGCCGAAGCTGCGCAGCGCCGACCAGCTCACCTGGCTGGCCCGGCTGTCCGCCGAGCACGACAACTTCGCTGCGGCGCTGCGGTACGTGATCGGCGCCCGGGACGCGCAGGCCGGGCTGCGGTTCATCGCGGCGCTGTCATGGTTCTGGGTCATGCGCGACTACGAGACGGAGGCGGGGGAGTGGGGGACCGCAGTCCTTGATCTCACGGCCGGGCCGGTCCCCCCTGCGCTGGGAGACGCCCTCGCGATCTGCCACATCGTGGCGGCCATGGCGATGGCGTCCAAGGACCAGGACGTCCCGGCCACCCTCCTGCTGGATACGCTGCGCACGGCCGCGTCCGTGGCTGGCCCCGATCCGGGCCATCCGCTGCTGGTGCTGGCCCAGCCCATGCTGGCCTTCTTCGGCGGGGACCGGGACCGCGCCATCGCGGAACTCGATGCCCTGGGGGATCACCGCGATCCCTGGGTGCGCGCCGCCCGCCACGCGATGACCGGGCACCTCGTGCTGAACTCCGGCCAGATCGACGAAGCGGGTACCCAGCTTGCCCAGGGTTACGCGGAATTCCAGGCCATCGGGGACCGCTGGGGGATCATCCTGAGCCTGGCCGGGCTGGGGGAGGTGGAGATGGCTCGTGATAACCCGGAGGAGGCGCTGAGGATCCTGGTCGAGGCCCGCGGGCTCGCGGCCAGCGGGCTGCACGGCAACTTCTCGGACATGATGCTGATCTCCATGGGTCAGGCGCGGGCCAGGACCGGTGACCTCGACGGAGCGCGTGCGGACCTGGAGCGGGGCGTGCGGATCGCCGAACGGATCGGCGAGCACGACAACGGCGCCCGCGGGTACCTGGCCCTGGGAGACCTGGCCCGCCGGGTCGGCGACATGGACCAGGCTCATCAGCTGTTCGAGCGGGCCCGTGAGATCGCCGAGCCGAAGATACGCCAGCCAGGCATGAGCCTCCTCGCGATGACCGCCTATAGCAAGCTGGGCTGCCTGTCCGAGCAGCAGGGCGACCTGGCGGGGGCGGCCCGGTGGCACGCCCAGGCCATCGGCCAGGCCACCGGCAGCGCGGAAGTCTTCCTGCCTGGCCATCCGTCACTGGCCGAGGTGGTCGAGGGGCTCGCGGCATTCGCCTCGGCGCAGGGGCGGCCGGCCCGCGCGGCCGAGCTGCTCGGGCTCGCGCACACCTTGCACGGCTTCCGCGACGAGGCAAGCCTCGAGGTGGTTCGCACCATGGCCACGGTGACCGCCGCGATCGGTACGGGCGCGTTCGAGGAGGCCTACGGGCGCGGCCGGCGCCTTACCCGCAGCGACGCACTGGCGCTGGTGCCCTGACCAGGATGTTCCTGGCCAGGGCCCGCGCCACGGCGTCAACTGGGGTGGAGGGACCATCGTGGCGGCTGGCCCGGAAGGGTCAGACCCGGCGGCGGTACATCCGCATGGCCAGCGGGAAGGCCACCACCACGATGCCGGCCGCCCAGGCCAGCGCGTACATCGCGTGGCTGCCCACCGGGCCGCCTACGGTCAGCCCGCGCACCGCGTCGGCCAGGGAGGTGACCGGGTTGACCTTGACCCACGCCTGCAGCCAGCCCGGCATGGTCGCTGTGCTGGGCATCAGGATGCTGCTGCCGAACACCAGCGGCATTATGAAGATGAACGCGATCCCCTGCACGGTCTCCGGGGAGGGCGCGACTAGCCCGATGAGCACCGAGATCCAGCACACCGCCAGGTAGAACACGTAGGCCAGGGCGAACGCGGCCAGCACCGGGAGTACCCCGGTGTGGAAGCGGAACCCGAGCAGCGAGCCGAACCCGGTCAGCACCACCATCACCACGCAGAACCGGGCCGTGTCGCCGAGCACCGCGCCGACCAGTGGCGCGGACCGCGCGATCGGCAGGCTGCGGAACCGGTCGAACACCCCCTTGTGAATGTCCTCACAAAGCGCGGTACCGAGCCCCATGGTCGCGAACACGGCCATCTGCGCGACCAGGCCGGGAAGCAGCAGTTCCAGGTAGGCGTGGGTGCTGCCGCTCACCGCGCCCCCGAAAACGAAGAGGAACAGCGCCAGGAACACGATCGGCATCAGGACGACGTCGAGCAGCTTCTCCGGAGAGTGCTTGAGCTGGATCACGTTGCGCCAGGCCAGCGTGAGCGAGTGGGCCAGGGCCTGGCCGGCGCCGATCCGGCGGCGCAGCGGGATCTGCGGCGGGGCCACGGTCGCGGCCGGTACTTGCAGCGTGGTCATGCTGCCCTCCCATCATCGTCAATCAGTGACTCGTCGGGGCCGTTCTCGGCGTGGTGGCCGGTCAGGGTCAGGAACACCTCGTCCAGGCTCGGCAGCCGGAACGCCAGCTCGGCGGCCATCAGGCCGGCCTCGTCCATCCGGCGGACCACGGCCGGCAGCAGGGCCGGGTTGCTGGCGGGCGCCGTGACCAGGCCGGTCTCCTCGCTGATCTCGGGCACGGTGCCGGTCACGTCCGCGACGATCGCCGCCACCTGCCCGGTCTCGGACCGGTCCGACGCCCGGACCACCAGGGTCTGGCCGCCGGTCCTCGACTTCAGTTCCGCGGGCGTCCCGTCCGCCACCACCAGGCCGCGGTCGATCACCGCGATCCGGTCGGCCAGCTCGTCGGCCTCCTCCAGGTACTGGGTGGTCAGCAGCACGGTGGCCCCGCCCGCGACCACACCGCGGATGGTCTCCCACACCTGGCTGCGCGCCCGGGGGTCGAGCCCGGTGGTCGGCTCGTCCAGGAACAGCACCTGGGGCTCCCCGACCAGGCAGGCCGCCAGGTCCAGGCGGCGGCGCATGCCGCCGGAATAGGTCTTGGCCGCCCGGCCCGCGGCGCCGGTCAGGTCGAAACGCTCCAGCAGCTCCGCTGCCCGGGACCGGGCCGCCGCCCGGCCGAAGCCGAGCAGCCGGCCGATCATCATCAAGTTCTCGGTGCCGGTCAGCTCGTCGTCCACCGACGCGAACTGGCCGGTCAGCGCGATCAGCTGGCGGACCTGCACCGCGTCGGTGACCACGTCGTACCCGCAGATCCGGGCCTGCCCGGCGTCCGCCTTCAGCAAGGTGGCCAGCACCCGGACCGCGGTGGTCTTGCCGGCGCCATTCGGGCCCAGCAGGGCCAGGACCGTGCCCGGCCCGGCGGCCAGGTCAACGCCGCGCAGCGCCTCAGTGCGGCCGAAGCGCTTGGTCAGCCCCTCGGCCTCGATTGTGTTGGTCATGTGCCTTCCCCGTCATAGCCGTTAGGTGAATGTCACTGTCACTGTCACGGATGGCGCTGACAGGTCACGGCCAGTTCACTGACAGGAACCGGCCGGTGCGCTGACAGGGTCAGGCGGCGCGCTGACGGGAAGGCGGCCCGGGCTCAGCCGGGGGTCAGCAGCCGGACCGGCTCCCCGCGCTGCCAGGCCGCGATGTCCTCGACCGCGTCCTCATACCAGTGGCTCATGGTGCGCGCGGTCACGTAGCCCAGGTGCGGGGTCAGCACCGTCCGCGGCGCCCGCCGGAGCGGGTCGTCCGCGGGCAGCGGCTCCGTGTCGTACACGTCCAGGCCCGCCCCCGCGATCCAGCCCTCGTTCAGCGCCCGGAGCAGGGCCGCGGAGTCGATGATCGGCCCCCGGGAGGTGTTGACCAGGTAAGCGGCCGGCTTCATGCCGCGCAGTTCGCGCTCGGTGATGAGACCGCGGGTGCGGTCGGACAGCATGAGATGGACGCTGACCACGTCGGCCGCGGCGAACAGGTCCTCCTTGCTCACCGCGCGCACCCCCGCCCCGGCGGCGGCGGCCGGGTCCAGGTTCTGGCTCCAGGCGATCACCTCCATGCCGAAGGCCTGCCCGATGTGGGCCATCTGGCGGCCGATACGGCCCAGGCCGGCCAGGCCCAGGGTGGAACCGAGCAGGTCGGTGCCCACGGTGTGCTGCCATCCGCCGTCCCGGACCGAGGCCGCCTCCTCGGGCAGATGCCGGACCAGGGCGAGGATGAGCGCCCAGGTCAGCTCGGCCGTGTTCGAGGTCCGCGGCCCGCTGGTCCCGGACACGGTCACGCCGTGCTCGGCGGCGGCCTGCAGGTCGATGGAGGCGTTGTGCATCCCCGTGGTGATCAGCAGCTTGAGGTCCGGCAGCCGGGCCAGCAGGTCACGGTCGAACCGGGTCCGCTCCCGCATGGCCACGATCACGGCCGCGCCGTCCAGCGCGCGGACCAGTTCCTCGCCAGCCAGATGCTCACGGATCGCCACCCACTCCGCCCCGTCCGGGCGGCCGGCCAGCGAGTACTGCTCTACCAGCCCCTGGTAATCGTCCAGGGCCACCACGCGCACCGCCATGCCGCCTCCATCCGGGTCCGTCACAAGATGATCTGCGCCAGGGCCAGGATGCCAGGGTCCTCCCCTGCGCGGTCCGGGAGCCCCGGCCGGGCCGGCCGTATACTTCGTCAGGGGGCCGGCCCCTAAGGCAGCCATGACGATATCGGACGACACCCACCCAGCCTCGTCCTCGCCCGCTCCGCGTGACACCGGACGCGAGCGGGTCAGCCGTGCGGCGTACGAGTTGTTCAGCCGGGACGGGATCCGCGCGGTCGGCGTGGACGCGATCATCGCGCACGCTGGCACGGCCAAGATGACGCTGTACCGGAATTTCCCGTCCAAGAACGACCTCATTATCGACTTCCTGCAGCGGCGTGAGCAGCTGTGGACCCGCGAATGGCTCGAAGCGGAAAGCCGGCACCGGGGTGAGACGCCGCGCCAGCAGCTTCTCGCGATCTTCGACGTGTTCGCCGAATGGTTTGAGCGGCCCGATTTCGAGGGGTGCTCCTTCCTGACCACGATGATCGAGGTCAGCGACGACGAGGACCCGGTCCGCCAGGCGGCCCTCCGCCACCTGTCCAACATCCGCGATTACCTCGAGCGACTCGCGGCCGAAGCCGGCATCGCCGACCCCGACTCCTTCGCGCGGAAATGGCACATCCTCATGAAGGGCAGCATCATGGCTGCTCACGAAGGTGATACTGGGGCCGCTGGCCGCGCCCGGGATATGGGCGAACTGGTCCTGAAGGAGTACGGCGTCTAGGGCCCCGTGCAGCGACGCCGCCCACGCTCAGCCGACGCAGAACTCGTTCCCCTCCGGATCGTGCATGACGACAAAGTAGACCGGGTCCTCCGGATCGTCCTCCCGGGCCCGTTCCTCCACACTGGCGCCCAGCCCGGCCAGCTCCGCGACCTTCGCCTCCACCATCTCGATCCGCCGCTCAAGCGGGAGAGCGTTGTCCCGGCCGGTTGGGTACAGGTCGAGGTGCAGCCGGTTCTTCCCGGCCTTCGTCTCGGGCACCTGCTGGAACCAGAGCGGCGGACGTACCCCGTCCGGATCGAAGAGCCGGTCGGCGAAGGCGGCCTGTCCGCCCAGCCGGGATCGGTAGTGCGCCTGCCAGGCCGTCTCCGGCTCGCTGGGTGGTACCGGCTGATAGCCCAGCGCCTGCGCCCAGAACCGGGCCAGCCGGGCGGGGTCATTCGCGTCGATCGTCAGCTGCCAGAACACCATGGCCGAACGATAGGCCGGAGCGCTGACATTTGCCTCTCCGGACCTGGATGGACTTGCTCGTAGGAGCCGGTCCTGGCCAGCGGCGGGCGGGCTGAACCCGGCGAGCAGGTGAGCACCGCACTCACCCCGGCCCCGGGCCCTCCCAGCCGGACGTTTCCCGCGCGCCGCGCGTCCGAACCGGGCAAATCGGGCTGCTAGACGCACGTCCCGCGGGAGAAGTGGCGGCTAACCAGGTGACCAGCGAGGTTGGCGGCACGAGGGTCGGGCCGCTGAGGACCGGCCCGGGCCGCCAGGT
>Ga0182024_10003405_pt1 | contig 37964 bp, 34 predicted proteins | sample P32metaG_FD_120480 | JGI IMG/M metagenome (GOLD analysis project Ga0182024, IMG submission 120480) | Permafrost microbial communities from Stordalen Mire, Sweden - P3-2 metaG (Illumina Assembly) | ecosystem: Environmental > Terrestrial > Soil > Wetlands > Permafrost | place: Sweden: Stordalen...
ACTCCCCCCCCCCCCCCGAACTGAAGAACGTTCGGGGCCCCGTTCGCTCAGAATGACAGCCGCTGTTTTGTTAGGAATTTTAGACTCGGAACGCTAGAGCGCTTCGGCCATCTCTTTGAGAATGTTTTCGGCGGCTTCGGCGGGGTCGGGGGCCTGAGTGATGGGGCGGCCAACAACCAGATAGCTGGCACCCTGGCGAAGGGCTTCGGCGGGGGTGGCGATGCGTTTCTGGTCGCCGATGGCTGCGCCCGCAGGACGGATGCCGGGGATGACAAGCACGCCTTCAGGGCCGGTGAGGGCGCGCAGAGTAGCAACCTCCTCCGCGGAGCAGACGAAGCCGCGAATCCCTGCTTCAAGGCTCATGCGGGCGAGCAGTTCCACCTGGGCGGCGGGCGAGCGATCAAGGCCGGTCGCACTCATTTGAGCCGCGTCCATGCTGGTGAGCATGGTGACGGCAAGGAGTTCGGGCGCGTCTTCGACGCCGTCGAGCGCGGCCTTGGCGGCGGCCAGCATGGCTGGGCCTCCGGCGGCGTGAACGTTGAGCATGCGTACGCCAAGCGAGGCGGCGGAGCGCACAGCTCCAGCAACGGTGTTGGGAATGTCGTGGAACTTCAGGTCGAGAAAGACGGAGTGGCCGTGCTTGACGAGCGGCCTCAGGACAGCGGGACCGGCAGCTGTAAACAGCTCCAGCCCTACCTTGAACCATTGGCATTGCCCTTCGAGCTGGGCAACGAGGTGGGCGGCTGAGGCCGCGTCTTGGACATCGAGGGCCACAATGAGGCGGCGGCGCGCTTCTTCCAGCGGGTCTGCCGGGGGGGCCGCGGCGGGCCAAGCGGTTCCGAAGGATGGATTGAGCCGCTCAGGAATGGGCATAGTTGAATCCTAAAGCATGAGTGCGACGAGTGCGCGCAGGCCTCAGGCCTGGGCCGCCACGGCGGCCGTGTGGATGCCGCGAACCTTGGTCTGGTCGTGAGCAGGCAGAAAGCGGCAGATGTAATCGAGGGGATTCTCCGCAGTGGCCATCCGGCTGAGGTGATACTTCCACACGTCAGGCTTGATGGTGCGCCGGGTAAAGGGCTTGCGCGTCACATGCACCACGTCGCCCTGAGGGGTGACCCTCTCGTAGGTGACGGAAGGCACCATGAAGCTCATGTGGGCGCCCGACCGCCAGAAGCAATAGGCGAACTCGTGGGAGAAGAGCAGGGTGTAATGGCGGCCCTCCCCAGCCAGCAGCGTCAAAGCCTGCTCCGCGCCGGGCCAGATCGGCTGCACATGGGTCTGGAACCAATGGCGGAACTCGAATCCGTTAAACTGAGCCTGGTTGAGCAACAAACGCAGCATCTCTTTACGATTCATGGCAGCAATCCTTCAAGACAGTGAGAAATCCTGGGGTTGATCGGCGCACCCGGGGGAGGCGCGAACCTGGAGACAGCGTGGCAAGCGCCTTGAGGCGTCTTGTGTAATGGGTTAACGTCAAACGGGTGGGTATTTCCTTTTTTTGAGAACAAGAAAGAGAATCAAGGTTGAAAACGGGATCGTTCAGGATGCGTAAATTTGGATGGGTGATCGTATTGCTGGCCGCGGCGAGCCTGGGTTGGGCTGCCGGGGTGCATACCAATCCCCTGAACCGCGACCCACTGGTCCGCGACGCCTACGAACACTTCTACGACCTGGATTATCCCGGTGCCATCGAGCGGTTTGAGCGCTTTCACGCGGCGCATCCTGGCGATCCGCAGGCGACGGCGCTCTTGCTTAACGCTGTACTGTTCCAGGAGCTGTACAGGCTGGACCTGCTCGACACTACCTTTTACGCCAACGATGGTTTTCTGACTGGCCGCCACGCGGTGGAGGAAGATCCGAAGGCGCGGGACCGCATTGAGTCACTGGCCGACGAAGCCATTCACGAGGCCGATTGGCGGCTGGGCCAGAATCCGAATGACGTGGATGCGCTCTATGCGCGGGGCTGGGCGCGGGCCCTCAAATGCACCTATATTGCGATGGTCGAGCGGGGTTATGGCAGCGGGTTCAGGCTGGCGATGAAGGCCAAGGACGACCATGCGCGCGTGCTGCAACTGGACCCGGACTACGTGGACGCAAAGCTCGTGGTTGGGGTGTATGACTACGTGGTGGGAGCGCTCCCCCTGCCCTTCAAGCTGCTGATCGGATTCGTCGGAATCACCGGCTCGAAGTCCAGGGGCCTGGAAATGCTGCACGATGCCGGTGAGCGCGGAGCGATTACGAGCGTGGAGGCGCGCACGACAACCGCTCTCTTTCTGCGGCGCGAGGCGCGTTACAAGGAGGCGATCGAGATCGTGCGCGGACTCAAGAACCAATTTCCTCGCGACTTTCTCTTCGGACTGGAAGAGGCGAACCTGCGGAGGGATGCGGGCGAGGGCATGGGCGCAGTGGCGGCGTATCGCGAGATTCTTGCCGCCAACGCCAAGCCCGGCTACTACTTTTCCGCGCGGATGGAGCTTACCTACTTCGGCCTCGGCGACGCATTGCGGGGGCAGCGCCACTTCGGCGAGGCGGCGCAGTCGTATGAACAGGCAGCGTGGACCCGGAACGTGGGGCCGGAGCTGAAGATCCGTTCGCTGGTGGCGGCCGGGGAGTGCCGCGATCTGAACGGCGAGCGTCCGTTGGCCATCAAGGACTATCAGGCCGCCATCGACAACGGGCCTAATACCTCGCGCGCCGATACGGCGAGAAAATATCTACGCAATGCGTATAGCGGAAACTGACGGGCACTGAGAGCATTTGCATGGTCGCTATCCCACCCTAGCCGCAAAAACAAAGACGCGGCGAGGGTGGGGCACCCGGCATATAGCGGGAACTGACGGGCCCTATTACGGCCGAGAGATGGAACTGCCACGGCCTTGCCTTCGTATGTTCAGGAGAGTCTGGTTTTTCTGAAGGGGGATTGATTATGGCTGTCTTCTGCAATCGTTGCGGGACTGGTTTACCGGAGAGCGCGCGGTTCTGCTCGAACTGCGGCGCGATGATTCCGGGGGTGCCCCCGCCGTGCATGCCAGGCAGGCCGCTGGTTCGACCGATTGTGGGACGCAAGATTGCCGGAGTCTGCATAGGCCTGGCGCAGGCCTATAACTGGGATGTGGCGCTGGTCCGGGTTTTCGCAGTGATTGGGTTCTTCTTCTCCGGCGGATTGGTGTTTGTGGCCTACCTTGCCGGCTGGGTTGGGATTCCCTCGGAGGAGTATCCTGCTGTTATATGAACGGCACTTACGAGCGGGATGGGGCGAGGCTGGGCTTTCGGGATACAGGGACAGGGTTGCCGGTGGTTTTTCTGCATCCCACACCGCTCGATCGTGAGTACTGGCGTCCGTTGATCGAAGATCTGGGCGGTATGCGCGCTATCGTTCCCGATCTGCGCGGGCATGGCTCTTCGGCGTTGGGCCGGAACCTGCCGGTGGGAGGATTCGCGCTTGTTCCTGACGCGCCAGTGCTGACCATGGCGCAACTGGCCACTGACATTCTTGCTCTTCTCGATCATCTCAAGGTGCAAGAGGCAACATTTGTCGGCTGCTCGATCGGCGGCTATGTGCTGCTGGAGCTTTGGCGCAGAGCTCCGGAGCGGATGCAGGGGCTGGTGTTTGTCTGCTCGAAGCCGCAACCGGATGCCGCAGCCAACCTGCAAAAGCGCGTTGCTAACATTGCCCAGGCGCGAACCGAGGGCACTGGGGTGCTGTTCGACGGAATGGCCCAGAGCTCGATTGGAGCAACGGCGCGGGAGCGGCGTCCTGCGATTGTTGCCGAGTTGCGGGCGCGCATGACGCTGACCCCGGAAGCTGCTGTGGCTGTGCAGGCGGGGCTGGCTGCGCGTCCTGATTCTGTACCGACTGTGACGACCATCGATGTGCCGGTGCTGGCGATTGCCGGGGGCGAGGATTCCGCTGTCGCTGCGGCCGATATGGAGGCCTTCAGCGCCGCGCCGGGCGGGTGCGAGTTTCATCTGCTGCCCGACGCGGGGCACTTTGCCGCCTATGAGCAGCCGCGGAAGGTGGCGGCGCTGCTGGCCGAGTGGTTGCGGCAACCGGATGCGTGAGGAATCGGAAGATGCGGATCGGATGATTTACTTTCGCGGGAGACATCCAATGGAAAACTTCGCAATCGAGAATCCAAGCCGGCGCAGTTTCCTGCGCACAGTGCCCGTCGCCGCCGCGGCGGGTTTTGCGCTCAGCGAAGCGGCACTGTTTCCTGCCGATGCCGCAGGGCAGAGCGCTGTGCCGGCTGTTCCGGCATCCTTCCAACTATTCACAGCGCAAAGAATTCAGGAAGACATCAAGGCTTTGCAAGCAAGGCCGGGCAATGACAATCTGGTGGACGCAACGGCCATGCCCTGCACGGTTGTTATGACCACCGAGACGACGAAGAGCGCCAAGGAGTTCGAGTGGCACGAGGGACGCGACCATGTGCTGCAGATACTCGACGGCTCGACGGTTTACGAGGTGGGCGGGAGACCGAAGGACGGGCACAGCAAGGGACCGGGAGAATGGCTTGCGCCTGGGTCGGAGGGCGCGACCACGATGACGCTCAAGAAGGGCGACATGCTGGTGATTCCGCGGGGAACGCCGCATAAGCGGAGTACGGCGGAAAGCGTGACCTTTCTGCTGATTTCGCCGATGGGAAGCGCAAAGACATAGCAAGACCCATCACGGTTGCAGGTCGGCGCGTTATACCTCGAAGGAGAGCTGGTTGGTGGCAAAGAGCGTCGAAGGGGGCTTCGGCTCCGAGGCCAGCTCATACACCAGCCGCTCCAGCACCAGCCGCTTGTCTGGCGGGGAGGAGCGCAGCTCAAGATCGGCGCGGGCCACCAGCCGCAAGGCGCGCGTCAGCTCGCGGCGGCTCTTGTAACGGCGGGCCTGGCGAATGAGATCGTCGGCGGCAAAGGGCGGCATGCGGAAGCCCTGCCACAGCGCCTGCCAGATGGCGCGCGAGTCGCGCACGTTCTTCTCAAGAATCACGAGCATTTGGCGGAAGGTGCGGGCCAGCATATAGAGATGGCCAATGGCGGCGTCTTCGCCGGCGTCGGAGCTGTTGAGCAGGCCATGGAGCAGGGCCAGCGCGCGTACCCGGTCGCGGGCGCTGATGGCATCGGTCAGTTCGTAGAGCGAACGCTGCTTGGCGGCCAGCACCATCGTCTCCACATCGCCGAGCGTGATGCGGCCACGGCCTAAGGTATAGAGCAGCAGCTTTTCCAGCTCCGAAGCGATGAGCATCATATCCGCGCCAAGCGCATCGACGAGCTGGCGGGCTGCTTCGGAGTCTACGCGCGCGCCACCCTCCTGCGCCGTGGCTGCGGTCCAGCGCATAGCATCGTCCTCGTTGACGCGGGCCAGTTCCACCATGCCGCAGTGTTGGCCAAGGGTTTCGGTGAGGCGCTCGAAGCGGTTCTTGTCGTCCATCTCCATGCGCCGCGCGTCGGAGGGGATGCGCAGGAAGTCGGCCACAAAAATCAGCAGGGCCTGCGGGTTGGGAGAGCGGAAGTAGCGGTCGAGCGCGGCAAACTCGTCCTTCTTGGCGCCGCGCGTGTAAAGCTGCTTGACATTGCGGACGAAGATCACCTGGAAGGGCGCCATGAGCGAAGGCGTTTGCGCGCGGTCGAGCACCTCGAAGATGGAAGTTCCGGACAAGTCGAGTTCGGAGAGGCAATAATCGCGCAGATCGGGGGGCACAAAGCCTTTGAGGACGGCGGCGCGGCAGCGGTCGAGCAGGAAAACCTCATCGCCGGCCAGCACATAGCCGGGCCGTAGCTGGCCCGTGCCGGCAGCGGCGGCCTCGATCTCCGCGACAAAGCGGCCCACGGCGGCGAATCCCGCGCCCCAGCGCGAGGCGCTCATCGGAAAAGCCTCAAGAAAGCGCGACCTCGGAATGCGACGATCATGTGGCTACAGGATACCTTCCCCGGCGCGCCGTGACTAGCGTGGCGAGGACAAAAGGAATCAAAAGAGGCGCAGGAAGTTTTCGGAAAGGGGCGGAAACCGATCCTGACTGCAATCTCCTCTATTTTGCCGGATAAAACAACGGTTGGAATGAAACGCCGAGGCACATGCGTTACTGTCAGTGGACGCGCCAAAATCCCCCCGGAAAATCCAATTGGCGCGGATCAACGACAACAAGGAGGTTCTATGGCTGTTTACCAACTCAAGCAGTTGGCACTCACGAACGTTAACGATCCTGCCGGACGGTGGCAGTTTGAGGGCGGCCAGGTTCTTGAAAATGCGAAACACGTCGCCAACTTTGCAAGCATCAAGCGCGTTACCTTCAAGGGGACCGACCAGGACGGTCAGAACACCGCGTCGGTAACGACGACGTTATTCTTCCTGGGAACCACGAATCCGCCTCACAACGTCACGCTTGAAGGCGCGCACGACTTCTCATCGGGAAATGAAACCGGCAGCGTGAGCGCGGCTTCGGTTCCGTTTGCCCCAAACATCGGCAAGCAATACACGCTGGTTGGGGCCACCAACATCCTTACGTTCTAAGGCGAAGACAGCCCTCCCCCAAGAGAATTTGCCACGCGGCTTTTTGCTAAGGAAGAAGCCGCGTGGCGGATTTGCGTCAATCCTTCCGCTAAGATCAGAATCCTTCCAGCACATCGGCTACCAGCTGGCGCGCGAAGTCGCGGCTGAGGCGCTCGACGGCTGCGGGGTTCTCCTGCAAAAAGGCGGGCAGATCGGTGGTGGCCTGGTACTGCTGGCGGTAGACGTAGTTCTTATTTTCGTAGAGGACTTTGCCGTCGCGGCCGGTGAGCGTGACAGAAGCCACGATGGTGATGAGGAAGCTCGACGATTGCTGCGTCGCAGTGTTGTAGGTGAGCGGCGCCATTGCTTCCTTGAGGATGGTCCCGCGCAGAACAGCGTCTGCGTCCGCACGTTCATCGGGGGTGACCCGGAACCGCGTGCGCGTGGCAAACTCACGGATCACCGCGTTGGTCATCGCCACTTCTGTGTGATAGGCCTCGGTGCGCGTAGCAAACACCGGCACGGTGAGCGTATGCACATCGGGGGGAAGGTGGGTAGCCGCGCCCAGCGTGTGATAGCCGCAACCGGAGAGGCCGAGCAGGGCAAAGGCGATCAGGGCAAAAGCGAACCGGCGCATGATTCATCTTATCGCGCAGCCAGGCCGGGTCGTGCTGGATCGTGGCGTAGTTTCCGGCTCGCCGGTTACTCGCCAGGAATTCGGAATCTCCCCGCACTTTCTTTTCTTCCGTTCGATAACAGCGGCAACTCCATCTCGGATCTCCCTGGTTTTGAGTGGCCCGTCAAAAAGTATTTCAAGCACAGATGCTGCTTGCATTCCTTCGGTGACAACGTATATACAAGGATGGCTGCATGTGAGGTCAAAGAGATTCCGGAGGGGTATGACATTTCGCAGAAGTTCGGTGTGCGTTGCGGCGGTTTGCGCACTTGCATTATTGTTGTTGCCGCTGGCGGCCTGGGCTCAAGGCAGTACGGACGAGATTAACCTGCTCTCCTGGGGCGCTGGCGCGCTCGTGGTTGAATCGCCGCCATCGGAATCCACCCACGATCAATGGTCACCCAGCATGTTGCTGGATGAGATCAAGGACACGGGCTGGGCCAACAAGCGCGGCGACCTTACGCCCAAGGCCATCGTATTTGAGCTGGCGCAGCGCAGCGAAATCAACAGCCTTGCCTTCGATACGGCAAAGGCCTACTCGCGAGAGCGTAGCGCCAAAGATGTGACCGTTGATATTTCCGATCGCGAGGACGGTGGCTACAGCCAAATCGCCAAAATCTCGCTGGCGGCGGCGAAGGATGGACAGAAGTTCCCCCTGAAGACGCCGGTCTCCGGTCGCTATATCAAGCTCACGGTATTCAACAACTACGGCGACAGCCAGTTCATGGAAATCATGAATATCTATGCCTACGGCAAGCCCCTAAGCAAGCGGCCACTGGCTGATAACTCCGGCACGTTTTCCTCGGACTACGGAAACTTCCACATTCAACAAACTGGCGTAACTGTGACCGGCTGCTATGAGCGGGGCGATGGGTTGATTGAAAACGGAGGGTTCGACGGGCGAGTGCTCCGCTTCACCTGGAATTCGGGGTTTCCAGGACAGCGCAAGGGCGGTCCAGCGATTATTATTTTCACCGACGACGGCAAATCGTTCTTTGGTCACTATTGGCACGCAGGCGATAACACCCCGAACTATTGGGATGGCACGCGCGTCTCCAAAGATGTGGGCTCGTGTCCGAACTGGAAGCCGGGAACGGGCAACCAGGTTGAGCAGCAGCTCAAGAGTGAAGGGCGTGCCCGCCTCTATGGCATTCTGTTCGACACCGATTCCGACCATATCAAGGACGAATCGAAGCCCACCCTTGATTCGCTGCTGGCCGCGGCCCACAACCAGCCTGCCTGGAGCTTCTCCATCGAAGGACACACCGACAATGTCGGCGGCGATGCACACAATCAGACGCTTTCAGAAAAACGCGCGGCGGCGGTCAAAGCCTACCTGATGAAGGCCGGCGTCGATGAGAAGCGGCTTGTGGCCAAAGGATTCGGCGCGAGCAAACCAGTCGCCAGCAACGATACCAGTCTGGGCCGCTCGGAGAACCGGCGCGTGGAAATCGTAAAGCAATAGAGAGTGCGCAAGGCGAAGGCGATCAAGTAAAAGCGAACTGGTGAATGATTCGTCTTATCGCGCAGCCGTAGATGAGACCGCGATTGGTCGTGGCGTAGTCTCCCGTCCCCCGGTGATACGCTTGGTACCAGTAGAATCCTTTTGCTAGTCTACGTTTTCTCATGGTGCGCTGTTTCTACCTGGTTTGTCGTTGAACTCCAGCAGATAGTTGGTGGAAGACATGACTCACATTCAGAATCTTAGAGAATTATTCTTGTTGTGTTTTACGACAGCGTTTCTTTTACTCTTAGCCGTAACTCCATCGTTGATCTTATTGGCGGCAGGCCGCTACATCGTCTCGTGTTTGGAGACGTCTCCGCAAAACGAAGCGACAGGCCTAAAGCTTGGCTTTTGGAAGAAAGTGTTCCTGGGTATTCTCGGCGGAATCGTTGGCGAGATCACAGCGATCGCGATGTCGTTCCCGGCGGAGTCAAGTTGGTGCAAAGACATGAGCGCGCAAGGCTCGTACTGTGGCGGTCAGGGACCGATGGTCCTCATCCTCACAGTTCCGCTCTGTGCAATTCTCGGAAGTTGCGCCTCCATTTTTTGGACCTGGTACAGTCTTCGTATTCCAGCGAATAATCCTTGGGCTTCGGTTTTCAGTTATTGTGGTAGCAATCGGACGCTGAACGTGGGGTTCGCGGTTGCCTTTCAGACTGTTTACTGGGCAATCTTCGCGCTGGCCGTCTATCTTTATACGCGCAACTTATTATAGTGCTGCATAGCTTGGAAGGCCGCCGACCCGATTGATCCCTGATTTGGACTTCTGAGCATCGGAATCTCATGCTTAGATGAGCGCAGATTCTTCTTCGGGCCGCGGCCTGGAGGGCAATCTAACGGGTTCCGGTCGTATGGTCGTCAACTCGAAGACTGCGGCACGCCCCCGATTACACCCAGGCGGTTACCAGCATGGCCAGCTTTACCGGAGAGAGTTTTAGGCCGTCGGCGCGATTCTTGAAGTAGAGCTCGTTGAGATGATCTGAATCCAGTTGCTTGATGCGGTGAAATCCGGCGCGGCGCATCTCTGCTTCCAGCGTTTGCGGCGTGAAGAAGAGCTGGAAGGGCTCTCCGGCGGAGGCCACTCGCCGGGCAAGCGCGTCGAATGCCATGCGGCCACGCGGGCTGAGAGTCTCCGGCGCGATTGCATAATCAAAACTGACGGCGGTTCCGGCAGGCAGTTGGGCGATGGCGCTTAGCGTGGCGCGGAAGGCGTCGAGCGTGAGATAGGGCACGACCCCCAGCCAGCCAAAGTACGATGGCGAGCCTGCGTCGAATCCCGCATCGGCAAGCCCCTCGGCGAGCGCCTTGTGCTCAAAATCGAGCGGCACAAAGGTCAGATTTTCTGGTGAAGCAATGGCGGCTTCGGCGAGCATCTCCCGCTTCCAGGCCTGCGTGGCGGGAAAGTCCACCTCGAAGACGCGTAGCGAGGGGAACGGGTTGCGATAGGCAAAGGTGTCGAGGCCTGCGCCGAGGACCACGTATTGAGTGACGCCGTTGGAGACGGACGCGGTGAGCTGGTCTTCGGTGTAACGGCTGCGCGCGGCCATGAAGGCGCGAAAGTCGCGACCAACCTTGTGCGATGCGCGCTCCATATCTCTGGCGAATCCGGGACCCAGCAACGGCACCGCGATGGGATCGTCCAGAATGCGGGGCTGCTCCACGATCTGGTGCGCGGCGCGGCGAATGGCTACGCGAAGGGCTGTCTTGCTGGCGCGGCCAGTCTTCATAAAGTCGAGTGTAGACGATCACCGGATAAATGCCCCGGCGCGTACCATAGCTTGCATGAGCTGGATTGGATGGGCATTGCTCTCCGCGGCCTTTGCCGCCGCCACCGCCCTGCTGGCCAAGGTGGGCGTGGCGCATGTGGACTCAAACCTGGCCACGGCGGTGCGCACCACCGTGGTGGTGATCTTTGCGTGGGGCATTGCGCTAGCGCTGGGCAAACCTGAGTTTGGCTTGTTCAGCGAGATTCGCGCTCTCGACCGGCGCACTGTGCTGTTTCTCACGCTCAGCGGGCTGGCAACGGGCCTGTCGTGGCTGTGCTACTTCCGCGCCTTGCAATTGGGACCGGCCTCGCGTGTGGCTCCGCTGGATAAGCTCAGCGTGCCGCTGGTGATGGTCTTCGCATGGCTGCTGCTGGGCGAAAAGCTCACCGCTCCCGCTGTGCTGGGCGGGCTACTGATTACTGCTGGAGCGGTGGTGATGGTGTTGGGATGAGCCAGTTGGGTGCTCAAGGCGGCTTCCCTATACTGAAAAGAATGCGGCTTTTGACGCAACGGAAGAAGGCTGAATTCCGAGCCAGATGCCCTAGGCGCGTGACTCCGGGGCTAAAGCCCTCTATCTTTGAGCAGCAATTTACGGCACGACTGAAGTCGTGCCCTGACACAAAACAGGGCTTCTTATCCGCCGGTAAACTCAAGAGGAATGTTCTACGCCGGATTGATCTCAATATTCAGCCGATGCCGCAATTTGCGATTTCATATGACTACTAAGATCCAATCCGAAGCCCAGTCTGATGTCGGCGCCCCACCTCGCCGGATCGCTCTCACCGGCTTCATGGGTTCGGGCAAGAGCACCGTCGGGCCGCTGCTCGCCGAGCGCCTGGGCTGGAGCTTTGTCGATGTAGACGAGGTGATCGAGGCCGAGGCCGGGGCGACCATCGCCGAACTCTTCGCCCGGCACGGCGAGGCTACCTTCCGCGAGCAGGAGCGCGCGAGCATTGCGCAATTGGCTGCCGGCGACGCGCTGGTTCTAGCTCTCGGGGGCGGCGCAATCGAACATGCCTCGACACGCACGCTACTGCTTACCGGTCCTGGCACGCTGCTTGTTCATCTCGAGGTTGAACTGGCTACCACACTGGACCGCTGCCGCGGCACCGAGCACACGCGGCCGATTCTTGCTGACCAAGTCAACCTGGCCAACCGCTACCAGCGCCGGTTGCCACTCTACCGCACTGCCCACGTTTCGATTGCGGTCGACGCGCTCACGCCGGATCAAGTCGTGGACGCGATTCTGCAGGCTGCCCGCCTGGGCTAAGCAGTCTCCTGTATCTTGATCACGAAGCAAGTCACGGTCTTCTCGCCGGGCACCAGGAACTGATGGGGCACACCGGCCGGAACGTGCGCCACATCGCCTGCTCGCAACTCCTGGCGCGCGCCGCCCTCGATCGCAACGCCGCGTACCTCGCCCGGCGCGATGGCCGCTGCGCCCACGACCGTGCCGCCGGTTACCAGCGTGGCGCGGCCCTCCAACACGTAGAAGATATCGGCGAAGTTGTCATGCAACTCGGCCTGTCCGTCGCGGCTGCGGAACGAGAGCATGGTGGAATGCTGCGGATATTCCTTCAGCGTCTCGCTGGCCGAACCGTCGGAGTGCCTGGCTAACTTATGCAGGTAGGCGGCCCGTTCCAGCAGGATTGCTGGGGTCCAATGGTTCAAATGACCCAATTCCTTGCGGGGCTTTGGCGGGCGGGGCGGTTCCGGATTGATTGCTTTCAAGACTTCCTTCGATAAACTGTCCATCGCTTCCTTTCCGTCCGCGCTGTCGGCATTAGCATCGATCACAAAAAACACGACGGCAATCTCGGCTCAATGTAGATCTGCCAGTTGCCGCGCACGGTTGAATATGGCCAGGAACATAGACCGCGTGAGCTTGCCGGTATTGGTGTTCTGCAAGGAGGGGTGATAGCTGGCCAGCAGGGTGAGCCCGTTGGGCAGCGCATACTCCGCCCCGTGGCGGAAGATGAAGCCAGTGCGCGCCTTGATCCGCGCGGCACGGAGTTGGTGGCTCAGGAAGCCGTCAAAGGCAATCTTTCCCAGGCAAATGACGACGCGTAAGTCAGAGAGCAAGCGGATCTCCTCGTCGAGCCATGGCGCGCAGTTGCGCTGTTCCTCGGGAGTGGGCTTGTTGGCTGGCGGCGCGCAACGAACGACAGAACTGATCCATAGATTGGTAAGTTTCATGCCGTCGTTGCGCGAGATGGCTTTGGTCTGCGAAGCAAAGCCGGCCTCATGGAGCACGGGATAGAGAAAATCCCCCGAACCATCGCCGGTAAAGGGCCGCCCGGTGCGATTGGAGCCGTGGGCTCCCGGAGCCAGGCCCAAGACCAGCGCGCGCGCGCCCGGATCGCCGAAAGACGCTACCGGCTTACCCCAGTACTCCCAGTCCGTATAGGCGCGGCGGCGGGCACGCGCAATCTCAGTGCAATAGGCTCGCAGCCGCTCGCAGCGCTCACAGGCCACAATGCGGGCATTCAACACGGGCAGCGATTCAGCGCGATCGGCCATGACCCGATATTATCTCCGCGAACCCCACGCCGGGTATGCCGGCTTAGGCCGCGTAACGTAGAATGGCTAGCAATTGGAATTTGCTCCCCCGCAGCGGGAAAATCACCCAGGCTCTGAAACCGGCTGCGAAAAAAATCCGCATGCACTTTCAGGGATAGATTGAGATGAGACCATTGGTTTGCACACTTGCTTTGCTCCCTTTTGCCCTGCCGAGTTTGACGGCGGGTCCGCTGGCAACGATCAACCATGCTCAGGATGTGAACGAGATCGGCGGGCAGAAGATCGTTGAACTCAACCGCACCCCTACGAGCACAACCAAGCCGGAGTTCACAGGCATCACCCTCGCGCCTGGCCGCGGCATGGAGATCCTACAGATCACTGCTAACTTTCCGGGCAAGGGCAATGTGAACGTGCTGGCCTCGCCTGACCTAGCTGGCGCCAAGAAGATGCTCGACGTGGACGACGATGCGTTCGGCAATCTGGGCTACCGGCTCGGCTCGGCCTTCCTTGCGCCCTATCCCAACCGCATTCGCGGCAAGCTTTCGGCCGACGGCAAGACTCTGACCGCCGAGTGGCATGGCCAAACGCTCACCCTGCCGGCCAATAACATCGGCAAGCTACCAGGCGCCGAGCGACACGCTATGCACGGGCTCATCCTCAAGGCTAAGACCTCCGACGTGACCGTTAAGAAAGTCGGTGACGGCGAGCAGGTGACCGGGGTCATCCATGGCGGCGACTTCGGCGGCCACTGGCTCTCGAAGACCGACCTGGTCATCACCGTTACGCTGACCGCCGACGCCGTAGAAGCCACCATCGTGGCCAAAAACGTAGGCACCGTCGCGGAGCCATTCGCCCTGGCATGGCATCCCTACTTCAACTTGCCCTCTGGCAATCGCGCCCAAGCCAGGGTCCGCATTCCGGCCTCTAATATAGCCGAGGTGGACAACTACGACAATGTCTTTCCCACCGGCAGGATTCTGCCCGTCGAGGGGACTACATACGACTTGCGCAAGGCGGGCGGAACGCCACTCGGCAACAGTTACTTCGACGACAACTGGAGCAACCTCGACCTACACGGCGGTATCGCCACCGTGCAGGTCATCGACCCGGCCGCGCACTATGGGATTAATATTGAAGGCTTGTCGCCGCAGATCAAGACCATCCAAATGTATGCGCCGCCCAGCAAGAGCTTCGTAGCCATCGAGCACCAGTACAACTTCGCCGACCCCTTCGGCAAGGAGTGGGGCTCCATGAATACAGAAATGGTGACACTGCAACCCGGCGAAAGCACCAAGTGGCATGTGCGGCTGCATGTTTTTGTTCCGTGAGGAGCCTCAATAGAACTCCGAACCCTGGCAGGTGAAGAGGTTCTAGCGGAACATGCGCGCGTCAAAATGGAAGGACTGGGGCAGCTCGATCTTGAGTTCCGAGATTTTTGGGTGAAGCGGGTTTACCAGTACATTCCAGTCCATCCGCAACGCGGCTGAAGGCACCTCAATGGCCAGCGAACTACCCTCGCGAATCCATTGATCTCCCAACTCCCGCAGCGGCTCGAAGTCGTCTTTCCACCATTCAGGCGGCAAGCGGTCCAGATCGAGGCGCTGCGCCGGCTCTCCCTCGGGCAGCAAGGCCGCTATCGAGACCAGGTCGTCCGGCAGTTGATTTGGTTCCAGATGAACGAACAACTCGATGGCCGCCAGCGCCAAAGAGGACGACGAGTAGACCATTGGGGTGCCCTGCGTATTCCAGCGGCCTCCGAAGCGACGGGCTCCATGTCCGGAAAATGCTTCACCCGCATAACGAGCTTTGCAGATTCGCCAGACGCGCATCAGCTATAGACGCCGTAGGCAATGCGGCCCAGCAAGTCTTCGACTTCACGGACGCCGGGATCGGTGTCCAACTGGTCGAGCGGACGGCCTCCGCGCAAGGCACGATTGGGCGTCTTGAGCCAGGCAGCAGCTTTGTCCCCATCGCCAAGCGCCTCAGAAGCCGTTGAATAGACCTGCGCCAGCCGAACCGTCCGATCCGACTCGGCCGGCGTCAGCCGGGAGTGCTGTGCGAGGCGGCGCGTGAGTGTGCGTTTGGGAATACCGATTTTCTCGGAGATCTCGGCTTGGCGCAGATTGAGCCGCTCGGCCAACAGGAAAAGCGCCTTGACCGGCAGCCCTTCGCGCACCAGCTCAGCCAATGCGCCGCCTTTGCCCATCGGCCTGCCGAGAATCACTTCTCCGCCGAGAACGTCAGGAATGGTTTGAGCTGCCATGGTTCACCTCTGCGGCCAGTATACGCCATTTGGCTATTTCGTGCGCGCCAATTTTACAAAATAATAGAGCGGGATATGTTGTTAAAATTGACAATATATTGTTATTACATAACAATATATTTGGAAAATGAACACGACAGACCAAAAGAGCCCCGGCGAGAGCGGTCTTTACAACCGCATCGCGGTGCTGCGGGCCGAGCGCGGCATCAGCCGCCAGGAGCTGGCGGACGCCATGGGCGTGAACTACCAGACCATCGGCTTTCTGGAACGCGGCGACTACAGCCCGAGTCTCAAGTTGGCTCTCGCCCTGGCCGAGTACTTCGGGCTGCCGATCGAAGCAATTTTTTCTCGCACGCCATTGCAACCGCTCAGCGAGCAGGTGTACGGCCGTGCGCAGTCTCAGGAAAAGGGAAGACCATGAACACCGAGTATTCTGTAGGAAACATCCGCATCCGTTTCAAATCGCGCGCGCCGCCGCTGGCTGGTCGTACTCTTTTACGCCCTCATGGCGATGCTCGACCTTGCCTGCGTCCATAATCGAATCCATCCCCCACCTTCTTATCTTGCGGCGTGGACCGTTAGCGGATTGGCCATTCTCGTGATTACGCTGCTGCTGGTCTTGGGGTGGCTCGCCGGCCCGTGGCGTATGCGCGACGACGAACGCGAAACCCATCGCCGCGAGCACGCGTTCGCCAGAGCCTACCGCACTCTGGGGATTTTCATTGTGGTTGTGTTCCTGGCTGTCGCCGGCTTGTTCCCGGAACCGAACCCGATCACGCCGCTCCTGCCGCCGCTGGTTCGGGCGTTTCTCATCCAATTGCCGCTCTTCCTGCTCTTCGCGGCCGTCTTTCTTTATGTTTCCTTGCCACCTGCGATCCTGCTGTGGACCGAGCCGGATATGGAGCCTGAAGCGGAAGAGCATAAAGCGTAGGCGAGAGGCCCGCGATGAAGCCGGTTTGGGTACGAGGTCGGGTTTCAGGGGCCTGAAGGCACACTGCTCCCTCCGGTATTGGAAGCCGAGGCAGCGCGGGCTTTAACTGTCGCCCACTCTGCGATCCAGCATCCCCTCAGGGGCTAAAGCCCAGCTCAATTTATGCCGTTTTCGGCACGACTGAAGTCGTGCCCTTTCACAGAGCCACAGCTTTTTAAGCAAGTTCCACGTGAATGCAGTGAGGGCTTGTGCGCCTGGTAACTTGCCCTAGCCCAGGAACACGAGGGCGGCGCTTGCGGCGGGAACCTGGATGCGCGGAGTTCCATGCTGAAGCGCGATGGGCTCCGCGATCCTGGGACTCCATTGCGCGTGTGCCGCGATCTCCGCGCCGGCCAGGGTCACGCCTTCGGTCGAGTCCAAGGCAGGCGCCTGCATTCTCCAGGCTGTTGCGGTTCGAACTCTGCGCGGGACGTGGATCGAAAGGTCAAGCGCCCGGGATTCATCTTTGTTGAAGATGGCCACCATGAATCCTCGATCGTGTTTTGCGGCGTAGACGGTGGCATTCACGCCCTGCATGTCGCACTGCACATTAAGCATGTCTTGCCCTGCAAACTGGTTTGCCAGCATCATGCCGTAGAAAATCGGCATGGACTTCGCCTGGCTGCCAGGTTCGTATTGGATGGGCGAATAAAACCCGCTGCGTACGGTTTGCGGAGCCTTGGCAACCTCCATGCCCGGCGTATGATCGCCAAGACCGGCGGCGATGAAGGCGCTACTCCCACCGTGCAAGTTGACGCCGACGCATCCCAGGCTAGCCAGTTGCAGCATATAGTCCCCCGCCCACAGCGCAGAGGCAAAGGCGTTGCTCATGCCCGGTTTTCCGCCGCGATAGCAGGAGTTGCCCTCGGTCATGCGATAGACGAGGGAACGCGCTCGCGCCGTTTCTTCAATCCGCTTCATTTCGGCGGGAATCTTGGGATTGCCGGCGAGCAACCGCGCCGTCGTCATCCGCGGATCGTTGGGCGGTCCCTCGGCATAATAGTGACCTGTCAACGCCGCCAGTCGGGAGCTGATCGTAGCCGGCAGTTCCTCGCCGAACCTTGTTACCCAGTTGGAGGAACCAGCCACATCAGGCCCGCCGAAGCGCGCTCCAGGCACCTTGGCGGCAATCGCTTCCGCAAAGCCTGTCCATTCCTTCAAGTAGTCGGGAAAGTCCCAGTTGGGCGGGCGTGTGCCGTTGCTGGCGTTGCGATATAAGTCGGGCTCGTTGCCTATCTGAAAAAACTCCAGCCGGTCACCCACTTTTTGCGCCACATAAGCTGCTTCCAGCGCCGCCCTCTCCGGCGTACTGTTGCCGAAATTGAGACCGTAGATCAGCCGCCATCCCGTTGCCTGGAGAAAGCCCGCCAGCTCATCGATCGCCTCCGGCGAAATGGCAAACAGCCGGTGCGGCATCCAGTTGGCAGCGAGATCGCCGGAAGGCACATGCAGCGGAGGCGCTGGCGTGGAGGCATTCGCCTTGAACCAGCAAAACTCACTGGTATTGCCGCCAAGGCGCAGGACTCCGTGCGGGCTGAGAAGGCGGAAATATGCAATGAGATCGTGGTTGGCGGCTGAGAAAAACTGCGGATCGGTCAATTGCGCCAGCTCATAGCTGAGGCCGGTGTAGGTTAACGGAACCTGCGGGGCTGCCGGCTCTTCGCTTAACGTCAACTGCGCGGAAGCAGCCGGTGAAGACTGGGCCTTCGCCAGGCTGCACATAGCTGTGGCGGCTGCCGTGGCGCTTGCCTGGAGCATGAAACGGCGACGGTCCATGGAAGGAATTCCTCCGATCCATCCTACAGCTTTTGTGCTGTTGACTGAGCCGGACAAGTAGGCGAGGGTGAGGGCCCGCGGCTAAAGCCGGTGTTGCTGCGAGGCTGGATTCAGGGGCCTGAAGGCCCCTGCTCCCTCCGTTCCCTACTCGATGATTGCAACCTTAGCCCGCTTGCCGAGGCGAACGACGACGCGGGCGGGCAACGCGGTGAGCTGAACCAAAACATTGCTGGCGCCTTCCCCATCGAGCTTGACGGCTTTTTCGGCGATCTTGCGGTTGGCTTCGGCACCGCTGGCAGCAAGGCCTAGTTGCACAAGCAGTTTGGGCAGACGGATCTGGTTTGGGGCCTCACTCGAGTCCGGGCCGACTACATCGGCGTAGGCGACAGTGACCTCTTCGAGGTCCTCGGCGGTTTCGTTTTGCTGGAACATCCTGGCCCAGTTTTCGTCGGCGGTTTGGGCGGCTTCTTCGCCGTGGAAGCCGGCGACGATGGTACGAGCGAGGCTCTTCTTGGCTTCCATGGGATGGAGCTTGCCGGAGGCGACTTGCAATTCGAGACCGGCCACTTCGGACTTGCGGAGGTCGGTGAGGAAGACCCAGTACTTCCACATCAACTGGTCGGAGATAGACATCAGCTTGCCGTACATCTCGGCTGGGGGCTCGTTGATGCCGATAGCGTTATTCAGCGACTTGGACATCTTCTGCACGCCGTCGAGGCCCTCCAGAATCGGGGTCATGAGGACGATCTGTGGTTTCTGGCCGTAGTCGCGCTGTAGCTCGCGGCCCATCAGGAGGTTGAATTTCTGGTCTGTGCCGCCGAGTTCGACATCGCTTTTCAAGGCGACAGAGTCGTAGCCCTGCGCGAGCGGATAGAGCAGCTCGTGGAGACTTATGTCCTGCTCGGCGCGGAAGCGGGTCAGGAACTCCTTGCGGTCAAGCATCTGGGAGAGCGTAACCTTGGCGGAGAGGCCGATTAAACCGGCATAACCGAGCTGATCGAGCCACTCGGAGTTGTAGCGGACCTCGGTTTTGGCCTCGTCGAGGATCTTGAAGACCTGCTCTTTATACGTGGCCGCATTCTCGTCGATTTGAGAGCGCGTAAGCGCCTTGCGGGTGACGTTGCGTCCGGTGGGGTCGCCGATGAGCGCAGTGGAGTCGCCGATGAGGAAGATGACCTGGTGGCCGAGCTGCTGGAAGTGGCGCAGCTTGCGCATGAGTACGGTGTGGCCCAGGTGCAGGTCGGGGGCCGTTGGGTCGAAGCCGGCCTTCACGCGCAATGGGCGACCGGTTTTGCGGCTATCTTCGAGGCGCTCGCGCAGGTCGCTGACGCGGATGATCTCCGCGGCGCCCTTCTCAAGCAGGTCCATCTGTTCGTCTACGGGTAAAAATTCTTGCATGGCAGAACAAGTATAGAGTTTCAGGTTTCGATTGACGAAACGCGCAAGAATGGGATGTAGCGGGGTTGGCAACCTATACCCCCCCCCGGTTACACTGCCCCTATGCATCTTCACGCTACGCCTTCGTCGCCGGGCGCCAATCGCACAAAATCCGTATTGAGTTTTTCGCTGGTGGCCACGCTTGCTTATGTCGCGGTCACTTTCGTAGCCGGCCTGCGCGCCCACTCCCTTGCGCTCCTTTCCGAGGCTGGGCACAACGCCTCCGATTTCCTTGCTCTGCTGTTGAGCTTTGCCGCCGTCTACTTTCACACACGCCCCGCCAGCCACTCGAAGACGTTTGGCTATCAGCGCGCGGGCGTGATGGCCGCCTTTATCAACGCTGCCAGCCTCATCGTCATCTCGCTCTGGATCGGCGTTGAGGCCGTCCATCGCCTTTCCGCGCCTGTCGCCGTGCAGCCCCGGCTGATGATGATTGTGGCCGCCGCCGGCGTGCTGATGAACGGCGTGATCGCTGCCCTGCTGTGGGGCGTGGCCCGCGACGTGAACCTGCGCTCGGCCTTCTTGCACATGGCCGGCGACACGCTCTCCACCGCTGCCGTCATTGCCGGCGGCGCGGGTATCCTGCTCACCGGACAGAACTGGATCGACCCCGTTCTTTCATTGTTCATCGCCGCCCTCATCTTGTGGTCCAGCATCGGCATCGTCCGCGAGACCCTCAACATTCTGCTTGAGGGCACGCCCCGCGGCGTCTCCCTGCCAGACATTCGCTCCGGCATGGAAGCCGTCGAGGGAGTCATCAACGTCCACGATCTGCACGTCTGGAGCCTCGGCTCGAACTCCCGCGCCCTGGCCTGCCACGTCACCATCGCGGACATTCCCCCGTCGGAGAGCGCCTGCATCCTGGTGAAACTCAACCACGTGCTGCGTGAACACTTTTACATCAGCCACACCACCATCCAGTTCGAGCACCTGTGCTGCGAAGAGCTGGAAGGCTGCGTTGTCCCCATCGAGGAGATGACCGGCGGCCATGGCCATGAACACGCCCATCACCACGGGCACGCGCATTGATCCAGTTTCGAGGAGGTCTTTTTTCTTGCACCGTTCTCTTCTCGCTCTCGCCGCCCTATGCCTCACCCTTCTGCCCTCCGCGCCCGCTCTCGCCCAGTCGCAAGCCGCGACGCCAGCCCAGACCGCCGCGCCCGCCACTGCCCCACTCGAAGCCCTGGCCGGCGAATACACGGACCCCGACGAGCCGGATGGCGGGTATAGCTTCTATGTTCAGGATGGCAAGCTGACTGTGGAGTCGGAGCGGCGGGTTCCCGACGAGTTGAAGCTCATCGCGGGGACTGTATTTGGCTATGTGAATTCAAATTCGAATGTAACTGTCACCTTTAAGCTGGACCCGTCGGGCCGTGGCGCGAGCTTCTATTTTTCTGACGAGCCGAGTATTATTTCCCTCCGCACCGGCGCGCCTGTGCATCACGTGTTTCATGACTACCAGCGATCTGAAGTCATGATTCCCATGCGCGACGGGGTCAAGCTGCACGCGGTCATCCTCAAGCCCGCCGACATCGCCGGTCCGCTCCCATTCCTCATCCAGCGCACGCCGTACGGGGTGGATGGAACCAACCGAACGTCCTTCTTCAACGGACGGCCCGATCTGGCGCGCGCCGGCTACATCTATGTCGCCGAGGACATTCGAGGCCGCTACAAGAGCGAGGGCGAGTTCATCATGATGCGTCCCCTTGCCGACCATCACAACCCCAAGGCGATCGACGAGAGCACCGACACCTACGATACGGTCGCATGGCTGCTCACCAATGTTGCCGGCAATAACGGCCGCGCGGGTTTCGTCGGAACGAGTTATCCCGGCTTCCTGGCCATGATGGCCGGCATCGACCCCCACCCGGCGGTCAAAGCCATCTCCCCGCAGGCGCCGATGATCGACGTGTGGATGGGCGACGATTTCTTTCACAACGGCGCCTTTCGCCAGACCTACGGCTACGACTACGTGCTGGGCCTCGAATCGAGCAAGGAAGACACCGAAGTCAGCTACGGCAAAGGCAAGGACGGCAAGCCCCGCGACGGCTTCGACTACTTTTTGGAGCGCGGCTCCTTCGCGGAAGACGTCAAAAAATCGGGATCAAAGACTCTGCCTACGTGGAAGCTCTTTCTTGAACATCCGATCTATGACTCGGTTTGGTCCTCACGCGCTGTCGAGAACCATCTCGACACTGTGGCCGTTCCCACGCTTACTGTCGGCGGGTACTACGACCAGGAAGATATGTTTGGACCGCAGGAGGAGTACGCCACTCTCGAACCCCACGACACAAACCACCAGAACTTTCTGGTTCTCGGTCCATGGCGTCACGGATCATGGTCGTCGTCCTCGCGTCATCTTGGCAATCTCGACTACACCGAGCCCATTGGCAAGGAGTACCGCGCCCAGATCGAAGCCAGATTCTTCGCACACTATCTGAAAGACGAGCCGGGCTCCAATGCATCGGGCTTCGACCTGGAAGACACAGCGAGCTTTCAGACCGGCTCGAATACATGGAAGCGGTACGCTCACTTCCCGCCCAAGGAATCCGCGCCTACAAGCCTGCATCTTCAGGGCGACGGCCTACTCAGTTGGAGCGACTCAGCGAAAGCGGCGAAGACCAGCTATGTCAGCGACCCCGGCGACCCCGTCCCCTATCGTCATCGCCCCATTCAGCCCACCTATGGCGACGGCTCACAGTGGTACAACTGGATGACTGAAGATCAGCGCTTCGTGACCGACCGCAAAGACGTGGCCGTTTGGAAGTTACCCGTTCTGAAGAAGGATCTCGTACTCACCGGCGAAGTCATGGCTGACATCTATGCAGCTACCACTGGCGCGGACACCGACCTCGTCGTCAAGCTCATCGACCAGTACCCGGACGACGCAACCGTCTCCGACCCCAAGATGCGCGGCTACCAGCTCATGACCAACGAAGAGATCTTCCGTGGCCGGTATCTCGACAGTTTTGAGAAGCCGACGCCGCTCAGGGCGGGGTCGATCCACGAGTACAGGTTTTCGCTGCACGATGTGGACCACGTCTTCAAGGCAGGCCACACGGTTCTGGTCGAGATCCAGAGCACATGGTTCCCGCTCTACGACCGCAACCCGCAGACCTTCGTGCCTAACATCATGACCGCCAAGCCCGAGGACTACAAGCCCGCCACCATCACCATCTACTCCGACCCGGAGCACGACTCAACGTTGCAGGTTCCGCTGATGAACGCCTGCGACCAGATCGAGTGCTTTTGAGCGGGAGAGAAGCAGGGGAATGATCTGGCCTGGCCGAACACCTGCGCGACGTAGCCGGACTCTTCCAGACTAAGACAGGTTACGAGTTTCAGGTGCTCTACCGGAGCAATAGCTACGGCTGTCGCGAACGCCTCGCCGCAGCGGGCTGGCTATCGATGGATTCCGTGAGCCACTCGCGAAAAATCGAGAAACGGGGACAGCGTTTGGCTATCTTCTCCGGGTCAATCATTGCAAGCAGTTTGCTGGCGTGTTTGATCTTGCCATACTCGCCCTTCTGAGTATCTTTCGTCGCGTTCTTGAGCTTTTCGTATAGATCGGGCTTCGGCTCTCCCTCAAGATCGAGGCGCTTGGGGAGACTACCCTTCTTGAATTTCTGCTTGAAGAACTCCTCCAACTTATCGGGATCGGCAACGATCCAAGCTTCCATGCATTGCACCATCAGATGAATTCTTTCCGGCGGCACACTGTCGAACTCCCAACCATCGCCCTGACCCCGCCCAGCGCCGCCATCCTTTTGCTTGAGGTGCGCAATGCGAATTCCTGCATCTACCGCTCTATTTGCCGGAACCGCATCAACCGGGGTTTCCGAATCGACAAGCAGCGCGTTTATCGTCGATGGATTCACTGCCAAGGAGTGTATAAATGCCTCGTAGGCTTGTTGCCGTCCTCCGCAGCAAACAAACTTCAAACCTCCACGCTTCTCTCTGGCCATCGACCTTTCTTTCACAAACAAAGCATCGAAACCTTGCCTCAGTTCAGCTTTCTGTTCCGCTGTGTTTCCGCCGCCTTCGATGTATATGGCAATCTCGGTCACAGGTTGCCCCCGATTTCCCCGATGCGCCAAATCTCTCCAAGCCGGTACTTATCCAGCCAAAAGCGGAGCTTTTCCGACTCGACTCTCTTCAGAACCGTGCCGCCCCGGTACTCGCATACCAGCACGGAGTCCGCAACTTCGGTCAGCGCGGAGATCAGCGCATCCGAGTGCGTCGTGACGATCAATTGGGTCCGTGTAGACGCTTCCTGTAGCAGGCTTGCCAGTAATGCGATCGCATCGGGATGAAGGCCAAGCTCGGGCTCTTCCATGCAGATTAATGGTGGGGGTGTGGGAGACAGCAGCTGTGCCAGAATCGCCATGAAACGGATCGTTCCGTCGGAAAGCCGCGTGGCGGGAATCGGCTGCTTGAGTCCATTCTCGTGGAGATAGAACTGTATGGTGCCGCCTTCAACACGTGTACTGAGTCTCTCAAAACGAGGCAAGAAATGAGACAAATATCTGCGGAATTCCGACTGAGCGCCCAAATGCTCTAGCTGGTTGAGAAGCATTCCCAAGTTGCTCGAGTCGGACGCAAGAACATCCGCGGCCAGATCGGTCGGCTGGGGTCTGCGAACCGCCGCGTAGCGCCCAAATGTCCACTCGCGAAATGTTGCGATTTGCCCAAACTGTCGTCCTAGCTCCGTCAACTCAGGATAGGCAAACGAATCTTTGAGCTGCATCAAGATGGATTCGTCAGGTTTGATGTCCTTACGATCCAGTTCCCGTTTCGCCCTGAGATCGAACCTCGAAAGATCATATCCGCTATTGGCTGTTCGGACCTTGACTATTGGATGGCCTTCTTGGAAGCGATAGTAGAAGCGCACGTCCGCAGCTTCGTTCCTGTTAGTCGAGTCGTCTTCGATGATCTCATCCGTTATCTCGACCCTATGACCCAATTCAACAAAGGAAAGTTTGTAACGAAGAGCAGGAGATTCAACACGAGTTCCGTATAAGCTTTCAGGGCCCAATCCCAAATACTCAACCTGGGCTTCTATGCTTCCGGTTCCGGTCGCATCATCCCCCTTCCAAAGCCACTCGCGCACACCGCCGCCCTCGCGGATCGCGCTCGCAAATCCCGTTGGCGTCGCGTGGAGCAACTCAATTCCTTCGATCAGATTGGACTTTCCCGAGCCATTGGGTCCGATCAGGACGTTCAACGGAGTCAGCGGTATCGGTTCCGAGCCGGGAGGAAATGAAAGTATCCCATCGAGTCGCAGGGATTTGAGGAACGGCACGTTTGCCTCCACTTTGGTTGCAACCAAGATACAACAGTTTAGTGTACCGGCTACAGTAGGCGCCTATATCTCCGCGTTGTAGGCGATGCGACCCTCGCTGATGGTCCAGCGGACTTTGCCCTGCATCTTCCAGCCGTCGAAGGGCGTGTTGCGGGATTTGGATTTTGTCTCGCGGGCGTTGTAGGTCCACTCGGCCTTGGGGTCGAAGACCACCACATCGGCAAAGCTGCCCACGGTGAGGGTGCCGCGGCCCTTGAGATTCAAGAGTGCAGCCGGCTGGGCGCTGAGCAGGCTCAACACGCGCCCCAGCGGCATCTTCCACTCCTTGTGCAGCCAGCGCAGGCACAGGCCGAGGGCGGTCTCCAAGCCGGTAATGCCGTTGGGCGCGTTCTCGAACTCGACTTCCTTCTCATGGACGGCGTGGGGCGCGTGGTCGGTGGCGATCGCGTCCACAACGCCATCGAGGATGGCCTCGATCATGGCGTCGCGGTCGGCCGTCGAGCGCAGCGGCGGATTCATCTTGGCGTTGGTGTTGTAGAAGCCCACGTGCTCTTCGGTAAGCAGGAAGTGGTGCGGCGCAACCTCGCACGTGACGCGAAGGCCGCTGCGGCGGGCCTGGCGCACGGCGTTGAGAGCGGCGGCCGTCGATGTGTGAGCCACGTGCAGATGGGCGCGGGCGTCACGAAGCTCGGTGACCAGGCGAATGTCGCGCTCCACCATGCCGGATTCAGCCTCGGGCGGCATGCCGCGCAGCCCCAGCTTGAAAGACGCCGGCCCCAGATTCATGCTTGCGCCCTGGGTGAGCCGGGTGTCTTCGGCGTGCTGAATGACGCTCAGCCCGACGCGCGCAGCTGCGGCGAGGGTCTCGCGCATTACTGCGTCCTTGAGAATGGGGTGGCCGTCGTCGGTCACGGCCACGGCGCCGGCGGACTTGAGAGCGGCATAGTCGTTGATGGCCTCGCCCTTCGATCCCCGTGTGGCCGCGGCAATGGGAAACACGCGGATGGCCGCGCCGCGCTCCGGCGCCTGCATCCAGCGGGTGGTCTCGGGGGAGTCGTTCACCGGGATTGTATTCGGCATCGCAGCAACCGCGGTAAAGCCGCCTGCGGCTGCCGCCGCCGTGCCACTGGCGATGGTCTCCTTATAGGCCTGACCGGGCTCGCGCAGATGGACGTGCATGTCGATCAGCCCCGGCGCGAGCACCAGGCCGGTCGCGTCCAGAACTTCTGCGCCATTGGACGATTTCAGCTTGCCCGGAGCGGCGATCTCGGCCACGCGGCCGTCCTTGAGCAGAATGTCCTTGAGGGCGTCGAGGCCAGCCGCCGGATCGACCAAATGGCCACCGCGAATCAGGATGGCCGTCATGCGCGGCCTTCTTGTTCCGATGCGGTCAATGCCCGCTCCACCACCGCCATGCGGATGGCGACGCCGTTCTTGACCTGCTCCAGAATCACTGACTGCGGGCCGTCGGCCACGCCGGCCGTTACCTCAAGACCACGAATGATCGGCCCGGGATGCATCACGATCGCTTCCGGTGCATGGGCAGCCAGCCTCGGACCGGTGAGTTGGTAGTTGGCCTTATACTCCGCGAGGTCCAGTTGGAGGCCGGCCAGCCGCTCTGCCTGAATGCGCAGCATCATCACCGCCTGGGACTGGCGGAGCGCCGCATCGAAGTCCCGCTCAATCTCGATGCCAGGCCCTGCCTTGGCCGCCAGTTCCGGCAGCAGTTCTTTCGGTCCGCAGAGCAGCACCCGCGCGCCTAACCGGGGCAGCAGCAGCATGTTGGAGCGGGCCACGCGGCTATGCAGAATGTCGCCCACAATGGTCACCGTGACGCCCGCCAGAGTCTCGGCGTTGACAGCTTCAACGCCGGGCCGCAGGTGCGTGAGGATGGTGCGCAGGTCGAGCAGCGCCTGGGTGGGATGCTCGTGCATGCCATCGCCGGCGTTGAGCACTGGCAAACGGGTGTCGGCTTCAAGCAGCCAAGGAGCGCCGGAGGAGTTGTGGCGCAAAATGATGGCCTCGGCGCCGAGAGCCCGTAGCGTCAGCCCGGTATCTTTCAGCGTTTCGCCTTTTTCAATGCTTGACGACAGGCTGGAAACCAACGTGGTATCTGCGCCCAACCCCTTGGCAGCCAGCTCAAAGCTGGTGCGGGTGCGCGTGGAGGACTCGTAAAACAGCAGCGCCACACGCCGCTTGGCCAGAATGCGGCACCTGACCAGCGGGTCCTGGTTCTCAAGAACCGTGGCGCGGATAAGAATGTGACTCACGCCGTCTAGGGTCAGGTCCTGGGCCGAGAGCAGCGATCCCGGATGGTAGGGGAACGGCGAGGGGGGTACAGGCGGCGGATGAATGGGACGGCGGACGAGTGTCGCGGTTGGGTTCATACGTTTGAGCTTTTAGCCTTTAGCTTTTAGCTTCCAGCCAAAAGCCAGCAGCTACCTTTCTTCCTCAATCCACACGTTCCACCAGCAGCACCTGCTCGTCGTTGTCCACCTCGCGGAACTTCACCTCAATGATCTCGCGGCTGCTGGTGGGCACACGCCTGCCGATGTAAGTAGCCTCAACGGGCAGTTCGCGATGGCCGCGGTCAATGAGTACAGCCAGTTGTACGCGGCGGGGCCTGCCGTGGTCGAAGAGCGCGTCGAGCGCGGCACGAACCGTCCGGCCCGTGTAGAGCACATCGTCGCAGAGCACGACGTCGCGGCCCTCGACATTGAAGCCGATCGCCCCTGGGGTGACCACCGGGCGCACGCCCGCGGTGGAGAGATCGTCGCGGTAGAACTGAATGTCGAGTACGCCCGTATCGACGGGGTGCTTCTCGATGCCGGAGATCAGTTTGCCCAGCCGTTCGGCCAGCGGAACGCCGCGGCGCTTGATGCCCACTAGCGCGAGATCGCCGCCGCCGTTGCTTTTTTCCACTATTTCGTGAGCCAGGCGCACCAGGGTACGCTCAATCTCGGAGGCGGACATCAGCCTGCCCTTCACCCGAAGGCTCGGTTTATTTTCGGCTTCGCTCATGGTTACTCTCACGCAGGATCATACGGGGGGGTACCGCTCGGGGGCAAGTTGTGGAGAAGTGGAGGTGCATCGGGACGTCCAGAGGGTATGAAGCCCCGAATATCCGCCTATAACTCTGGCTGACGGGTCCGGGCCAGCCAACGCGCGCCCAACGCGCCTCCGGCGATGGCAAACAACACCAAAAACAGTGAATTGACGGCAAAGCCGAAGGCCTCAATGGCGGCGTGGCCCTCTGGAGACAACATGGCTGCCTTCATCTGGGCCTGGGCGGCTTGTGCCTGTGCCAGATCCGCGGAGCCGACTTCCGCTGTCCACTGTTGAGTCATCTGCTGGCTTTGATCGACGCGGGTCTTCCATTCAGCGTCAATCTGGCTGGCTTCGTGGAGAACGAACCGCTCAACAAAAAGAGTGCCGCCGCCGATGCCAAACGCCAGCCAGCCTGCCATCAGGCCGGTCACCAGGCCGATGCGGGCGCCCGCGCCAATGGTGATCCATGCCGGCCGCTGGCTGCGCACATACAGCGCCACCGCCCACGCAGCGGCCGAGGCCATCCACAGCATCCCGAAAATGCCCACAGGGGAATGCACGCTCGACAACATTCCCGCTGGAACCGCCAGCATCAGGGCCGCGCGCAAGGCCGGTTTCCAATCCACGGTGCTTGCATCCCGAACTGGCTCGTTCATGCGCCCAGGCTGGGCCTGTCCGGCTGCGGCTTCCGCCGAGTAAACCAGTTGCGGCAAGCCGCAGGCGGAGCAGTAGCGATTGTCGGCCAGGACGGTCTGGTGGCAGCGAGTGCAGGTGATCTCCATACATCTAAGAGCCTATCGCATTGGGCGGTTGGACGATGTCACGTAGGGGCGTCTGCTTTACTCGTCTCTCGACCAAGGTTAGAAAAAGCCGCTGATTGGGTTCCCGCATGCGCCTCACCCCGCTTGCAAATGGAAGCTTAATGGTCTGACCGCCAAGCAGTGGATGCCAACTGGTCATAACGGCTACGCCGGGCACTTGCGCAGCGTAGTTTGTATGCAGGAGTGCATGCCCATATCGCGGCGGACTGAAACCCGGCTCGCACTTTGGTTAAAGGCAATGGTGGCCTATAGTACAAGGCTTGCAGCGGGTTCCTCGATTTGTCTTATTTCGCCACTCTTATCTGCATTTTTGTTCCTTGATCTTGAGCGCTTTCTGGCATTGAAATCTCTCTATTGACAACGCCCGATTCGGGGGAACATACTGTGTACGCTGTAATGTGGTCTGACCACGACAGCGTATATTCTTTGCGAATCCCCATTGAAGGGGACTCTGAATCCAAGCAACACGGAAACTTTACGGAGGCACCATGAGGCAATTTGACATCAAAAAACAGACGGAACGGATTGGGACGATTTGGCATTTCGCCACTGGGCTTCAACGGCAATCGGAAGAGATGGCAAAACAGCATGCTGGCATCTGGGGAGTAGTCGCAGGATCGATCATTCTGTCGATCTGCGGTCTGCTTCTGTCGACAGGCGCCTGCGCGCAGGAGTTCCGCGGAACCATTAGCGGAACTGTCACCGACCCGACCGGAGCCGTGGTGCCGGAGGCGAGCATAGAGGTTGTGGAAACGCAAACCGGAACCATCAACCGCACCACCAGCGATGCGGCGGGGCAATATGTGGCACCGTTCCTTCCGCCGGGGGATTATTCGATTACGGCAACGAAGCCTGGGTTTGAGACTTTTACGCGAACTGGCATCACATTACAGGCGCAGGAGCACCCAATCATCGACCTGGCCTTGGCTATAGGCAACGCGAGTCAGACGGTGACAGTAACTGGTGAAGCGCCGCTGGTGGACCAGGAAAACGCATCCGTCGGGCAAGTAATCTCGACGCAGTCTGTGGAAGATCTTCCGCTCAATGGCCGTACCCCGGTCGTGTTGGCCGAGCTGTCAGTTGGAGTTGTGACGACCTCGGCCCCCGGAATCACCCACCCCTTCGATAACAACGCGGCGAACTCCTGGTCCATTGGAGGAACTCCAAACCAGGTGAGCGAAGTACTGCTGGACGGTTCGCCCGATCTAACCATGCTGGGCGCACAGGCGTACAGCCCAACACAAGATACGGTACAGGAAGTGTCAGTGCGGCCGTTCGATACCGACGCGTCCTTCGGCCATACCATCGGCGGCGTGATCAACCAGGTGACCAAGAGCGGTACCAACGAGCTTCATGGAACCATGTACGAGTTCAACCAGATTCCTAACATCGATGCGAATCTCGACTTCAACAGTGCCTACTGGAACAAAGGTATAGCAAAGCCGACCCCGACCTTTCACTTCAATCAGTATGGTCTTTCGGCGGGCGGACCGGTTTGGATCCCCAAAGTCTTCAACGGCAAGAACAAGCTGTTCTTCTTTTTTGCATGGGAAGGACTGAAAGACAATACGCCGGCAACACAGATCACAACCGTACCGACCGACGCTGAAAGGCAGGGCGATTTTTCCGCGCTACTTGCGACATCGGCGGGCGGAGCTTCCAACCAACTTTATATACCGGGTACCGGCACACTAAGCGGGGGCAAGTTTACGCGCACCGCAGTGCCGAACAATTGCCTCACGAACCTGTCGACCTACTGCGCGGGCGTGGCCAATGCAGGCCTTACCATCAATCCCGTGGCTGCAGCTTATATGAAGCTCTATCCGGAGCCGAATGCCACGCCATCGCCAACAGGAACAAACAACTACAACAGCAACGCACCCAGCATCGACACCTACGACAACGAATTCGGTCGTCTCGACTACAACCTGAGCGATCGCAACCATGTGTTCTTCGACTACCGGCACAATCACCGCGAGCAGGTCAAGAACAATTACTTCGGAAATAATACGACTGGAACCACTCTACTTCGCGAGAACTTCGGGTCATCGCTGGACGATGTGATTACGCTGAACGCCACTACGATCTTCGATGTGCGCCTCAATTGGACGTTCTTCAATGAAGTGCATGGAGCGCTCTCGCAAGCCTTCAGTCCGACCTCCGTGGGATTGCCCAGCGGTCTACAGACGGGAAGCACGGAAGTGCAGTTGCCCTTTATCTCCATGGGCACTTGCGGCAGTTTCACCAGTTTCCAGTGTCTGGGCGATACTTCTTCGGCCATCGATCCCACCACCGGCTACCAGGCCTTTACGGATATGGTGAAGTTGCTGGGCAAGCACACGATCAAGGCCGGCTTCGACGGACGGCAATACCGGCTGAGAGTGCAGAACTTCGGCGACTCTTCCGGCAGCTTCACCTTCGCAAACAGCTTCGACAATATTGGGACGGCCGGCACAGGTGCGGCGGTTGGCGGCGACTTAGCCTCCCTCCTCCTCGGCTTGCCCACTTCGGGCGAGTACGATCTGAATGCCCGCGCCGATTATCGGTCCTACTACATCGGAACGTTTGTCCAAGACGACTGGCGTGTGAATAGTCACCTGACCGTCAACCTGGGCCTGCGCTTCGACATCGACACACCGTATGGAGAGAAGCTCGGGCGCACGGTGAGCGGATTCAACCCGGCTGCCACTAACTCGGCTTCGGCGGCGGCAGCAACGGCCTTTGCGACTACCAGCCCTAAAGACACGGCAAGCTCGAACGGAACCACCGTGAGCGTAAACGCAAGCACCTTCAACACGCTGGGCGGCCTTAGCTTCCCTGGAGTGAACGGAGGCGCGCCCTATGCAGTCAACAGCGGTTTCTGGAGTCCTCGCGTCGGCTTCTCGTATAACCCCCCGTTTCTGCATAGCAAAATGGTAGTCCGCGGCGGTTTCGGCATCTTCGTACAGCCGGAAACACTGGCCAGCCTGGCGGCAACGGGCTCCTACTCCTCCAATGCGCTGAACAACCAGGAGGGTTTCAGCGCATCGACAGCCTATGCGGCGACAAGCAATTCCTTCTTCACCAGCCTCAATTCTCTGAGCAATCCGTTCCCGAACGGATATACGCAGCCGGCGGGCTCATCGCTAGGAGCGAGCACCTTCCTGGGTTCGCCCGCGGCCGTCAGCCTCCTGGCTCCGGTACAACACGATCCGTACTCCGAGCGCTGGAACATGGGCTTGCAGCATACGCTCACCAACAGCACTTTGCTGGAGGTGCTCTACGTGGGCAACCACGCGACGCACCTGCCGGTGAACACTCAGAACATCAATGCCACGGAACTGCAATACCTGACCACAAATCCTTACACGGATTTCAATCTGCACACGGCTGTGGGCACCGCTGTTCCGAACCCCTTCGCAGGCTTATTGCCCAACGGAACGAGCAGCTACAACGGCGCAACCACCTCGCTGAGTAACCTGCTGGTGCCCTATCCGCAGTTCGGTGGAGCAACCGTCGCCGAGCAGAACGAAACGATCGGTCAGTCGTGGTTCAACAGTGGGATGATTCACGTGCAGCAGCGCGCCAAGCATGGCTTGACGTTGACGGCGAACTATAGCTTTTCCAAGCTGCTTGAAAAGGATACTCGCCTCAACGATGAGGACGTCCAACTGACCAAGCGTGTTTCGCCCTTCGATCACACTCACCACTTCACAGTCGGTGGAACTTATGACTTGCCATTTGGCCGCGGCAAACTAGTCAGCTTCGGGAATAGCAAGGCGATGGATGAGATCTTTGGCGGTTTTGTCATCAACTCCATCTATCAGTTCCAGACAGGCGCTCCCATTTATTTCTCAAGTGACCTGGCCTTGCAGCCCGGCGTGAATGTCCGAAATATCAAGAGTAGCCCGCGCGTTACCGGTCTTGCGGGTTCGGGCAATCTGGCGCTGGTCAACGCAGGCAACATATTTGTGGAGGGAGCCAATGCCTGCCCGTCAACGGACGTGTGCGACGGCTCTGTGTACAACGCAGCCGTTCCCAACGCAAACTTCTACAATCACTACCGAACCTTCCCACAAACCCTCGGCTGGGTGCGCATGGACGGCTTCAACAACATGGACGCCTCGGTCTTGAAAAACATCAAGTTTACCGAGAAGGCGAACCTGCAACTTCGATTTGAAACCTTCAACACGCTCAACCACCCGGTGTTCGCGGCTCCGAATGTGACCAGTGCAACGTCCGGGACCGGCGGCGCATTCGGCTATATAAGCGGCGTGCCTTCGACTGCCCAGCCGAGGCAGGTGCAACTCGGGGGACGCATTGTGTTCTGAGCTCTTCCAATTGCAAGATATTAGGCGCGAGGCCAACCAGCCTCGCGCTATTTTTGTCTTGAAAAATCTTCTCGATCGGTTCTCCCGCCCAGTGTGCCAGCTCGACGCTGTCAGGCGGCTGGCGCGCGCATGGCGTCGATGGCGGCGGCGAGATCCTTGGCGAGAGATTGCTGGGCTTCTTCCGTGAGCTTCGCGCCGTAGCTGGTGAGGTAGAAGACGTCGATGGCGGTTTCGCCTTCGGTGTCGACCAGAGCTACCGTGATATTGCACTTGTGGGCGCTGAGGGTCAGTGCGATCTGACGAAGCAGGCCGGGCACGTCCTGGGCGATGACTTGCAGCAGCGTGGCGTGCGTGGAGGCCTCGGAGTCGAACTCGAGACGGGTTGCCACCTCGACTTTGAGGCCGGCGGGGTGGTTCATGTGGCTGCGGGCCTCAAGCAGTTGCTGGACTCCGACCTTTTGCGCCACGACATCATGGATATTGGCAAGGAAGCGGTCTTTCTCGCTGGGGTTGAGCTCCAAGGTGTGAAAGATGTCGGTGAAGTGGAAGCTGTCGACGATGACACCGGCCTCGTTCGAGTAGGCGCCGGCCTTGACGATGTTCATGCCCCAGGCAGCAAGGGCGCCAGCCACATCGGCAAAAAGGCGGGTGCGGTCGCGGGTGATGACGGTGAGGTCGAAGAGCTGGCGATTGGGCCGGAGGTCGAGCTGGACGGGGTCGCTGTCGAGGTTGAGGGCCATCTGGAAGTGATGGCGGATCTGCTCGGGGAGGCGGGTTTGTAGATAACGCTGGGGAAGGCCTTCGAGAAAGTGCTTCAGGGCATCGAACTGCGTGGGTGGCACCATGGAGCGGATGCGGTTGAGCAGAGTGGGATCGATGGCTGCGTGGTAGCGGATTTCGTCGACGGAGCGGTCCATGAAGTTCGCAGTGGACATGTAAAACTGCCAGAGGTTTTCGGCCTTCCAGGGCGTGAGCGCGTCGGGGTTGACGGCCTTGATGTCGGCGAAGGTCATAAGGGTAAGCATCTTGAGAAGCTGGGGACTGACGATCTTCTCAGCGAAACCGCGGACGTTTTCCATGTCGAAGATGTCGCGGCGCATGGCGTTCGACATCTCCAGATGGAGGCGGATGAGGTTGAGGATGGATTCGCGCTCTTCGGAGTCAAAGTCGAGGCGGGCGAGGAAGGCATCGGCCAGTTCGACGCTCTGTCCCGCGTGCTCACCGGTGCGGCGCGCTTTGCCGGTGTCGTGGAGCAGCAGGGCAAGCAAAAAGAGGTCGAGGCGGTCGATCTCTGGCAAGAGCTGAGCGAGGCGCTGCTCGTAGTCATGCGTGGGCTGACGGAGGCCGTGCACGTTGTCGATGGTGAGAAAGGTGTGCTCATCGACGGTGTATCGGTGATAAGAATCGCGAATCACCAGGGCGTCAATCCCATGAAACTCCGGGATCAACATTTCAAGAACGCCGAGGGCGTGCATGGTCCTCAGGGCATGTGCCGCGTGGGGCCCGAGCAGGACTTCGCGCAGGGCGTTCCAGAGGTAGGGCCCCTCGGGGATGTGGATGGCGAGGGCAGGCAGCGCGTCGGTGATGCGGTCTTCCGCGCTCTGCGAGAGTGTGTAGCCGTGCGTGGCCATGAGCGAAAAGATGCGCAGGATGGCGCTGGTGTCGTTGAACTGCGCGCCGGGTGCGATGTCGATGCGGCCCTGGTCGAGCAGGAAATCGGTTCCGGCAATGGGGCTGCGGCGGCGGCGGAACTGGCGATAGAAGCTGACCGGGGCGGGCAGGTGCTCCATCAGCAGGGCGGCGCGGCGGTAGACGACACGGGCATGCCGGTAGTAGGTCCGCATCCAGTAGGCGGGATCGGCTGTGCCTCGTGTTTCAAGGCCGATGGAGTTGGCGGCGGCCTCGTCTTGCGACTGCCAGTCGAGGGTATTGTCATCGCGGCCGTGGCGGAAGTGGAGAAAACATCGGGCGGCGGCGAGGAAATCGAAGGCGGCCTCGGCATCGCCCCGGGCGCTCTGGAAGACGCCGCCACGCTGGCGAGGCCACTCCTTGGTCTCCTTGAGGTGAAAGAGGAGGGCGAACCAGACGGCCAGGTGATAGTCGCGCAGGCCACCGGGACAGTCCTTGAGGTTGGGCTCAAGGTGAAAGATGGTGTTGCCGAACTTCGCGTGGCGGCCGCGGGCGATCTCGCCGAGTTTCTGGGTAATGGTGTTCCACTCGCTCAGGACCAGACCGGGAAGGACGGTTTGGTGAAGCTGTTGATACAGGGGGAACTGACCGGCGAGGAAGCGGCGGTCGAGCGTGGCCAAAGTAAATTCGAGGTTGTCGGGATCGAAGCGGCCGGCCTCTTTGACAGTGCGGGAACAGGGGCTGGCGCGCAGCCCGATGTCCCACATGCCCTGGATGATGGCGCGGACGGCGTCTTTTGACTGCTCCTCGACCTTCTCGTCGGCAAAGGCGAAGAGTACATCGACGTCGGAGTAAGGGAAGAGATCCTTGCGGCCATAGCCGCCCAGCGCCAGCAGGGAGACGTTGAGGGCGGGCCGGTCGGCGAAGACACGGCGCCACATTTCGATGAGAATGCGGTCGACCACGGCGGAGCGGCGGCGGATAGCGGCCGTGCCGTCGCCGGTGCGTTCGCAGGTCTGGCGAACAAGCACCATCTCCCGCGTATACTGCTCCCGAAGATCGTCAACCGCCAAAGCGACTGGATTCATGAGTATTTGTGCGTGGCTTGCCAAAGCAAGAATGGAATGTTAACAGAATAAGCGATGCAGGGGCGGATGGAACAATTTTGGTTTCAAGAAGAGGGAAACGCCCGTGTTCTCAGTCCACTCAGCAGATGCCGGGGCGGCCATCCGCCGCGAGAGTTTTTTCTGAGCAGAGAATAGCACCAGGTACCACAGTTTGAATACTTTGGCTCAGGAAGACGCAAACCGTCTAGTGCCTTCGCCTCACCAATGCGCGCCGGGACGCATCAAACCCATCGGTAACCATTGTCTGGCCCCTCAGTGGGTGACCAATGACTCCTTTGTGCAGGGGTATTTCAGAAGTATTTCTTGTTAAAATTGGAACGGTTTCCCCTACGAAGGCCGAACTGGATATGGATCGCCGAGCCGGCCTTCCGAAAGCTTTTTTCCAGATTGGAGCTTCACAAGCTGGAAGCGCCGTGGAGGCATGAATTTCATGCAAGCGACTTCTTCAGGACCGTTTTCGTACGAGACTTTCCCCACGTCCGGGCTGGTGGCGTACTTCTCAATGGAGATTGCGATCAACCCCGCGATGCCGACCTACTCCGGCGGCCTGGGAGTACTGGCCGGAGACACCCTACGATCCGCAGCCGACCTGGGGGTTCCGTTGGTGGCGTTTACGCTGGCGCATCGCAAGGGATATTTCCAGCAGCACCTGGATGGCATGGGTTTGCAGAGCGAGGAAGTTCAACCGTGGAGCCCTTCTGATTTCTGCACCGAAGAGGCGGCTCGGATTACGGTCTCGGTCGAGGACCGCACGGTGACAGTGCGTTGCTGGCGCTACGATCTGGTGGGTCGCTACGGGCATGTGGTGCCGATCTACCTGCTGGACACGGATTTGGAAGGCAATACCGGGTGGGATCGCGGGCTGACCGACCATCTCTACGGCGGGGATACGAACTACCGCTTGCAGCAGGAGATTGTGCTGGGAATGGGAGGAGTGCGGATGGCGAACGCGCTGGGCCACCGAGTGAATGTTTACCACATGAACGAGGGCCACGCAGCACTGCTCACGCTAGCGCTGATCGAGAGGGAGTTGGGGGGCGGTCCGTTGGCTGCACCCACGGAGGCCGACCTCGCCCTGGTGCGGCAGAGGTGCGTTTTCACCACCCACACGCCGGTTCCGGCTGGCCATGACCGTTTCTCAATCGAACAGACGATTCGCATTCTCGGCGGCGACCGGACGGCGCGGTTGGAGCGTCTGGGTTGTTATCGCGATGGAATGCTGAACATGACGCTGCTGGCGCTCAAGTTCTCTCGCTATGCCAACGGCGTAGCGCTGCAACATGCCAAGGTCTCCCGCAAGATGTTCCCTGAGTTTGCGATCGACTCGATTACGAACGGCGTTCACGCGCCCACCTGGGTTTCCGAGCCTATTCAGAAGATGCTGGATGCGAATTTTTCCTCGTGGCGGCGTGACAATCTCTACCTACGGAACGCGATCGACCTGCCGGAGAAAGAGGTTCTTTCGGCCCACGCCCGCGCCAAAGAGTCTTTACTGGCTGAGGTTGCGGCGCGCACCGGGCTGGTGCTCAATCCCAAAGTATTGACGCTGGGCTTTGCCCGGCGCGTGGCTACCTACAAGAGGGCGACTTTGTTGTTCACCGATCCAGAACGGCTGGTGAAGATTGCCACAGCTGCGGGCGGGCTACAGATTATTTACGCTGGCAAGGCGCATCCTCAGGACGAGCCTGGCAAGGCGCTCATCCAGCAGGTGGTCGAAGACGCCAGGCAGTTGTCAAGCGAGTTTCTACGTATTGTTTATCTTGAAGACTACGACTGGGGCCTGGGCGCGTTGCTCACGGCTGGGGTGGATGTATGGGTGAACACGCCGCGGCGGCCCTATGAGGCCTCCGGCACCAGCGGAATGAAGGCAGCGCTGAACGGCGTACCCAGCCTGTCGATTCTGGACGGATGGTGGATCGAAGGCTGCCTCGAGGGTGTCACCGGCTGGGCGATCGAAGACGGCGCCAACGACGTAGAAGAGGCTGCCTCGCTTTACGAGAAGCTGGAGAAGGCCGTGGTTCCGCTTTACCTGGAGGCGCCAGAAAAGTGGGCTAGGATAATGCGCAATACGCTGGCTTTCAACGGGTCGTACTTCAACACCAATCGCATGGTGAAGCAATACACGCGCAATGCATACTATCCGGTAACGCTGATCGAGCAAGTCAAGGTCGAGGAAGAAGCATTCGCTGAGTAGCAGCTATTAGAGCATTTTCACTATTTCTGTAGAGTGCCTAATCGAAGTCGGAACCAGGCCTGTGCGTTTTCCGGCGAGATTTGGGGCAGCAGTTCAGCGATGGCTTTGTCGAGGGCTTCTTTGGTTCGAGCCTTTACAGA
>Ga0182024_10003406_pt1 | contig 37962 bp, 32 predicted proteins | sample P32metaG_FD_120480 | JGI IMG/M metagenome (GOLD analysis project Ga0182024, IMG submission 120480) | Permafrost microbial communities from Stordalen Mire, Sweden - P3-2 metaG (Illumina Assembly) | ecosystem: Environmental > Terrestrial > Soil > Wetlands > Permafrost | place: Sweden: Stordalen...
GACGTGCCCGCCCAGCCGATCGCCGACGCGGAGCGCCAGCTCCAGGTTCACGCGCGCGCCGGCCTGCAGAGCACCGAGCGAGGAGCGCGTGAGCGTCTCGGCCATCGCTTGCGCCTGGAAGCTCCCATCGTGAATGTCGGTTGCAGTCAAGCAGACGCCGTTGACGGCGATCGAATCGCCCTCTGCAAGCTCCTGCGCGAGTGGTGTGCGTATCTCAACCGTCGCGCCCGCGTCGCCCGTCTGCAGCGCAGTCACACGGCCCAGATCGGCAATCAGTCCCGTGAACATGACGTCCGGCGCGGCGCTTGCGCCATCACCACTCGTGCAGCCGCGCAGAGATCAACAGGTCCTCGCCGATGCGCTCACAGTCGAAGGTGCGCGCGCGCAGCGCCTCGGAGATCCGCTCGACGCCCTTCCCCTCGAGGGGATCCCGCGCCGTGCTCCCACCCAGCAGCAGCGGCGCAAGGAACAGGCGTAGCTCATCGATCTCACCCGCATCCAGGAACGCACCCGCCAGGTGCGGTCCGCCCTCGAGGAGCGCCGAAGCGATACCGAGCGCGCCAAGCTGATCGAGCGCCGAGCGCACGCGCGCAGGCTCGTTCTCGCCGGTCGCCACCAGGACCTGGACCCCAGCCGCCTCGAGCGCGTCGGTGTCCGCGTGTGCGGCGGCTCGCGAAACGACAACCGTCAGTGGTATCTCAGCTGCGGCCGAGACGAGCTGTGAGCTCGGTGGTAGTCGCCCCAGCGTGTCGAAGACGATCCGGCGCGGTTGATGGGGGAGTTCGGCGGGCAATCCAACCGGCCGCGCCGTCAGCTGCGGGTCGTCCGCGAGCGCCGTGCCGATGCCCACGACGACCGCGTCGACCGAAGCTCGCCAGCGATGGGCCAGCTCGCGACTGTCCGCGCCACTGATCCACTTGGAGTCCCCCGTGCGGGTCGCGACCTTGCCGTCGAGCGTCATCGCCGACTTGAACAGCACCCAGGGACGGCCGACGCGAGAGTGCTTGCGGAACGCCTGGTTGAGCAGGCGCGCGCTCGCGGCCAGCTCGCCGTCGGCGATGACCACGTCCACTCCCTCGTCGCGCAGGATGCCCAGGCCACGACCCGAGGCCTTCTCCGACGGATCATCAGACGCGACGACGATCCGTCGGAGCCCGGCCTGAAGGATCGCGTCGGTGCATGGCGGCGTGTTGCCCTCGTGACAGCACGGCTCGAGCGACACGTACAAAGTCGCCCCGCTCAGGTCCTCCAGGCCGCATGCCTCGATCGCGTTGACCTCGGCGTGGGCCGCGCCGAACTCCCGGTGCCAGCCCTCGCCCAGGATCTCACCGTCGCGAGCCACGACGGCGCCGACGACGGGGTTGGGCCTGACCGCTCCAGCGCCCCGCTGCGCGAGCTCGATTGCGCGTGCGAGGTGCGCCTTGTCGGTGTCCGTGCAGATAGACATGTGCCTCTGAGGATAACCCCGCTTAGCGCTGGCACCGGCCTCCGTGCAGCCGGTAGACGGTCATCGCCGGCCCCGGCCGGTCGTAGGCGAGCGGGTAGTAGTCAAAGCTCCAGTCGAAGCCGAATGCGACCGGACCACGCCCGCGCGCGTACGGGGAGGCCCGATAGACGACTTCGCCCTCGGCGGCCAAAGCGCGGTAGTAGGCGATCGCCGCGGGCACCGCCGTGGGGTCCGCGAAGGCGCGCCCGGACTGGGTCGTGCCACTGACCACCCAGCAGTAGCCGTAGCGCTCGTAGTAGCCGATCAGCGTCGGGCTGAGCGTGCGCTCGTAGTCCTCGATGCTGACGAGCGCGAGTGAGCCCGGCGCCAGCGCGCCGCTTGCGGAGATCCTCAGCGCGAGCGACGGGTACTTGTTCCAACGCGAGCCCCACGCGTCGGGCGCGACCGGCTCCACGACGATCGGCGTGCCGGCTGGAATGTGAGCGACCATCCACGCTCGCGTGAGGCTTCGCGTGTCCGCGCGGGAGAGCACGAGACCCGAGTGCACGCTGTAGAGGACTCCCTGAGCCAGCACCACGGCCGCGAACAGCGCCGTGAGGGCGGCGGGCAGTCCCCGCGGCGTGCGTGATCGAGCTGACATGAGGACGGAGCGGCCGACCTCGGCCTGGGGATGCCGCGGGCCGCGCCGGCGCCGGGGCCACCTGCGAGCTGCCGCGCCCGCGAGCACATCGGCGGCGCGCAGCGCGAAGAACGCCGCCAGCAGGCACGCGATCGGGAAGATCGGGAGCAGCCAGCGCCCGAAGTAGCGCCCCTGCAGGCTCATGAATGCGAGGAACAGCAGCGGCGCGGGCACGAGCAGCCAGCCCAGCGATCGATCCGAGCGCCACACGGTCACCGCGCCCGCGAGCGCAGCCAGCGCGGGCGCCCATCCCAGACCCCATGTGAGCGACCACAGGTAGTAGACCAGGCCCCCATGCCTCGGAGCGCCCAGCTTGCCCTGGGCTTCGGAGGAGAGAGTCGACTGGTGAACGAGGTCACGATGAAAGCTCTGGAAGTCGAGCACGGCGTACGGATTGGCGATCAGGAAGGCGAGCAGCGCGGCCGCGGCCGCCAGGGCGATCCCGCTCACGGCCCGACGCGCGGCGCCGGAGTCCCCGCCCAGGTAGCGCGCCGCGACCGCCGCAACCGATGGGACCAGCGCGATGCCGGCCGTGTACTTCGTCGCGCACGCAAGGCCCAAGCCGAGGCCGGCGAGCAGGTATTCGCGCGTGCGGCCATTGCGCAGCACGCCGGCCGTTCCGAGCAGCGACAGCGTCAGCGGTGCGAGCGTCGGCACATCGTTGAGCGCCAGGTGCGCGTAAAAGACGGGCAGGAAGGCGACCGCCTCGATCGCCGCGGCAAGCAGCCCTACGCCGCGGCCGAAGAGGCGCGCGCCGGTGACATACAACAGCCACAGCGCCGCGACGCCGAGCACCGCAGCGGCGACGCGCGCCATCGTGTACACCTCCGTGGGGTCTACCGCGAAGGCGTGCTGGACGCCGGTCTTGCCGCCATAGAACAGCGCCAGCAGGAAGTGAAGCAGGTACGTGAACGCCGGTGGATTGGCGAAGTAGTGAGGGTTCAGGCCGTGTTCGAACATCGCGACCGCGCGCGGCAGGAAATGGTCGGCCTCGTCAGCGTTGTAGGCGTATGGCAGCCCCTGCCCGACACCCCACAGCCGCAGTCCCAAGCCGACCGCGAGCACGGCCGCCAGCCCCGGCCACGCCCACCGACGTGGGGTCTCAGCAGTTGGCATAGACGGCGTAGTAGCGACTCGTGTAGATGCGCCTGAAGCCCGCCAGCGGAATCTGGTCGCGCGGGTCGTCGCCGACGTCGACGATCGCCTCGAAGAAGACCGCGCTGCCGAGCGGGTACACCGCGACGCTGCCCCGGAGGATGCGCCTCTCCAGCGTGTGCGATCGCTTCGCCACGTCGGCGCGCGCCTGGCTGCGGGCGACGATGTCGTGCTGCCCGACGCTGTCGAGAATCCAGCGGGCATCGGGGATCAGCTTGTTGTTGGGCAGCGACAGCAGCGGACAGCGCCGCAGTTCGGCCTTCACCGCTGGGTTGTCCAGCGCGAGGGCGAGGCCCTCGTGGAAGTCCTCGTGATAGGCAAGGGTCGTTTTCAGGCTGGACAGGCTCAACGTCGTGGCCGCCGAGGCGACGCCGTAGGCGAGCAGCGCCGCGGCCCCGAGCATCCACGCGCGGCGAAGCATCGAGCCGGGGCGCAGCATCGACCAGCCCCCGAGCGCGACGGCGCAGAACAGCAGCAGCATAGTCGCAGCCCCCATCAGATAGCGGTCGATCACCGAAGCCCCGGCGGCCCCCTCCAGAATGAACACGCCGAGCAGCAGCGCCAGCGCCGCCAGCGGCGTGCGGACGCGTCGCGGCGTCAACCAGATCGCCAGCGGCAGGCCAGCGAGCGCGCCGATGATCACGGGCAGCTTGTCGATCCGCACGCCGAACGTCCACACCGAGCCAACCACGCTCGCGAACCCCTGCGTACGCCCGAGTTCCTGCGCTAGCCCCGCGGTCGAGTTCAGGGAGTAGAGCGGGTTGCCTGTCACGATCGTGTCCACAAAGACCCACACGACCGGTGCGATAGCGGCGAGCGCGAGGTACTTCAAACGCGTTCCGGCCGACCTCTGATCGCCCTGCGCTCGCCAAGTGCACCACAGCCAATAAACGCCGCTCAGCACCCACGCGTCGGGCCGCAGCAGACCGGCGGCCGCCAGCACGAGCAGCACCGGCGCGCCGCGACGCGGGCGTTCGACCTCGAGCACGATCGCCCACACGATCAGCGCGACGTAGGAGATATCGAGATAGCCCTGGGCGGCGAGATTCTCGTCGAAGAAGCGACTGAGCAGCAACAAGCCCGCGAGCAGCCCGACGACCGGGCCGAAGCACAACCGGCCGAGGCGGTAGATGCCGGCGACGACGGCGACGAAAGAGGCGATCGATCCGAGCACCATCAGCCGCGCGCCGCCCTGGCCGAAAATCGAGCAGACCATTCCGAAGGCGATCGCCAGCGGGTGCTCGGTCGGACCGCGGTAGACCCTGAAGTCGGGCAGGTGCAGATGCAGCAGGTCGCGACCCCACAGCAGCGCATAGAAGGAGTCGTAGGTCGGGTAGGTCGGCAGGGCGAAGTACCCGACCAGGGCGAGCAGGCAGATCGCCGCCAAGGCGATCTTCGCCCACGTGGTTGGTTGCACGGCACGAAGCCGTGCCAGCCGAATCGAGCCCGGTGCAGACCGGGTGAGCGTCGCGCTTTCCATCGAGCCTGGGCGGTCGTGGGCCGGCACCGGCGCCGCCCACGCGCCTGGCGCCAAGACCAGGGCCTGCGCTTTGGGATACTGCCGGAAGCCAAGTCTAGGCAATCCGCGCCGATGAAGCTCATCATCCAGATCCCCTGCTTCAACGAGGCCGACCAGCTCCCGCAGACGCTCGCCGACCTGCCCCGCGAGGTCGAGGGCTTCGACGTCGTGCAGTGGCTGATCGTCGATGACGGCTCGACCGATCAGACGGTCGCGGTCGCGCGCGCGCACGGCGTCGACCACCTCGTGCGCCTGACCAACAACAAGGGGCTTGCCGCCGGCTTCCAGGCCGGCGTCGACACCGCGCTGAAGCTCGGCGCAGACGTGATCGTGAATACCGACGCCGACAATCAGTACTACGGCCCCGACGTCTCTCGGCTCGTGCGCCCGATCCTGGACGGGCGCGCCGACATGGTGATCGGAGACCGCGAGGTGACCGGCGTGGAGCACTTCTCTACGCTGAAGAAGGCGCTGCAGCGGCTGGGCTCGTGGGTGGTGCGGCAGGCGTCCTCGACCTCGGTTCCCGACACGACCTCGGGCTTCCGCGCCTACAACCGCGAGGCGGCGATCCAGATGCTCGTCGTCTCCAAGTTCACCTACACGCTGGAGACGATCATCCAGGCGGGGAAGCTGCTGGTCGCGATCGACCACGTGCCGATCCGCACCAACCCGAAAACCCGCGAGTCGCGCCTTTTCCCTTCGATGGGCGCCTACGTCCGACGCAACGCCGTGTCGATCTTCCGCGTCTACGCCCAATACGAGCCGCTGCGGGTGTTCTGGAGCCTTGCGCTCCTGATCGGGCTGGCCTCCGTCGGGGTCTGGGTCCGGTTCACAGTCGCCTACGTCGAAGGCAACGGCAAGGGCCACGTGCAGTCGTTGATCCTCGGGGCAGTGCTGTTCATCGCAGCGGTGGTGCTGTGGGCCCTGGGCGTGATCGGCGATCTGCTCGCGGCGCAGCGCGTGATGACGCAGAAGACCTTCGAGCGCGTGCGGCGCATCGAGCTCGAGCTCGGCGTGGCCCCATCCCACTACGAACCTGGCCACAGCCAGGAGCATGAGGCGATGCGGCTGTGACCAGCGTGACCGTCTCTGAGGACGGGATCGTCACCGGCAACACCTACGACAAGTACGGCTCCACGAACCCCGTCGTCCGCCGTTTGATGGGGGGCTTCCAGCGCGCGCTGGACGAGCTCTTCGTCCGCGCCGACCCGGCCTCGCTGCTCGACGTCGGCTGCGGCGAGGGGGTACTCGTGCACCGATGGGCCACGCGCCTCGGCGAGAAGCGCGTCGTTGGCATCGACCTGCAGGAGGAGTCGATCCAGGCGGGCTGGGCCGAGCGTCAGGCGCCCAACCTGGAGTACCGAACCATGCAGGCCGAGAGCCTGCCGTTCGCCGCCAACGAGTTCGACCTGGTGAGCGCGATCGAGGTGCTCGAGCATCTCCCTGATCCCGAGAGAACCCTCTCGGAGATGGCGCGCTGCGCCGGGCGTCACCTGCTCGTATCGGTTCCCCACGAGCCGCTGTGGCGAGCCCTGAACATGGCGCGCGGCGCCTACATCCCCCAGCTCGGCAACACGCCCGGTCACCTCAACCACTGGTCAAAGCGCTCGTTTCAGCGGCTGCTCTCGCGTCACGGTGAGGTCGTCGAGGCCCGCGCGCCGTTCCCCTGGACGATGCTGCTTGTCCGCCTCTAGTGCCTCTGTGAAGGCGCCAGCCGCGCAGCCCGAGCGCCGCCGCTCCTACGCAAGCGGCGCGCGAATCCTGTCGGTCGGGATCGCCGCGACCGGTGTGCTGACGTTCGCGTACTTCTCGATCGCAAGCCACGTGCTGAACAGCTTTGAGGCCAAGCGCATCGACGTTCTGTGGACGGTCATGTTCGTGATCATCTCGGTGATCTACCGGCCGATCGAACAGCTGCTCTCGCGCACGATCGCCGACCGCCGTGCGCGCGGCCACACCGAGCATTCACTGCGCGTTCCGATCGCGATCCAGTTCGGCTTCGCGCTCGTATTCCTGATCGGCGCGCTCGCGCTGCGCGGAGAGTTGGTCAACCACGTCTTCAACCGTTACAACGCGCTCTACGACGTGCTGATCGTCGGCGCGCTCGCGTACGCCGCCAGCTACTTCGCCCGCGGCTGGCTGGCGGGGCACGAGTACTTCGCCCTGTATGGCGGCCTGGTGCTGATGGAGGCGCTGTCGCGCGTTTGCTTCGTCCTCGCCGTCGCAGTGGGCCTCGCAAGCGGCCAGCTCGCCGTCGCGCTCGGTATCGCCGCGGCGCCGGTAGTGTCGCTGATCGTGGTGCCGGCCGCCTTCGCGCGCCGCAGTGGCGAGCAAGCAGGCGCACCGGAGATCGAGGACGTGGACGCGGCGCTGGCCGGCCCTGGCGCCGAGGGGGTCCAGGAGGCCGTCGCCGCCAACGAGCTCTCCGTGCGGCACGGCTCGCACTTCGCGCTCGTGGTCTCGGGCATCATGCTGGCCGAGCAGACGCTGCTCAATTCCGCAGTCCTGACGGTGGACGCGACGTCCGTCGATCGCGCGCTTGCCGGCGTCGTCTTCAACGTGCTGCTGATCGCGCGCGCCCCGTTGCAGCTGTTCCAGGCGATCCAGACCTCGCTGCTGCCGCATCTGACCGGCCTCGAGGCAACCGCCGGTCACGATGCGTTCGCCAGGGCGATCCGCGTCACGGTGCTCGCGATCGCCGCCTTCGCGATCGCGGTCACGCTCGGGTTGCTCACGGTCGGACCGTTCGTCATGCGCCACCTGTTCGGACAGCCCTTCGCCTACAACCGCTTCGGCCTTGCCCTGATCGGTGTGGGGATGGGCCTGCATCTCACGTCCGGCGCGCTCAACCAGGCGGCGCTCGCGCGCGACCGTGCCCGTGCCGCCGCCGCCTGCTGGGGGCTCGCGGCCGTGGTGTTCTTGGCCTGGATGCTGATCCCGGCGGTCCCCGGTCAGCTTCTGCGGGCCGAGCTCGGCTATGCCGGGGCCACGGCGTTGCTGGCGTTCACGCTTACGCTGCTCTACCGGCGAAGCGCTCCGGCGCGCGTCTTGCCGGCATAGCTCACGCGGCGTCCACCGAACGCGCGATCGCCCGGTAGGCCTCACCGGGATCGTCGCCGGCGAAGATCGCCGAGCCCGCCACGAACACGCTCGCGCCTGCCTCGCGGCACTGCGGGGCGGTGTCCGCTGCGATGCCTCCATCCACCTCCACCGCCACGGCGTCGCCGACGATCGCACGGACGCGCTCGATCTTCTGCAGGGAATGCTCGATGAATTGCTGTCCGCCCCAGCCCGGATTCACTGTCATGCACAAGGCCACGTCAATCGCCGGGGCGACCTCGGCCAGGGCGCCGACCGGCGTGCCGGGGTTGATCGCAACGCCTACGCATGCACCGTGCTCGCGGATCAGGCTAGCGGCGTAGGCGACATGCGGGGTGGCCTCGGCGTGGAATGTCACCGAGTGAGCACCGGCCTTGACGAACTCGCCCACCTGTCGTTCGGGGCGCTCGATCATCAGGTGCACCTCGAGGATCGCGCCTGCGTCCCGCGCCTGCTCGGCGAGCCCCGCCACGATCAGCGGCCCGACGGTGATCGGCGGGACGAAGTGCCCGTCCATCACATCGACATGGATGACGCGCGCTCCCGCCTGAAGAACCTCGCCGACCTGCTCGCGCAGTCGTCCAAAGTCGGCCGACAGGATCGAGGGCGCGACCCTCACGCCGCTGAGCAGATCGCGCGCGGCGGCGCTCATATTGGCTGCAGCATCGAGTCGCCGCAGTTGTTACAGCTCATGATCGCGGTCGAGGACATCCTCACGATGGTCGAGTGCTCGCCGCAGTTCGGGCAGACCGAAGTCAGCTCGAAGCGGTGCAGGCAGTAGACGCAGCGGTAGCGTCCCGGCAGGTTGGTCGGCCGCAGCCAGGGCTCGCCGCAATGCGGGCATTGCGGTCCGAGGTCGACCACCGTCCTGGCCGCTTTGTGCTCGCCGTCCATCACTCAGCTCCGCCGCAGCCGAGTGATGAAGAAGCCGGCCGTATTGTCGCGGTGGGGCAGCGTCAGCACGGGCCTGCCCTCGCGATCGCTCAACGGCCCAGGCGGCCCGAGGTCGAGGCCGGGCAGCTCGGCGGCGAGATCATCGAGGCTGAAGTCGGGATGGGAGTTCAGGAAGCCAGCGATCACATGCTCGTTCTCAGTCTGGGAGATCGTGCACGTAGAGTAGACAAGCACGCCCCCCGGACGGAGAGCGTCGGCGCCGGCGGCGAGCATCGCCGCCTGCGCTCGCGCCATCTCCGTCATGGCGTCGGGCCGGACCCGCCAGCGCAGGTCTGCTCGCGCCTGCAACGTGCCCAGCCCCGAGCATGGAGGATCGACGAGGACGCGGTCGAACGCCGGACCCTCCGGCCGCTCGCGCGCGGCGTCGGCAACCTCGACGCGCACGTTGTGGGCGCCAAGGCGCTCGGCCGTGCGAGCCAGCGAGCCCGCTCGGCGCGGGTTGCGCTCCACGGCCACGATCTCTCCCGCGCCGTCCATCAGCGCCGCCAGATGGGTCGTCTTCCCGCCGGGCGCCGCGCACAGGTCGAGCACACGATCGCCCGCGCGCGGTGCCAGCGCGCGCGCAACGAGCATCGCCGCGCGCGACTGGGCCAGGAAGGCGCCGTCCCGCCACAGCGGCGAGCCGTGCATGTCGAATGGACCCTCCAGCACGAGCGCCTCGGGGATCACCGGGTCGCCGTGCGTCGGCACGGGTAGCGCTCCCGCGAGCGTGGGAGCGTCGGTGACGATCGTGTTCGCGCGCAAGGCCACCTCGCTGGGCTGATTGTCGAAGGACATGAGCGCACGGGCTTCGGTCGCGCCGAGCTCCCTCCACCACAGGCGGGCGATCCACTCGGGGTGTGAGTGCTTGACGGCTGCCTGCTCAGGCGTGGCGTCGGCCAGCGGTTCAAGCAACGCGCCCGCACCCTCACGCGCCGCGCGGCGCAGGACCGCGTTGACGAGCCCGTGGCCGGAGCGCCCCTGGGACTTGGCGAGCTCCACGGCATCTGTCACGACCGCATAGTCGGGCGCCCCACCCAGGTAGAGCAGCTCATATAGCCCCAGACGCAGCGATGCCAGGACGGGCGGGTCCAACGCTCCGGCGGGGCGCTCGGCGAGAAGCTCGATGACGTAGTCGAGCGTCCCCTTGCGCTGCACGGCTCCGCTTGCGAGTCGCATCGCCAGCGCCCGGTCGCGCGCGTCCAGGTCCGTTGCCTGCGCGCGCAGCGCCTGGTCGGCGTAGGCGCCGCGCTCGAACACGCGACGCAGCACGGCGAAGGCGCAGCCGCGTGCGGGAGCGACCGTCGGGCTCGCAGGGCTCGGCGGTCCCGAGGTCATCGCTAGCCGGTACGGCTCGAGCGAGCCGGGGCCAGCACATCGGCGAGGTCCGCGGCCAGGCGTCCGGCCTCGGGCTCGCAGATCGTCGCGATCGTGACACGGACAGCGGGCGAGCTACCTGGAAGCCGGTAGGCAGCGCCCGCTGCCACGACCCATCCGCGCTGAAGCAGCGCTCCCACCACGCCTGTCTCATCATCGACCGGAACCCAAACGTTGAGTCCCGACGCTCCGCCGGCACGCACCCCTAGACCATCCAGGCGACGGAGGAACTGCTCGCGACGCTCGGCGTAGGTGGCGCTCGCGCGGCGGATCAGCGCCTGCACGCCGGAGTCGCTCCAGAGGCTGAGCACGAGACATTGCAGGATATGACTCACCCAGCCCGGCCCGCACTGCTGGCGCCCCTGAACGCGCGCGAGCGTCAGCGGATCGCCGGCGAGGATCGCGACGCGCAGATCGGGCCCCAGCGCCTTCGCCACCGAGCGAGTCGCAGCCCAGCGCTCGAGACCGCCGACCGCGGTGTGCAGCTTCGTTGACGCCACCTGCCCCAGGTGGTCGTCCTCGATCACAAGCGTCCGCGGAGCGTCGGCCAGGACCGCCCGCAGCTCGCGTGCCCGTCCGGCGTCCAACGCCGCACCCGTTGGGTTCTGCCCGCGAGGCGTGATGATCGCCGCACTCGCGCCACGCGCGAGCGCGGCCTGCAGATCGGCCGGGCGCATGCCGCGCTCGTCGATCGCGACCGCATCGAGCAACAGGCCGCGCGCCCGCAGCAGGTCGAACAGCGCGGCATAGCCGGGGTTCTCCACCGCGACCCGGTCCCCGGGACGCAGATGCGCTTCAAGGACGCGCTCGATGCCGTCGAGCGCGCCACTGACCACGCACAGCGACTCGCCCGGAATGCCGTCGGCCTGAAGTTGTCGGCGCGCCAGCACCGCGAGCTCGGGCAGCATCGCGGGCTCCCCATAAAGGCGCACGGGCAGCCGCAACCCGGCCACCGCACTCTCCAGGTCCGGCAGCAACGCGGGATCGGGATTGCCGCGCGAGAGGTCGCGCGCGCCGTCCGGCACCGGAAGCGGTGTCCGCGAGGACCCGATCGGCGGCCCTTCGCCGATCCGGGTGCCACGCCGCTGCTCGGTCAACACGACGCCGCGCCGGCGCAGCTCGGCAAGGCCGGCCGCGACGGTGACCGGGCTCAGCCCCACCTCCGCCGCCAGTCGGCGGACCGACGGGAGCCGCTGGCCCGGGCTCAGCGCCCCGCTCGCGACCGCGGTCTCGATGTTCGCCACGAGCTCCGCTGCGCTGGCCGCCCTTATCCGATACTGTTTCAGGTCAGACATCTAACTGTACTATGGCAGATAAGGAGAACGCCGTGCCTTCACGCCCTCCCAATCGAGCCGAACGGCCTCGAGGGCCATCCAGCCGGACCGCCCCTGCCGTCGGCTCGCGCGGTTCTGCACAACCCCCGTCCGACCGCGTCCGGCTGCGGCGCAAGCGCGAACGGGGCAACTACGACAGGACGGTCATCGACGCGATCCTGGATGAGGCGCTGATCGCACATCTGGGCATCACCGGAGAGGACGGTCAGCCGCTTGTGATCCCCACGCTGCACGCGCGTTGCGGCGATCTCGTCTACCTCCACGGATCGCCCGCCGGGCGAACGCTGCGTGCGCTCGCGGCAGGCGCGCCCGCTTGCCTGACGGTCTCGTTGCTCGACGGGCTCGTGCTCGCCCGCTCGGCGATGCACCATTCGGCGAACTATCGCTCGGTGATGCTGTTGGGGCACGCAAGAAGCGTGCAGGAGCCAACCGAGAAGCTCGCAGCGTTCAAGGCGATCGTCGAACACATCGTGCCGGAACGCTGGAGCGACGTTCGCGCGCCAACGGAGAACGAGCTCAAGGCGACTGCGTTGCTTACGATGCCGATCGACGAGGCCTCGGCGAAGGTCCGCACAGGCCCCCCGCTGGACGACGAGGAGGACTACTCGCTGCCCGCTTGGGCGGGCGTGATACCGCTGGGCATCAAGGCCCAGGCGCCGGAACCCGACCCACGGCTGGGTGCGGACATGGCGCCGCCGTCCTACGCGAGCGCCTACCGGCGCCCGGGGAGACCGTGACCGCGCAGGTATGACGCGGAGTCCATCGGACGTCCGCCCGGCGGCTGCACGACCAGCAGCTCGAGCGTGCCCGTCGCGCAGTCCAGCAGGAGGCGATCCTCGCGCACCGTCACGCCCAGCCCGGCCGCGTCGCTGCTCGCCTTCCGCCGCACCCGATCCTCGCCTGAGGACTCCTCCTCAAAGAGCGCAGCGCGGTGCACGCCGAGTCGACTCCCGTCAGCCAGCGTCGCGCGGGCTCCGATGTGCGGCTGCAGGGCACGCACGCGGCGCTCGAGCTCTGCTGCGGGACGCGTCGGATCGAGCAGACGGTCCTCTGAGCCGATCTTCTCTGCGTAGGAGACGCCCTCGTCGGCCTGCTCGACGAACGGCGGATCCCGCTCGAGGGCGCGCACGAGCAGCTCGCCGCCGATCTCCGACAGGCGCGGCGCGAGCGATCCGTAGCTGTCGTCCCGTCGGATCGGCTCGCTCGCGGCCAGACACACCGGTCCGCTGTCGAGCCCAGCGGTGAGGCGCATTATCGACACGCCGGTATCCGCGTCGCCGGCCATGATCGCCCGCTCGATCGGGGCCGCGCCGCGCCAGCGCGGCAGCAACGACGGATGGACGTTGAGGATCTCGTGCGCCGACAGGAGTGGCTCCCTGATCAGCGCTCCGAACGCGCACACCACGACGGCGCTCGGCGCCGCTTGCGCGATCAGCTCGCGCGCCTGCGGATCGTTGATGCTCTCAGGCTGCGCGAGCGGGATTTCCAGTGCGCGAGCGGCCTCGCCGACGGGCGGTGAGGCCAACCGTCGCCCGCGACCGCGCGGACGATCCGGGCGCGTCACGACGAGCGTCGGGCGATGATCGCCGCTCGACGCCAGGCGCGTGAGGATCGCGGCAGCGAACTCGTTGGTGCCGAGGAAGACCGTGCTCAACGTCCCCGATCCGCGACGACCAGCCGCTAGGCGGCGCTCGCCGTCTCCTGCGCCTCGCGCATCGCGCGCATCGCCTCCTTGCGCGCATCGCGCGAGATCCGGTCGAGGATCAGAACGCCGTTGAGATGGTCAATCTCGTGCTGTATCACGCGCGCCGGCAATCCTTCCGCCTCGATCTCGAGCTGCTGCCCGATCTGATCCTGCGCGCGCACCTTCACGCGCGCCGCGCGCTCGACCTCGACGTGCACGGCGGGCAGGCTGAGGCACCCCTCTTCCGCTACCTCGAGCTCGTCGCTCGTCCACTCCAGCACGGGGTTGACGAGCGCCGTCACCGGGTCCTCGGGAAGGGCGCGGTAGACGAGCACTCGATGCAGCACCCCGAGCTGGGTCGCGGCGAGCCCGACGCCAAGCGCGTCGTGCATCAGCTCGCCCATCCGTTCGATCTCCGCATTCAGCGCGTCGTCGAAGCGCTCGACAGGCAGCGCGCTCGCCCGGAGCACAGGATCGCCGAACTTGCGCACGCTACGCAGCGCCGCATCGCGGCGGGCGCGCGTCTCGGGATCGAGCTCCGTGGCCGCCGGGGCGTCCTGCTCGCGCTCGACCTCAACGTCGCCAACCTCCGAGGCCGGCGCCGAAAGCTCCTCAAACTCGTCCTCTTCGGCCATTTGACCGTGAGTTTATGAGGTCGGCCGCCCAGCCTGCCCGCACCGCTGCTACCTCGTCCTGACGATCAGCGAGAGCAGGCGCGAGACGCGGCGACCTCCGCGCGCGGACTGAAACGTGAGGGTCATCGCCACCGGAAGGCTCTTCTTCTGCTTGAACGCGCTCCTGAGCGCCTTCAGCGCAGACGCGTTGGGCTTGAGCACGAAGTTGACGGTTCCAGACGTTGTGACGCGGCTGCTGCCCTGGGCGAAGAGGATCTTCGACGGGCGACACTTGCCGCCGAGCCTGACGAACCCGGTCTTGCACTTCGCTGCGGTCGCCCCAAACACGCCGAACTTCCCGTTCTGGAAGGTGAGCAGCCATCTGAACGTGCCCGGTTCTACGACCGACTCGGTGAACGTAATCGTGTGGTTCGCCGGGTTGTATACGGCACCGAGCGTTTTGAAGGTGCTGTTGGGCGTGGTCACAGTTATGACGATCGGTGTGGGCGTCGGAGAGGGACTGAACGGCACGAGCACGGTGCTCACTTCGAACGACTGCTGTCTTTGCGGCGCTGCCTCGTAGTTGGCATCGCCCGCTTGATTGGCGTCGATCGTGCACGTGCCGGTGCCGATGAAGCTCACGGTCGTGCCGGAGACCGTGCACACGGTGGGCGTGGCCGACGAGAAGGCGACGGTGAGCCCCGAGGTGGCGGTTGCCGTCACGGTGTACGGAGAGCCGCCGACCGTGGGCGAGCTCGGAGCCGCCGATGTGAAAGTGATCGACTGCGCGCCATCGCCCACTTCAAACGACTGCGGTACCGGCGGAGCAGTGTCGTAGTCTGAATTGCCCGCTTGGTTGGCGTCGATCGTGCACGATCCAGCGCCGATGAAGCTCACGGTCGTCCCGGAGATTGTGCAGACCGTAGCGCTGGAGGCATCGATCGTGAACGTCACGGCGTTATGCGATTCTCCGCCCGCGGCCGACACGGTGTACGGAGAGCCGCCCACCGTCGCCGCGCCCGGAGCCGCCGACGTGAACGTGATCGTCTGCGAGCCCCTGCCGACGGTGAACGACTGCACTTCTTGGGGCGCCGCGTTGTAGTTGGAATTGCCCGCTTGGTTGGCGTCAATCGTGCACGTTCCAGCGCCGATGAAGCTCACTGTCGTGCCGGAGACCGCGCAGACCGAGGCGCTGGAGGCATCGATCGTGAACGTCACGGCGTTATGCGATTCTCCGCCTGCGCCCGACACGGTGTACGGAGAGCCGCCGACCGTCGCCGCACTCGGACCCGTCGATGTGAAAGTGATCGTCTGCGAGCCCCTACCGACGGTGAACGACTGCAGTTCTTGGGGCGCCGCGTTGTAGTTGGAATTGCCCGCTTGGTTGGCGTCAATCGTGCACGTTCCGGCGGCGATGAAGCTCACTGTCGTGCCGGAGACCGTGCACACAGAGGGCGTGCCCGAGGAGAAGGTGACCGTGAGCCCCGACGACGCAGAGGCCGCCACGGTGTAGGTCGGGCCGCCGACCGTCGCCGAGCTCGGAGCCGTCGATTCGAATGTGATTGTCTGCGAGCCCTGACCCACAGTGAACGATTGCTGTTCCTGGAGCGCTGGTGCCCATTCGCTGTTGCCGCCCTGGTTGGCGTTGATCGTGCACGTGCCGGCGCCGATGAAGCTCACGGTCGCGCCGGAGACCGTGCACATGGTGGGCGTGGCCGACGAGAAGGCGACGGTGAGCCCCGAGGTGGCAGTTGCCGTCACGGTGTAGGTCGGGCCGCCAACCGTCGCCGAGGTGGGAGCCATCGATGTGAATTTGATCGTCTGCGTTTTTGCAGCGAGCGCGGTGGCAGGAAGGCAGGCGAGGACGGTCGCCACGACCGCGACTACAGAGAAACTACGGGCGACTCCTGGCCGCAGCGGGCGACCGATCAGCACAATTCGTCGCCGATGTGCCCTGCACCAGCAGGACTCGTTCAGCAGTCGTAACATGAGCCCTCCAGGCTTCCAATCACAGTTGCCGATCACTCCGGCGCATCGACAGCATAGCGGGCAAGCTGCTACCGGTCAACATCCAGGCTGGCGTCGCGCCAATGTGGCGTGCGGCGCCGGGGGCACCTTAGCTACTTCTTCTTCAGCTTGACCGTCAGAGAATGCGTATGCGAAACGGGACTCCCACCGAGCGAGGACTGGAACGCGAGCGTCATCGTGACCGGCAGGCCCTTCCTATGCTTGAGCGCGTTCTTGAGCGCCTTCAGGGCGGATACGCTCGGCTTGAGCGTGAAGCTCACAGTGCCCGCGGCCGCCACGGTCTTGCTGCCCTTGGCAAAGACGATCCTCGCCGGGCGACAATTGCCGTTCAGCCTGATGAGGCCGCTCTTGCACTTGGTGTTGCGGGACGCAAACGCGCCGAACTTGCCGTTCTGGAACGTGAGCAGCCAGCTGAACGTGCCGGGATCGACGACCGACTCGGTGAACGTGATCGTGCCGGTTGTCTGGCTGAAAGCCGCGCGCGTGGCCGTGAAGTTGCTGTTGGGTGCGGACACGAGGCGAGGGATGAGCGTGGACGTCGGCGTGGACGTCGAGATCGACGCCAACGCCGTCTGGGCGCTGACGGCAAAAGACTGCTGGGCTAGCGGCGCCGCGTCGAAGTTGGCGTTGCCCGCCTCGCTGGCGTCGATCGTGCACGTGCCCGCCCCGATGAAGCTCACGGTGGAGCCCGAAATCGAGCAAACGGATCCGCTCGACGCGTCGATAGTCAGGGAAACGGGGAGGCCGGAGGAGGCAGTCGCCGACACGGCGTAGGTCGGCCCCCCAACGCTGGCCGAGCCCGGTGCGCTCGAGGTGAAGTTGATCGTCTGAGATCCCATGGCCACCGAAAACGACTGCTGCGCCTGAACGGCCGGTTCGTATTCGGAGTTACCCGCCTGGTCGGCGTCGATCGTGCACGTGCCAGCCCCGATGAAGCTCACAGTCGTGCCGGACACTGTGCATACAGAAGGCGTGCCCGAGGAGAAGGAGACCATGAGCCCCGAGGACGCGGTGGCCGCCACCGCGTAGGTGGACCCGCCTACGACCGCCGACCCTGGCGAGCTCGATTCGAATTTGAGCGTCTGAGATTTCTCGGCGACGAACACCTTTTTGGCTACGCCTTTGCTCGTCCCGTCCGGCTTGAAGACCGTCAGCGCGACGGTGTAGGTGCCGTGCGCGGGGAACGTGTGAGTGAGAGTTCGCGCTTCCGTCTCGATTGTTTTTGGTTCAATTCCAACTTCGGCGTCGTTGAACTGCCAGCTGTAGCGGACGCTCGCGCCTTCGGTCGAGCCGGTCGCGTCGAATTTGACTTCGTTGCCGGCCACCGCGGCGTTCGTGAAGGTCGCGTTCGGGGCTTCCGAGGCTTCGAACGTCAAGCGCTGCAGACATTTGTGTCCTTTGTTGCTCCACTCCTGCTGATACCAGTACTTGTGGCCATTGACTTCTTGGTTGTATGTGAGTTTTTTCCCTTCGACTTCCACTTCGCCTAGCGGAGTGCCAAATTCGGTGGATTCGATGAACGTGCGGCACTTGTCGCCGATCTCGTAGCCCGTCGTTTCGCCGGATCCTCCGAAATCGGTCCACGCGTTGTTGGGCTCGGGGTCGGTCAGCGACTCGTTGTGCTCGTGGCTCAGGCCGCCGAACAGCGCCGAATCCGATGGGCCGTTGATGTGATGTTCTTTTTCGTCGCATTTTTTCCCGTTCACGAACGGGTCATTCGCGTAGATGATCTCGCCGCCGCCTTCGAGCGGGATGTTGCCGTGGTAGGCGCAGTACTTCTGGAATGATGGACTGGTGACATTGGCCGAGCACGCATCTCCGGCCGCTTCAAAGCAGCTCTCGACGCCTTCGGGCGTCAGGACGAAGTACTCGTGGTTCAGGCCGGTGGGCAGGTGTTCTTCTGCGATGAACCTGACGAGCTCTTCCTGGATCTGTTTGTCGGTCAGGCATTTCGGCGCACGTGTGCAGCCGTTTGCCGGGTACGCGTGTTTGTCGAGCAGTTCGCCCCCGAATTTTGAGTTGTATTCTGCGAATTCGCCGGCAGCGTCGTTGTACTGGCTCGCGACGGAGTCAACATTCTGATGCCCCCGGCTGTCGTGTTCGAGGTCTTTGAGGTACGTGTTCACGCCCGTAATGAATCCGGCCGGATAGGCGCTCGCCCCTCCCGGACTCCAGTAGAGCGTGTAGTTCGTGTTCGACGTCATCACTGGACCGCCGTTGTAGTCCAGGTTTTTGAAGAACGCGTCGAACCGAGACACGCCCGCGCCTGGCGGGCTTGTGCCGGGAGCCGCCAAGTAGCTCAACGTCGTGCCATCTTCGAGGTGCACGATGATGGCGGAGGCGCTCGACGTCCCGATTGCGAGTAGCAACACGACGAACAACGGAACCAGCAGACGCGGCGGCTTCACGAGCGCTCCCCCTCTCTCGGTTGGCGCGGCGATCGTAGCCGCTGTCCAAGACGTAGTCCGCCCGGACGGACGAAATGACGAGCGCGAGGTTGTGGCCTACTGCGGATCGACATCAACGCTGAAACTGACGCCCACGTGACCTCGCGCGGCGGCGACCTGCGCGACGGCCTCGCCGGCCGCTTCCACGGCCGAGCGGCGCTCGGCGGCCTTCACCAACAGCACCTGACGCTCGCGGCCGCGCAGACGGAACAGCGCCGCCGGGCCGAGCACGACCGGGCCGCCGCCGACGCTCGCCTGGTGAGCGGGCAGAGACGCGGCGAGACGCTCGCGTAGCGCGCACGCCGCCGCTCGCGCTCCGTCGGCCTCTACTGCCGAGCAGACGATCCTGATCAGGTGCGAGAACGGCGGATAGCAGAGCGCCCGACGGCGCTCGAGCTCCCCCGCCAGGAAGCCGTCGCTGTCGTGGCGGGCGGCGTGCACGATCGCGCGTGCCTCGGGAGCGATCGTCTGCACGAGCACGCGACCATCACCGCCTCGCCCCACGCGTCCGGCGAGCTGTGCGATCAGCGCGAACGTGCGCTCCTCGGCGCGGAAATCGGGGAAGCGCAGCGTCGCGTCGGCATCCAGGACCACGCCCAGCGTGACGTCGGGGAAGTCGTGGCCCTTGGCGACCATCTGGGTGCCTATCAGCGCTCCGCACTCGGCCGCCTCAAAGCGCCTGAGGAGCACCCCGACGCCGCTGTCCTGGCCCCCGCCGAGCGTGCCTGAGGCGATCCGCTCACCACCGACGCCATTGGCGCTGCCGCCGCCTGCGGAGGCGGTCTGGCCCGCGGCGAGCACGTCGGCGTCGAGACGGAAGACCGGAAAGCCGCCGTCGGGGCTTGGCCGACCGTCGTCGAGGAGGCCACTCAGCTCATGCTGGAGGCGCTCGGTGCCGGCGCCGTGGCGCGCCACCGACGTCGAGGAGCACTCGCCGCATCTCGCCGGGACGGGCTCGCGATGGCCGCAGTGGTGACAGCACACGTAGCCGCCCGCGCGGTGCAGGACGAGCGCGACGTCGCAATGCGGGCACTTCCAGACGTGGCCGCACGAGCGGCAGGAGAGGAAGTTTGACCAGCCGCGACGATTGAGCAGCACGATCGCCTTTCCGCGCGCGCTTCGCACCTCCGCGAGCGCCTGGGCGGTGAGGGGATGCAGGCCGCCCGTCTCCCCGCGCATGTCCAGCACCCGCACGCACGGCAGCGGCCGGCCGTCGACGCGGCGGCGCAGGAGCAGCGAGGAGAGCCGCTCTGCGCTCTCGGGCCGTGGCGTGGCGCTGCCGAGCAGGAGCAGCGCGCCGCAGCGGTCGGCGCGCTCGGCGGCGACGTCGCGGGCGTCGTAGCGAGGGTCGCCCTCGTGCTTGTAGCTTGAGTCATGCTCCTCGTCGACGACTATCAGGCCGAGGTCCTCGATCGGCGCGAAGACGGCCGAGCGAGGACCGACGCAAACGCGCGCCTCGCCTTCTCGCAAACGCCGCCACTCGGCATAGCGCTCCGCCGGGCGCAGGCGCGAATGCAGCACGGCGACCGTCTCACCGAAGCGTTCGATGAAGCGCCCCACGATCTGCGGAGTCAACGCGATCTCGGGCACGAGCACGATCGCACCACGCCCCTGCTTCAGCGCGACGGCCGCCGCCTGCAGGTAGATCTCCGTCTTGCCGGAGCCCGTCACGCCGTGCAGCAGGCGCTGCCCGGCGTGACGTTCGCACATCGCCGTCGTGAGCGAGGAAAGAGCGGATTGCTGGTCGTCGGTCAGCACGGGTGGCGTCGGAGCACGCGACCCGACGCTGAGATGGCGCGGTGGAGCGACCGCGCGGCGCTTGCGACCGCTCAGGCGGCGCGCCGCGCCAGGAGGCAGCACGAGCGCGAGAGCCCGCGCAATCGTCGAGCAGTACTCCGCCGCGATCCACTCCGCCAGCGCGACCATCTCGACGGGCACGCCGAGCTCAAGCGCGCGCAGCGGCGCCAGCAGCTTCTCCGCCGCGACATCGCTCGAGTCGGCGAGCCCGACGACCACTCCGAGCACCTCGCGGCGACCGAACGGCACCACGAGCATCGACCCGACGTCCACCACGCCCCCGCTCAGCTCCTCGGGGAGCCGGTAGTCAAACGGACCACGCAGCGCACGGGCCGTCGTCATCGGCTCGACCTGGGCGATGGCGGACACCGCCCTGAGGCTAGGTCAGAGTCCGGCGGCAGCGCGCAATGCCTGCGCCTTGTCCGCCCGCTCCCACGTGAAGTCGTGGTCGTCGCGGCCAAAGTGGCCGTAGGCGGCCGTCTTCTGGTAGATCGGGCGGTGCAGTTTGAGCTCCTCGCGGAACGACCCCGGCCGCAGGTCGAAGACCTCGTCGACAGCCCGCGCGATCTGGCCACGGGTCGCTCCCCCGCTCTCGGTGCCGAACGTCTCGACCATCACGGACACCGGGTGCGAGACCCCGATCGCATAGGCAACCTGGATTTCGGCCCGCTCGGCGAGGCCGGCGGCGACGATGTTCTTGGCAACCCAGCGTGCCGCGTAGGCTGCCGAGCGGTCGACCTTCGAGGGATCCTTGCCCGAGAACGCGCCGCCGCCGTGGCGAGCCATCCCGCCGTAGGTGTCGACGATGATCTTTCGCCCAGTCAACCCGCAATCGCCCATCGGCCCGCCGATCACGAAGCGCCCGGTGGGGTTGACGAGGAAGTTCTTGACGAGCTTCTTCTCCTCATAGAGATCATTCGGCAGGACCGGCCGCAGCACGTGCTCCAGCAGGTCCGGCTTGATCAGCGTCTCGGCGTCGATGCCATCGGCGTGCTGCGTGGAGATCAGGATCTTTTCGATCTCGGTCGGCTTCCCGTCCTGGTATCGAACCGTCACCTGCGTCTTGCCGTCGGGACGCAGATATGGGACGACCTCTCCCTTGCGGACCTCCGATAGGCGCTTGGCGAGCTTGTGTGCGAGCGAGATCGGAAGCGGCATCAGCTCCTCGGTCTCGTTGGAGGCGTAGCCGAACATCATCCCCTGGTCGCCGGCGCCGGCGACGTCGAGCTCGTCTTCGTCAGCGGGGTCGTGGCGCGTCTCATAGGCAACGTCGACGCCCTGGGCGATGTCCGGCGACTGCTTGTCGATCGCGTTGATCACCGCGCAGGTGTTGCAGTCGAAGCCATAGGTGGCGTCGTCATAGCCGATCCGGCGCACGGTCTCGCGCGCGACTTCCTGGATGTCGACGTAGGTGTCGGTCGAGATCTCTCCGGACACCACGATCAAGCCGGTGTTGACGAGCGTCTCGCACGCCACGCGACCATAGGGGTCGTCTGCCAGGACGGCGTCGAGAACGCCGTCGGAGATCTGATCGGCGATCTTGTCCGGGTGTCCCTCCGTGACGGACTCGGAGGTGAACAGGAATTCGTTATCGGAGAGCTGGGTCATGGTCGCGCTGATTCGCTCCAGAGGTCGTCGCTTTAGGAGGGTCCGGCGAAAGCCGGGAAAGTCTAGGGCAAGCAGTGGCCATTGGTCCTCAGCGCCGACCGTCGGCGGCCCGCGCGCCATCCCTGGCTTCCCCCCGGCGCGGGGCGCGGCCGTCGCCGCGCCCGCGCTGGCCTCGCTCGACGAAGTCGATGATCAGCGGCACTCCGTCCATCCCGTAGCGGGCACGCAGGCGGTTCTCGAGGAAATAGGCGTAGTCGCGGGTCACACGCGCGCGGGAGTTGACCTGGATCGCGAAGCGTGGCGGACGCTCGCCGATCTGGGCCATGTAGATCAGCTTGAGGCGGTGCTGAGAAGAGCCTCTGCGCGTGCCCACGGGTGGCTGGCGAGCCTGGACGGCCTCCGCGAGGAAGCGGTTGAGCTCGGGCGTGGGGATTCGACCGACCATGCGGTCGCCGAGGGCAATCACCTCGGCCAGCAGGCGCGCGACGTGACGGCCGGTCTTCGCGCTGGCGGTCAGCACGCGGGGGCGCAGCCGCAGCTTCTCCGCCACGCGCGCACGCTCATGATCGAGCTCCGCCTCCCCGCCCTCGTGAACGTCCCACTTGTTCAGCACGATCGCCGTCGCGCAGCCGGCCTTCATCGCCAGCTCTGCGACCCGCAGGTCCTGCGCGGTGACACCATCGCTGGCGTCGCACACCACCAGCGCTACATCCGCGCGCTCGGCCGCGCGCTGAGAGCGCAGTGCCGTGTAGTACTCGATCGAGTCGGCCACCTTCGACTGCCGGCGCATCCCAGCCGTGTCGACGATGACGAGCTTGCGCTCGCCCACGAGCAGCGGCATGTCGATCGCGTCGCGCGTCGTGCCCGCGCGCGCCGAGACGATCACCCGCTCCTCACCGAGGAAGCGGTTGACGAGCGAGGACTTGCCGACGTTCGGCCGGCCGATGACCGCCAGGCGGATGGCGTCGGCGTCGGCGTCGGACTCGGGCTCACCGGTCGCCGATCGGAGATCGTCCAGCAGCTCGACGATCCTGTCCAGCAAGTCGCCCGAGCCGAGCCCCTGCGCGGCGGACACAGCCAACGGCTCGCCGAGGCCGAGGCGGTGGAACTCGGCCGCGAGTGGCAGCTCGCCGACCCCGTCGCACTTGTTTGCCGCGACGATGCTCGGAAGCGGCGAGCGGCGCAGCAGGTCGGCCATCTCCTCATCGCCCGGGCGGACGCCGGCGCGCGCGTCGACGACGAGCACCGCCACCTGCGCGTCTGCCAGGCCGGCGCGCGCCTGGTCGCGGATCGAGCCGGCGAGCGCGTCATCGTCGTTGAAATCCACACCGCCGGTGTCGATCAGCTTGAACTGGCGCCCGTTCCACTCGCAGTCCAGCTCCTTGCGGTCGCGCGTCACGCCGGGGCGCTCGTGCACGACGGCCTCGCGCGTGCCCGTGAGACGGTTGATCAGCGAGGACTTCCCCACGTTTGGATAGCCGACGACGGCGACCTTCATGGAGCCAGTATGACCAGCGGCGCCAGGCGCTCCCGGTCAGCCCGAGGCCGACGCGCCGCGTGCCAGCGCGGCGATGCGCGCTACGACCTCCTCCACGCTCAGCCCGGTCGTGTCGAGCGTCAGCGCGCCCGGGGCCGGCCGCAGGGGACTGTGCTCGCGCGTGCTGTCGCGCGCATCGCGCAGCGCCTGCTCGGCGAGCACGGTCGCCTGATCCGCGCCCAGCTCTCCGGCGCGCCGGCGGGCGCGCTCCTGAGGATCGGCGGTGAGAAAGACCTTCAGCCCCGCCTGCGGCGCCACGACCGTACCGATGTCGCGCCCCTCGGCGACCCAGTCGCCGGCGGCGATCAGCTCCCGTTGCTTGACGACGAGAGCCGCGCGCACGCCGGGATCGGCGGCAACGTGCGATGCGGCCTCGGAGACCTCGGCCGTACGGATCTCGTCGGTCACATCGCGACCGTCGAGCAGCACTCGACCGAGCCCGCGGGGGTCCTGGCCCGCCGACCGGATGCCCGCTCCGCCCAGCTCAATCCGCGCCGCACGCGCGAGCGCCGCCGGCTCCTGCGCCGGTGAGGCGAGCCAGAGCAGGGCCACGCAGCGGTACATCGCGCCGCTGTCCATGTAGGGGAAGCCGAGCTCGAGCGCCACGCCGCGGGCCACCGAGGACTTGCCCGCGCCGGCAGGGCCGTCGATGGCTATCAGCATGGCGCGGGCGAGGAAGTCGCGGGCGAGAGGGCCGGCCCGTCGCGGTCGGACGGCTGGAGCGCAGACATCAGCCGAGCAGGCTCGCCAGATCCTCGACGAAGCGCGGGTAGGACACCGCGCACGCGTCCATCCCCAAGACCTCGACTCCCTCGCGCGAAGCCAGACCGGCGACGGCGCCCATCATTGCGAGTCGATGATCGCCGCGGGCGTCGATGCTCCCGCCGCGCAGGCCGCCGGTGCCTCGCACGGCAAAGCCATCATCGGTCGCCTCGATGTCGGCGCCGAGTCCGCGCAGGCCCTCGACGACGCCAGCGATGCGGTCAGACTCCTTCAGGCGCAGCTCCTGCGCCCCGCGCACAACCGTCTCCCCCTCGGCGAAGCACCCGAGCAGAGCCACCAGCGGCAGCTCGTCGATCGCGAGCGGCACCTCGTCAGGCTCGACCACTGTGCCCTCCAGCGCCCCGTGCGCTACGTCCAGATCGCTGACTGGCTCATCCGCAGCCAGTTCGCCGGTCTCGTCCTCGAGGTCGCCAAGGACGATCCCGCGCATCCGGCGCAGGATGCGCAGGAAGCCGGTTCGCGTCCAATTGACGCCGACGTCGCTGATCAGCAGGCGCGAGCCCGGAACGAGTACCCCGGCGACGACGAGGAACGCGGCCGAGCTCGCGTCCCCGGGGATTGTGACGGCTCCGAGCAGCAGCTCGTCCGCGTTGACGACGGTGACGTGACGACCATTGCGGTGGATGCCCACGCCGGCGCGTAGGAGCATCCGCTCGGTGTGATCGCGGCTGCGCGCCGGCTCGCCGACCGTCGTCGCGCCGTCGGCCGCGAGCGCCGCGAGCAGCACGCACGACTTCACCTGGGCGCTCGCCACCGCCAGCTCGCAGGAGATCGCCCGCAGCCGTGCGCCGCGGACGTGCAATGGGGGAAAGCGTCCACCCGAGGCCTCGAGCTCCGCGCCCATCTGCCGCAGCGGCTCGGCGATCCTGTCGACCGGCCGGCGGCGAATCGAGTCGTCGCCGTCGAGCGTGAACGACCGCCCCTCCTGCGCCGCCAGCCAGCCCGCCAGCAGGCGCAGCAACGTGCCCGCATTGCCCACGTCGATCGAGCCCTCCGGCTCGCGTGCCTCACGCAGGCCCGTTCCGCGTACGACCACCGCCTCATCGCGTACCTCGACCAGCGCGCCCAGGGCGCGGACCGCGTCGAGCGTCGCGGAGGTGTCCGCGGCGTGCAGGTAGCCCTCGATCCGCACGGGCTCAGAAGCCATCGCGCCGAGCAACGCCGCCCGATGGGAGATCGACTTGTCGCGCGGCGCTCGCAGCTCGCCGGACAGCCCTTTCGCGGGCTCGAAGCGCGTGTTCATCGCGATCCGCTCACGCCCGCACCACCGGAAACCCCAACTCCGCGATCAGCTCGTGCGCGCGCGCGGCGTGCTCTTCCCCGCCGATCCACAGCGACACGACGCCCTGGCTGTTGTCCGCCGATGGAGACAGGGCCATGTCGGCTATGTTCACGCCCTCACGCCCGAGCGCGAGCGCGATGTCGGCTATCACGCCGGGGCGGTTGGGCACCGAGACGCGCAGCTCGTGCACCGCTCCACCGGCCAGGCCGGCGCCCAGCAGAGCCTCGCGGTTTGCACGCGCGCGCTCGTTCCATGCGGTCACCGCAGCAGAGTCTCCCGCCATCAGCGTCGCGCGCACATCTGAGAGACCCGTGACGAACTCGTCGATGCTCGCGACCAGCGCATCCCGGTTGGACATATAGATGTCCGTCCAGATCGAGCTGTTCGCGCCCGCGACACGCGTGGCATCGCGAAAGCTCGGCCCGACCGCCGGCAGGCGTCGGCTCTCCTCGCCGCCGATGCTGCTCGCCGCCTGCGCGGCGAGCACGTTCGCGAGCACGTGCGGCAGATGCGAGACGCACGCGAGCAGACGATCGTGAGTGCCCGCGTCGATCGCCGTCGGCTGGGCGCCGATACTCGTGAGCAGGCGGTGCAGTCGCTCGTACAGCACTCCGGCGGTGCTGCCCTGAGCCGGCGTCAGGTACCACGTTGCCCCGTCGAAGAGATCCTCGCGGGCATTCTCCACGCCTGCGGTCTCGGCCCCGGCAAGGGGGTGGCCACCGATGAACCTCTCATCCGCACCCACGTCGGCGAGCAGGCGCTTGGTCGAGCCGACATCGCTGACGACGCAGTCGGGACCCGCGTTGTCGAGCGCGAGCCGCACCGTCTCGACGAGGGCTCCGACCGGAGCGGCGACGAACGCGACATCTGCGCCCGCGACCGCGCTGGCCACGTCCGCGGCCTGCGTGTCGAGCGCCCCTACCTCGAGGGCCGTCGCGCGCACCCGCTCGTCCGGGTCATATCCGCACACCTCCGCATCCCCGCGCCGCCGGGCGGCCAGGCCGATTGAGCCGCCGATCAGGCCCACCCCGAGCACAGCAATCTTCAAGGAGCTGGCCCCAGGGCGGGGAATCGGCGACCCATCAGACGGCGCTGAGCGCCTTGCCCGCGAGCGCGGCGACGCGCTCCACCGCACTCACGTACTCGGCGAACCCGTCCGCCCGTAGCGCCTGCGGTCCGTCGCAGATGGCCTCCTCGGGATTGGGGTGGGTCTCCACGATGATCCCGTCCGCACCGGCCGCAGCCGCCGCCAGCGACAGCGGCAGCACCAGCTCGCGCCGCCCCGCCGCGTGGCTGGGGTCGACGATCACCGGCAGGTGCGAGAGCTCCTTGAGGATCGGCACCGCCATCAGATCGAGCGTGACACGGCGGTGGTCGGTCTCGAACGTGCGGATGCCGCGCTCGCACAGCATCACGCTCTGATTGCCTTCCTTGAGGATGTACTCCGCCGCCATCAACAGCTCGTCAAGCGGCGCCGAGACGCCTCGCTTGAGCAGCGCGGGGCGGCCGGAGCGGCCGATCTCGGCCAGGAGGGGGTAGTTCTGCATGTTGCGAGCGCCGATCTGGATCACGTCTGCGACCTCCAGCACCGCGTCGAGATCGCGGACGTCCATCAGCTCGGTGACGATTGGCAGGCCGGTCTCGGCCTTCGCCTCAGCCAGCAGTCTCAGTCCCTCCTGACCGAGCCCCTGGAAGGCATAGGGAGAGGTGCGGGGCTTGTATGCGCCGCCCCGGAACAGGCCGGCCCCCGCGTCGCGTACGATGCGCGCGGTCTGCAGCACCTGCTCGCGCGACTCGACCGTGCACGGGCCCGCGATCAGCGTGAAGTTCTCGCCTCCGATCTTGCGCCCCTCGATGTCGAGCACGGTGCGCTGGCCGTGGGTGATCTGGGCCGAGGCGAGCTTGTATGGCTTGAGGATCGGCACGACCCGATCGACTCCCGCCTGGCCCTCCAGCCCGAGGCCCTCGACGGTCACGTCCTGCTCGACGTCTCCAATTGCGCCGATCACGGTCACGCGCGCACCCCGGCTGCGATGGGCGATCGCGCCGGCGCGCTCGATCTTCTCCACGACCGCGTCGACCTCCTGGTCGGTCGCGGTCTCCTTCATGACAATCATCATCGATTCATCCTTTCAAGAACGCCTGGGATCTTATTTATCGAGCGCTGGCGCCGCCAGCGGCTCCTCGGTTCGGTAAGGCTCGCGTCGCGGCCGACGCGAAGACCGCGAGGAGGGCCATCGAGCCCAGTTGAGAAGGCGCTCAGTCCCGGTCGGGACCCACTGCGGCTACAGGGGGCCCGCTCACGATCGGGCCCAGGCCGAAGCGCCTAGATAAATCGCCAGGCGTAGGACGACCACGCGGCGCGCGCGAGGGGATTGCGGACGGATGCGGTCGCCGGTAGGGACATGATCGTCTTGCATGGTTGTAGCACCTTCAAAGCACCTCGGCAAGCGCCTCAAGGAAGCGTGCGTTCTCCTCCGCGGAGCCATAGGTGACGCGCAGCGCTCCCGGGCCGCCCAGCGCGGTCCCGCTGCGCACCAGCACACCGCGCTCCTGCAGGCCGCTGATCACCTCTGCCTCGTCGCGCTCCTCGCCGAGGTGAAACCAGCAGAAGTTGGCCTGCGAGTCCGCCGGTGCAAGCCCGAGAGCGCGCAGGCGCTCATCGACAGAGATACGCTCGGCGACGGTCCGCGTCACGCGGTCGATAACGGAGTCCTGATGGGCCAGCGCCTCCACGGCCGCGGCCTGCGCGAGGGCGTTGCAGAAGAACGGCTGACGGACCTTCTCCAGCGCCAGGGGGAGATCCTCAGACCCGCACAGGGCAAAGCCGACCCGCAGCCCACATAGGCCGTGAACCTTCGAGAAGGTACGCAGCAGCGCGAGGTTCGAGTGGATATCGAGCAGGTCGATCGACGCGTCGGGATCCTCGAGCAGGTTGAACTCGCAGTAAGCCTCGTCCACGATCACGCACACGTGCGCGGGCACCTCGGCCAGGAAGTCGGCGATGCTCCGGAGCGGGAGGGCGGTGCTCGTCGGATTGTTCGGGTTGCACACGAGCACGAGCCGAGTGGCGACTGTGATCTCCGCCAACATGGCGTCAAGGTCATGGCACTCGGAGCGGTCCAGCGCCACCGTGATGGCACGCGCACCGGAGGCCGCAGCGAGATGCGGGTAGACCGAGAACGACGGCCACGAGTACACGAGCTCGGCGCCGGGCTCGAGCAGCGCCTCGCCAGCTGCGAGGAGGATGTCGCACGAGCCGTTGCCGATCGCGATCTGCGACGCGGACACGCCATAACGGTCGCTCAATCTCTGGCGCAACAGAGAGTTGGCTGGATCCGGATAGCGGTTGAGCGTGGACAGCGCCTGCTCGATCGCATCGCGCACCGCCGGCAGCGGCGGGTAGGGCGACTCGTTGCTCGCCAGTCGCACCGGCGGGACATCCAGCGCGTAGCCACCTGCGACGGGGTAGGAGGGAATCCGCCGGATGCGCTCTGAGAACTCGAGGGTCATCGGTCTATTGTGCCCGGGGCGAGCCCGCGGTGCCGGAAGCCGGTCTGCGGCCGTGTGCAGGCGGCGCGCGCTACTGCGCCGCCTGAAGGTCGGTGCGCAGGGCGCTGGCCTCGCCGAGATAGATATGTCTCGAGCGGTGCCCCTCCTCCGCGTAGTAATGGATGAGCACGCGAATCACGCGCGGCATCGAACGCGGCACGGCGATCTCCCGCGCGCAGAGAAGCGGCACGCCCTCGAAGCCGACAGCGCGGGCGGCAACCGCCGGGAACTCCGCATTCAGGTCGTTCGTCGCCGTGAAGATGCAGCTGACCACGTTCTCGGGCGTCAGCGCGTTGCGCTCCATGATCGCCTCCATCAGTCTCGTGGTCGCGTCCAGGATGTCCTTGGCGTCGTTGCGATCGACGCTGATGGCGCCGCGAAGAGCGAACAGTCGCATGGGGGGCCGATTGTGTCAGAGCGCCCGCAGCCGCCCGATCTCGGCGGCGCTCAGCCGTCGGTGCGCTCCGGCCTGAAGGTCGTCGAGCCGCAGCGGGCCGAAGGCGATCCGCTGTAACGCCGCGACCGGATGACCGACGGCCGCGCACATCCGTCGCACCTGGCGGTTGCGTCCCTCTGAAATCGTCAGCTCGATCACGTTTGCCGATCGGCGATTCCCCGGCGCGCGGCGCACGACCGCGGGCGCGGTGCGCCCATCCTCCAGCTCGACGCCGCCGCGCAGGACATCGAGCGCGCCCTCCCCCACGGGGCCGCCGGCGAGCGTCGCGAGGTAGGTCTTCGACACCTGGAAGCTCGGGTGAGTCAACCGATTGGCAAGCTCGCCGTCATTGGTGAGCAGGATCAGACCGCTTGAGTCGGCATCCAACCGTCCCACGGGGTACAGGCGCAGCGTCCGCTCTGCGACCAGGTCGAGCACCGTCCGCCGGCCGTGGGTGTCGCGGGCGGTGGAGAGAACGCCCACGGGCTTGTTCACCGCGTACATCACTCGACGCTCGGGCCCCGGCAGCGCCCGGCCGTCGACTGCGACGTCGGACTGGCCGTCCACGTCGCGCGCGGGATCGGTCACGATCTCCCCCCTCACACTTACCCGTCCGGCGACGATCAGCCCCTCGGCCCCGCGCCGCGATGCGACGCCGGCGTGGGCTAGGTACTTGGCCAGACGCATCGGCTCGATTCCGTAGCGGACCTCATCTGCTGCAACGATAGGAGGCGGCCTCGCTGCCACGACCTCCGCCCGATAGACCATGGACCTCCAGCTGCTCGACCAGACCCTCGCCGACCGCCACGAGCCCCCCTTTCGCGCCCGGCAGGTGTGGGCATGGGCGGCGCGGGGCGCGAGCGGCTACGAGGAGATGAGCGACCTCCCGGCGGCGCTCCGCGACGCGATGGCCCGGGAGCTTCCTTTCTCCACCCTCGCGCTTCAGCGGGAGGCCCGCGCGCGAGACGGCACCGTCAAGGCGCTGTTCGCGACCGCGGATGACCGCCCGCTGGAGACGGTGATGATGCGCTATCGCGACGGGCGGCGCTCGATCTGCCTCTCCTCGCAGTCCGGCTGCCCGCTCACGTGCACCTTCTGCGCCACCGGCAGCATGAAGTTCGCTCGCAACCTGACGGCCTCCGAGATCGTCGACCAGGCGCTTTACTTCCGTCGCTGCGAGCGCCCGCCTCCGGCGGGCCTCGACGCGCGTCGCTCCACGCCGAACGGCTCGCAGAGGCCATCGTCGGCCGGGTCGGCCGCGATAACGCACTGCGTGTTCATGGGCATGGGAGAGCCGATGCTCAACCTCGAGAACGTGCTCGCCGCCTGCGAGCGTTTGCCCGACCTCGGAATAACCCACCGCCGCACCACGATCTCCACGGTCGGCTGGATTCCCGGGATCGAGCGTCTCGGCGAGCAGGACATGCCGGTGCGCCTCGCGCTCTCGCTGCACGCTGCCGACGACGCGCTGCGCTCCGAGCTGATGCCGGTCAACGAGCGCTTTCCGTTGACCGACGTCATCGACGCATGCCGCGCTTTCTATGCGCGCAAGCGCCGCCGCGTGTTCATCGAGTACGTGATGCTGGCGGGGGTCAACGATCGCTACGAGCAGGCGCTCGCGCTGGCGGGCGTGCTGGCCTGCAAACGCGAGCAGGACCCCCAGATATTCAAGGTCAACCTGATCCCCTACAACCCGACGGCGTCGGGAGCTCAATACCGCGGCGCCACCCGCGAGTCGATCGCGGCGTTCCGCGACGCGCTGCACGCGCGCGGCATCCCGGCCACCATCCGGCTCACGCGCGGCCGCGAGATCGATGCCGCCTGCGGTCAGCTCGCCGCGCGCAGCGGCTAGGACTCGCCGGGCCCGCCGCCGGCGCGCGCCTCGCCGGCGCGTAGCAGGCGCGCACGCAGGTCTGCCTGCTCCTGCGGGGTCGGGTCCCATTGCGCGACGTCTGGCAGCTCCTGCAGCGCGCGCAGCCCGAACAGCTTCAAGAACTGCGTGCTCGTGCGGTAGAGGACGGCGCCGAATTGCGAGTGGCCAGCCTCCTCGATCAGGCCGCGATCGAGCAGCGTGGCCGCGGCCGAATCGGCGCTCACCCCGCGAATACGGGTGATCTCGGGTCGCGATATTGGTTGCAGGTAGGCGACGATCGCAAGCGTCTCAGCCTGCGCGGGGGTGAGCGCCGAGATGCGCGGACGACTGAACAACCGTCGCGCCGCCTGCTCGGCGCCGGGGTCGCTCGCCAGCGTCCAGCCGCCGGCCAGCTCGCGCAGGTGAATCCCGCAGCGCCCCGGCGCGTAGCCCTCAGACAGAGACTCGAGCACCGCGAGAACCTCGTCCTCGCCCGCGCCGGTGGCTTCGGCCAGCTCGTCCACGCCAAGCGGATCGCTGGAGAGGAATAGCAGCGCCTCCACCGTTTGTGCGAGCGGCGGGGGCTCGCCGCCAGAGCTCGCAGCGCCCGTGGTCATCTCCGCACGGTCCTCGGGCGCTGCACGCACGCCGTCAGGCGGACACGCCACGTCGGCAGCATCGCTCACCCTGCCAACCTCCGGGCGGCTCCGGTCGCCGCCATCTGGCGTTCCGGAACGCGCGTGGAGCGCGGCTGGATCGCAATCGCACCGAAGTTCTCCTGCTGCTCCCACTCGGCCTCGCCGCGTTTGTACAGCTCCAGCAACGCGAACAGCGTGACTGCGACCGTCATCCGATCCGCGCCCCGCACCGCCTCCTCGAAGCTGAACGCCCCGCGCCGGAGCAGGTCGCGCAGCACGTCCAGGCGCTCGGCGACCGCGACGCGCGGCACGACCACGTGATCCAGGTTGATCACCGGCGGCAGCAGCAGCAGGCGGCCGATCGCCTCCCCGAGCAGCCCGGGATCCTGGGAGCCGTCGGCGGGTGAGACGATCGTGCGGCGCAGGCTCGCCGGCAGCGGGGCGGCGCGAAAGCGGACGCCGTGCTCGCGCGCAAGCAGCTCGCCCAAATGGGCCGCCGCCGCGCGATAGCGGCGCGCGTCGAGCATCCGCGCCAGCAGCTCCTCGGCGGCCTGCTCGGGCTCGATATCAAGCAGCTCCTCCTCTTCCTCTCCGATCAGCATCAGCCGCGACTTCAACTCCAGCAGCGCCGCCACGAGCACGATGAACTCGGTCGCCGTCTCCAGATCCAGCTCACCGCGGGCTTGGAGATGGTCCAGGTACGCGAGCACGACCTCGGCGAGCTGCAGCTCGAGCAGGTCGACCTCTTCGCGCAGCACGAGCGTGAGCAGCAGGTCGAACGGGCCGGTGAAGACGTCGAGGTCGAGCTCGAGCGTCGCGAGACTCATGTCTTCACCGAGGCGAGGGCCATCGTCGCGAAGCTCATCTTCTCACCGTATCGGCCGGTCCCGACGGGGAGCCCCGATGCCCATCCTCGCGCGCACGTCGGCGAGCGTCTCTGAGGCCATCGCGCGGGCTTGCGCGGCCCCGCTCTGCAGGATCGACTCGAGCGCCCCCTGATCGGCGCGCAGCTGCCGATAGCGCTCGCGCACCGGCGCGAGGTAGTCGATCACGGCCGCCGCCACGGCCGCCTTGAGCTCGCCGTAGCGCGCCTCGGCGAGCTCGGACTCCACCGTCTCTGGATCGACGCCGCGAACGGCGGCTAGGATTTCGATCAGATTGCTCACGCCCGGCTTGTCCGGCGCGCGGCGAACGTCGCTGCCGGAATCGGTCACGGCGCTCTTCAGCTTCTTCTCGATCGCCGCGGGCTCGTCGAGCACATACACCGTGCCCTGCTCGCTCGCCCCGGTCGTCGACATCTTCTTGGTCGGGTCCTGCAGGTCCATGATCCGCGCGCCGACCTCGGGGATACGGTGCTCGGGCACCGCGAGCACCTCCTCGCCGTCGCCGAAGCGAGCGTTGAACCGCCGCGCCACGTCGCGCATCAGCTCCAGATGCTCGCGCTGATCCTCCCCGACCGGAACCTCGCGCGCTCGATAGGCGAGCACGTCGGCCGCTTGGAGAACGGGATACAGCAGCAACGCTGCGGAGACCAGCTCGCGCTGGGCGATCGACTTGTCGCGGAACTGGTGCATCCGCTGCAGGCGCCCGAGCTCGGTGACGGTGCTCAACAGCCACGTCAGCTCGGTGTGCTCGGGCACGTCGCTCTGGCGAAAGAGCGTGCAGCGGCTCGGGTCAAGGCCAGCCGCTAGCAGGGTCGCGGCCGTGTCGTAGCAGCGCTCGCGCAGCTCAGCCGGCTCGTAGGCGACGGTGATCGCGTGCAGGTCCACGATGCAGAAGATTCCCTCGCCGCGCTCCTGGCTCGAGACGTACTGCACGATCGCGCCGATGTAGTTGCCGAGGTGCTTGCGCCCGGTGGGTTGGATGCCGGAGAAGATGCGCACGTCAGCCGAGGTCCAGGTCAGCGCCGTCGCAGCGTCGCGTCGGTGAGCCACGGTGGGTCCCAGCCGGTGTCGGCGGGGTTGACGTTCACCCCCGGCGGGACGATCTCGTCGATGCGGTCGAGCACGTCGGCGCTCAACGTGCGCTCCAGCGCGGGCAGCTGGCTTTCGAGCTGCTCCATCGTGCGCGGACCGATGATCGCCGCGGTGACCGCCGGGTGGCTGGTGACGAAGCCGAGCGCCATCTCGATCAGCGGCATCCCGGCCTCGTCGGCTAGCTCGCCGAGGGCCTCGGCCGCCTCGAGCTTGCGCTGGTTTCCGGGCAGCGACATGTCGTAGCGCGAGGGGATCATCTGCGCGCGACGGCTTGAGCCCGGCGAGTCGCCGCCCTTCCGGTAGCGGCCCGACAGCCAGCCGCCGGCCAGCGGGCTCCACGGGATCACGCCCATGCCGTACTGGAGGCAGACCGGCAGCACGTCGGCCTCGATGCGGCGGATCAGCATCGAGTAGGGCGGCTGCTCGCAGATGAAGCGCTCGCGCCCGCGCCGCTCGGCGGCCCACTGGGCCTGGACGATCTGGTAGGCGGGGAAGGTCGAACTGCCGATCGCGCGAACCTTGCCGGCGCTCACCAGGTCGGTAAGCGCGCCGAGGGTCTGGTCGATGTCGGTGTCGATCTCGGGGCGGTGGATCTGGTACAGGTCGATCCAGTCCGTTTTCAGCCGCCGCAGGCTGTCCTCCACCTCTTTGACGATCCAGCGGCGGGAGTTGCCGAACTGGTTGACGTCGTCACCCATCGTGCCGTGCGCCTTGGTCGCCAGCACGACCGACTCGCGCCGTCCGCCCGCAAGCGCCTTGCCGACGATTTCCTCGGACTCGCCGCGCGAGTAGACGTCGGCCGTGTCGATGAAGTTGATGCCGGCGTCGAGCGCTCGGTGGATGATCCCGATCGAGTCCTCGTGATCGGTGTTCCCCCAGGCGCCGAACATCATCGCCCCGAGACACAGCGGGCTGACCTTCACGCCGGTTGAGCCGAGGTCGCGGTGGTCCATCGCCGGCCTAGTCCAGCGCCTGGCGGATGACCGGGTGCTTGGCCGCGGCAACCTCGTCCAAGCGGCGGACCGGCGTCGTGTATGGAGCGCCGATCGCGACCTGGGGGTCCTCGGCAGCCTCGGCGAGGATCGCCGCGATCGCATCGGCGAACGCATCGAGCGTCTCCTTGGTCTCGGTCTCAGTCGGCTCGATCATCAGCGCCTCATCGACGAGCAGCGGGAAGTAGACGGTCGGCGGATGGAAGCCGAAGTCGAGCAGCCGCTTGGCGAGATCGAGCGTCTTGATCGCAAGCGCGCGCTTCATCGGCCCGCCGGAGAGGACGAACTCGTGCATGCACAGCTTCCCGTAGGCGAGTGGCAGATGCTCGGCGACGCCGCGCTCCTGCAACCTGGCCAGCAGGTAGTTGGCGTTCAGCACCGCCGCTTCGGAGACGTCCTTCAGTCCATCCGCGCCGAGCGAGCAGATGTAGGCGTAGGCGCGCACGAAGCAGCCGTAGTTGCCGTGGAAGCCGCGCACGCGCCCAATCGACTTGGGCCGGTCGAAGTCGAACGCGAACGTGCCGTCGTCTTCGCGCACGACGAGCGGCCGCGGCAGGAACGGGGCGATCCGCTCGGACGTGGCGATCGGACCCGACCCCGGGCCGCCGCCGCCGTGGGGCTGGGTGAAGGACTTGTGCAGGTTGAAGTGGACGATGTCAAAGCCCATGTCGCCGGGCCGCGACATCCCCATGACGGCGTTGAGATTCGCGCCGTCGTAGTACAGCGTGGCGCCCGCCCCGTGCACGATCGCGGCGATCTCCTCGATGTTCGGGTCGAACAGACCGAGCGTGTTCGGGTTGGTGAGCATCAGGCAGGCCACGTCGGAGTCGGCCTTCGCGCGCAGGTCGTCGAGGTCGATGCCTCCGTCGGCGTCGCTCTCGAGCTTGACGACCTCGAGCCCCGCCATCGTCACCGTCGCCGGGTTCGTGCCGTGAGCGGTGTCGGGCGTGAGCACCTTGTGACGGGTCTCACCCCGGTCCTCGTGATAGGCACGCGTCAGCAGCACGCCAGCGAGCTCGCCGTGGGATCCCGCCGAGGGCTGCAGCGAGACGTGCTGTAGCCCGGAGATCTCGGCGAGGGCGCCCTGCAGGCTCCACATCAGCTCGAGCGCACCCTGTGCCCGCTCGGCGTCCTGCAACGGGTGCAGCCGCGCGTGGCCCGCCAGAGCCGCCACGCGCTCGTGCAGGCGCGGGTTGTGCTTCATCGTGCACGAGCCGAGCGGATAGAAGCCCGAATCAAGGTCGAAGTTGCGCTTGGAGATGCCCACGTAGTGGCGCACGATCTCTGGCTCGGAGACCTCCGGTAGGCGCGGCGGCTCGGTGCGGCGAAAGCGGGCCGGCAGCAGCTCACGCCCGTCCACGCCGGGAACGTCGGTAGGCGGGCACATAAACGCGCGGCGCCCGGGGGCGCCCTTCTGGAAGATCGTCCTCGCCGGCTCACGCTGGAGCGGCGTCGGGCCGAACGCGTCGGCCCGCCGCGGCCTTGCCCCGCCGCTGGCGGGATGCACGTCGATCGAAGGATCGGCGTGGAGCAGGTTGTCGTCGAGCATGCTCACACGCTCACCGCCTCGTCCGCGAGCGGCGCCGGCCCACCGATCGAAGATCCGCCAGCGGCCGGGCCGCGCTCGGCAGCGACGGCCACCCCGAGCACCTCGGCGAGACGGTCGATGTCGGCGCGCGAGCGCCGCTCGGTGATCGCGACCAGCAGCCCGCCGCGGTCCTCCCCACGCCCCGTTAGCGCCTGCAGGTCGACGCCCGGATTGACGCCATCAAGCGCACACCGGCGCTTGACAGCGGCGACATCCGCGTCGAGTCGCAGCGCGAACTCGCGGATGACCGGCTGGGAGTGGAGCTTCTCGACGCCGTCGAGCCCGGCGAGCCTCTCGCGCGCGTAGTGCGTGCGCGCCAGCATGAGCTCGCCCAGCTCTACGATCCCCACGCGTCCAAGCCACGCCAGGTAGACGACTCCGGCCAACGCGTTGAGCGCCTGCGCGGTGCAGATGTTCGATGTGGCTTTCTCGCGGCGAATATGCTGCTCGCGGGTCTGCAGCGTGAGCACGAACCCACGCCGCCCGTCGACGTCTACGGTTTCCCCGGCGATGCGTCCCGGCATCCGCCGCAGGTACTCCTCGCGAGCGGCGAAGAAGCCGAACGACGGACCGCCGAAGTCGAGGCGATTGCCGAGCGGCTGGCCCTCGCCGACGGCCACATCGACGCCGCACTCGCCCGGCGGCTTGAGGATGCCAAGGGCCATCGGATCGACTTGGGCGACCACGACCGGGGGCCCGCCGGCGGCGTCCAGCGCCTCGCCGGTCGCCGCCGCCTTGGCGGCCGCGCTCAACGAGGCGGCGTCCTCGACCGCACCGTAGAAGTTGGGCTGCGCGAAGATCGCGGCGCTCGTGTCGGGCCCGATCGCGCGCGCCCATTGCTCGGGGTCGGTGACGCCGTCGCGCAGGGCGACCTCGACGACCTCCACGCCGTAGCCGTGCGCGTGGGTGCGAACTGTCTCCAGCGCGTGCGGGTGCAGCCCCGCGCTGACCACGAAGCGCCGCCCGCCGTTGTGGAGCTTGGCCAGGTAGCCGGCCGCCGCCACCGCAGACGGGCCCTCATACGACGACGCATTCGACACGGGCAGGCCCGTGAGCTCGGAGATCGCCGTCTGATACTCGAACATCACCTGCAGCCCACCCTGGGAGATCTCCGGCTGGTAGGGCGTGTACGGCGTGAGGAACTCCGAGCGCTCGGTGAGCATGTCGATCAGCGCCGGCACGTAGTGGTCATACATGCCGGCACCGAGGAAGCTCAGCTCGTCCTCAGCGCTCGTATTGCGTGCAGCGAGCGTGCGCAAGTGCTCGTACACCGCCTGCTCTCCAACACCGTCGGGAAGGTCGAGCGCGCGCTGCAGGCGGACGGCCTCGGGGATCTGGCGGTCGAAGATCTCCTGCACGGATCCGACGCCGATCGCCTGAAGCATCGCGTCGAGATCCGCTGGGGTGATGGCTGTGTAGCGACTCAAGTGCCTGCCGAGTAGCCTAGCCACCCAGCGACGCCGTATAGGAGTCGGCGTCCATCAGCGCGTCGGGCTCGGAGAGGTCGGCGAGGCGCACCCTGACTAGCCAGCCCTCGCCGTAGGGGTCCTCGTTGATGAGCTGCGGAGCCTCCGCGAGGGAGTCGTTGACCTCGACGATCTCCCC